>ERZ842401.4198-NODE-4198-length-17013-cov-8.145064_pt1 | contig 17013 bp, 15 predicted proteins | sample MGYA00521270_ERZ842401 | MGnify/ENA primary metagenome ERZ842401 (study PRJEB31892, sample SAMEA3878208) | bioreactor metagenome | biome: Moose rumen | place: Sweden | collected 2011-10 | study: EMG produced TPA metagenomics assembly of the PRJEB12797 data set...
TTCCGTCGAAAGTCGGGGGCTGTTGAGTTCCGTCGAAAGTCGGGGGCTGAGTCTCGTCGGTTGTCGTCTGTTCGGTTACGTCCTGCGCGGTGTAGTTGTTTTCCATTTTTTATTCCTCCAAAAGTTTTTCAATCGGTTGTCTTCGGAAAGTCACGTGAATTTCTATGTGCGCAGTTATACAGGCGGACGCTTAGAGTTTTCTTAGAACTTGTCACATTTAACCAACACTTAATCCGAGCTGAACAAATCCCAATCTAACGCAGGCTGACGAGCGTCGCGCCGGTGCCGCCTTCGTCTTGGTCGGCGAATTGAAACTCAAAGTCCTTGCAGTCGAATAATATCCAACTCTTTTATACGCAGACGATTTTTTAAAAGCCAAATTGTTTGCAGACGTTCAGCCAAAAATCCCATCAAGCGTTTTGAGTTACCTTCAAACGTAGCAAGCGGTATTTTAGCCAATAATTCTCGCGTCGTGTCTATGAGAAACGGAAAAAGCCATTCACAATAAGCATCGAAAACATGCCGACGAGCAACGAACATATTTTTATGATAAAAGCAAGGAACGGTTAAAAGATAGTCGAACGCTTCGATATAGTCGGGATGAATGTTCATAAGATTTTTTCTCAAAGACGACAACGTCAAATTTAAATATGTCATGTCAATGCGGAACGCATTCATTATGTCTTCATACCACGACGTATAGCGGTAAGCGGGCTTGGTGAGGATTATGTCTTAATCGCGCAGAATGTTTAGAGCCGCTGCCTCCGTCAAGAAAGTTTTGCCGTCGGGTGTAAAAAATCGACGATAATGACTGAGTCCAAGTATCGAGTCTGAAGTATTTTTCCACATCCGGTAAAGCGCGGTCTGCTCATTTATATATGGATTTAAGTGGCTGATATTGTCTCCGGTATCGTCGCCGATCCAACCGAAATCTTCCTTGGTGAGCGCGTGCCCCGCATGAATAATCCTATAACCTTCAGGCAAATATTGAATGCATTCGGAAGGCAAAGCTTTATGGGCTACAACATACATTGTGAAATTTACCGGCGGCGTGCGACGGAAACAGAAAAACCATTTTCCGGCTAAACTCGGCAATGCTGCCACTTTGGCAAATTTTGTTTGCCGGCTGCCAAGATATTTGTCCACTTCGGAACCGTTACGGGCGAAAGTAATTACCATGTCGGAAACCGATTCGGTCAAAAAAGAATCATTGTCAAACCCGACTTTTGAATTCCTCGAAATTAAAACGGCGTCGTAATGCTTGAGCGCACATTCGGAAAAATTATTGTAAACCTTACGGTAAATGCCCTCTTCTTTTATCGCCCAAAAAGGCTCGTTGCAAATACAATCTATTTGGGTCACTTTATTTGGCTCTTTGGTGAGCAGGAGACTTTTAACAAAATGTGCGTTCATGTCGAGCAAAGTTTTTACAGATAAATTCTCCAAAACCATCATCAACTGGAGATCGGAATAATTGTCGTAAAAGTTATCGGTCGGCAGATTTTTAAGCTCCAACGCAGTTATGATTTGTGAACGCGGACACCCCAATTCCCCAAGAAATGTATTGACTTTGTGAAGCTCCTTGACGTCATTGAATACCAGATAATCAACTTCCTCCCGAATCATTTTGAGGAGTTCTGCGCGTCCCGAAAGCTTATCGTCGAATAGAAATTTCCCGTCGTGAAGGAAGTTAAATTCCTGTCCGTCGACCTCGCCGAAGAACTGAATTATTCCGAGCAGTCTTACCGGGCGTTGACCTATTCTTGCGAAAAACTCTTCAAGGTCGCCACAAAGTAAGATCTTTGGTATGAACATATCTTCACCTGTCAATATAAACTCCCTCCTATTTTATGCTGACGAGTGTCGCGCCGGTACCGCCCTCGTCTTGGTCGGCGAATTGAAAATTGGCAACGGAGCCGTTCCCGCGCAGATAATCATGCACGCCCTTACGCAATGCGCCCGTGCCCTTGCCGTGAACTATCAGCACCTGCTTAAGCCCCGAAAGTTGCGCGTCGTCGATGAATTTGCCGCAAACTTGCTCCGCCTCGTCGACGGTCATGCCGCGAATATCAATGCTCCGCGTAACGGTCGCCGCTTTATGCATAAGCCCCAAGGAGCCGCGATTGGCATTGCTGACGGGCGGCGGCGGTTGAACGTCCTGCGAACCGCGACTGACGAATCGACACGAATCAACTTTAACGGTCGTGCGCAACGCCCCGATTTGCACGCTAAGCTCCTCGCCGTCCTTTTCGATTGACAGCACTGTACCTTTCTGGTCGAGCGGCTTGATATAAACGGTGTCGCCGACGAAAACTTTTTTCTTGTCAATGCGCGTGCCGACGTACCGCTCGGCGATAATGCCCGGCGCGGAATCCAGCTCCGCCTCGCGAAGTTTATCCCGCGCCTGCTGAATCACCTGCTGGCGACGCTTGACGCCCGCGTCGTCGAATTGCTCCTTGAGCGCGGCGATAATCTCCTCCGCCTCGCGTTTGGTCTCGCGAATCTGCGCGGCGGCTTTTTCCTTAGCTTTGCGGATAATCTCGCCCTTGGTCTTGGCAAGCTCGTCGCGCATCTCGGCGATTTTCCGTTCGTGCTTAATGACGCTCTGTTGACGCTCAAAAATCTCGGCGTTGCGCTGTTCAAAAATCATGCGCTGATTTTCCAGTTCGCCGAGGACTTGCTCAAAGTTGGCGTGGTCGGCGGTGATGAGCTGTTTGGCGCGGAGGATAAGACTTTGCGGCAAGCCGAGGCGTTGGCTTATGGCAAAGGCGTTGCTCGCGCCGGGTATGCCGATAAGCAGGCGATAGGTCGGGCGAAGCGTCTCCGAATCGAATTCGACGCAAGCGTTCTCAATGCCCGCCGTGGAGTAGGCGAACGTCTTCAGCTCGGAGTAGTGGGTAGTGGCTATGGTCGCCGCGCCGATTTGCAACAGCCGCTCCAAAATCGACATGGCAAGAGCCGTGCCCTCGTCGGGGTCGGTGCCCGCGCCAATCTCGTCAAGCAAAACCAAATCGGTCGCCGTCACGTCGTCGAGGATAGTCACTATCTTTTTCATGTGCGCGGAAAAGGTCGACAGGCTTTGCTCAATGGATTGTTCGTCGCCGATGTCCGCGAAAATGTTCGTGAAGACGGCTATCCTTGAGCCGCCCGCCGCCGGTATGTAAAGCCCCGCCTGCGTCATGAGCGCGAGGAGTCCGAGCGTCTTCATGGAAACGGTTTTGCCGCCGGTGTTCGGTCCCGTGACGAGGAGCATTGAAAAATTTTCGCCAAGTTGCAGGTCGACGGGCACGACGGTTGCGGGATTGATCAGCGGATGCCGCGCAGATTTCAAATCGGTGAACGTTTCGAGGAGCGGCTCCGTGGCGTTCATGTCGCGGGCGAGCTTAGCCTTGGCGAACAGCAAATCGACGTCCGCCAAAATCGCGATGTTGTTGATGAGCGGGTCGAGGTTCTTGCGGACGTTATCGCTGAGGTTGCGCAAAATCCGCATGACCTCATGACGTTCGGCGGCTTCGAGTTCCTTGACGGTATTGTTCAGGTTGACGACGGCGAGCGGTTCGATAAAAACGGTCGCGCCGGTGGCGGATTGGTCGTGGACGATGCCGGGGAATTGCGCCTTGTATTCGAGCTTGACGGGCAAAACGTAGCGGTCGCCGCGCATGGTGACAATCGCGTCTTGGAAGAATTTTTGCTTGCCCGCGTCGTGGAGGATGTTAAAAATTTCGGTCTTGATACGGCTTTGAGCACCGCGCAGGTCGCGACGAATTTTTTGCAGTTCGGCGGAGGCGGTATCGCGAACGGAGCCGTGTTCGTCGATTGCGTTATCGAGTTGACGCTCCAGGTTGCCCAAAATTTCAATTTCGGTGGCGCGGGCTTTGAGTTGAGGGGCGTCGGCGTCGGTCTCCTTGAAGAAACTTTTAACCTGCCGCATGGCGTACATAGTCGAGAGCACGTCGAGGAGTTCTTCGGCGTCGGCGGAGCTGCCGAGCTTAATTTTCTTGAACGTTTCGCGAACGTCGCGGAAACCGCCCAGCGGCGGCGCACTTACGGCGAAGATTCTGACCGCCTCGGTCGTTAGCGATAATCTTTCGCGGACGGTGTCGAAGTCGTCGGCGGGTTCCAGTTTCAAGGCAAGCTCCTTGCCGAAATTGCTTGAGGCGCAGTCACGGAGCCGCGCCAAAATTTTATCGAACTCCAAAGTCTTGAAAGCGTTTTTAATCATCTAATCCCTACTCCCTGGTTCCTAGTCCCTAAATTTTAATTGACTTTGTTTTGTGCGTCAAATAGAATACGCGAAATGAATTTGTTTGGGGGAATTTTATGAAAAGCGCACTAATTACAGGCGTGACGGGGCAAGACGGCTCATATTTGGCTGAGCTGTTGCTGTCGAAGGGCTACGAAGTGCACGGGCTGATTCGGCGACACAGCACGCCTTGCAACGAGCGCATTGCCCACATCGACGACGCGAACTTTTTCCTGCACTACGGCGATTTGACGGATTCGTCGGGCTTGAGCCGTTTGATTCGGGAGATTCAGCCCGATGAGGTTTATAACTTGGCGGCGCAATCGCACGTAGGAATATCGTTTGAGGTGCCGGAGTACACGGCGGAGGCGACGGGCGTCGGGACGCTGAAACTTTTGGAGGCGATACGTCAAAATAAAATCGACACGAGGTTTTATCAGGCGTCCACGTCGGAACTGTTTGGAGGACTGCCCGAAACCGCGCCTCAATCCGAGACAACGCCCTTTCACCCGCGCAGTCCCTACGCCGCCGCGAAGTTGTATTCCTATTGGATAACCGTCAACTACCGCGAGGCTTATGACATGTTCGCCTGCAACGGCATTCTGTTCAATCACGAGTCGCCGAGGCGAGGCGTCGATTTTGTCACGCGGAAAATTACAATCGCGGTCGCCAAAATCTGCGCGGGCAAGCAGGATAAATTATCGTTGGGCAACCTGGACGCCAAACGCGATTGGGGCTTCGCTAAGGACTACGTCGAGGGGCAATGGCTGATTCTTCAACAGGACAAGCCGGACGATTTTGTTTTGGCGACGGGCGAGACGCATACAGTCCGCGAGTTCGTGGAGGCGGCGTTCGAGGAGGTCGGCATAAAGCTGGAATGGCGCGGTGCGGGAGCTTACGAGGAAGGCTACGACGCGAAGGCGGGCAAGCTTTTGGTCGACGTGAATCCTAAATATTTCCGTCCCGCCGAAGTCGATTTGCTTTGGGGCGATCCGTCGAAGGCTCAACGCGTGCTTGGCTGGCAAAGGAAAGTTTCTTTCCGCGAACTGGTCAAGCTCATGGTTCAAGCCGATTTGAAAAATTTTGGAGGCGATGCATTTTGAGGATAGGAATAGTCGGGCTCGGCTACGTCGGGCTCACGTTGGGGATAGCGGCGGCATCGCGTGGCGCAGAGGTTTTTGGCATTGAAATCAACCCTAAGATACGGGCGGCATTAGCGCAAAATCGTGCGCACTTTTTTGAGCCGCGCTTGAACGAGCTCATTGCCATACACAATCATAAAAATTTTCACTGCGTCGATAATCTGAATAATGCCCCCCCGCATCAATTTGATGCGTTCATAATCACAGTCGGGACGCCGCTCCGCCCCAACTCAACCAAACCAAATCTCGACGCGATAAGCAGGGCGATTGAATCACTTGCGCCGATTTACGACGGAAGTCAGCTCGTGATAATTCGGTCGACGGTTTCAGTCTGAACAACGCGGCGAATCGTTTTACCATTGCTGGCGAAATTGAGCGGCAAGCGCGAAGCTGAACTGTTCGTAAGCATGTGCCCTGAACGCACGGTCGAAGGCAAGGCTCTGCAGGAATTGACGACGTTGCCGCAAATCATCAGCGGGAACAACGCAACGGCATTGCAAATGGCGCGGCGTGTCTTTGAAAAAATTTCCCCGCGCATAATCGAGGCGAACAGCTTGGAGGAGGCGGAGCTTGCCAAACTTTACTGCAACACCTATCGCGACATAAATTTTTCAATCGGCAACGCGTTTTGTTTGGCGGCACAGACTTTGGGCGTCGACGGCGCGAGCGTCATTCGTCTAGCCAACGCGGGTTATTCGCGGGCGCAGATAGCTTTGCCGGGCTTCGTTGCGGGTCCTTGCCTTGAAAAGGACGCCTACATTTTGACAGATAACATGCCCGACTGCGCGAGCAAAAATTTAATCCTCACGGCACGCAGGATAAGCGAGTCGCTTGAGGATTTCGTTGTTGCTTGGGTCAAGCGGCGCGTCGAACCTGCGCGGACGGTCGTCTTGACGGGCATGGCGTTCAAAGGTCGCCCCGAGACTTCAGACCTGCGCGGGGCGTCTTCGGTGAACATCGCACGGAAATTGTTCGCGGCGGGCTATTCTTTGCGACTTCATGACTTCGTTGCGCCCGTCGAGGAACTTGCGTCTTTAAACTTGGGCGCGGTCGTCGAAGATTTATCGGCGGCTTGCGAAGGCGCGGCGGCATTGCTCGTACTCAACAACCATCCACGCTACGAAGAATTCCGACTGCCCGAATCGACGTTGGCGGTGTTCGACGCGTGGCAAGCTACCAAACTCGATGCGGCTACGCTGGGAAATTTCTTGCTTGAGGAGGCGGGCACATGCGCAGGATAATTGTCACGGGCGGCGGCGGCTTTATCGGCTATCATTTGGCGGATTACCTGTCGCGGCAGGAGGATACGCAGGTTACGATTATCGACAATCATTCACGCGGCGCGGCGGACGATATGTTTGAGGAGCTGGCGGCGCGGGCTAATGTCATCGCGCTCAACGAGGACATGACGGCTAAAAATTTCTACGCCAAACTTTCGGGTCGCTACGACGAAATTTATCACTTGGCAGCGATTAACGGCACGCGGAATTTCTACGAGCGTCCCTATGACGTTTTACGGGTTAATCTGTTGTCGCTGATAAATATGCTGGAGTGGTGCACTGCCGAAAATTGCGGCGCGTTTTTATTTTCGTCTTCGTCGGAGGCTTATGCGGGCACGGTCAATCGTTTCAACGACCCCGCGCAGTTTATCCCCAGCCGAGAGGACATTCCATTGACTGTCGATAATGTCATGAATCCGCGTTGGTCTTACGGCGGCAGTAAATTGGCGGGCGAGCTCTTGACAATAAACTACTGCCGGATGCGCAACGTCCCGTTCAAGATTGTCCGCTATCATAACGTCTACGGCGTGCGCATGGGCTTTGAACACGTCCTGCCCGAATTCTTCAAGCGCGTACACGACAAAGTTAATCCGTTCCCGATTTACGGCGGGCAAGAGACACGGGCATTCTGCGCGGTGGAGGATGCGGTTGTAGCGACGGAAGCGGTCATGTTAAGCGGCAGGTGCGACGGCGAGATAATCCATATCGGCAACAGCGACCAGGAAGTCAAGATAATCGACTTGCTGACGAAGGTGTTCGACGTAACGGGCTTTCACCCGACCGTTGAAGTAAAGGCGGCACCTTCGGGCTCCGTCATGCGTCGTTGCCCCGATACCAGCAAACTCTTCGCGCTGACGGGATTTAAGGCGACGATTACCCTTGACGCGGCTTTACCGAAAATGTATTCTTGGTACGAAAAAAAATACTGCGAGCTTGAAAGGCGGTGTTGACCGCGATGAATTTGAAACTGTTGATTTGGCTCCTAAGCGATAACGTCGAGCCGTTGTATCGGGCGTTTGCGGCGTTGCAGTCGCGCTACGGCGTGAACAGCTTCGACATTGCGGGCACGCTCGGCAAACGCAAGCTGTTCTTCAACGGCAAGGAGCAACATAACATTACTGTAACACCCCCCCCCGAATCCATTATGATTACGTTATAGTTTCGGGCGTTAATCCAAATGTTCCCGCCCGCGCCGCCTTGCGGAAAACTCTTGCCGAACAAATCCAAACGCCGAGCGAATCCGTCATATTCGACTTTGACCTTTACGGCGGGACGTTCAGCTTCCCGAAAGTTTGTTTGGTCGTCATCTTTAATCACAGATACGATAAAAACTTGCCGCTGCTCCGAAAGATTTACGGCGGGCGATTCTCCGAAATAAGATTTTTGGTTCCGTTCTATGACGGCGCGGACGCCGATGTTATTCCCGTCTACGAATCGTCCCACCAATTCCAAGGCTACTTCATTCAAGCTTACGACAAGCTCAAGGATATTCCGTGCACGCATTACCTTTTCCTCGGCGACGACGTGTTTATTCGCCCCGACCTCGACGAAACGAATTTTGTTGCGCGGACGAACATGCACGGCAAGAAATTTCTCGGCAGGGAGTTTAAGCCGCTCAACAGCCCCGACAAATTCAGGTGGTGTTGGACGGCAGGCTCTTCCAAGCCGTTTTACGATGCCGCCACGAATTGGCGCAGTTCGCTTTACACCTACGAGGAGGCGATGTCCAAGTTCAATAACTTTTTCGGCGCGAAGTACAAGGAGGTTTACGACGCGGCGTTTTTCGGCGACCCTGACAAACCCGGCTCGACGGTACTCGGCGGTTGGCGCGACACCAAGGGCTTTATCAACGTCGTTAATCATTTTATCGCCACCAACGGCAATACCTTGCACATTCCGTATCCTATGGCGAACGGCTATTCGGATATTTTTTGTGTCTTCAAGGAAAGCTTATTTGATTTTTCGCGGCTGTGCGGGATTTTCGCTGCGATGAATTTTTTCGTGGAAATCGCCATTCCGACGGCGACCGTGCTCAACTATAATCGCGACGAGGTTACATTTTTCCCGAAAGGCTCCGCGCTGATTATGTGGGGCAATGACAGAGACGTTTTCGCCGACAAGTACGGCAGAGATGTTGCGCGGCTCTTCAGCGAATGGGACGACAAGATTATTTACGTTCACCCCGTCAAGCTTTCGGGCTGGAAAGTGAGCTGAGGTGCCGCCGTGAAATATTTGATTTTGGGGGCGGGCGTCGCCGGCTTGACTTTCGCGACGTGCTTAAAGAAAAATCGCGGCGAGGATTCTTTTTTGATATTGGAGCGCAATTCGGAGGCGGGCGGCTTATGTCGGACGGCTTACAGCAACGGCACGCCGATTGACATTGGCGGCGGACATATTTTGGACGTCCGTCGTCCGCACGTTAATAAATTTCTGTTCGAGTTCATGCCGCAAGACGAGTGGAACCGATATGTCCGAGATTCGCGGATAGAGCTGGGCGGCGTGACCGTGAGCCACCCGTTGGAGGCTAACATTTGGCAATTCCCGTTGGAGGAGCAGGTTGAATATTTGGAGTCGATAGCAAAGGCGGGTTGCAACGGCGGCGCACCTATGCCGAATAAATTCGTCGAGTGGATTCGCTGGAAGTTGGGCGACAAAATCGCCGAGGATTATATGTTGCCCTACAATCAAAAAATGTTCGGTGATAATCTTGACGCTTTGGGGACGTATTGGCTGGAAAAATTGCCGAGCGTGAGTTTCAAGGAAACGTTGCTGTCATGCCTGACGCGGCGGGCTTACGGTAAACAGCCCTGTCACGCCGAATTTTACTACCCGAAAAAATTTGGCTGCGGCGAAGTTTGGCTCCGCATGGCGCAGAACATTTCAAAGCATATCGAATACGGCAAAACGATTCGGGCGATTGACTTCGATACCAAAACCGTCACGACCGACGACGGCGGCAAGTACACGGCGGAGAAAATCGTCACGACCATTCCTTGGCACGAATTTGCCAATCTGCGCGGAATGCCCAAGGAGCTTGCAAGTGACGTGCAAAAGCTGAAGCATACCGCCGTACAGATAAAGTATTTCCCCGACAATCTTGACGCGCAGGCGCATTGGACGTACTTTGCCAACCCCACGCTGTCTTACCACAGAATCATTTATCAGCACAATTTCAACGCGGCGTGGCGGGGCTATTGGACGGAGATGCGGGCAGAACGCGTTCAAGGGACGTTGCAGGACGGGCAAACGACTTTCCTCAACGACTACGCTTATCCGCTCAACACCGTCGACAAGCCGCAGATCATGAGCCGATTATTGGGTTGGTGTCGAGAGAGACAAGTTTACGGCTTGGGCAGATGGGGCGAACATTGCCATTACAATTCGGACGTGACGGCGGAGTTGGCAATGACGCTTGCCGATAAAATTTAACAAAGGGGCAACGATTACGCTTATATATGCGCAGATTATTGGATTGGTGTCGAGAGAGACAAGTTTACGGCTTGGGCAGGTGGGGCGAACATTGCCGGTACAATTCGGACGTGACGGCAGATTTGGCAATGCCCCTCGCCGATAAAATTTAACAAAGGGGCTTGATTATGGAAAAAATTTCTAAAATTTACGTCGCGGGGCATCGCGGGATGGTCGGCTCGGCTATCGTGCGCGAACTGCGGCGTCAAGGTTACGACAACATCATCACGCGGACGCACGCCGAACTTGATTTGACGCGTCAAGCAGACGTGGAAAAATTCTTCGCGGCGGAGAAGCCCGAATACGTCTTTTTGGCGGCGGCTAAGGTCGGCGGCATAGGAGCCAACAGCGAATCGCCCGCCGACTTCATGTATCTGAATATGATGATTGAAATGAACGTCATTAACGCGGCGTGGCAGAACGGTTGCCGCAAACTGGAGTTCCTCGGCTCGTCGTGCATTTATCCTAAGTTTGCCCCGCAACCTATGCGCGAGGATTGTCTGCTGACTTCCGCGCTGGAGCCGACCAACGAGGCTTATGCGCTGGCTAAAATTTCGGGGCTCAAGTACTGCGAATATCTCAATCGGCAATACGGCACGGATTATATTTCGGTCATGCCGACGAATCTTTACGGCGCGAACGACAATTATCACCCGACGCGCTCGCATGTGTTGCCGGCGTTGATTCGGCGTTTCCACGAGGCTAAGGTTGCAAATCTGCCGAGCGTGAATTGTTGGGGCGACGGCTCCGCCTTGCGCGAATTTTTATACGTCGACGACCTTGCCGACCTGTGCGTGTTCCTCATGAACAACTACAGCGGCAACGAGACTGTCAACGCGGGCACGGGCAAGGAAATTTCTATCAAAGCCCTCGCGGAGCTGATTGCGTCGATTGTCGGCTACGAGGGCGAAATTCACTGGGACACTTCCAAGCCTAACGGGACGCCTCGCAAGCTGTTGGACGTGTCTAAGGCGGCGGCTTTGGGTTGGACGTACAAGACCGACCTGCGCGACGGCATTAAGCTTGCCTACGAAGATTTTCTGCGTATGCTTTCCATGTAATAAATAACGGGCGCAATATCACGGAGTCGCCGCGCAGTAAAAATCACGAACTGCTGACGCCGAGCCATAAGGAATTGGATTTGCTCAACCGGGACGCGGTGGCGGCTTATCTGGAAAAGAATCGCCCCGACATGGTAATACACGCGGCGGGCGTCAAACGTTTCATAAACCTTGGCTCCTCGTGCATGTATCCGCGCAATCACGACACGCCGCTAACCGAAGACATGATTTTGACGGGCGAACTTGAGCCGACGAATGAAGGTTACGCGCTTGCCAAAGTCACTTGCGCCAGAATGTGCTCCTACATCATGCGAGAGAATCCCGCCTATCAATACAAGACGCTGATACCCTGCAACCTTTACGGGCGTTGGGATAAGTTTTTGGGCGATAAAGCGCACATGATACCCGCCGTGATTCACAAGCTGTATCGTGCGGTGGAGGACGGGCAGGACGTGATTGAGATTTGGGGCGACGGTTCGGCGCGACGTGAATTCATGTACGCGGGCGATTTGGCGGATTGTATCTGGCACGCCGTCGAACGCTTTGACGAGTTGCCGCCGCTCATGAACGTTGGCACGGGCACCGATTATTCCGTCGACGAATACTATCGTGCGGTCGCGCAGGTTGTCGGCTACAAAGGCACGTTCACGCACGACTTGACTAAGCCCGCCGGCATGAAACGTAAGCTTACCGACGTGACGCGCATGTTGGAATTCGGCTGGCGTCCGCAGACGACTTTGCTTGACGGCATCCGTCAGACGGTAGAATTCTATCGCGAGCATTACGGTAAACAGTCGAGCAAAATCGGAATCGGCTGGGCATTTATCAGCGACACGGGCAAGAGACTTGTCAACGAAATGCTAGACGCCAACCGGCTCAGTCAAGGCAAATTCGTTTACAGGTTTGAAAAAGAGTTCGCCAGGTTGCACGGGCAGAAATACGGTATCGCGCTCAACAGCGGGACTTCGGCATTGCACGCGGGATTGGAGCCCGTCTTCGTCGACGTGGACGCCCGAACTTACAACATCGACCCCGCGCAGATTGAGGCGAAAATTGACAGCGACACCGTGGCACAATGCCCGTTCACTTGTTGCGCGTCGGCGGGCTTGTCACCACTAATGACCGCGAGCTTATGGAAATTTCACGTTCGCCAATTTGTCCTCTGCGCATGAAAACATCCATGGATAAGCGGTTCATGTTCGTGAGGCTGGGTTACAGTTATCGAATTGGTGAGTTCGAGGGCGTTATCGGCTTAGACCGGTTGGAAAATCGCGAATTTATCATGGGGACGCGCAAGGACAATGCGGCTTACTTGACGGCGAATCTTCAGGACGTGCAGGAATATCTGCAACTGCCGCAGTATCCCGAATACGTCGACCATTCGTTCATGATGTATCCGCTGGTTATCAAGGAGTCGGCACCGTTCACGCGACGGGAGATAACTCAACACCTGGAGCGAAACAACATTGAGACGCGTCCGATGATGCCGCTCTTGAATCAGCCGCTGTATAAAAAATTGTTCGGCGATTTGGAGGCGGATTATCCCGTGGCGCACCGGATAAACCGTTGCGGCTTTTATGTGGGCTGTCATCACGGCTTGCGGCGGGCGCAACTCGACAAGATAATCGATAGCATTCACGGCTTTTTGAAGAAGAGTTTACAAATTTGTCGTCACGGGATTTGGAACTCGTAATGGGCTTGCTGTACGGCGGGCAGAATTACGAATACAACTTCCACTATCAGACTTACGACTTCAAGCGGCTCGCCGACCTGTTGACGGACGCAGGCTTTTCGGACGTTCAGCTTTACGATTGGCGCGATTTCTTGCCGGCGGGCTATGACGACTTCAGTCGCGCTTATCTGCCGCACATGGACTTTGAGCACGGGCGGTTGATGAGCTTGAACGTCGTCGCGACAAAGTGACGAAAGGAGAATTTAATGCAAATAATTTTACTGTCGGGCGGAAGCGGGCAGAGATTGTGGCCGCTGTCCAATGAAGTCCGCTCGAAACAGTTCCTTAAGATTTTCAGCGAGGCGGGCGGCGAATCCATGTTACAACGTGTCCTGAATCAAATTCGGCGAACCTGCGCGGAGTCAACGGTCACAATCGCCACGGCTAAAAAGCAGGTGACGCTCCTCAAGAAATATCTCGGCGAGGATTTTGACCTTGCAACGGAGCCTTGTCGACGGAACACTTTCCCCGCGATAGCGTTGGCGGCGGCTTATCTGAACGACGTTAAGGGCGTCGACGTGAACGAGCCGGTTATCGTCTGCCCCGTCGACCCCTACGTTGACGATAACTTTTTTGCGCAATTCCACACGTTAGCCGCGCAGATTACCGACTCCGCGCCGTTGGTGCTTATGGGCATTGAGCCGACGTATCCCAGCGAAAAATACGGCTACATAATCCCCTGCACAAAGGATAACGTCAGCCGCGTCAAAATGTTCAAGGAAAAGCCGAATCTTGCCGACGCGCAGAAATTTATCGACGCGGGCGGCTTATGGAACGGCGGCGTCTTCGCGTTCAAGCTCGGCTACGTCCTCAACAAGGCTCAAGAACTTTTGGGAACGTCTTCGCACGACGAACTTACGGCGACTTATGACGCCCTGCCGAATATCAGCTTTGACTACGCGGTTGTCGAACACGAGCCGAATATCGCGGTGGTGCGCTACGTCGGCGCGTGGAAGGACATCGGCACTTGGAACACGCTTACCGAAGTCCTCGAATCGAACAGTATCGGCGAAGTGCAGACGGATAAAACTTGCGCAAATCTCCACGTGATAAACAACGGCGACGTCCCGATAATCTGCATGGGCTTAAAGGACGCGGTGGTCGTGGCAGGCACCGACGGTATTTTGGTTTCGGATAAGGTGGCGTCCAGTTACATTAAGCCTTTCGTGGAGCGGCTGGATAAGCAGGTTCGTTTCGCCGAAAAATCTTGGGGCAGTTTCAAGATAATAGACGCGGACAAACACAGCTTGACGGTCAAAGTCACGTTAAATCGCGGCAGTCGCATGAGGTATCACAGCCACGAGCGGCGCGACGAGGTCTGGACGCTCATATCGGGCGCGGGCATTGTGATTCTTAACGACAGAGCAAAATTTGTCCGCGCAGGCGACGTGATAAAAATCCCAGCCGGGTGCAAGCACACGGTCATTGCCGACGAGCCGCTTAAAATTATCGAAGTCCAGCTCGGCGAGGACATCACGGTTGAGGACAAAATTATTTGGCAGGAGGCGATTTGATTGGTAATAGTCTACATAATGGGCGGCATAGGCAATCAACTTTGGCAATACGCGACGGGGCGGCGGCTGGCGCACAAATTGGGCACGGAGCTTAAACTCGATACGACTTACTACGACCACGATAACCTTCGTCCCTACGCGCTGAATCTGTACAACATAACCGCGCCTATTGCCACGCCCGAAGAGATTGCACGCGTTAAATCGTCTGAAAATTCACAGGGGAGGGGCAAATTTGAAAAACCGCATACATATATGCCGGAGGTCTTAAATTATCCCGACAACGTTTGGCTTCACGGCTATTGGCAACATGAAGAATATTTCGCGGACATTGCCGACATCCTCCGCAAAGAGTTCACGTTGAGGAATCCGCTCGGCTCGGCGGCGCGGCGTTGGCAGGAGAAAATTCTCGCCGCAGAATGTTCAGTGTCGTTGCACGTTCGTCACGGCGATTTTGCTTACAACAGTCCGATAAATAATGCCCGCCCGCGAATTTTGCCTCTCGATTACTACTACGAATGCATTGACAGGTTGAATCGGCAATGTGGCAATTTGACGCTGTTTGTCTTTTCTCAAAATCTGCCGTGGCTCAAGGAAAATTTTAAATCGAACATGTCGACGGAATTTATTTCGGGCGAAGGTTTGACGGACGTTGAGGAGCTTTACTTGATGAGCCTCTGCAAGCACAACGTTATAGCCAACAGCACGTTTAGTTGGTGGGGCGCGTGGCTCAATCAAAATCCCGACAAAAAAGTTTTCATGCCGCCCAGAGCCGTCGACGCTGATAAAAATATTCCCAACGAAAATTCGCTACTCGATTCGGACAGGTGGATTAGGGTGCCCGCCGACTTCAGCAAACGTCCCAACATTACTCAACGCCCGTATTTTTCGCTGTTGCTGGTCGTCAACGATGACATTGCGACACTTAACGAAACGCTCAGTCGTATCCTTGGGCAGGATTATAAATTTTACGAAGTGATAATCGTCGACAACTGTTCGACCGACGGCTCCGGCAAGCTTTGCAGGCAAGCCGCTCAAGCCCGCGACAACGTCACGCTGATTAAACTCTGGAACAAAATTCCGAACGGCGCGGCGTGGAATAAAGCTCTCGACCTGGCGCAGGGTGACTTCGTCATGTTCCTTAAAGGCAACGACCGCTTGCTGTCCAACGCTTTGAGCCAGATGTATTTGGCGAACGAACACGCCCTTGTTGATGTTGTGACTTCGACCGTGTGGCTAAGGCAAAACGACGGCGGCAATATCGACTTGGCGGGTAAAAAGTTCATTGCGGAGGCGGAAGCGGCATTTCAAGGCTTGCGCGGCAATATGCGCGGGAAGTTCGATAAAGCGACGTTGCTTAAAATTTTCTCGGTGAACGGCGGCTCCGAATCCCTCGCAATGAAGATTTTCAAGCGCAGTTTCCTCGCCGATAAGGGTATTCGCTTTGACGATACGGACGACGCGGAAATACTGTTTATCGTGAATGCAATGCTCCAAGCCGGCGAAAATATGTTCGTCCCGAATGTCTTTTACATTGCGCCCAAATAATTTGTAAGGAGATGACGCTTATGGTAATTGTTCACCTTGGCGGCGGGCTGGGCAATCAGCTTTTCCAATACGCCGTTGCCAGAAATACGGCGCACAAACTTAACACCGAGTTGAAGCTCGACCTCAGCACCGCCAAAATTTCACTCAATCCCAAGTATCACAACTGTTACAGGCTCGGCGACTTCAATATCCGGGAAAATATCGCCACGCCCGAAGAGATTGCGCACGTTAAGGCGACGGGTGTATATGCGCCGCCGTTTCAACGAATCACGAACGCTCAACAAGACGTTTTCATTTCGGGGCACTCGTTCCACAGCGAAGAGGCTTTCGGCGACGTTGCCGACATTATCCGCCGCGAATTCACGCTGAAAAATCCTCTGCATAAAATCTCCGCCGCGTGGGAACAAAAAATTTTAGCCGCCGAATGCTCCGTTGCCCTGCATATCCGTCACGGCGACTATAAAAACGCCATCCACATAATCGGTTTGATTCCCATGGACTACTACAGGACTTGCGTCACGGAACTTAAGAAAACTTACCCGAATCTTACGGCGTTCGTCTTTTCCGATGACTTGAAATGGGTTCGCGAAAATCTCAAGCTCGATGTGCCTGTGGAGTTCGTGGCGGATTGCGAATCGGATAACGAAGAATTTTACCTGATTAGTCTCTGTAAGCATACCGTCACAGCCAACAGCACGTTCAGCTGGTGGGCGGCGTGGCTCAATCCCAACCCCGATAAAAAGGTTTTCGCGCCAATGCCGTGGGCTCGCAGCGGTCTTTGGGATAACGGCATCCCCTCAAGCTGGAGGCGTATTCCCGTCGACTATGAAAACGTTCCAATCGACAGCAACCCGCTCCTGTCTATCGTCGCCTACGTCCGCAACAATGCCGCGAATTTGGGTCTCATGCTTTCGTCAATATTCAGTCAAACCCTCCGTGATTACGAACTGATTCTGATTGACGACGGCTCCAACGACGGCAGCGAAAACATTTGCCGCCAAGTCGCCCTGAACAAAAAAATCACTTCA
>ERZ842401.4199-NODE-4199-length-17012-cov-4.239724_pt1 | contig 17012 bp, 6 predicted proteins | sample MGYA00521270_ERZ842401 | MGnify/ENA primary metagenome ERZ842401 (study PRJEB31892, sample SAMEA3878208) | bioreactor metagenome | biome: Moose rumen | place: Sweden | collected 2011-10 | study: EMG produced TPA metagenomics assembly of the PRJEB12797 data set...
CCGGCGCTCGGGTCGATCATCGTCGTACGTCTTCCGTAGGCGTCGTACTGGAACGTGGTGACTATGTTGTCGTTGGAGTTGGCGGGTGATACCGTCACGCTCGAAGGCTGCCCGTCATCCCTCAGGGTGTAGGTGATGGTGCCTCCGCCATCCGTAATACTTATGACGTTCCCCGCAGCGTCGGTGGTACTGGTGGAGGATATGCCGTCATTCGTCGTAGTGGTGGATGTTCCGTTGTAGGACCAGGTAGTCTCCCCGCCCGTAGGTTTGACCATCCTTGTCGGACGGTCATATGCGTCATACTCGTATGTGGTCCAGAGGGCGGGACCGATATTGAGGTTTTTGTATGGAAGACTTGTACGAAGTATCCTTCCCCTGCTGTCGTAATCGGTCCTTACGTACTGCCAGCTTCCGTCGAAGCGCTGCTCCGCGCTTCGCACCTCGCGCCCGAGAGCGTCGTACCATACCTTCACGGTCGGATGGCCGGAGGCGGTCTTCGTCACGCAGAGCACTCCCGGTTCTCCGCTTGCGCTCCACGCACGGGTGCTGGACTCAACCGTGCCGTCCGGATGCGTCGTCTGGACGGGGTTACCCCAGGCATCGCAGATGACGATGGTGTTCTGCCCAAGCCAGTTGGTACGTGTCAGCGGTGTGCCGTACTTGTCATAGTTATGGTATGTCGTCGTGCGGCCAAGCGGGTCGGTGCTGCCCGTGAGGTAGCGGCCGGCTGCGTCGTAGCTGCAGGTCGTGGTGTTGAAGGTCGTGGCGCCGTAGGCCGCCTCGCCCCTGCTCAGCACGTTGCCCTTGGCATCATAGGCAAATCTACGTTCCGATGTCTTGTGCCATATAACCGTTGAAGGCGGACCGGAAAACACATAGGCAATCGCCGCCACCGGTTGCATCAAACCATCATATGTGGTAAGTGTCCGCTCCTTGAATGTCTCCTCTCCCGCACCATGCACCTCGCTGGTTTTTATCTCATCCGTCATGCTGCCCAACACGAACAATGTGTCTGTCACCTTATGCTGGTACGTGCGGGATACGCCCTCACTGACGGATCCGCCACCTGTGCCTACGATGTCTTTCGTAACAGAAACGGACGTAGGAAAGTCAAAGGCATCATAACCGGATATCAGGGTGGATTCCGAAGTTCCGTGCAGGTAATCGTATGACAGACTCCCGGTAAGCCTCGGATTTAGCCCTGCATAGGCAGTCGTGTGGTTGTCGTACGTATAATTAACCTGAGAAACCTGTACGCCATTCACATATTGCGTCCGGGATATCGGCACTCCGCACTTCTCAGGGTCCGACACTGTCATATTTGAATAATAATCGGAGCCACAACTTTCCCGGATCTCCGTCTCCCTGAAGCCGCAGAATCCAAGACCCTTCCGGTTCATCACGGAACCGCGGTAAGAAAAGGCCCTGTCCGTCTGCAAAACGGATGATCCGGCAGACTCCTTACATTGTTCTGTTTTTACCAGATATGCCGGCAAAGCTTGCCGTATGTATCCATCCTGCACATTTGGCTGATAATCGGGAAGAATCTCATATAATCCGTCTCCGGCATAGTCGGCAGCATATCCATAGCTATAAGAAGCATACTCCCCAAAACTGCCTGCGGATTCGGCAAGCAGGTGAAGTTTAGGGAAAATGGGCTCATATTCTCCTCTCTTGACAAGGAACCCGTCAAGGACCAGCAGGGAACTGGAGGCGCCGCTTCGCACCGTATTGCAAGGAACCAAAGTACTGCCGCCGGATAACGGATCGGCACATTCAACCATTACCCCGCCTATTGTTCCGTTCCTGTTGGGATAGACGATCAACTCTGTCCCGCTTCTCCGAACAAGGTCCGGCAGGGCGTCCCTGTCGACATCCATGAACAGATATTCGTCCCCCTGCGTCCATTGAGCCATCGACTGAGAAGAGTATGCAAACGCATTTCCATTATACTGATATACCTCCAATGACGAAGCATTGCCCTCGTAGTGTATCACCACATCAAGATATCCGTCTCCGTTCAAGTCGGTCTGGTACATTTCCTTGTTCGCCGACAGGGCCGATGATGACAAGCCTGCGACCGTCTTCTGCAGAGTAAAATTGTATGTGGAGGAAGAGAGTTTCCACACCTCTGTTCCGCTGCTTGTGAGACGGCACAGTTCACTTACTCCGTCCCCGTCGATGTCGGCACTGAAAACATGGCGCGGGGAACCGGTGTTCCCCGAGAACAGGTTCGCTTCGCTCAGTTTTGTCCCGTTCTGAAGATCAACCAGGATCAATTTTGTGGAGTAATTGTTGGAACCGCTGCCATATATATATTGCACGGCCGCCAACTGGGTTTTACCGTTTCCAAGGAAGTCGCCCCAGTAGTAACGATAAATTACGCCGTAATTACTTGCATAGAAAACGTTTTGCTCTATATTATTAACTTTGCCTGTAGTATCTACGCGAGCTTTGCTCAGAACAAACCAGTCTATTGCAAGATTATTCGTTCTGTTGATCTGCACAATCTCATCCGTACCATCTCCGTCAACATCTACCGCCTGAATCATTTCGAAGCCTTCCCCCGTCTGGAGCCTGTTGTCCGCCATACTCACGAAGTCCTCGATTTTAGGGAACACCAGTATTCTCTGATCATCGGGGTAACTGTCCATTTTCGGATACACGATTACACCATCATTATAACTCCCAGGCATGAACTTTCCGCGCACTGCAATCAGATCCGTCCCTTCAGGGAAGAACCTGTCCATCAGACCGTCTGATTTCAAATTCAGATTCCGGGCTTCGGTGGCATCTGCTTCGCCGTAGCGGAAACGCAAAGGCGCCGCTTCTTCTCCACCAATGCGGCAGCGTATGCGCGTAAGCATCTGCACTCCATCGGAAGCTTCATGCACAAGGGAGTAACGACGGAGCGTATCCGTTCCGTTCAGACTGGATATCCCCTTCAGCAAGACGGAGCAACCAAGCCTGCGCCCGCAGAGGTAACGGATATGCCAATCTGTCCGGGACGCGTACTCCAGCACTACGGACGCCTGTGACGCCGACTCCCCTGACTGGTAATAATCGATTCGCTGCAGGTGGGTATCGTCTGTGTAATTATCATTTTCATATATATACCTGACACTGTTCCCATGACGGTCACTCATCTCAGTCAATGGATACATCACCGAAGGAGATGTGGCTGTGGTACTTCCGAAAGTCGCCCTCCGGCCGTCCGGATACATCGCTTCGAACCAGAGCGCAAGGCCGGCCGCATTTGTGTGTTTTTTGACTATGATGTGCCCGCTGGCTGTTTCGTATTGCCAGGTATTGGACAGGTTACTGATACTGTTTTGAACAAGACGCACCCCGTCCAGGATGTATACTGCATCCTGACTATCAGCCTCTGCGGGGGAAGATACACCATCATAGTATTGCGTCTTGCCAGTAATGCTGATTGCCGATAATCCGCCGATATTCCAACCATAACCGGCAAGGCCATTACCGGACAGGCTGCTATAGGCCAGGGATATCGGTGGCGCGAAATTCAATCCGGGGGCTGTCGCCACCGGCACGTTATACACCACGCTGCCTGAAACTCCTGCATTTTTAGTGTACGGAATTTCAATTCCCGGGGTATAGTCAGAAAGAGTCTCTCCTGACGCAAAGCCCACACTTCCGGCTCCCCCTTTATATCCTCCGTTCACACCCTCCTGTATGAGGCGGACTGTTCGTGACGCGCTTCCAGCCGTAATTACAAGCGCAGCACTTCGCGGACTGGATGACAGGTTGCTTACTGTAGAACGGATCCGGATGGTCCCGGCTCCCTGGCCTGTGGATCCCGACAGTGCAAAACCGCTACCTCTCACCATGGCGCTCCACTGCGCGGGGCATTCCACACTGACTATTTTCCAATCCGTATCGGCATTTCCCCACGTAAGGTTATCCGGAGTAGCAGAGAAGGTGTTCCGCAGAGACCCTTGACTCAAGGTCAGTTCCGTTTCGTTGTTTTCGTCATCCCAGATTCTTACAACTTCGTTGATATCAATATCGGTATGATTTTTCCCTATAGGAGTTATCTGCACTTCCGTCCCCGACGGCCCGTCGTAGCGTGAGACATTAAAGTATCCCGGGCCGGTCCCGGTACTGTCTGTTTTCCATCTTCCCTGCGAAACGATGGTAACCTCCCTTGAATCCGAGTCTTCGGAACTCCAGTTCAATACAGAAGGAGAAACAAGTATCCCCGATACCGGCGCTCCGGCACCCTGACGGAGCGTCACCGTCCTGCTGAGGGTGCCCCCGCAGCTGACAATGAGCGTCGCGGTGCGCTCCGTTGGCAGCACGTTCGCACCGGAGGGCGTTATGCTAAGGCTGCCGTTGCCCGTGCCGCTGTTTGCGCTCAGGGTGAACCAGGAACCGTCCACCGATGCCGTCCACGCACCGCTGCAGCTGATGCTCACCGTCTGAGATGAGCTGTTGCCGCTGCTCCAATAGAGCGTTGACGGACTCACATTCAGGGTATTGGCAACTGCATTATGGGTAAGTTGAAGGTAATACGTGCCGGAGTTGTCCCAGAATGCTATGTTCTCCACTATGTTGCTGCCGCCAGTATTCGTTGAAACTGGGCTTATATCTATCTCGTATCCGTCCCAGCCGTTGTAGCGCGTGAAGGAGAAGTGGCTGTTGAAGTGGGTGGAGTCCGTATCCCACCAGCCCGGGGAATGCACCGTCACCGTCTTGCTTGACGTATCCTCCGCACTCCACGTCAGGGTGGAAGGCGTGAAACTGATCTGGGCACTCATCTCCATTATAGAGAAGAGTACGCATATTACACTCAAGAGTATACGTTTCATATGGTCAGCAGCTAAATGACAAACTCCCTTTCGACCCGTCTTCCGTCAGGAAGAATGAATAATGCAGTGTAATTCCCGGACGATCCGGATAACGGAATAGGATAAGAGCCCGGCTGGGCGTTAAGTTCCCCTTCAATATACTCTCCCGTATCGAGGTTTGTGACCTCGAAATCTATGCGGCCGAGATTGGATTGCACAGTGACGACCAGGAAAACGTTGCCGAAAAGATTGACAAACTCAACGCGTAAATCATTGATAGTGAGAGACTTATTACCCCCCCGTACCACTACCAGAACCCGAAAAATAGATACTGTCAGAAGGAGCTTGTGTTGTTTGAACAGCTCCAGCTGTCGCAATTGCTGCAATCGCAACAACAAAAGAAACAATTAGACGCTTCATCATGAAAAAGATTGACTCTTACAAAGGTATTCCTGCAAGAGGTAATCTTAATCACCCGTGATGGTAACTTTTATGATTTAAACCCTATTGATTATCAGCGGTTTACAAAATAAATGGTAACCTTTTATTATTTTATGGCAACATGGCTTTCATAAACCCCTTTCAAATAATCGACAAGATGCAAATCCTGATTGTTTATATTGAGTTTCCGTCTTATTACGACATTAACATTTTTCAGGTTACCGCGTTTTAGCAAGGTAATTAATTGGTTGGTGGTAAATCCCATTAGAAGAAGGAAACAATAGCCTGTTTCAAAATCATTTAAATCATGACCTTGTAAAAAGGCGAATGTATTACTGCAATGAACCGCGGCGAACAAAGCGACCAATGTAATAGCACGTTTTGTCCCGCTTGCAGATACTACAGTAGCAAAAGAATTCTTTATTGGCAGCGATTTCCCCTTTAACAACACATCCCCGATCCTCTCAACAGCCTCGGCCACGGAATCTATATTGTCATCAATTTGTCCTGTACTTATTTTTCCGGAAATCAACCGGGATAACCTGTCGTATCCTATTCTAATATCTTCTATCTGATTCTTCAAGAGTCTTTCTTTCCGCCTCTTTTCGATGAAAAAAGACATTATCAGCAATAAGAAAACTATGACTAATAGAACACCAGCCAGCAAAGATGTGCGTTGTTTTAATGTATTGTGATACCTTTCGGCTACAGCGGCTACCTCACTGTCGAGACTATATAAATACATTTCGCCCAACATAGAGTTACTAATCTGCAGTTGAACCAATGCATCTTTATAATCCCCCATAGATTCTTTGACTGCAGATTTATACATATAAAAGTTATACGGAAGGGTATTATCAGGAGAAACTGTCCTCTCATAAATGTTGAGATAGTAATCTGCTTTTGCAGCATCCCCTAAAAACAAATATGCCAAGGCGCATAGTATAGGATCCTCAACCGTCCCCGACACATATTCGTTCAAATAATACTGCAAACTGTCTCTTTTATGACTGGCCCTAAAGAAAACAACCTTGCTCCTTAGATATTGAGATTTCGTCTTATTAAATAACACCTCCTTGTCCCTTTCATATTCATTCATGTATTCTTCAGCGTTTTCAAGTTGCGAATACACGGACGCGTTGCATATACAGTCGGTCAAGGCCACGCCATAATTAAATGTATCCCCTGATTTTCGAGCATAATACAAGGCCCTTTGAGATGCCTGCAGAGCTTCTTTCCTTGTAATTGTACGGACGTATATCCTCTCGAAGCCAAAATACAAACGGGTACGATAGACATCATTCGTGGCTTCTTTAAATCTTTCTGCCTTCAAATACGAACGAAGAGACGCATTATAATTCTTGGCGTTCTCTTCTATCCTCGCCCTATAATACCACGTGTAGAACTTATCAGCCTTATTGGGATAATACCACTTTGTATAATAATCGACGGCAGGTTCCAACACCGTCAAGTCCGTAGCGTCTATATCATTTTTATCCAACGCCATAGCATGCAGCAAGGCATACTCCGCCTTGTCGGCAGGGCGTGTCCATGCTGTGGTATCCATCGCCTGCAGCACGGCTAGGCAACTGTCCACTTTCTCGGAGCGCAGCAGAAGCGGCTTGAGGGTGCGCATTGACTCGCGGGTTGCCTTGTCGGCTCGTGAAACTCCCGTCGTGCAGGACACCGCGACAAGAGCAAATGCTATCGCAATGGTAATCAGTCTCTGTGGGTTCATGCGCCAAATATAACAAAAATCAGTTTCGAGCCCTCAAGGCCTCGACCTGATCAATAGACAGAGCAGTTCCTTGAGAAACTTGCTCGACAGACAACCCCATTGACAGGAACTTCCTGGCAATGGCCAGTTGCTCTTCTGCCCGGCCCTCGGCTCGTCCTTCGGCCCGGCCTTCTGCCCGTCCTTCGGCAATGCCTTCGGCCCGGCCTTCGGCAAGACCTGTTTCGCGGGCGTAGTTCTTCTCGGCGATGATGTCCAGTTCTGTTCTCATAATTGTTTCATATTCGATTTGTCGCTCAACTGGCATATTGGCGAATTCGGCAGCATCGTACAGGCGCTTCAGGATGTCCTCGTCAAAGTTTTCCGGCCTCTCCGGAAGCTCATGCATGTACTTCAGCGAAAACGCGAATTTCTCCAATAGCGTCCTGCACTTTTGCGGCTCATCCTTGCTCACCATCAGTCGTCCAAGTTCAAGATAAACGAACTGCAGCGCACTTGTCATCAACTCTCCATCGCTGCCGCTGCGAATTGCATACCTGCTCATCAGACCGTTCTCCAAAGCCTCGTCGCTCGCATGATCTATGCTGAAGTTCAGCAGGCTGATCACATAGATGGGCATAAGGCCGTAGTCCATCTTGTTCAGGCTCATGCCCTTCTCTGCCATTTCCTTCCTTTCTGCCAACTTCTTGGAAAGTTGTGCTCGAATAGGGTAGGTCGCGTAACACAACATCCTGTCGGCATAGTTGTGTTGTGGTGAGAATTGCATTTCAACAATGAACTGTTCTCCCGAGTCGCTGGTGCAGAACAGGTCAAAATTAGTAATTTTATCTGTAACAGACAAGCCATGGTTTTCTTTTTCTTTGAGATCCAGGCTGATGACGGTTTTGCCGGGGATCATAAGTTCGATGATTCTGGCGAGCAGTTCCTCATTTCCGGGAGCGCAGACGACTACCTTGAAGGCGTCGTCGAAAAGGATATTAGCATATTTCGGTTCCATAAGAATAACTGTTTAATAGGAACCGCAATAATATATGAATTCGCTTGAGTTCCCAAAGAATCAACGAAAACAATTGCTTTAATGCAGATTTCTGTTGACGATTATATGTTTTTTGGGGTGTACGGATAAAGTTTTATATGTGTTTTAAAACTTTAAAAAATAAGTTTGCGTAGCGAAAACAATCAGCGTACATCATTAGATTGCGGGGGCTCCGCGAAAGGCCCTCCTCGCCGTCGACCGCGCCCGTCCGGCCTTCGTAACCATGCCCTCGTGGTCAAATCGGGGCTCTGGTGATCACGACCCCTGGCGTAACCATGCCCTCGTGGTCAAATCGGGGCTCTGGTGACTACGACCCCTGGCGAAGCCATGTCCTCGTGGTCAAATCGGGGCTCTGGTGATCACGACCCCGGGCGAAGCCATGCCCTCGTGGTCAAATTGGGGCTCTGGTGATCACGACCCCGGGCGTAACCATGTCCTCGTGGTCAAATTGGGGCTTTGGTGATCACGACCCCCGGCGTAACCCTGCCCTCGTGGTCAAATCGGGGCTTTGGTGATCACGACCTCCGGCGTAACCATGCCCTCGTGGTCAAATCGGGGCTCTGGTGATCACGACCCCGGGCGTAACCATGCCCTCGTGGTCAAATCGGGCTGTTTTGCTTGCGGAAAAGTTGCGCCGAAGGGTTTTGGGATGGGTTCTGAAAAAATCATTAAATTTGTAGGTTGCCTAATACGCCAAGTAATGAAAAGTATCGCCAAATTTTTGTCTGTTGCCTGCATAGTGCTGCCGGCAGCCGTTTCCTGCACCAAAGAACTTGATGCCCTTCGTGAAGATCTCGACGCTCTTACTCTTCGCACAGAAGCCGTGGAGTCGCGCGTCGGCAAGCTGGAGTCTGCCATGGAATATGCAAACAGCAATCTCTCTGCGCTGCGGACTCTTTGCGACAATCTGCAGGAGAATTATTCCATTTCGGAGGTCGTCAAGCTTTATAACGGCTATCAGATCAGTTTTACCGACGGGTCTTATATCCAGATTGCGAATGGCGTCAATGGAAAGGATGGCGTGGATGGCGAGAAGGGCGACAAGGGCGATCCTGGGCAGGATGGAAAGGACGGCGTGGATGGCGAGAAGGGCGACAAGGGTGATCCCGGCGAAGACGGGCAGGATGGCAAGGACGGCAAGGATGGCGCAGACGGCGCAGATGGCGAGAAAGGCGAGAAAGGCGACAAGGGAGACAAAGGCGACAAGGGTGACAAGGGTGACAAGGGTGCAAAGGGCGATAAGGGCGATCCCGGAAAGGACGGTGCAGACGGCTATGTTCCGGAGATTTCCATAGTGTTCGACAGCGCTTCCGGCCGATATGTGTGGACCGTTGACGGAGAGGTTTTCAAGGATTCCAAAGGCAATGTGTGCTATGCGTCCGGCCTGGATGCGGTGACTCCCCAGGTGAAGACCGGATCCGAGCTTGGAGACGGCTATGAGGCCGACGCTGTGTATCTCAGCGTGGATGGAGGCGCCAGCTGGACAAGGGTTTCGGGACGGGACGGTGTGTCGTTCTTGACGGATGTGACTGTGGATGAGGATGCCTGCAAGGTGCATCTGGTCCTCTTCGACGGAAGGGAGTTCGACGTGCCCTATGTGGCGGGTTTCTCCGTGGGTGTCGCTCTGGACGAACTGCAGCTGGCCTACGGACATAGCGCGGAGGTGGATGTCACGCTGAACGGCGTCGCGAATTCGCAGTTGGTAAAGCCGGATGGCTGGCGCGCGGTACTTTCCGGAGGCAAGCTGCTGATTACGGCTCCTGCGGCTGCCAATTTGTATGCTGAGGAGAGTGGGGAAGTGGCTCTGATAGCTGTTTCGAAGAGCGGATATTCGCAGATCTCCAAAATACGTGTCAGTGTGCTGCAGGCCGGTCTGACGGTGCAGGCGGCCCCCTCGGTGGGGAGCGTGAGCATCAGCAGCGCCCCCAATGCGGGCGTGGCTTCCTATCTTGTCGGAAACGAAGTGCTTACCGCAGAAGAATGCGAGGCCCTTAGCGATGCGGATGCCATCGCCCGCCTTGCCGATAACAATTCCGGCATTCTCAGTTCTGCAAAGGAAAGCGTGCTGGAAGTGGGGGAGAGTTTCTACGGCGGCACTGCGTACGTGCTTGCGTCGTATACTGATCTGCGCGGCGAGCAGACGCTGGTCCGCATCTCCTTCGAAGTCCAGCGTGCGTACGTGACGCTCACGGCCGTCTCGAGGGAAGGGACCTCCGCAACCTGGCACCTTGTGCCGAACGAACATGCATCTTACTACTTTATCTGGATAGGAAAGAGTTCGACACTGGAGTCGTATGGGGCTGATCCTGCGGCGGATATCGATGCCTTCGCGCAGTGGCTGTACAAGCGCCCCGCCGGCACGGTCACGATCCTCTGGAACCGCAACGAACGCGACGTGCGCAATACCTCCCTCGAGGAGGGCGTGGACTACTCCATAGTAGTAATCCCCGTGACGTCCGGCAGCAGCCTTACGCACACGGGGATGTACTCGATAATCTGAGCCGGATTCAGGCTCTAGTACCCGAAAATCTCTTCGAGCGAAATCTGCTTCACAGGCCCGAGCGTCTGAAGGAACCCGTGGTCGAGGTCGGCAGGGTCGCCTAGCACGGCATATACGTAGCCGCGTCCTGCGACCCACTGCTGCTGAACGGCTTTCACATCTTCGAGTGTCATGCCCTGCAGAGCCTCGAAATCAGCCTTGTCGGTGGGTTCGTCGAGGCCGAGCCTGCGGCACTGGCGGTAGAGGTTGAGCACGCTGAATCCGGTCACGCGCTTTGTGCGCATCTTGGAAAGCAGGCCGTCCTTGGCGATTGCGAATGCCGATTCGCTTTCGGGCATGTTCTCGATTATCTCCTTGAATCCTTCGGACGAAGCGCGGAGCTTGTCGTTCTGGCTGGCGATGTAGGCGTAGAACATGTATCCGTTCACGGGATCGTCGGGCTCGTTCAGGTAGGCGCGGGCGCTGTAGGCAAGTCCGCGGGCTTCGCGCATCTCCTGGAACACGATGCCGTTCATGCCGCCGCCGAAGTACTCGTTGTAGAGTTCGATTCCGGCGCTCGCCGAAGGATCGAAACTGCCTCCGAGGTCGGTGTACTGCACATACTGGAACTGCTTGGAATCGTAGGGGGCCAGCAGGACTTTGGTGTCGGAGCTGGGCAGACGCCTGGTGAACTGCTCTTCGAGCGTCTCGGGATTTTCGCCTACGTGATGGACCTCGGAGAGCATCTTCCTGACATCGTTCTGCGAAGCGGGCCCGTAGTAGAGCACCTCGTGGCCCTTGGAGCAGAGGTCGCGCACTGCCGACAGGAGTCCTTCGGAACTGAGGCCGAGGAGGGCGGCGTCGCTCATGGTGGTGTTCTTCACGAACTCGGGGCCGTAGAACAGATAGCGCTGGAGGGCGCTGAAGCAGGCGCTCTGGTTGCTCTTGGCATCGACACGGGCTTTAATTGCGTCTGCCTTGCAACCGGCGAGTATGTTCTCGTCGGCCACTGCGTTCCCGAGCAGGTCTTCGACCGTCCTGATGGCCTCCGGCAGATTCTCGCTGAGGCCGCTGATGCGGATCACGGTATTGTGGGCTCCGGCGCTCATGCGGAAGTCGCAGGCGAGGTCGTACATCTTGCGGGCTATGTCTTCGCTGCTCATTTCGGGCGTGCCGAGATAGGAGATGTAGTCGAACGCGTAGTTGAGCGCGGGTTCGTCTTCGGTGCCGCGGTTGAAGGTGAAGTTGATGGTGGCGATGTCGTTGATCTCGTTCTTCTTGTAGAGTACGTTCACTCCTTCGCAGAGCGCGAAGCTGCTCATGTCTTTGCCGAAGTCGACGAACACCGGCTCTATGGGCTTGACTTCGCTGGAGGCGACTTCTTCGAGGAAGGCGCTGCGCTTGTCGCGGTTGGTGGCGATAGGGGTGATGGCGGGTGCCTCGATCTTCTTCTGATCGGGATTCACGCCCTGGAGTTTGTAGGTGATTGCGTAGTTGGAATCAAGCAGATACTTGTTCGCGAAGTCCACTACATCCTGCTTGGTGACGCTGCTGTAACGCTCGATGTCGAGGGCTGCATCCTTCCAGTCGATGCCGGCGATGAAGGCCTGCACGAACATCCTGGCGCGTGCACGGTTGTTCTCGAGCTGGCGCATCTTCTGCAGACGTATATTGTTGATGGTGGCCGCGATGAGTTCTTCGTCGAAGTCGCCGGCGCGCAGTTTGGCTATCTCTTCGAGGGCGAGATCCTTGACCTCCTGAAGTGTCTGGCCCTGTTTGGGCATACCCATAGCCATGAAGATGCTGTAGTCGGGCAGGGATTCGCAGCCGGCCTGCAGGAACATGGCTTTCTGCTGCTGCATCACGTCGAGGTCGATGAGGCCTGCGCTGCCGTTGCTGAGGATGCTGGAGGCGATTTCGGAGACGGCCGTGGTCTGCAGGTCGGGCGAACCGGGCAGGCGCCATCCCATGGCGAACATCTCGGATTCGAGCCCGTAGATCTGCTTCACTATGGGCTCGTTGATCGGCAGTTCCTGCTCATACTGCAGTTTGGGGATGTCGGGGTTGGGCTCCCAGTCGCCGAAGTACTTCTTTATGATCTTCACCGCCTGTTTGGGGTTGAAGTCGCCCGACATGCAGATGGCTACGTTGTTGGGACGGTAGAAGGTCGTGAAGTTCCTCTTGATATTGACGATGGAGGGGTTCTTGAGCTGTTCCTGGGTTCCGAGCACGGTCTGGGTGCCGTAGGGATGATGAGGGAAGAGGCTGAAGAGGACCGACTCGAACATTTTCTCGTTGTCGTAGGTGAGGTTCATGTTGTATTCTTCGTACACGGCCTCGAGTTCGGTGTGGAATCCGCGGATGACCATGTTCTTGAAGCGGTCGGCCTGGATTTTGGCCCAGTTCCCGATCTGGTTGGAGGGGATATCCTCGGTGTAGACGGTTTCGTCGTAGGAGGTCCATGCGTTGGTGCCCCGGGCGCCTATCATACTCATCATCTTGTCGTACTCGTTGGGGATTGCGATTTGGGATGCAATCTGGCTGACGGAGTCTATCTTATGGTAATGGGCCTTGCGCTGCGCAGGGTCCGTGATGGTGCGGTATTGCTCGTAGAGCTGTTCGATTTCGTCGAGGTAGGGTTTCTCGGCCGCATAGTCCTGGGTTCCGTACTGCTCGGTACCCTTGAACATCAGGTGCTCCAGATAGTGGGCGAGACCTGTGGTTTCGGAGGGGTCGTTCTTGCCTCCCACGCGCACTGCTATGAAGGTCTGGATGCGGGGCTCTTCTTTATTTACGGTCATGTAGATTTTAAGGCCGTTGTCGAGTGTGACGATCTTGGAATTCATAGGGTCGCCGGAGACTTTTTCGTAATTGCTGCAGGCGGCCGATGCCAAAATGGCCAATGCCGTGGCTAATAAGCTGATGTAATTTTTCATTTTTTGTATTATTTGCTACAAAAGTAGTGTTATTTAAGAAAAAATATATACATTTGCTCCCGAAGTTTTTCATAGTTTAAGTTTAGGTTAAGTAGCGGGGTGCTCGCAGTGATGCGGGTCCCCGTGAATTTTATCAGATTTTCGTCACTTGACATTTTTTTTAAGTTTGCGTATCGGAAACTTAAAAAATCGACTTTTTTGACCTTTTTTTCCGCAATTCTTGCTATAGATTTGCAGGAAAAAAGTTATGAGACGGTTTATCTTTGATTTTGCGGCCACATGCGCCGCGTTTTTCCCCCTTTCTTCTTGTGTTGCTCCCGCTACCGCCGTAAAGACTCAGGCGGTGCTGCGTCTGAACTGCGATGTCGCCGAAACCCGGGCCACATCGGATCCTTACGATTTATATAATTATGTGCTTACGCTCTCGCGCGGGAACAGTACGGTCTGGCACGGGCTCTGGGGCGAGCGGCCGGGGGAGTTCGAACTTGATCCCGGCACTTACCAGGTGAGTCTGACATCTGAAGTGTTTGAGATTCCGGCCTTTGACTATGCCGTGTATGGCGATTCGCGCGCAGTAAGCCTTGCGGAGGGGCAGGTGAGTGAGGTGGAATTGGTGGCGAGGCAGCAGAATGCCGGGTTGCGGCTGCTGCTGAGCGAGTCTTTCGTCGCCATGTACAAAGAAGGGAGCCTGTTCCTGCGCAGTGCGGAGGGCACTCTTGCGTTTGGATACGCCGAGTCGCGCACTGCCTTCTTTCATCCAGGGCCTGTTTCTATCCTCCTGAATTTCAATGGAAAGACCAGCACGGTGCATAGCTGCGAACTGCAGGCTGGCGAGGTGCTCACGCTGCGTCTTACGGTGAAGGAGAAGATGCCTTCGGCCGTGGCTGTGTCCGGGTTCCGGATGGGTGTGATGGTGGACACTTCGCGGGTGTGGAACGAATCGGCTTACGCCTGGAACGGGGAGGATGCAGGTGAAGGGTCTTCGCAGGGGGGCGTGCCGGACGCCGTGAGCGTGAGCGTGGCCAGGACTATGGCGGGCTCGAAAGATGTCTGGGTGTGCGGATACATCGTGGGCGGAGATCTCACTTCGGGTTCCTGCTCGTTCATGGAGCCGTTTTCGTCGCGGACGAATCTTGTTCTCTCAGATGCGGCGTCATGCCGCGACCGTAGCGTCTGCATGAGCGTGCAGCTGTCGGTGGGGGATATACGAAATGCACTGAATCTGGTTGACAATCCTTCGATGCTGGGCCGCAAAGTGTGGCTGCGCGGCGATGTCGTGGATGCCTACTACCGCCTGCCGGGTCTGCAGAATCTCACAGACTACCGGATATAAAAAAGAAAGGAGCCCGAAGGCTCCCGAGCAGGATAAGGGAGTCGAACCCTCCTCCTTGGCTTGGGAAGCCAATGCACTACCGATGTGCTAATCCTGCAAAAGCGATTGCAAACATAGGCAAAATTTTTGAAATAGACAATAAATCGTTAAATTTGCAGACTACACTTATTTTTTAATATGGCATTAGCAGACGTTATCAAAGCATTGTTCGGTTCCAAGGCCGACCGTGACTACAAGGCGGTGAAGCCCTTGCTGAACAAAATTCTTGCATCATACGAAGAAATCGACAAATTGTCCCCGGACGGGCTGCGCGCCCAGTCCGCAAAATTGCGCGAACATCTGCGCGAAGTGGAAAAACCCTTCGAGGACCGTATCGCCGAAATAAAACTTGAACTCGACAAGGATATTCCCGTATCGGAAAAGGAGAAACTTGCCACCGAATCCGACAAACTTGTGAAGGATGAGGATGATGCCATAGAGAAGGCTCTGGATGAGATCCTTCCGGAGGCGTTTGCAATCGTAAAGTCGACGGCACGAAGGCTCTCGCAGAACGAGTCCATAGTGGTGGAAGCCAATGACTTCGACCGCGACCTCGCCGCAAACCACGATTTCGTGACCATCGACGGCGACAAGGCGGTCTATCATAACAAATGGGTGGCCGGCGGCAACGAGATCACCTGGGACATGGTGCACTACGACGTGCAGCTCATCGGCGGTATCGCCCTTCACGAAGGTAAGATCGCCGAGATGGCCACCGGTGAAGGAAAAACCCTCGTGGCTACTTTGCCGGTGTTCCTGAATGCTCTTGCCGGCAAGGGAGTGCACGTGGTGACCGTGAACGACTACCTCTCCAAACGAGACTCCGAGTGGATGGGCCCTCTGTATATGTTCCACGGCCTCAGCGTAGACTGTATCGACAAGCATGAACCCAACTCCGATGCCCGCCGCAGGGCTTACGAGTGCGACATCACCTTCGGAACGAACAACGAATTCGGCTTCGACTACCTGCGCGACAACATGGCCATCAACTCCGATGACCTTGTGCAGCGCAAGCATCATTATGCGATCGTGGACGAGGTCGACTCCGTGCTCATCGACGACGCCCGTACCCCTCTTATCATCTCCGGCCCCGTGGCCAAGGCGGAGGACGACGGCCAGTTCATGGAGTTCCGCCCTTATGTCGAGAAGTTGTACCAGGCTCAGCGCAGCCTTGTGAACCAGGTGCTGAACGAAGCCAAGAAAGCTATCTCGGCTGGGGATGAGAAAGAAGGCGGCAAGCTCCTGCTGCGCGCACACAAAGGCCTTCCCAAGTACTCACCGCTCATCAAGTTCCTCAGCGAGCCCGGCATGAAGGTGCTGCTGCAGAAGGCCGAGAACTTCTACATGCAGGACAACGAAAAGGAAATGCCGGTGGTGACCGATCCCCTCTTCTTCGTGATCAATGAGCAGCTCCATTCGGTGGACATGACCGACAAGGGGCATGAGGTGCTCGCGAACGCGGTGGGAAACGAAGATTTCTTCGTGATTCCCGATGTGGGCAGCGGCATTGCCGCCATCCAGAATGCCGGGGGACTGTCGCTCGAAGAGAAACAGCAGCGCAAGGACGAGCTGATGGAGAACTTCTCGCTCAAGAGCGAGCGCATCCACACCGTGAACCAGCTGCTCAAGGCCTACACGATGTTCGAGAAGGATGTCGACTACATAATCGTGGAAGGCAAGATCAAGATCGTTGACGAGCAGACCGGCCGTGTGATGGAAGGACGTCGTTGGAGCGACGGACTGCATCAAGCCGTGGAGGCCAAGGAGAACGTCAAGGTCGAGGCCGCTACGCAGACTTTCGCTACCATCACCCTCCAGAACTACTTCAGGATGTATCACAAGCTCTCCGGCATGACCGGTACTGCCGAAACCGAGGCGGGGGAGTTCTGGAGCATCTACAAACTCGACGTGATGGTCATCCCCACCAACCGTCCGGTAATCCGTGACGATCAGGACGACCTCATCTATAAAACAAAGAAGGCGAAATACGCCGCAGTCATCAACCGCATCGTGGAACTCTCTTCAGCGGGGAGGCCGGTGCTGGTTGGTACCACCGACGTTGAGACCTCCGAACTGCTGAGCCGCATGCTCAAGATGCGCGGCATCCGTCATAACGTGCTGAATGCCAAAGAGAACGCCCGTGAGGCCGAGATCGTGGCCCAGGCCGGACAGAGCAGCACCGTGACCATCGCCACCAACATG
>ERZ842401.4200-NODE-4200-length-17010-cov-5.280035_pt1 | contig 17010 bp, 21 predicted proteins | sample MGYA00521270_ERZ842401 | MGnify/ENA primary metagenome ERZ842401 (study PRJEB31892, sample SAMEA3878208) | bioreactor metagenome | biome: Moose rumen | place: Sweden | collected 2011-10 | study: EMG produced TPA metagenomics assembly of the PRJEB12797 data set...
GATCAGCGAATAGAGCCAGCAAAGCGTTTTCCTGCAAACAAAAAAGGATTCCCGGAAAGGAAAGGTCCATCCTGTTTCCTTCCCGGGAATCCTTTTCGATTTATTATGTTTTCAGCGCCTGAAGCGCCCCGGCTCATCCAATCCCCTGTTCCCGCAGCCAGCGGATGGATTGAACAAGGTCCCGCAGCACTTCATGGGGGTCCACACAATACAATTCCGCGATCACATTGCCCGGATACCCCATTTCCTTCAGCCGGTCCAGGATCTGCGCCATGCGGATATCCCCGCTGCCCACTGCGCAGACATAGGCCAGGCTTCCATCCGCGCAGCGCAGGGGCGAATCCCCCGGATGCCGAGGCGCGGCGCAGCGATCCTTTAAGTGCAGGGTACAGATGCGGGAAGCGAACAAATCAAAGGCAGCCAATTCATCTTCATGAAAAATGATGAAATTTCCCGTATCAAAGGCGCATTCCAGCCCGTCCACCCGGTCCATAAAGTATTGCAGCCCCGCGATGCTGTTATAGGGGGCCAGCAGCCCGTCAAAATCCTCCATCAGAATGGGCATCCCCTTGGATTTTCCATAGTCCACCGCCCGGTGCATGCCCTCCGTGATGCTTTGCAGATCCCGCAGCGTGTTGCCCGTGGACAGCATGCCGGGCACAAACAGCAAATGCTTCGCCCCGCAGTCCGCGGCCAGGTCGATCATTTCCCGGTATTGGGCCGTTGCGGGGCTGCCCGAAAAATCGCAAAAGCCGTGCATGCCCTCCAGCTCCATATTCAGCCTGTTCAGGATGCCTTTCAGCGCGTGGCCATCCCGCTTCCAGGAATCGATGGAAATATACAGCCTTTCCATGCCTTCTTCTTTCAGGGAAGAAAGGGTAGCCTCCATGGATTTTCCCAAAGCCTGCGCGCCGTCATAGATATTTTCATAAAAAGCCGCGATTTTCATTTCCCCGCCTCCCGATGCCCCGGTTATTCTTCTCACGCCCGCGATTCTGATACAGGAAAAAACGACTGATTGATCAGTTTTCTTTCTTGGGAAACAGCTCTCTTTTCAACGCGGAGGCATAGCACCGCAGCAGGGCCTTCCCCCGCAGGATGAGCATGCGCAGGGGGTAGCAATCGCACCACAGATGCACATAGCACCGATACCAGAAATTATCCGGCGTGATGCTTTTCCCGTTGCGGATCACCCGGGTCATCACGCCCAGGATCATATCGTCGGTCACGTCCTTTTCCACAAAGGTGTTGTGATCCCCGGCGATCCAGTACCCCTTCCCCAGCACCCGGATGATCCGGTGCAGGATGTACTTGCTCCCCCGCTTGTACAGCACCACATCATACTTTTGGCACCGCCCCGGTCCCTTTTTCCGAATCTCGATGATGTCCCGACGCTGACGCAGGAGGGGGAGCATACTGCCACCCACGTTGGTATACACCAAAAAGCCGTCCTGGGACAGCAATTCTTCAAAGGTTTTGAATTGTACCTTCGGTTCCTCTGCCCACGTCATTTCTGCTTCCCCACCAGGGCGTTATACGCCACGTCAAAGCAATCATCTTTGAAATTATTGCACTGGAAACGCCAAAAAGACACAGGGCCATTCAGCCGCTGCATCAGGCGTAGGGTCTTTCTCATTTTTTCTTCATCCTCCGGGCGATACACCTGTTGGAGCAGCTTCGGAAACGCTTCCGCGAAGGAAATTTGCTCGATGTGGTTATCCTCCGCCCGTTCCATCAAGATAATGGATTTCAGCGGCACCATGGTATTGGTATACATGTTTTCCTTGCCCGCCCAGGGGGAACCACAAACTAATACTTGATTATTCTCTGAAAGAAAGCGTATGAATGGTTTATCCCCATTAATTACATACGCATTCGATAAGTGTTCAATCCATTTAAGGATGTGAGTAGTTTTTCCAACACTGCTCGGTGCAGAAAAAATAAATGCAGAATTCGATAGAGCAATTGCAGCTCCATGAAATAAAATAACATCAAATTGTAAAAGATCTTTTGCCACCTCTTCGTGAATGACCGAAGAATCAAATTGCTCTTCAAATTGTTCTTGACCAAAAGAAAAACCATCTATATTACAACGCTTGAATGCCACATTATCAAGTTCGATAATATAATCTGGCTCAGTATCCGTTAAAAAGGGACGAAAAAAAGAAGCGGAAACCCTATGAGTAGAGACTATTTCCGCTACTTTATCCGCAATCTTAATCCGAAAAAAGTTCAAATTAACTACCTCTCCATTCACAAACCAAAAAGCATTCTACTCAATAATTCTTTCCTGTATTAACTGGTTTACGACACTATGAACATACTTTTCAATAACTTCTCTGTTGTTGTCAAACATTCCACAAAGTGTATCAACAATTTGGGATTCAGACATATCTTTTTTTAATAGATCAAAGATAATTTGTCCTTCCTTGTTCATTTTGATGACGCCATGAATGGATTCGGCTTGATTACCGATAGGAACAGCTATTATTTCGTCGCCCATATCAACATTTTCAAAGCTACATTTTAGTTTCATATTGATTATCCTCCACAATATACGCAAAGTGCGATGAGACCCTTTACCCCATCGCACTTTGCGCATTAATTCTTATTCAAGCCAACCTTTTGCCTGGAACGCTTCTTTTGTCTTTTGTTCATTTACGGCATCGCCTTGATCTTTATACTGGAGATAAGTCATCATCACCAGAGCCATCGCCTCATCCTTAGTGCAATTGACCACTTTATATCCCTCTCCCAGCACTGTAAAGCCAATTTTCATTTTGGTTCCACTAAACTCTACAGTACCACCAGTTACCTGTTCAAGCTGGTTATCATCCAATTCATGTCTCATTTTAATACTCCTTTCTTAATTGAAAACTGTCAGTCAAGAATAGATCATACTATTGAGCAATCCTGAGTAACATCTTCATTTACAGCATTTGTGCAATCGCAAATCAATATCGACGCATCTTGCTTTTTTTCGGGATCGGTACAACCTGAATTACCAGTAACAATTTCGCTCATATTAAGAGCAACAAACTCTAACTTTGGTTCATTCATCAGCATAAATTATGACCTCCTTATTGTTTATCCTCATCTGTTATAGAATCATAGATTTCCTTAATTGCCTTCGTAAAGCGTGCTTTATACGCGGGTGCTCTATGGCAGAAATCTGAATCAGGACAACGTACCAACCGATTACAATTCGCATACAATACGCAATCCCAGCATACTTCAGCGTCCTTGAATTGCTTCCAATCTTGAATCTTTTCTCGATTCAAAATACCCTCGTGTATCGTGCCGGTTAATTCATCATCGCCAAGCAACTGAGGACATCTAACGATACCTCCATCGGGCCTCACAGTAACAGACGCTTCATTACAAGCAGTACACTTGCTGTAATTTAGGAAGGGCAATCCTTTCTCGCGTCGAACATAACCTTTCCGTAAAGCTATCTTTTCCAACTCTATTTCTTTTTGAGTGAACCAATTATCATCGCCATGATGAATTTCTCCAGTCATATCTTTATACTCGCCAATGACTGGATGCGCAACAACCGTTAGAAGCTTGTGGTTTCCAAATCTCTCATAAGCTTCATTAACGACGTTTTCAAACTCAACATAGTTCCCGACATCATAATTCATTCTCAAGCCAACCGCTATTCCTTTTTCAAGAAGAAGCCCTATGTTATGCATAACTCGTTGATAAGGATTATCCTTTGCGCCCGCAAAAGCCTTTATTCGATTATAGCTTTCTTCCGTACCATCAACACAAATTTGCAGCCCCCAAAGATGCCAAAGGTTCTTAGCTCTTTCTATCATATCTTCATCGAATAAATACCCATTTGTCATCATCTTAGAGCGAAAGTCAATGCCTTTCGCTATTAAGCCTTGACAAATCTGGTCGATTCGTGATGCAGCCACGGTTGGTTCACCACCGAACCACACAAGCTCAAGAAACTTTTTTTACCGCAATGAGCACTCATAAAGTTTACAAGATCATTTGCTGTATCTTCGGACATCGTCATCCACTTTACATCGTGTTCAAAGCAATAATAGCACCGGGCGTTACAGGCCGTTGTAGGAAGAATTGTGTACCCTATAATATCATTAGTTGTGTTAGCATCGTCCAACAATCGATGAATACGTCGGAGGTTTATAACCTGCTGATGCTCGTCATAGTCTTCAGGAACCAGGTAATGGGCCTTGATCAGTTCCTCCATCGCAGGAGTGTAGGGAGACGGCAGGGCTTGAATTTCCTCCGCTTCTTCCGGAGAAAGAACCACCAATTGCCCGGTGACAACGTTGTGCAGAAGTACTTTTCCTTCATGGTCCACCCGGAGTACATACCGCATCTGCCGGAAGGTCGCTTCCTGTTTGACGCGCTGTTGTCCCCAAAGATCAGCAATGTGCTTCTTTGGTTCAACAATTGTGATCACTGTTCCGCATCACCTCCAAGGGCCATTTCAGGCTTCCGTTATCCCTGCCTATGTTTGCCGGGGGATGGATCGTGTATGGAAATTTTTTCTATACACTTTCACCCTCTGATTATAGCATTGCCATCGTTCGTTGTCAAGTTTTTCTATGACATTCGATCTGTCCGTGGGCTTTGCTGCAACCGCTTTCCCCCGGCTTGTTCCGTTTCGTATTCGCTCAGCCCCCTTTCTTCTCGCTCGCGCATCCCGGCGTGGCCCGTCGGCCCCGCCTTGTGGGTTCAGGAAATGCATTCCCGGAAACATCGGGCTTCACAAGGGTTCTTTCCCTGTGCCTCCATCCCTTGATACGGAGCAAAAAGCAAGCTGGCAGCGGTTTTCAAAAATATTTCTATTTCTATTCATTTTTTTCAAAGAAGGCGAAGCTTTTCAGCGAATCGTATTCCTCACCCCATCGTCCCATCAATGCGGGTCATTCTGCCGCCGGAAATGTGCAGCGTATAATCGCAAATGGCCAGGGCCGCCCGACGATGGGTGACGATGATGCAGGTTTTATCCCGCATGGCGGAAATGTTTTGCAGAAGCTTTGCTTCGGTCGCCTCGTCCAGGGCGCTGGTGGCCTCGTCCAACAGCAAAATCGGCGCTTTGCTCAGCAGCGCCCGGGCCATCGCCACCCGCTGGGCCTGGCCCTCCGAAAGGCCCACGCCTCGCTCGCCCAGCACCGCGTCCAGGCCGATATCCCGCACCAAATCCTCAATGCAGGCGACCTTCACCGCCCGGGCAATGTCCGCCTCCGAGGCGGAATCGGTAAACAGAGTCAGGTTATCCCGCAGGGTGCCGGAAAACAGCGTGTTTCCCTGGGGCACGTAGGCAAACAGCCCCCGGGTGCCCCGGGAGGCCGGAGCGGCCTGATCCCCCACATGGAAAACCACCCGGCCCGCCGTGGGCCGATAAATGCCCAGCAGCAGCTGGAACAGGCTGGTTTTCCCCCCGCCGGAAACGCCGGTGAGCGCCACAAAATCGCCCTTGCGGACGGTGCAGCTGATGTCCTCCAGCACGTCCTCCGTCCCGTCGTCATACTGGAAGGAAACGTTTTCTAAAGAAATGGCGTCGAAATCCCGAAGGGTCTCGCCCTGGGCCTCCCCCGGCAGCTCGGTCAGCTCCTGCAAACGCTCCGCCGAGGAAATCACCCCGTAAATCTGCCCCGCCAGTTTCACTGCGTTGGCGATGGGGCCCTGGATGCGCCCGATCAGCTGGATCATGGCCGCCAGGGAGCCGTAGGTAAACCGCCCCTGATAAATGCTCACGCAGCCCCAGATCATGCAGAACAGCCAGGACATATCAAACATGGCGCTCATGCTGTTGTTCATCACGGTGCTGAACCGGCCCTGGCGCACCTGCTCCTGCCGCAGGCCCTCCTGCCGGGCGCCGATTTGCCGCCGGGCCCGGTCCTCGGACACGCTGGCCTTGATCAGCCGCACGTTTTCCAGCGTTTCCTGGGCGGACGCGTGCAGCGCGCCCTCCGCCTCCTGCATGCGCTTATGGCGGCGCTTCATGGGCTCCCGGAACAGTAGCACGATAGCCAGCCCCGCCAGCCCCGCCAAGATGAGCACCGGCACGAACCGCCAATCCATGGCGATCAGGATGGCCGCGGCCCCCACAAAGCTGACGATGATGCGCACGAACGACGGCAGAATGGAAATGACGCCGTTTTTCACCACCGATACATCGGAAAAAAACCGGTTCACCAGCTCCCCGCTGTGGTAGCCCTTCAGGGACGCGTAATCCTTGGTGAGCAGGGAGGAGGCCAGCAGGCCCTGCATGTGCTTTTGCAACTCGGAGGAGGCGTCCGTGCGCAGCAGGGAGGAAACCACCGAAGCTCCCCGCTCCAGCAGGATCAGTGCCGCCAGAATCATGCCGTACCGCCACAGCGCGTCCGCCCGGGACGCCACCGCCCCGTCGATCAGCCCCTTGGTAGCCAGCGTGACCCCCAGGGACATCAGCGACGACGCCACGCTGAGCAGGCAAATCAGCCCGATCTTTCCATGCACGCAACGGGACCACCGGGCCACGTCCGAAAGCGCGCTGCTGCGCAGCATCGCCCGAATTTTCTTTATGCTTTCCATGATTTTGATGGGGTCTTCATAGGCCCATTTTGTTCAGCAGTTCTTCCCGGTCGCTTACTTCCACGGAGGGGACAAAGCTGCTGCGCACGGTGTGAACGGTGGAGGATTTGTCTTTCCGAGCAAGGATGATCAAAAAGCGGTGCAGCCAGGCCGCGGGAAGCAGATACGGCCTGCCGTTCAGATAGGAGCAGCCGGGATATCCCCGCATCATATCATATTCCGGAAACGCGCTGTGCAATAAGCTGACGAAGGGCTTCAGCCATCTGGGAACCCTGGCCTTGGCCAAAGCGGTTCTGGAATAATTGGAAAAGTTATTTTCATCCGCAAAGCCGAACACGCCGCCATGCAGGATCATTTCCGTCAATTTCTTTTCCAACTCCGGCTCCAGGGGCTGGGCTTCCAGCGGCGCGGATATGCCAAACCAGCTTTTCAGCATGGAGCAGCACACGCAAGCAAACCGCAGCAAATGAAGCTGCTCCAGCTTTTCCCGCATCCAATCCCAGCGCAGCTCCGGCCCGTTCTTTATGATCGCCGCCAAATCCATGAATTGACGGAAGCCCACGCCGTAATTCAAAAAATGCTTGCGCAAATGCATGAGCAAAAACAGAAAATGAAAGCTCCAATCCAGACCTTCGCCGGTGATATAGGGATCGAAGGTATTAAAGAATTTCACCTGATCCCCCGTTGTGAATTCACCGTTTTGCACCAGGGAATCATGCAGTTCAAAATGCAATCCGTTGCGGTCGCACCCCCATTGCTGAACGGTGGTCTGCTCGCTTCCCCGGAACCCCAGCCCTTGCAGAACGGCCACAGCCGCCTGCATATCAGCCTGATGAACGATGATATCGCAGTCTCCCATGGTACGCAGCGCCGGCAGGGGATAATACTGCGCCACGGCAAAGCCCTTCACCGTAAAAAAGGGCAGCTTGGCAGCCCGCAAGGCCGCGGCGATTTCCTCCATGGCCAGCTTCCGGTTCGTGTAATAATACAGCGTAGCCCCAAAAGCTTGCTCAAAGGAAGATCGTATTTCCTGCGGGATCAGATCCCGGCATTGATAAAACACGATCCCGTCCACCTGATGGGATCGGGAAAGCTTCATGATTTCCGCCCAATCAAGCCCGTCGGAATGATCGGTTTTTCGTCCCGCCAGATGATCGGACAAAACCTGAATAAAAAATTCCTGCTCACGAGTCATGCGCTGTGTACCTCGTATGCTACCATGAATAAGTGTTTTTATAAATTCTCTTTATACCACGCGATGGCCGCCTGGATGCCCCGGTCAAAGCTCCAATCGGGATCATAGCCCAGCAGTTCCTTGGCCTTAGAAATGTCCGCGTTGCTGTGCTTGATGTCCCCCGCCCGGTCCGGGCCGAAGTGGGGCTCGATATCCACGCCCAGGGCCTTGGTGAGGCCATAGTAAATATCGATCAGGTATTCCCGGCCCCCATAGGCTACGTTGAAAGCCTCCCCCGCCGCCTCATGGGGGGCCAGGCAGGCCTTCAGGTTGGCCTCAATCACGTTTTCAATATAAGTGAAATCCCGGCTCTGCCTGCCGTCGCCGTTGATGGTGGGCACTTCACCATGGAGCAGCTGCTTGATGAATTTGGGGATCACGGCGGCATACGCACCGTTGGGGTCCTGCCTGCGGCCGAACACATTGAAATAGCGCAATCCGTAGGTATCCAGCCCGTAATGGCGGGTGTACTGCTTGGCCCATTCCTCGTCGGCCCGCTTGCTTACGGCATAGGGGGACAACAGATTGCCCTCCCGGCCCTCCTTCTTGGGCAGGTTGGGTTCATCGCCGTACACGGAGGAGGAAGAGGCATAAACGAATTTTTTCACGTGATTCTGCCGCGCCGCCTCCAGCATGTTCAGGGTGCCCTGGATGTTGTTGGCGCAGTAAAACAGCGGCATTTCAATGGACCGGGGCACGGACCCCCAGGCCGCCTGATTGAGCACATAATCCACGCCCTGGCAGGCCTGCATGCAGGTATCCAAATCCTTGATATCGCCCTTGATGAATTCGTAATTCGGATTGTCAAGGAATAAGTCCACGTTGGCTTGTTTGCCAGTGGAGAGGTCGTCCAGTCAGCAGACGCGGGAGCCAAGGTTTAGGATAGCTTCGCAGAGGTTGCTACCGATGAAGCCGGCGCCGCCAGTTACCAGAAAAAGTGAATTCGAAGGAAACGAGATATCATAATAACTCATCATTTTTTTCCTCTTATTTTTTCGGCAAATACTCTAATTGCATTGCCATATTTTCTTAGTCGGGTCTTAACATCGTCAATTTGTCTGTCAATCATGTCTTTTCTCTTAAATTCAAAGAAAGAAATCAGTCGAAAATACCCATAGCCAATCATAGTTCCAATCGTATTATTGAAAACGTCATCAAACTCACACAAACCAATTGACAAATAATACTGAACTATTTCAATATTAATGGATAAAGCACACCCAATCAGAGTAGTAACAATGAATTGCGAACGTATAGAAAATGGGAGCAGAAAGCCGAGTGGTATAAACAAAAAAACATTCATGTAGATTTGCCATCGAATATCTGCTTGAACAAATCTCTTATATGACCAAAATAATTCTAAGTTTATCTGTCTACTTTCTTCTGCTGGATTTCGATAAACTGTCAAAAAAAGAATAAGCGCAAGATAAAACGTCAGAAATAAGCATTTTATTAATAATCCTTTTCTTTGACAAACTCTGTATGCAAAAACGCAAAGCCACGGAATCAGTAAAGCAGCAACCCCTGACAAAAAAGTAAACCTTCCGTATGAAACATTAATCATTGTACTTTACCTATAGTTTTAAGACTTTGGCAACTCCAGGGAAAAAAGCTCTCATAACAACACCAATCTTTCTACGAACAGAAAGCTCACTAAATGCTTTCAAATTCCTTCCTTTCAGGCATTCTATATATTTTCCAAGATAAAAAGTCTTTGCAAATTCAATACGAGACAACTTGCCCTCACAAGCTTCATGGTATTTTCCATGAGTTATTTGGTCAAAGAGATTTACACATTTAATCAAGTCATTATAGCGATTAATATGTTCATCTATCGAACTTTGAGCAAGCTTTGAAGTGTAGCTTGAATAACTCATATATCTCCAACATGACATGACCTTTTCATCAAAGAAAACAGATGCACTTGACCCAAAGAACAGAGAATATGGCAAATCAGTATATTTGACTACCTTGGAATATGATGGTGGGGTATTAGCATAAATCTTGAACAATTCCGCTTTAATAAAATAGCTAGATAAATGGAAATGTCCAGACTTTAAGTATTGTGTGATTGCCCATCGAGAATCATATACCCCCCCCAGTATTTACAAGGCGGTATTACTTTTGCGGTTATTTCGCCAGACTCTTTTGCAATATATGATCTATGAACAGCCATCCCACATTCTGGATTAGTTTCCATTGCTTCATATTGACGTTGTAGTTTTTCTTGATCGCACCAATAATCGTCTCCCTCACACAGCGCTATGTATTTTCCTTTTGCCTCGCTCAGCATGAAACAACTAGGTATATCAATCATTCCTTTAGAATACTGGTTATCCTTTTGTGAAATACTTTTTATTTTATCAGGATACCGTTCACTATATTCTTTTATGATTGCACTCGTTCCATCAGTTGATGCATCGTCATGCACTATCAATTCGAAATCAAAATTTGTTTTTTGTGAGATTATACTATCCAAACATTGACGAATGTATCGTTCATGATTATAGGTTACACAAAACACTGAAACTTCCATCATCTTCTCCTTCTTATTTTCCCGAACCAGCAAAAACAATTTTCAGACATGAAATTGGTAAGTTAATCTGTGCCCATAATACTAGTTTTGTTTTTAGTGGCAAGTGTTTTTTATCCTGTAAACATCCGCACCAAGGAGTCATGGACAGATATTTTACATAGCGCTTGTGTTGAGGATGTTTGCTTTCTTTCTGCCAAGCACGATCACCAAGCATTCCCTCCGTAAGATGAATGATGACAGGCTGTTCACACGCTTCTTTTATCTCACTTTCCTTATAGTAACTGGTCATATGATATAAATACATCATTCTTTTATAATCAAGAACAAAAAAAGTAGTCATTACATTGTATTTTGGATGTAAAATCATCAATTTATCATGAAGTACTGCATTAATGACTCCTTGATCAAGAAACATGACCTTTCCATTTTTACTTCGAATATAATCAAAGAATTTCTCCTGAACTCTTTCTCTTCTCCATTGAATCAGGTCAATAAGTAATACTCCAGCATTTACATAATCAGCATCTTCATCAAGATCTATTGCTTTTTTGTAAAATGGTGTCATCGTATCCAATACACCTGCCGTTGTTTTTGATCCTAAATCCGTTTCCCACATTTCTTTGAGTGAACCACAAACAAGCGTATCGCAATCAATGTAAATCACTCTATGGCAGTTTTCAGGTAAAACAGATGGGATATACAAACGCGCAAATGTGCTTATTTCATCGGTTAGTGTCTTTGAAAGCAAATCTTGAATATATGGTGTAAAATCAATAAAGATTACTTCTCGGTTATAGTTTTTAGCGACTCCTCTTATTCTCCCCTGTGAATCTGTCGTAATTCCATTTGCTAGGATAAAAACACGAATTGCTTGAATATCTTTATTATTTTCAAACAGTGAAACAATCGAAACACAAGTCTGCATTGCATAGTTCTCATCGCTAGAGAAAACTATATCCATATTAACCCTCTCTTCTGTCAAGAATTCTGTTATGACCAACAACCGTCACGCCATCAGGAACATCACGAGTGACAACTGCACCTGCTCCAATTATAACATCGTTTCCTATCCTAATGTCGCCGATAATTGTTGAGTTTGCTCCAAAAACCACCCGATTGCCACAGACTGCATGACGTCTTCCTCTAGGATTTGCCGTATTGCATGAGTATCTTGCACCAATAACTACGTTCGGGAAAATAATGCAATTATCGCCGATCACAGCTGTATTTCCCACAACAATTCCAACACAATGCGGAATATACAAGTTTTCCCCTATCGTTGCTTGCGGATATATTTCACACCCATATCTTCTTACATTCCTATTATGTAGAAGCAAGGCTATTGCCTTGAAGAACATGCCATTCTTGTGGAAAAGGCGATTAGCCGTAATGATTTGACGTTCTGCTTTTCTGTTGACACCTTCAGACAAATTGTTATTCCAAAAATTAACTATCTTTTCTTTTATCATTTATCGGCTCCCCTAGTATTCAAGCAGTTTTTCACGCACTAATGTCGAACTTGTATTTTGTGTGTATGGTAGATATATAACCTTTACACCATATTTACTCATCTGCTGTTCTGTTGCCAGCCATCTGCTATTTCCTTTCCAGTCATCACCTATAAAAATTGCATCAAAATGTTTCTTCTGATAAATGCTTTCCTTATCCAGTGTATCACAAGAAATAACTTCATCCACGCAACGCAGTTCAGCTAATATTGCCATTCTTTCTTCTAACGGAATAATACTTTTTTTCATTTTATATGAAGCCACTAATTCGTCTGTATTTACACCGACTAACAAGTAATCACATTGGGCCTTGGCATTTTTCAATAGATTCAGATGTCCTATGTGAAATACATCAAAAGTTCCCTGTGTGTAACCTATTCTCATATTAACCCAACCTCTTTTTTTATTTGCAATAAGTCTATTTTCGTGTTCTTTATCTCTCGTACACCATGCTCTGTTCGTTTTTCCACCGGTGGCAACTCCATATATTTGTCACCATATATGATTTTTAGAATCGTATAAGGATCCTGCTCAATATAAACATATGTATTCTCAAATGGTGCTTTTTGTGGTTCGCCAAACGCTGATTTAGGATATGTAGCTTTTTTATAATTATAGCAGGACCCCCAATTAATCCAATAAGGCCCTTCTCTCTTTTCAGCAAGGAGTGTCTTTTTTGAAATCCTATCCAATGTTGAGTTTGAAAGGAAAGCACCGATCTTTATCAATAATGCTTTAAAAGGATCACCTAGATTGAATGGTCTAGATTTCCCAACATTAGCAGCTTTGTACATTTTCACACAAAAGACATAAAACAGGATTCGATCCTGTACAAAACGCTTAATCTTTCGTTTTGGGTCCGTTTCGTCAAGAAAAAACACATCTATGGACAGATCACTATATCCTTCTTCGTCGTCTGCAAAGCACAAAAGCACATAATCACTACTGAACCATGGATCGTTTTCTCGCGTGCGTAAAACCACAGGATACTTTAGTGAATTCTCACATGCTGTCACAAATTGATGATAGTACTTTCTAGGTACCATAACATCTATATCGTCGTCCCATGGAATAAATCCTTTATGCCTTATTGCGCCAAGACAAGTTCCACCGCTTGCGTAATATGGAATATTATTCTTTTCGCAAATATTATTCAACTGTTTTAAAAGATATAGTAGCAAAAGACGAGTATCATCTTTTTTCATTATTGGTCTTTCAGTATACACTGTGCTAATTACTCCTTGCAGTATTATTTGTGACTCATTTTCTTATAAATGACTTAATTAAGCTTACTGCTCTATTGATTATTTGTCTTTGTTCTGAGAAAACAAAACCAAAAGTTACCACCATGAAGATCGAACCCACTAAATATATGAATCCATGCCAAACAACTGATACCAGTGTATCTATCGGGGGTAACTGCAATGAAAAGTAAAACATAATGGAAGAAAAAAGAACCGTTACCGACAGATAGATTAGATATCGGGAATAGTATTTAAATGGAGAGGCACTCATTCCATATTTACAAATAAGATATGGATCATACCAAACCAGTGTTAACACTCTCGCAATAGTTGTTCCCATGAGCGTCCCAATTAGGCCAAGTTTGGTTACAAGTATAAAGGAAAAAACAAGATTGAATAAAGCTGTGAAGGCAGGTCTAAGCCACCCTTTTTTGAATATTCCCATAGAGTTACGAAACGTTGATACATTCATGCCAAATCCATACATATAGAAATTAAACACTAAAAAAATGACACACTCTTGTGGGAGAGTATAACCTATCCACCATTTAACAAAGGAAGACAATAAAGAGGTTAGAACTATACTACTAATACCATATATCAAGAAAGTCAAATGCATTGACTGAAAAAATACACTCTCCACCTGCTTATTATCGTTCCTAGCATATAGGTCACCAATGCTGGCTATCATACCATCATTAAATGAACACAAGAATTCATTCAGTGCACTTAACAACATCGTAAAGCTTCCATAGATGCCAACAGTAGCGACATCAACAAACTTGCTGATTAAAAATGTATCAATAGTTGCGTCTAGGGTTCTGCACACTTTATAAACAGCTAAGTTCTTAATATCTTTGAATAATCTCCTTCTTTCTAAGCTTGATAATTTTTTTGTTGTTTTCCATTCTATGTGATACTTCCTTTTTGAATATAGCCCATTCAATGCTCCCCTAAGAGCTGTGGAAAAAAAAGCCACGCCCAGATATAGATAGATATTTTTGAAGATGGCTAGTACGACAATTTGCAAACCGTGTTTTAGAAATATCGTACTGTAATTTATGATAGTATGGACATACCGATCTTGTTTTGCTATAATGAAAATGCCCTTGTAATCCCAATAATGGCCGATTACACTTGTAGCAAGAACAATAACATAAAGTGACCACAAGCTTTCAGAAAAACTAGGTTGTTCTTTAATGAAATATCCGAGAAATGGAATGCATAATAAGCCTACAGACCCTACAAAAGCAGAAACGATTATGCAGATTTTTCTATAGGTTGACAGAAAAAGTGTTATTCCTTCATTATCATCTTCTGCTATATATTTGTACAACCTAAACAGTACAGCGTTGACCGTTCCAAGTTCAGCAATATTTAGAATACTGAGAATATCCGAAAACAGATTATTAACTCCGGAATACTCCAGTCCCAATAATCGAATAAAAACCGCTTGTAGAACAAAACTTAATACTGAGCTAATAGCAGCGCAAATTAACGATGTTACTGTATTGACAGCCGTTTTTTGGGTTCTAGACATTCTTAGCAAGCCTCTTTTATTCCACAGAAGATTCAATGAAGTTAGCCATAGATTCTGCCCAAGCTCTCATCGAGTACTTTTTATTTAAGAGTTCACGATTTTGCTGAATATCATTTTCCTCAATTTGCACCTGCAACACATTTCTCATTATCCTTTCAAGATCATCTACATTCTCTGATCTAAAAGAATAAACGTGAGCAAAATCTTTCGACCATGCTGTTCCTGGAATATCTGAAACTACAGCGGGAAGACCGCAATAAATCGCTTCCGCTAAACTGTAGGAAAATCCCTCCATGCGACTAGCAGACAACATAATATCTGCACGTCGATATAGTTCACTAACATTATTAGTAGGAGGAATAAGCTCTATCCATTCCGGGATGGTTCCGTACTCTTTGTTGATATACTTATAAGTTTGCTCCTGGGCTGAGACTAACAGTTTAACCGTTTCACCTGACACAAATAGCTTATTAATAGCTTTTATTGCTATGTCAAGCCCTTTGACAATTGGAGACCACCCAAAGATCAATATCCTCTTCGTTTTGTCAGAATTTTTATCCGGAATTATTTTAGGCAGCCGTGAAAAGTCTATTGCATTTGGAATTGCAACACATTTGTTGGGTACACGATACGCATTTACTTGATCTGAAACAGGTTGCGATACGGCAATATGGTATGTCTTTTTGCCACCAAACACCTTGTACTTTATCGCATTTTTTATCATTCTTTTTTTTGTACTGTTATCAATACTCATCTCCATTTGCCATATTACAGGTTTATGTGTCGAACATCGTGATACAATGTCCCATCCACTCATCCTTGATAAAATTATATCTATCTGCTGATTCTTTATAAGTTTCCCTATCGCCTTAATGTTTTGTCTCGATCGTGGCATAAAGTCTATGAAAAAAACCTTTTCAGTATCTTTTTTTATTATTTTCACCCATTCAAACTTCTCCGTAGCTCTAGGAAACACAAAGAGCACCACATGACCGCGTGATTTCATTTCCCTGTGCAAGGAGATTAGAGATGATATAAAATTTCCCGCATATGGGCCAAAGTAGCTTGATACTATTAAGCATCTTATTTTTTTCTTCATGGATTCCCTCTATTGTTTCAAATGATTTTTCATTTAATGTTTTCAACTAGCTTCTCATGTGTCAACCAAAATGAATATTCATCGATAACCCAACTCTCGGTCGTATAGACCTTTTTAAACATGGCTATCTTTTCTTCAACATCACTTTGTGAAAGGGGGTATTTACTCATTTCTTTACATAATGCAGGCGCATAGACTGGAATAATAGAGACTCTCGCAACCGCATCATGAACCATTTTGTGTGCCTCATGGCCATATTCACCTTCGACATTGTGTGTCACACAGAATTCATAGGAGTTTCTGGAGAGCATTCGTTCGACAATTTTTTCCAATACTTCTTCTCGCTTTTCCCTTGACTCCAATGGATAAGCCCTATATCGGACCCCATATAGTTTCATTGCCTTAAAAAAATCAGGCATACGCTTTAATGACCATCCTGTAGTCATTAAAACTACATATGGTTTATTGTCTTTAATGAAGGTATGAAAGAATAGAGTGTCATCATCTGGATGGGTCACAAAAAGGATACTACGTTCTCTAGGTTTACAAAATAAATCGCGTAGATTCCAATACACCAGACATATTTTACAAAGTAAATATCCCAATGATTTATAAATAGCATGAAAAAAACTACTCATTCAGAAGCCTTTCAAACAAATCTTCGACTGCTTTGACTGTGACACTTGATTCAAATGCTGTCCCACGTTTTTCTGCTTCTTTAGCATAGATATCGATCAAGCCAGGTGTACCTAACATTTTCTTCAGTCCCGCGTATATACCTTCTTCACTGTTTTCTGTCACAATTCCATATTCATCATGCTCTCCCAACAACTCATACGCGCCGGAACAACAAGTGCTCACTACTGGTTTCCCTAGAATTAAGGCTTCAGTCACTGCTGTAGAGAAACCTTCTCTCCGAGATGAGCATACATACAGATCACAAGCGCTAAGGTATTTATAAGGGTTTTCTTTGAAACCAATTAAGTGAAAAGTATTCATAACTTTATGCTGACTAATGAGTGACTCCAATTCGCGCTGTTGCTCCCCAGATCCAACAATATATATATGATGGTATAATCCTTCACTTATGAGTCTGCTGTGTACTTTGATTAGTCTATCAAATCCTTTAGTCGGCATTAGTTTTGCAATTGAGCATATTTTTATAGCCTTTGGATCAAAAATGATATCAGATACTTTTTCGGTGGCTTTATTCTTAATCATATTTGAATCATTTGTTGTGTTTGTCAACGTAAAAGTGTAGCAAAAGGGCTCCCAAAAAGTGAGCACCTGT
>ERZ842401.4201-NODE-4201-length-17004-cov-3.930674_pt1 | contig 17004 bp, 11 predicted proteins | sample MGYA00521270_ERZ842401 | MGnify/ENA primary metagenome ERZ842401 (study PRJEB31892, sample SAMEA3878208) | bioreactor metagenome | biome: Moose rumen | place: Sweden | collected 2011-10 | study: EMG produced TPA metagenomics assembly of the PRJEB12797 data set...
CGGCGACCACCGAGATCTACACTCTTTCCCTACACGACGCTCTTCCGATCTGGGGTATTTCGGCTAATTAGCCCGAAAGCATTGCGCTTTGCGCTTGCCTTTCTTTGTTTTTCATTCGCATTTTCATCTTACGCAGATGACATTTTCGTCGCGCCAGAAGGACGCGGCGAGATGACAGGCGCGGACTGGTCGAATGCGCTGAACGGTTCCAACGACGGCTTCCACATTGACGTAAAAGAGGCGATCGACAATGCCGTCTCCGGCGGAGCGGAAGAAGTCAACGTCTATTTCGCGGGCGGTGACTACTCGGTAACCCAGCAGCTCTCGCTTGCCTCTATTTCAATTCCCGTCAAGCTCAGCGGCGGCTATCTCGCGGCGGCCGACGGCTCGCTCGACAAAGGCGAGACCGCGACGACCTTCTCCCGCACGGCGAACAATGTGAGGCATATCTCGGCAGCATCGCTTACTTCATTCCGCATCGAGGGAATTACATTTAGCGGCGGATACATCAGTGCTACTGGAACGAAAAACAGCGATACCGCGCTTGGGGCCAAGGGTGGCGCAGTAGCATCTGCTGCGTCAACTACCGTTATTTCAAATTGCGTTTTCAGGAACAATGTATTCCAGAACCTTGGCAAAGGCGCAAACTCTTCCTATGCAAGTTTCCTTGGTGGCGGTGGAGCGGTGGCGGCGATAACTTCCGGCAGACTTGATCTTGACAATTGCGTATTCGTGGGTAATCATCATGAAAATGGTGGGTCGTATAATCAAAGTTCTGGTGGAGCGGTTTTGGCATACAACGTTACCTTTAATGCCCGTAATTGCACTTTTGAAGACAACTATATGAATGGTGACTCAGGGAGAAACACTTTGTTCGGGGCGGCGATAGGAACTTATTACGGCAATATATCGATCAGCAACTGCACATTTTCAGGGAATTACATCCTTGGTGCAGCATATGATTCAGGCGGAGCCGCAGGAGGTGCTCTTGCCATACGTGATGCCGTGAGCTTCAAGATGGCGGATTCTGTTTTTACTGGCAATTATGTTGCAAATACATCAAAAATGACGTTCCCGTTTTCAGCTGGTATTATGCTGCTTGACGATTGGAAGGCAAGCGATGGTCTTGCGAAGTCGGTAGTGGAGCGTTGCGTTTTCGATTCGCGCACTGCACCGAATTCAGCTACAGGCAACAGACTTGCCCAGAGCGACATTCTGCTGTCTGGCGGGCAGCTTTTCATGACGAATTGCCTTGTATTTGCGGCGAAAGGAAATAGTACGTATGGTGGATACTCCGTGCGAAACCTTGGCACGCTTTCATACTCTGGCACCTACACAAAATACTATGGTTATGTGTACTCAAGCGTGACATGTGCACAGTCGGACATGGAACTCGTCAATTGCACCATAGCGGATGGAAAGGCATACGGCGTCGCTGCGGTCGATGATGCTGCCAGTGTGACCCTCAAGAACTGCATTTCCTACGGACACAGTGTGTCTGGCGTGGTCAACGCGACATCTATTGAATACTCCTGCATTCAAGAGGAGCACGAGGGAGAAGGGAATTTCGTCGCCGATCCGCATTGGACGGGTGCGCCATACTACCACCTGCTCACGAAGCGGGCGAATGGCGCAATCACGAACGGCTGGTTTAGCGGCACATACGAGAGCGCACGCACGGCGGCGGACAGCCCCTGCATCGATGCTGGTGCGCCGCATTCGCCCGCGCTCGACTTCGAGCCCATGCCGCACGGCCAGCGCATAAATCTCGGTGCCTACGGCGGCACTCAGTGGGCGTCGCTGACATCCGGCGCCATTGGCCTTATGATCACCATTCAATAGCCGAGTCGCGGCGTCATGTCGGCGGTTTTTCTAAAACAGTCAGCTGTTGCTTGCCAGATTCGTTGCGTCGAATGCTTGATTTGTTTCGGGGCAGTTGCTATCATCCCAACGTACGTACTTGCACTATGAAAGGGGTGTGATGTCATGAGGACTTATGCAGTAATTGCCGCAGCGTGTATCGCTGCTTCATCTGCTTTCGCCGCTGACGCCCCAGGGTATACCTGCTCCATGCGCGTCGGCAATCCGGCGGCCGACGAGACAGTTTCGAAGGGCGGCACCAAGAAAAGCAAGACTGCGCATGCAGCAAAGTCCGTAAAGACAAAGACCACCAAGAGAAGCATGTCCTGGCCTGTCTCGGTGTCGGTGCGCGGCGACAACATTCCGTCCGACAACATCAAGCTCAAGTGCTATTTCTTCGGCGTGACCAACGGCGAACAAGAGCTGCTTGGCGAAAAGACCCTGTCCGTGGAGCTGGATGACAAGGGGAACTACAAGATGGACGTAGAGTCGCCTACCGAGAAACTGGTGCAGAAAACGACAACCACTACCAAGGTAAAACAAGTTGCCAGGGGCGGGCATATCGTCAAGAAGGCGGGTCCTTCGAGCACGAAGTCCGTGACAACGGGGTCGCGCGTCACGGGATGCATCATCCAGCTTGTCGTAAAGGGCAAGGTCGAGAAGTCCTATGCCTCCAACCCCGGTTGGTCAAAGCTGGCGAAGGTAGACCCAGTCCAAGTCGGCGAGGTGCTCAAGATCAGATAGCGCCCAAGCTGCGCCTCTCAGCCCTTGGCGCGGAACTCGAGCATCGACATCCCGAAGCGCTTCCTGAAAAGGTGCGAGAGGTGCGTCGTGCTCTTGAACCCAGTTTCCTCTGCGATGCGCACTATTGGGCGCTCAGTCGTCTTCAAGAGATGCCGCACATGGGCAAGCCGTTCGCCCTCGATAGCCGATTTCAGCGTCTCGCCGCGCAACTCGGAGAGCCGCAGGTCAGCAAGACGACGGGAGACGCCGAGGCGCCGCGCAACCTCGTTCGGCGTTATCCCCTCGAGCGCATGCTCCTTGATGCAGGCGAGGGCGCTTCTTACGAGCGATGTCGCCGGAGGTATCGGCGCCGTGGATTCTCTTGCAACCACCTTGGCCGAGGCCATGTGGATGTGGCGCTGTGCGCCGCCGCGGCGCCTCGCAATCAGCGCGGCAAGTTCGGTGGCCGCCTTTTCGCCGATTGCCGCGAAGTTGGGCTGCACGCTTGAAAGCGGTGGGACGGCGAAGGGGCAGAAGAACTCGTCGTTGTCAACTCCGAGAACCGCCACCTGACGCGGCACGTCCAGTCCGGCGATTTCGCAGGCGTCGAGGATGTGTGTCGCCCGCCAGTCGAAGGACGCCATGACTGCCGCCGGCTTGGGAAGGTCGGCGAGGAACTTGGCGAGTGCCTCGATGTCCGCTTCGGAGCCGAGGTCGGCGCTGGCCGGGAACTCTGCCACCGACCGTCCTTTCTGGCGCAGCGCCTCCCGAAAGGCCTCGGCGCGTTCGTTCGACCATATTGCATGACTAGGCAGGGAGTGGACGTAGGCGAAAGACATAAAGTTGCCGCAGGACAGCAGGTGGTTCGCCCCCTTGCGGGCGATGTCGGCGTTGTCCGTCCATATAAACGACGTGTTCTTGCGCTTCCCAATCGTCTTGTCGTAGATGTTCACTAAGACGGCGGGAATATCGGACTTTGCAAGGGACGCCATGCTCTCCGGCGTGCCGGGGAGGGTGATTATCAGCCCGTCCACGCCCTCGTGCTTGGCTTTGGACACCGTCTCCGCAGTGAGCTCCTCCGGCTCCTGCAGGAGCTTCAGCTGGCAGGCATGACCATCGGAAAGATAGTTGAAGAGCCCAGAGAGGAACTTCCGTCCAGAAGAATATTTGAGCCGTACAAGCACGAGAACCTTGCGAACCGTCTTGAAGCGACTTTTGCTTCGTTTTTTCATCATGGCTTTCAATCCTTTTCCGCGACATTCTACCATAACGCCGCGCAAGGCGCAATGGCTCTCGCGGGCTTTGTAAACGTTGCCAGAAGAGACATCTTGAATTTACGCGAATAGTCATCACGCTGTCTTGACTTCAAGAGGGTCTTGGGGATATAATGAAAGAAATGATTGCCAAGAGATATTGCAAAACCCTGGCGGCGGCGTGTGGCCTGCTGTGTCTCGGCGCATTTGCCGCGGGCGGAGATCGCCCGAGCGATGCGTGTCCAGCCCTGCGCGAGCGCCTCGTCAAGCCCGTCGCACTCGTCAAGGTCGAACGGTCGGAAGGGGCTTTTCAGGGATGGCGAGCGTCGCGTTCTGGCGCGCCGGACTCTGCCCTTGGGCGTCCGCTCGTGCGCGGCGACGAATTCATTTTCGACTTCGGCGAGCATCTTGTAGGATACGTCAAGCTGGAACTCTGTGACTTGGACCGGCCTGTCGACGCGCCTGTACGGCTCGACCTCTCGTTCGCCGAGGTGCCCTCGGAAATCGGGGAGGGGCGCGAAGAAGCCGCGTCACGCGGCACGATTTCCCCGTCATGGATACAGGACGAGACTGTGACGATCGACGAAGTTCCGTCTGTCTTCGAGGTGCCGCGCCGCTTCGCGTTCAGATATATGCGACTGCGCGTCAGGGCCAGCTCCAACGGCGGAAAGTTCTCGCTTCTCGGCGTTTCCGCACGAGCAGTGAGCTCTGCGGATCTCTCGGCTTTCAGGCCGATTCCAAGCGCGTCGCCCGAAGACGACGCGATTGACCGAGTAGCGGCGGCCACGCTGCGCGATTCCATGCAGACCTGCCTTGAGGACGGCCCAAAGCGCGACAGGCGTCTTTGGCTTGGCGACCTTCGGCTCCAGGCGCTTGCGAACTACGCTACCTTCCGCAACTACGAAGTAGTGAGGCGTTCGCTTTTTCTACTTGCGGAATGTGCGTCCGCCGACGGCGCTCCAGCGACTGCGGTGTTCGAACGCCCGACGCCGCGCAGCTCGAACGGCAGGAGAATACTCGACTACACTGCGCTCTTTCCAGCGACAGTGTTGGAGTATATGCGTGCGAGCGGCGATGCCGAGGCCGCAAGGCGCCTGTGGCCGACTGCGAAGGCGGCTTGCGAGACGATTCTCTCAGCCGTAGACGAGACGGGGCTTGTCCGCGCCGACAACGGTTTTTGGAATTTCATCGACTGGCAAGATGGCTTCGACCGACAGGCCTCCGAGCAGGGCGCAATCGTCTTCGGGCTCGACCGCGCCTACGAGCTCGCTCGTGAGCTTGGACGCGAGAAAGAGGTCGCGCACCTCCCTGGGATCGCCGCGAAGATGCGCACGCGCGCAGTCGAAGCGCTTTGGGACGGCAGTCGCGGCGTCTGGAAGAGCGGACGCGACGGAAACGTGTCCTGGATGAGCCAGGCATACATGTCCATCTGCGGGGCTGGAACGCAGGAGATGCGGCGCGGGGCGCTCAAGCGCGTGATGGGCATGCCCGATGCCGTGCGGCCCCGAACTCCCTACGCCTACCACTATTTCGTCGAGGGGCTGTGGTGTGCGGGCATGAAGTCCGAGGCGCTTGCGCTCCTGAGGGAATACTGGGGCGGCATGGTCAAGAAGGGCGCCGACACTTTCTGGGAATGCTACGACCCTTCGGACGACATGGCATCTCCCTACCGAAGCATACTCCTCAACTCGTATTGCCACGCCTGGAGCTGCACTCCATCGTATTGGCTGCGGCGCGCACGAGAAGAAGGCGTAGAAACAAGAACCAACACCAACTAAGGAGATTAAAAGGTGAATGTCATAGCCATAGTCCTTGCCGCAACTGCGACTGTCAACTTCGGAGTCGAGACAGGGAAAATCCGTCCCGAGCTCCATTCGGCCGGCTTCGGACCGCAGATATGCTCGTGTCCGCCGGCTGTCGTGGAGGAAATACGTTCCATGGGCTTCAAGGCGTCGCGCACGCACGACTGGGCGCTTCTGAATCCCAACCAGCGCGTATGCGACTGGCATCATATCTTCCCGTTGACTCATCTTGACGCGAAGGATCCGGCGAACTACGTCTTCGGCCCGACGGACTATCTTCTCAAACGCACTCGCGAAGAGACTGGTCACGACATCTTCTTCCGGCTGGGCACTTCGATAGAGCATTCAGGGCCTAAGGTGCATTTCAATACGCTGATCCCGGACGATTTCGAAAAGGCGGCCGAGACGTTCGCGGGCACGATTCGCCACTACAACCGCGGCTGGGCCAATGGGCACGAGTGGGGCATCAGGTATTGGGAGATATGGAACGAGCCGGATGGCGTCAACAACATGTGGTGTCTTCCCGACGGAGACCTTGGCCTGGGCGACACGAAGGAGTCGCGCCTTGCGGACCAGGCGAAGCGCGAGAAGCGTCGGCTTGAACTGTTCGCAAAGTTCTTCGTTGCATGCCTGAAGAGGATCAAGGGCGAATTCGGCGACTCGGTAAAAGTCGGCGGTCCCGCGCTTTGCTCCTGGCGTCCGTCTCGTCCAGACCGGATCGGCACGGAAGAGTATTTCCGCACGCTCTTCAGCGCCTGCCGCGAACATGGCGTCGCGCCGGATTTCATTTCGTGGCACTACTACGGCAACAAGCCGGCCGAAGTCCTCGCGGCAATCGAGCGGGCGCGGAAAATCTGCGACGAGGAAGGCTTCCAGAAGTGCGAGCTGGTCTTGAACGAATGGCACTACAAAAACGTCTCGTGGGACACGCTCCGATCAAAGAACCCCGAAGTCCAGCGAAAGGTCTGGTCGGGGCCAGCCGCGCACAACGGCATCGACTCGTCCTGCTTCAACCTGGCGCTTCTGTCGAAGTTCCAGACCTCTAAGCTCGACCAGGCCTACTACTATGGCTGCAAGAACACGGGTTCGTGGGGCTACAAGAATGAATCCGGCGAGAAGTACAAGGTCTACTACGGGCTAAGGATGTTCGGCGACCTCGTGCGGGAATATCCAGTAATGTGCGAGTCGGGCGGTGAGGGCGGCATCGTCACGCTCGCGTGCAAGAGCGCCGACGGCGGGCGCAAGGCGCTTCTTGTGACGGACTACCGCACGGGGAATGCGGAGCTGTCCGTCGAGGTGCAGGGCGTCGAACCCGACGCAGAATGCGAAGTGCTGATACACGATTTCGAGAGGGATTGCGAGACAGTCAAGGCGAAGCTCGAGGGCGGACGGCTCGTTCTGCCGAAGCGCGACGCGAACAGCGCCGCCTTTCTCGTGACTTTTTGACGCAATTGAAAGGGGCTGAACATGGTTGGCAGGAGAGGGTTCATTCGAGCCAGACCAGCCGTGGCTTTACGGGCTCAAGGGGCGGCCTCGTTATTCCGCTATCCCGATTGGAAGAAGCAGGTCTCTTTCCATGTGTTCGAGGGCATTGCCCACAAGGAAGACCCGTGCTAAGCCGATCCGGCGCTTCTCGATTTCGTGTTCGAGTGAGGTCCTGTCTCGTGGACTAAATTGCACGATTGCGTTTTGCGGGAGGAAATGAGATAATATCCTCCATGAAGCGCATACTATTCTCTTTTTTCGCGTCGGCCTTGTCCGTCGCGGCTTTTGCCGACGAGCTTGATCTCGCTGGAACTTGGAAACTCGTCAAGGCAGACGACGCAAAGGTCTCCTGCCCTATTGCCGTTCCTGGCGGCGTCCACACGGCGCTCTTGAAGGCAGGCATTATGAAGGACGCGTTCTGGGGGCAGAACGAGAAGGACATGCAGTGGGTCGGCAAGTCCGACTGGAACATCTCGCGTGAATTCGAGGTTTCAAAGGACTTCCTCGCGAAGAAGGAAATTGTCCTTCGCCTCGAAGACTGCGACGCCTTTGCGACGATCTTCGTCAATGGCCAGAAAGCCGGAGAGACGACTGACCGCTTCCAGCGCTACACCTTTGACGTGAAGCCGTTCCTCAAGGCGGGAGCGAACACGATTGAAGGGCGCTTCAGGAGCCCCGAGAATGAAGCCGGCAAGCGCCGCGCCGCGAAGGGCCGCGAGTTCCCGATGTCCAATGTAATGTGGGCGAAGAACCAGGCGTTCGTGCGCAAGGCCGCGTGTCACGCCGGCTGGGACTGGGGTCCCGCCGTGCAGGTCACCGGCTTCTGCGGCACGACCAAGTTGATCGCGACAGACGGGCCGCGCGTTGACTATGTCTACTCTACCCAGGACTTCAACGACAGCTTCACGCATTGCACTCTGACGGTCACGGCGGAGCTCTCCGACGGCTCGAAGGTCGAGAAGAAGTTCGAGATAGACAACCCGCCGCTTTGGTGGCCGAATGGCGCTGGCGAGCAGAAATTCTATACTGCCGAGTTCGATGTCAATGGCGAGAAGATCGTCAAGAAGATCGGCCTCAGGAAAGTCGAGGTCCTGAACGAGAAGACCGTAAGCTCTAAGGGCAAGGAAGAGCTCTCGCTCGTCTTCCGCATCAACGGCAGGCGGATTTTCATGAAGGGCGCTAACTGGATTCCCTGCTCCGCGTACGAAAACGAGCAGACGCCGGCCCGCTACCGCGATCTTCTTGAGAGCGCAAAGGCCGCGAACATGAACATGATCCGCCTCTGGGGCGGCGGCCAGTACGAAAAGGATGTCTTCTACGACACGTGCGACGAGCTTGGAATCATGATCTGGCACGACATGATGTGCTCTTGCGCGGTGTACCCCGGCGACGATGCTTTCCTCGGCGAGATCAGGGCCGAGCTCGAGCACCAGCTAAGGCGCCTTCGCGACCATGCATGCATCGCCATGTGGTGCGGCGACAACGAATGCCTTGGCGCAATCAATTGGTACGAAGTGTCGCGCAAGGACCCCGACTTCTACCGCGGGGAGTGGATCAAGCGTTCTAAGATGCAGGGCGAGCTCGTAGCGAAGTACGATCCCGCGCGCACCTACTGGCCTTCGTCGCCTTGCTGCGGCCCCGGCGACTTCGGCGACGGATGGAAGGAGGACTCGAAGGGCGACATGCACAACTGGGACGTCTGGCACGAGAACCAGCCCTTCGCAAAGTACTACGAGTACCATCCTCGCTTCTGCTCGGAATTCGGCTTCCAGTCGTTCCCGTCGATGGAAATTGCCGAGACTTTCGCCTCCAAGGATCAGATCCTCTCGCGTGGCCCCGATTTCGAGTGGCACCAGAAGAACCCGGGCGGCAACGAGCGTATACGTAAGACTTTCGCTCGCTACTTCCCTGAGCCGAAGGATGTTCCGTCTGAGCTTCTCCTTTCTCAGTTCCAGCAGGCGATGGCGATCCAGACTGCCGTCGACGCCTGGCGCTCGGAGCAGCCGCGCTGCATGGGCACGCTCTTCTGGCAGATCAACGACAACTGGCCTGTCGCGTCGTGGAGCTCGATTGAGTACGGCGGCAAGTGGAAGCCGCTCCAGTATCTCGCCAAGCGCTTCTTCGAGCCGGTCCACGTGACTCTCTCGCCAGACGGCATGGTCAAGGTCATCAACGACACCGACAAGCGCATCGAAGGCAAGGTCGTTGCGGTGTTCCACGGTTTTGACGGCAAGAACGAAGAAGTCGTAGTCGGCAACGACAAGGCAAAGCAGGTTGGCATCGCTGTTGGCGCGAACTACGCCGCGGCGGTCGGCAAGATTACGCCTCGCGACGACGCTGTTCTCGAACTTCGGTTTGGCGATTCCGTAAACTTCCCCGTTCGCGCGAACTACAAGGGCGACTTGCCGAAGGCGAATGTCAAGGCCGAGATCGACGGCTTCACCGTCACCCTGACGACGGACAAGCCGGCGTTCTGGGTGTGGATGAATGTGAAGGGTGTCCGCGGTGAATTTGACGACAACGCCGTCACGCTCGTTCCTGAGAAGCCCCGCACGTTCACTTTCAAGCCCAAGGACGCTGTCACTCCTGAACTCTTCAAGAAGTCGTTCAGTGTTACTCATCTCGCTGAACTCGGTAAATGACTATCCTCGCTTCCATAAGCACTATCTATCTTTCGAGCGCCTTGGCATCAGGCGGCGCTGATTTCGTGTGCTCGGGTTCGCTTGCAGTCAACGAGGACGAAAAAAGCGGCACAATCTCTTTCGTTACGGACTGGCCAGCCGACGTGCACTGGTTTGGCGCATACTTGAGGAAGGGCGAAGACCGATACTCTATCCACCCCGAGCCGTTTGTGGCAGGCGGCTACTTTGAGCCGGGGAAACCGGATCAAGACGGAAGGAGCAACTTTACTTTCGTCGTAAAGCCCGGTTTCGTCGACGACAGCATGAGCCAGATTCGGTTCCGTGCTCGCCATGCGAAAAACCCGACGCCGCCAGATGCCGCCGCAGTCGCCGCGCTTGGGAAGAAGGCGCATCCCCGCCTCATCCTAAAGCCGGGCGACGACGTGTTTGCGAGAATCAAGCAGGCGACGGCGACGAACGAACTTCTTGCCGTCGCCGTCCGGCACATGAAGCAGTTTGCCGACTTGACGCTTGCCGCCGAGCCGGACCCATACAAGCTTGACGGACGCCGCCTCTGGTCGCAGCCCTGCACGGCGCGTACCTTCTCGCTTGCGCAGATGTGGAAGATGACAGGCGACCGCCGCTACTTAGACCGCCTTGAGACGGAACTGCGCGCCATAGCCGCGTATCCCGACTGGAATCCGCCGCACTTTATCGACACCGCGCTTTTCGCATTCGACTTCGCGATTGCCTACGACTGGCTCTACGACGACTGGTCGCCAGAGATGCGCGACGTTCTTGCAAAGGCGCTCATTGAAAAGGCCCTGCGAGCCGCAGAGCCTGATGCGTTTTGGATTCACAACGGCAATAACTGGAGCCAGGCCTGCCTTTGCGGAATGCTCGCAGCCGCCGTGGTGATTGCCGAGCGCGAGCCAGAACTTGCCCGCGTGCATATCGACAATGCCGTGAGCTTTCTCCACGAGCCGGTAGAGGCGTATGCACCGTGCGGTGCGTTTCCTGAAGGCGTTGGCTACTGGATCTTTGCGACAACATACCAGATTTTCGCCATCGAGTCGCTACGGTCCGCTTTTGGGATGGACTTTGGCCTCGTGGACGAGCCCGGCTTTCGCGCGACAGCGATGTTCCCTGACATGATGACTGGCCCGTCGGGTCTTCTCTTCAACCATTCTGACTCTGGCAAGGTCCGTTCGAAAAGCGCGCCGCTCTGGTGGTTCGCCCGCGAACTCGGCCGCCCCGATGTCACGACTGCCGAGCGCAAGATTGCCCTCGCTTCATACGCCGCTGTGCCTGGCGAGACCGCAAGGCACCGTTGTGACAACTGCTTCTTGCCGCTTATATGGATGGTCGATGTGCCGAAGGCCGAGAAGAACACATTGCCGCTCTCGTGGTGGTCGGGCAGCACCGTTCCTGTTGCCGTGCACACCTCGACGCGCGATGACCCTGACGCAATATGGGTCGCCATGAAGGGCGGAACGGCCCAGGCGAGCCACGCGCATGCGGATCAGGGATCGTTTGTCCTCGATGCGCTCGGCGTTCGCTGGGCAGAAGATCTCGGCGGCGAGTCGTATGGCATAGGCGAAGCCGAGCACGGAATGAAATTCTGGGACTCCGACAACGATTCGCCGCGCTGGAAATACTTCCGCCTCGGCCCCGAGGGACACAACGTCGTCACGATCGAAGGCGAGAAGCCAAATATCGGTGGTTTCGCCACGATCTCGTTTAGGCGCACTGGCCCCGCCCGTGCAGGCAAGGAGATTGCCTGCGACTTGTCATCCATCCATCCTGCTGCGAAGTCGGCGAAACGGATTGGAAGTCTCGCGGACGGCGGGAAGATCTATGCGATTCACGATGCGTTCAGCGGTCTCAAGCCAGGCACAGTGCTTGTCTGGCGCATGAACACCTACGCAAAGCCGACGATAGACGGCAAGGTCGTAGTCCTCGAACGCGACGGACGCAAGCTGCGCCTCGAGGCGTCGCAAGGCGAATGGTCAACTTTTGTTCCACCTCTTCCCACCACCAATCCCGATCCAAATGTCGTCCAGCTGCAGCTACGCGTAGTTGCCGAATCGGACGATGTCGCATGGTCGGTAACATTCACCCCTGTCGGAAAGGACAGTTCCAAATGATAATCATACTAAAGAAGGATGCAGCAGAGTCGCAGGTCAACGGGCTTCTTGCGCTTCTCGAGTCAAAGAACATCCAGCCGCACGTCTCGCGCGGATCGCTGCAGACGATAGTCGGCTGCGTTGGCGACGTAAGCCATCTCGACCCCGGAATTCTCGAGGCGCTCGACGGCGTCGAGTCGGTCCAGCGCATCCAGGAGCCGTTCAAGGCCGCGAACCGAAAGTTCCACCCTGACGACACAGTCGTAGACTGTTCCGGCGCGAAGATAGGAGGCGGGAATTTCGCCGTTATCGCGGGGCCCTGCAGCGTCGAGTCCGAAGAGCAGATCGTCGGTATCGCCAAGGCCGTTAAGGCATCTGGCGCGACGATGCTTCGCGGCGGCGCCTTCAAGCCGCGCACGTCGCCGTACGCGTTCCAGGGGCTCGGCAAGCCGGGCATAGACATGCTGCTCACCGCGAAGCGCGAGACGGGGCTCCCTATCGTGACCGAGCTTATGGACTTCAAGGACATCGAGCTTTTCAACGACGTCGACGTCATACAGATCGGCGCGAGGAACATGCAGAACTTCAATCTCCTGAAGGAGGTCGGCTCCTACACGAAGAAGCCGGTTCTCCTGAAGCGCGGCATGTCGGCGACGCTCCAGGAGCTCCTCATGAGCGCAGAGTACGTCATGGCGAGCGGCAACGAGAACGTCATACTCTGCGAACGCGGCATTCGCACATTCGAGACGGCGATGCGCAACACGCTCGACCTCACGATCGTCCCGTATCTCAGGCGCCGCACGCATTTGCCTATTGTCATTGACCCGTCGCATGCGACTGGCCATGCCTATCTCGTGGAGCCGGCCGCGGTTGCCGCGACTGCTATCGGCGCGGACGGCCTCATCATAGAGGTGCACAACGACCCGCCTCACGCAAAGTGCGACGGTGCACAGAGCCAGACGCCAGAGATGTTCGAATCGACGATGAAAAAAATACGCGCAATCCGCAGTGTGTCGTAAAATTTGATACAATATATGTTCATCTCTCAGCTTTAAAACCTTATGGGCATCAAAATATTAGGAACGGGCAGCTACTTGCCGCCGAAGGTCGTCTCCAACGATGACATCGCGGCAGCTCTCGACACTTCCGACGAGTGGATATACTCGCACACGGGCATCCACGCGCGCCATGTCGCCGAGGAAGGCGAGACGACTTCGACGATGGCCGCCAAGGCCGCCAAGGCCGCGCTCGAGATGGCGGGCGTCGCACCTGAGGAAATCGGTCTCATCGTCCTCGCGACATCGACGCCGGACTACGCGCCATTTCCCTCGACTGCCTGCATCGTGCAGGACATGCTTGGTTGCGTGAATGCAGGCGCGTTCGACCTTCAAGCTGCATGCGCCGGGTTCATCTACGCGCTTGAGCAGGCGCGCGGATTCGTAAATTTCTATCCCGACAAGAAGGCGCTTGTCATCGGCGCAGAGTGCCTGACGCGCATTCTCGACTGGTCTGACCGCTCGTCCTGCATCCTTTTCGGCGATGGTGCTGGAGCTGTTGTCCTCGGGAACGACGAGGCGCCCGGCGTCGCGTCCACAAAGACGCTCGCGCACACGATTCTCGGCGCGGACGGCAAGGGGCAGGACTTCATCAAGCGCACAGGCGGCACGCGCAAGGCGCTGCCGCTTGATCCCAAGACCGGGATTCCGCTTAAGCCGGAGCCGATGCTTTCGCAGCTGACGCTTCAGGGCCACGATGTCTTCGCTTTTGCAGTCCGCAAGCTCTCAAAGGTCGTCGGCGATCTCTGCGAGCGGCTTGGCACGACGCCTGGAGACCTCGACCGCGTCTTCGCGCACCAGGCGAACGGGCGCATCATCGAGGCGACGGCCAGGCGCATGAAGCTTCCGCTCGACAAGTTCTGGCTCAACCTCGAAACTACGGCGAACACTTCCGCAGCGTCCGTGCCGATTTCGCTCGATCAGGCCGTTCGCGCTGGCGAGCTCAAGGATGGAATGAAGATCGTTATGGTGGGGTTTGGTGCAGGACTCACTTTTGCTGGCACATACTGCGTGTGGCCGGAGCTGTAAGATTTAAAAGGGGATACGACATGAAGAAAGTGATGATTACCGGTATTGGCATGCTTACCGCCGTTGGAAACGGCCGTGAGGCGTCGTGGGAGAACATCAAGGCTGGAAAGCCCGGCATCGGCAAGATAACCAAGTTCGACGCGTCCCGCTGCACCTGTCAGGTCGCGGCCGAAGTCAAGGGCTTTGACGAATGGGCGATCGGCGGCGGACTTCTCGACAAGCGCGAGGCGCGTCACATGGCGCTTTTCTCGCAGTATGCCGTCGCGACGGCAAAGGAGGCGTGGCAGGACGCAGGATTCGGAATCAAGGGAACCGAGGGGGCGAATCTTCCCGACATGGACCGCGTAGGCACGATTCTCGGCGTCGGCATCGGCGGGCTTGAAGTCACTGAAGAGTCGTTCAGGACTCTTTTCGACAAGGGGCCAGACCGCCTCTCTCCGCTCGCGATTCCCGAACTCATCGCGAACGAAGGCGCCGGAAACATCGCCATCGCGCTCGGCGCGAAAGGGCCGTGCCAGGTCGTCACGACGGCATGCGCATCCTCTACCGACGCGCTTGGCTTCGCGATGGACTTGATCCGCGCGGGCCGCGCCGATGTCGTCATTGCCGGCGGCAGCGAGGCCGTCATCATCGAATTCACGGTCGGCGGCTTCATGAAGGAGAAGGCGCTCTCCACCCACTTCAACGACACGCCCGAGAAGGCGTGCCGTCCGTTCAACCAGGACCGCGACGGCTTCGTCATGGGCGAAGGCGCGGCGATTCTGATACTTGAGTCCGAGGAGCACGCAAAGGCGCGCGGCGCGAAGGTCTACGCCGAGCTCGCCGGTTATGGCGCCACGTGCGACGCCTACCACATCACGGCTCCCGATCCTTCCGCCGACGGCGCCGTGAAGGCGATAGAGGTTGCGCTAAAGGACGCCGGCGTGACGGACAAGTCGACAGTCGGCTACATCAACGCCCACGGCACTTCGACGCATCTCAACGACCAGATGGAGACGAATGCGTTCAAGCGCGTCTTCGGCGTCGAAGAGGCCAAGAAGATAAATATTTCGTCCACCAAGCCGTGCCACGGCCACTGCCTTGGCGCGACTGGCGCCATAGAGGCGGCCGTCACCGCGCTCGCGATCAAGGAAGGGTTTGTCCCGCCGACGATCAACTACGAAAAGCCAGACCTCGAAGTCGATGCATCGAAGGGCGAGACTCCGCTTGACCTCAACTACACGCCGAATGTCGGCGTTAAGCGCGACATAGACGTTGCGCTCTCCACCTCGCTTGGCTTTGGCGGGCACAATGGAGTGTTGGTGCTTAAGAAAGTTTAAAGTTTGAAGTTTAAAGTTGAGGATTCGAGATGGAGTTTCCAAAGTTCAAACAGGAATTCAATCGCCCCGGCATCGAGCTTCTGCCGCACCGCGATCCGTTTCTTTTTGTCGATACGCTTCTTTCGGCCGATGAGACTGGGGCGATTGGCGAATACACTTTCACTGCCGAGAAGAACGAATTCTTCAAGGGCCATTTCCCCGACTATCCCGTCGTTCCAGGCGTAGTGCTCGTCGAGGCGATGAGCCAGGTCGCAGGTGCGTCCGTCGTTGCGCGCGGAGTCCTTGGCAATCAGGCCGCGTTCGCCTTCGCCGCGATAGAGGATGCCCGATTCAAGAGACCTGTCCGTCCGGGCGACAAGCTTGTCACCGTCGTCAAGATCGTGCGTGAGCGCGTTCCGCTTGGCGTCTACGAGGTGACGGGCTATGTCGGCGACGAGCTTGCCGCGAGCGCCAAAGTCAAGTGCATGCTGATGAACGGACGTAAATGATCAGGATTGTCAAAACAGGCGACAGGCGCATCGAGAAATTCAACGCGCGTCCGGCGTTTCCCGAGGAGGCCGAGAAGGCCGCGGCATCGGCGCTTGCCGAAATCAAGGCGCGTGGCGATGCGGCGGTTCTCGAACTCGTAGCGAAGTTCGAGGGCTTCAAGGCGAAGAACGCAAAGGCGCTAAAGGTAGATCTCTCGAAAGTTTCCGAGAAGGGCATAGACTCGAAGATCGTGCGCGCCGTAAAGGACGCGCATCGCCGTGTTCTCAAGTTCTCCAAGGCATCTCTCCGCGGGCCGTGGTCGATGAAGTCTCCTCGCGGCGGCTCCTTGGGCGAGTTCTATTCTCCGATGGATCGCGTTGGCGTGTATATTCCAGGCGGAACCGCTCCGCTCGCGTCGACTTCCGTAATGACCGTGACGCTCGCCAAGGCAGCGGGCGTTAAGGAGATCGTCGCGTGCACTCCTGCAGGCGCGACGGGAGAAGTGAACCCGGTGCTTCTTTACGCGCTCAAGCTCGCTGGCGCAACTGAAGTCTACCGCGTCGGCGGCATACAGGCCATCGGCATGATGGCGTTCGGTACGAAGACCTGCAAGAAGGTGCAGAAGATCGCCGGCCCCGGCAACGCTTTCGTCACGGCCGCGAAGCGCCAGGTGTACGGATATGTGGCGATAGACCAAGTTGCGGGACCGAGCGAAATCGCCGTCCTCACAGACGGTTCCGTAGATGTCCGCTGGATCGCGGCAGACCTTCTTTCGCAGGCCGAGCACGGCTCTGGATGGGAGAAGTCACTTTGCGTTTGCACTTCCGAGAAGTTCGCGGAGAAGGTCAGGGGCGAGGTCCTTCGCCAGACTGAGACGCTTTCGAGAAAGGCGCTTATCAAGCGCGTCATTGACCGCGACGGAATCCTCATCGTCGTCGCGAAGAACGTCGCCGAGGGACTTGAAGTCGTCAACCGCTTCGCGCCCGAGCACTTCGAGATCATGACGAAGGACGCCACCAAGGTGATGAAGGGCGTCAGGAGCGCGGGCGCGGTGTTCGCAGGTCCGTGGACGCCGGAGTCGGCAGGAGACTTCGTCGCAGGGCCGAGCCATGTGCTTCCTACGGGCGGAGCCGCGAACATGTTCAATGGTCTTACGCCTGACGACTTCCGCCGCCGCCACAGCTTCGTCGCGTTTACGAAGGGCGATCTTGCCGAGACGAAGGCGACAATCGAATCGTTTGCCGCCGTCGAGGGGATCGGAAG
>ERZ842401.4202-NODE-4202-length-17002-cov-4.646604_pt1 | contig 17002 bp, 29 predicted proteins | sample MGYA00521270_ERZ842401 | MGnify/ENA primary metagenome ERZ842401 (study PRJEB31892, sample SAMEA3878208) | bioreactor metagenome | biome: Moose rumen | place: Sweden | collected 2011-10 | study: EMG produced TPA metagenomics assembly of the PRJEB12797 data set...
ACTTCCGAGAAGATTTTTATTCCATCTGTTTATGAGTTTATCGGCAACGTGAGAAACGCAAATACCTACGAAGCATCGAAACAAGCGCAATACGATTACTTCCGGTCTCTCAATCCATCTATGCAATAGTTAAGTGAGGAGGTATTCGCCATGTTTGAAGACCAATTTGATCTACAGCTGTTTGCTGCGGAATCGGACGCCTCGGACGACACCGTCGCGCAAGAAGATGCTCCGCCGATACCGGAAGAATTACGCGGTATATCGGAAGAAGTCGCCCGTGATGTAATGAAGCAACATGCGGATGCCAATCCGTCGGAAGGTTCGGCAGAGCCCGCATCCGAGAACAATGTTGAGTATCAAGACGCCAAGTCGCTTGAAGACGTGAAGGTACCATACTCTCAACTCAAACAGCAAACCGACAAGAACTCCGAGCTCGAGAAACTCGTTGCGGCGTATCGGTCGAAGTACGGCGATTTGGAGGTCGATCAGTCCGCACCGCAATCGCCAACCGAACAGCCGAAAGATACGCCGACATATCAAATGCCGCAATTCAAGCCGCAGAGTTTATCGCCCGACGCCGCCAAACAGATCGAACAGGCGATCAATGAAGGCGCATTGCAACTCAGCGGTCTTTCGCAGGAAGATGTCGATTCCATGGATTACATGGAAGACGACGATCCGCGTCGCGCGCAATATCAATACGCGCGCAAAATGGCTGAGTCTGCCGTGCTTAATCACATCGCCGCGACGCAAGTTCAGAACTTTCAACAGCAACAGGCTGTTCTCGCTCAACAGCATCAGGCGGTCGCGAAATTCAACGATTACGTCGAGAAACAGAAACAAACTGCCGATTTTGCCAATGTGCAGGCATTCGCTGTCGGCGATTACTTCAATCAACAATCGCCTTTCGATCGGCAAGTAATCGCGGACGCTTACAATCGCATCGAGCGTAATGTTGCCTCGCCGACTGACATGATGCTCATCGAAAATTACTTCGAGAAGGCGAAGGCGGTTTATGGGAGACGCAATCCTGCTCCGACGGTACAGCCTCGGACGATGCAACAGAAACCGGCGGCGGGGCATTTTCCGCGCTCTTCTAAAGTCAACGGCGTGAGCGGTGCGGGCGGCGGCATCACTGCCGCTTCTTTGACCGAGATGTTCAAAACCCTTCCGTGGAATGAAATACCGCAGGAATATAAAGATGTCATGCTCGGAGTAAAACAATTGTAAGGAGGCAATATTCATGCTCAGACTTCGATTTGATCTGCAACGATTTGCAGACACGGAGCTCACGAGCCTCGCGCCGGAACTGATAATGCAGGCGTGGGCGCGTGACACGTGGGATAATGGAAAGAAGAAGTCGTTCTTCGACAAATTCACGGGCACTGATCCGACTTCGATCATTCAGTTGCGAGAGGAGCTTTTGAAAGGCGACGGCGATGCCATCAACATTCCTCTGCTGATGCCGTTGACGGGAACCGGCATTGAAGGAGACAATGTGCTCGAAGGCAAGAGTGAATGGTTGGCAACGAAAATCGACAATATGATCTTCAGCGCGCTGACGGACTCGCCGACTTCGGATCGAATTGTGTACGGCGGCACGGCGACTTCAATCGGCTCGATTGGCGCGGCGGATACGTTTGACACGAAGATCATCGGCAGGGCGAAGCGACTTGCACTTGCCAACGAAAACACGCAAATCAAACCTGTCAAAGTCGACGGGCGCGATACTTTCGTGATGGTCATCGATCAATGGATGGCACGCGATCTCAAGGCGGACGAGTCATTTCAGGCGGCGCAACAATACGCCAACATTCGCGGGCAAGACAATCCGATATTCACGGGGGCGTTGGGCTGGTATGACGGCGTCGTCATTCATGTCAGCAACAGAATCCCACGCGATACGACAGGCAGCGGCGGCACGACAGTCGGGCATGGGCTTTTCCTCGGCGCGCAAGCCGCTGTCTTCGCCGTCGGCAACCAACCTACGTGGGATGAGAAGGAAAGCGGGCGTCCTGCTTTGACGATTAATCGCATCAAACCTCTCATGAATTTGCTGTCGGGCTGGCAACGGACCAATCGATACGACATTGATTTTCTGGCGCGAACGCCCGACGACGGCGACGTTTGCGCGGTTCGCAAGGGCATCACGAAATACATTCTCGATCGATGCGAATACGCCAGTGAAGAGTCTGCAGTGTTTCTCGATTGTGCAATCGGCGGACTCGGCTACTTCTTCGTCGGTTACGAATACGATGATGACGGCTCCGACGGCGAAGCGTATGTCCGGCGCGAAGACCCGTTCGGCATTTACGTTGATCCCGAGGCGCATAAAGCCGACTTCTCCGATGCAAAATACATCTGCCGCGCGAAGTGGGTTGACAAGGAAGAGTTGAAGTCGATTTATCCCGAGCATTCCGCCGCCATCGATGCGCAATACAACATCTACGACAACATCGAAAAAGAACACGCGCCGAGCCGTGACGAATTGCTGTGGTATAAACGCGAATTGCAAAAAGTTCGGCTCGTCGAGCTGTGGTACAAACGGCGGGAACAGAAAGCGATCTACACTTTGCTGACGGGCGAGGAAATTTCTGAAGAGCAATTGACGCCGGAGATGTTTCTTCTTGGCATGATCGGCGCGGTGAAAACAGTCAACGTCACGAACGTACGCGTCGCGGGTATCGGCGGCGATGAAATTTCTGCCGGTTTCGTTCGCGATCTCAAAGACCCGCAACGCGAGATCAATAAGCGGCGCATACAGCAGTTACACATCCTCAACACGACGGGCAACGGCGGCGGTTGGATCGAAGAAGATGCAATGTCGGAGAAAGAGTTCGCCGAATTCGAGAGGCACGGGGCGACGCCCGGGCATTTTCAACGCGTCCGTCCGATGGCGTTGTCGGGGCAGAAAATACTCGAGCGGCAGGTCGGCTCTTATCCTGCAGGATTGGCTCAGGCAGAAGCTCAGGCAACGGCGGACTTGACTGCTATCAGCGGCATCAACGAAGCCTTGATGGGCACCGATATTCCGAGTGCGGCTAGCGGGCGCGCTATCGAATTGAAGCAGAAACAGGCGATTCCGCAATTCTACACCGAGGATAAAGTCTACCGCGTCGAAGCCATCAACGGTCAGCAATACATTCGCGTCAATCAGCAAGTGCTCGAGCAAGACGCCATGGGGCGCGCGATCGTCTCGACCATGAACGACTTGTCGCAGGGCGAGTTTGACATCGTGATCGCGGACGTTGAAGCCTCGACCACACAGCGGCAGGCTCAAATGTGGAATTTAATGGACGCGGTGTCGAAACTCGGCGTGCCGGGCGATATCGTTTTCGATATCATTCTCGACTTGTCGGATATTCCGTCGAAAGAAGAATACTCCGTCCGCGTCATGATCAATCAACTCTACCCGGGGCTCGCCGCGCAAATGACAGCAGAGGAAGCGCAACAGCAGGAAGCCGCCGTTCAGCAACAGATGATGCAGTTGCCGAACGAAGTCCAATCGCCGGAGGACTTCGATCAGCAAATTGCACTCGCTCAGATGATTAACGGCAACAATCAACCGCAATCGGAGCCGCTGACTAAACCCGCGCTTGACTCAATTCGACAGGGCTTGACCCACGCTATGTGAGGAGGATTTTTTATGGATGAAATGATTTTGAAGTACGCGATTGAAGGCGGTGCCGTCACTATTCTCGGCGGGCTCTGCTTTTACCTGGTTGTTCATTTCAACCGCGCCATCGCCAAATCCACAGAAGTCATCGACGGCAATACTCGCGCTTTGGAAAAACTATCCGACGCCACCAACAAGCAACTTATTCAGCTTGAAAATATTGTCGGGACTGCCAAACGACTCGAAGAAAAACTCGATCGTTTTCGCGACGAGTTCATCGAATTCAAATCAAAACGGGAGGCAAATTAACATGCAACGCGCCAACATTATTTATACGCAAAAACGGCAACATCGAGCGCGGGCGTCCCGAGTGGGCTATCGGCTCCCACGCTTACGGCGAGAACTCTCATTCGATCGGCATTCATCTCTCCGGTGACTTCGAGCAGGCTCATCCGACAAGCAAGCAGATCGAGATGACGGCTATGTTGATTGCCAATCTGTGCGCCGATTACAACATTCCCATCGATCGTAAACACATCGTCGGGCACGGCGAATTGATGGCAACCGACTGCCCCGGCAAAAACGTTCAGAAACTGCTCGACGACGGCACCATCACTGGCAAGGCGAATTGGTACCGTTATCCGCCCACTCCGGACGCCGTCGTCAAGTCTGTTGTCGAAATTCGGAGCGGCACGCCCATCAGTGCTGATACGCTCGACAAGATCAAACAAATCTTCCGCGAGAGCAAAAATCCCAACGAAAGCCTGCTTAACAGCATCGACGGCTTTACGAGCTATGATGGGCTGCATTTTATTCAATTGTCGCCGGGAGCGAATTTCATCGAAACGGAACGAAGCGAATGCGTCGACCACAACGACTGTTGAAGTGATCGAGCAGACGCGCAAGAATATCGACACCATGCTCGCCGCCATTGCTTGGATCGAATCGCAAAAGCCTCTATTGCATCCGCATAATCATATACCGCCGCAAGGAGATGATTGACATGCGAATTTTCATCAATCCCGGGCATGCGCCTGATGTTAATGTCGATCCCGGCGCGATTAACTCGCGCCTCGGACTGCAGGAATCGGTGATCGCCGCCAAGATCGGCAATCGTGTCGCCAAATATCTCGCCGCCGTCGGTTACGAAGTCAAGTTTTTTCAGAACGACAGCTTGCAAGACATCTGCGACGAAGCCAACGCATGGAATGCCGATCTTTTTGTAAGTATTCACTGCAATGCGGCTAACGGCAACGCGCGCGGCACTGAAACTTATTACGCGCGGTACTCGGACGCGGGACATCGTCTTGCTGAGTACATCAATCAACAAATTGTCGACAGCATCGACAGCGGCTATTCTCATTGGAATCGTGGCGCAAAGCCCGCTAATTACTACGTACTGACGCATACCGATATGCCCGCCGTTCTCGTCGAAACCGCCTTCATTGACAACGACTACGATGCGCGCTTGCTCGTCGAACGCGAAGACGATTTCGCTCGCGCTATTGCGCGCGGCATCACTGATATCACTAATGTGTTCAATTAATAAGGAGGATCATCATCATGACAACTTTTGGAAACATCAACATCATTGAACAGACAGAAATCAAGACCATGCCGCAACACGCCGCCAGCGCATGGTCGATCATGAGCAACATGGTCGGCGCAACCTACAAGCCCATTGCCTACGTCGGCACTCAGATTGTCAAGGGCGTCAATCACATTTTCATTGCCGAACAAACGTTCGTTACGGCTAATCCCGAGCGACATATCGTTCTGGTGACGATCAACGAGTTTGACGACAACTTCAGCCTCGTCTCCATTAATCACATTTTCTGATCGATGAACATCGCGATCATCGACGCCGATTTACTCGGTCGCAAGCGGCACCGTTTTCCCAATCTGTGTTGCTTGAAATTGAGCGGACAGCATTTAAAAAGCTCCGACATTCGGGGCTTTATTTTTTTTCGCAATCTTTGCGCCACGTCTTTATTGTTTGGTCTGTCAAAAAATCGACCATCAGAGCGAGCTCCTGCCGATCATCCCACGCCTCGAGCCCGGCGAAGTACTTCTTTCGATCTTCTTCGTGGATGATCACGGGCGGGTGATTTCTCATCAATAAGAAGTAGTTCAAGGCGAGCCGTCCAACTCTGCCATTGCCGTCCGCAAACGCATGGATGTTTTCGAGTTTGACGTGAAAGTACGCGGCGGCTTTCAGTACATCGGCATCATCGACATCTCTCAATTCTTCGAGCAACTCGTCAAGCTCGTCCTCTATATCTTGCGGCAGGGCACCGACTTCTTCGCGTCCGACAACGTAGTCATTCTTTTTTAACGTGCCCGGGCGTTCTCCGGCTTCCCAACGCGCTTTGTCGTATGTGTTCTTCGTCAATTGCTTGTGAAACTCAAGGAGCAGGCTTTTGTCGAGCGGCAACCGTTGATCGAAAGCGGCGAGTAACGCGTCGAAGGCATCTTTCGCGTTTCGTATCTCGAACAGCGTGCGCAAATCGCCCGTGTATTGACTTACTCTGTCGTGCTCAAAAATCTCGCGCGTGTCGTTGTATGTCACAGCAGCATTTTCGAGCTTGCCGGAGTGATACGCCAGTGCGACTATCTTGCCGTTGATTGCAATCTCAAACTCGCACGCATTTTGAATGTTTTTGTCGCGCCAGAATGAGAGTATCTCTGAATGAGCAACCATCTGCATCACTCCTTGGTATCGATCGTTGCCTTCAGATTCCGGCGGCATTTTGGATTTGATGTTTGATCGGCGAGCTAATTTTTTGCAAGAATTGCATCAATATACTTGATATCCATCAACGCATTGTGTATAATTACAATAGAAAGGAGTTGACGACGATGCCGATTAAACCGGAGCAAGCCATCAGACTGTTACAAAGCGAAGGCTGCATTGTAAAAAGCGGCAAGGGCGGTCATCGGAAAATCTTCAATCCGAAGACAAACAAGACATCGATCGTGCCGATGCATAAAGGGCACGATATCGGCGATGTGATGTGGCGCGATATTCGCCGCCAACTCGGGTTAAATATCTAAGACGGAACGGGCTCCACACCGAGCCCTTCCAATTTTTTAGCGGAGGCGATTGTGATGAAACATTATTACCCGGCAATCTTCGAGCCGATGGATAATTCGCCGAATGGTTTTGTACTGACGGTGCCGGACGTAAAAGGTTGCGTGACGCAAGGCTATGATCTCGACGAGTGCATGTTCATGGCTCACGACGCTCTCGGCAATATGCTCGACGACTTGCCGGAGTCGGATTATCCTGCAGCGTCCGCCGTCAATGATATCTGCCTTGACGATTATGAACCGGGCTCTTTCGTTTCGCTCGTCTGCTTCGACGAGGAACGGTGGGATCGCGAAACGTCGGGCATCGAAGGTGCGCGTCTCGCTGCAGGTTTGTCTATCAAGGCTTTGTCGGACTTGCTCGACGCTCCGTACCGCACTGTGCAGGATTGGTGTCGCGGTAAACGCACGCCGCCGCCTTGGTTGCAGAAACTCGTCATTGCCGAGATCAACCGTCATTGCTGATCGGCGGCTTCGCTCCCAGTGTAGGGAGCTTTTTTTATTGCGATAATGTCGCTCACGCCGGAGCCGATTGCTGCTGATGGTGGGAGTGAATATGCATAGCTTTCAGCATATGCAATTTCCGGAGCAATATCAACCTTTCCATTATCCCATGTTATGACTCCATGAAATAATGCAGGATTACTGAAGATTTTTTCATCATCAAAAACTTTGAAAGCTGTGCCACGTAACAACGTCGTATCAAGCAATCTTGTTTCACCGGTTGAAAACGTAATCAACATTATTCTACCACGCAGTGATTGTACTTTAATTACTTTTATGCCCTCTACCAACGTACCGGCATAACAAATATCATCAATGATGTACATGACAATCTCCTTTAAACCATCGGCGGAATCATAAAACAGCATATAAATCACCATACCGGCAAAGCGACTTAATTCCGGCATATGTTTAACCTCTTTTCAATTGTGAACACCGAAGTTTCGCGTTGCCGCTTGAATAATGCTGTCGTCGTAGCGGCGTTCCGTCCGATACGTCGGCGTAATCCATGATTTCGTCACCAATCGGCTAACCCGCCCTCACTACGCCTCTGTTCGAGTTAATGTTTAAAAGATTGCTCACACCTCCATTAGGCTGATTGACTACCGTTCGCCGCGTGGTATGCGCACCGACTCCTTGATTGACAGTTCGAAGGGCATTTAACACATTCACCAAGGTTCGGCGTCCTTCTTCATCCAGCTCGCGATATCCCATCAATATATCCGCCTCCGCTTCCGTAAATCTCTTATCCGAACCATTCGCCCCTGTCGTTTCGTTTCCCAGCAGATAGTCCGTCGTCACGCCGAAGTATCGGGCTAACCGTCGAAGTATATCGTTGGACGGTTCAGTTCTACCGCGCTCCCATCCCGCAACCGTCGGTTGCGATACTCCGAGCGACTTTGATATATCATATTGTGATAAACCACGAGCGGCGCGTAGTCGTTTGATGCTGTCAGTTAGCATTATTTACACCCCTAGTGACTATCAGTACATCACATTACACCGTCGGTGATGTAGTGCCATTGTCAATATGTAGAAAATTGCTTACGTTATTACTGTTTTGCGTGACGATCGACCGGTAGTCTTTCGACTCATGTTGACTATTGGTAATTTCACGTGTTGATCTATTCAGTCGGCTCATCATAAATTTAATCGCATTTTTATCTTCATCCTCCAATTGTCGGTAAATCTCTACAAGTTTCAGCTCGTCTTCGTTGAAAGTTGGATGTGATTTGTCGGTTATGTCAATTCCAAGCAGATAGTCCGTCGTCACGCCGAAGTACTGCGCTAACCGCTGAAGTGTCGACACGTCGGGATTGATGCGATTGCTTTCCCAGCCGGCGATGCTCTGCTGTGTCCGACCTAATACGTCTGCCAATTCCGTTTGTGTGATATCACGACTGAGCCGTAGTTCTTTCAAAGCAGTACCTATCATCATAAACACCACCTTTGCTTACTTATTGTATTATACCAATCATCTTTGTAAAACGCAATAATTCAAAGTGTAAAAATATTATAGATATTGCCTATTGACAATTACAAATTAAATTAATACAATTCTATTCGATAATATTTAAGGAGGTGATATATTTGAAACGTCAGATACTAATCGATTATCGTGGCAATCGCACTCAATCGGAAATGGCAAAACGCTATGGAGTCTCGCAACAAACGTGGTCATACTGGGAAAATGGCTTTTCTGCTCCGCCGCCGCACATCATGAAACGCATTGAAGATGATTCCGGACATCCGATGGAGTACATTTTTTTTGACGTTTTCAATCGATTAAATTGATAATTTTCAAGGGAGTGATCTTATATGACCGACTCGACCAAAGCCTTGGTGTATATGGCGGACGGCATCTCTGTCCCCGTCACCGACTCTCGCAAGGTTGCCAATTTCTACGGTAAAGCTCACAGACACGTGCTTGATGCTATCCGTGACGCAATCAGCACCATCCCTGACGACTTCTTCACAACCAACTCCCCGACTTCCGCGTCAGTATCAAACGAGCCGAAAAATCGGCTGGTTAATCCGTTCATTGAAAGCATGTATGTCGATGAAAAAGGCGAAACAGTTCCGCTGGGCTTTCATTCAGAAATTCAACGAGATGGAAGCCGAATTGCTCCGACTTAAGATTGAAAAAGAGTCATTGTTCCATCGTCAGCATCGCATTCAGCAACTCGGCACTTACCATCAAGCCATGGACGCCGTCAAGCTCTTCGTCGACTACGCCAAATCCTGCGGCTCCACCAACGCCGACCGCTACTTTCAAAACTTCAATCGGCTCTTCAACAAAAACATCGGCGTCGATGCAGGGCAACGTTCCAACCTTCAGACGTGGCAGTACTCCGAACTCGACCGTTTCCAAGTCATTACCGCCGCCGTCATCAAGGGCGGCATCGCAGGGCATAAGCACTACAAGGACATCTTCTCCGACGTCAAGGCGAAAATCGCCGATTACGTCAAGATCGCCGCCATCACCGACCGACTCCTGCCCGCATCTTAAGCAAAAAAATCCCCCCAGTCGGCATTACGAAAGGAGGTGTTATCAATGAATGAACTCGAAACACGTATTGCAATGCTCGAAAAGACAGTACAAGCACTTTGCGAGTTGCCGCAACTGTCTCACTTGGGCGCAACAGACGCAGAACGCTTCCGTGCACGCTTGCTGATGTCAATCGCCCACAACGAACAAAAACTTAGTGATCCGAACATCTCCAACGAAGAACGCAAAATCATTGAAGCTCAGATCACTAAATTTCAACACCTTGTTGCGCCAATGATTTCTTTAATGCCTCGTGATAACGCATGAGCAAAATCTCCGAGTGCGCGAGCATCTCGCACGGCGTACCTCGGGAATGTCGGTTCTGCCGAGCAAGTAGTCTCTAAAAATCAACATTTTTCTACAGAAAGGGGTCATCATCATGCTTACAAAAATTGCCTCCGCCTTTGACGGGCACCTCGTCAACATCATCAACGTCTGTCAGACCAACGCGGCTTCCTCTCACATCGACGTTCGCGTCAGAGACGCTTTCAGGAAGACTGCCGCCGACGCCGTCACCACCCGCAAAATCATCGACACTCTCGCCAATGCCAACGTCTTCAACATCCGCTTCAACACACTCGACGAATGGCATCTCATTCAGCGCGTCGACAACTTCTCTCTCCCCTACGACGTTTGTCACGGCTGGAAGAATCGCAACGCCGCCGGTATCTATATCGGTAAGCCCATCTTCAAAGATACCATCGTCGAGTGCACTCAAATCGTTCTCGAGCAGTTCGCTGCCGCCAATGCACGCCTCAACTCTAAAGACTTCCAAGACTTCGCCGTCTTCATCGACTATCAAACTCTCAACGACCACGACGACATCGACTCTCTTACCTTCTTCTGCGGTGTCTACGGCATTGCAGAGTACATCAGAATGGCGGCACGGCAATCAAAACGTAACGGCTTCCTCGCCGCTACCATCAATGATGAGGAGGCTGTCGGCAGTCCCATCTACTTCACTCACGGCTCGCTCAAAGAATATGAGAACGGCGACATCAACACGGACGAGATCATTCGCGAAGGCATCGACGGCGCACGCGCGGACTTGCTCGAGATTGCCGCTATCCGGGGAGGCGATTCGAAATGACTTCTACATTTCAGAGCAAAGTCGAGCTCTTTGTCAACGCCGAGATCGACTTCGACTCCGATGAAGAACTCCGGCAAAAGCTCGCCGAGTTCAAAGACGCCATCCGCCGCGATTGGTAACGCTTCCGACGTTTCAGCCTGTGCCCTCCCACTTCTACACATCACGGAGGGCATTCCTGATCCGCCAATGCTCTAATCCAATCGAAAGGATTGATCACAATGATCACTGCAGTTGCATCGGGCTTCTGCCGCGTTCTCGGCAGTCTCGAACGCAAATCCATCAATCAGCAAATCCGCCACGGCAACTTTGAGCAGGTCTTTTCCGAAGTCGCTCGCGCGAACTTGCTCTGCTGCCGCGTCTCTGTCGGCATCACCTACTTCAACAAAGGTTCTTTCCTCGGCAACTACGTCAGTCAAATGTCTCTCTTCGACTACAACGATTGGCTCATCGACGACGGCAACTCGATCGCCATCAAACCCGAGCACGTTGAATCGCTCCTCGTCCGCGTCACTCAGTTCGCCTTCGACGTGTATCTCCTCCATCGCATTGATGCGATATTGCCCGACTTCACCGAGCACTTCGTACTTGCCGTCAATGCTAAAGGCGACGGCTGGCAACTCCGCACCGACGACGAACGCCTTCTCATCGGCACTCTCCGCGACGAAGACTTCCGTCAATTGTATTACAAGGCGCGCGCGGCGGCTGATACGCCCGAATTTCAAAGCGCATCGATCTACGCTGTCGACGCCGCTGAAACAAATTTCGAGCGCGTCTTCCACATCAAAGATTCGCTTGACGCGGCTTATGATCTTGCCGCCAATGTCGGCGACACGAAAGTACTCAAATGGTACGCCTTGCGCAACTTCGACTCTCAGGCTCTCGCCGATTACTTCAAGACTGCTGACCGCATTGCGGTTGCATAATTTCATCAACAGAAAGGAGTTCTCATCATGAGTAACACTTACGCATTCATTCCTCCGGCGGGCTCGCCCGTCATGGCTCCGCCCGTCATGGCTCCGACCGTCACGCTTCCCGCCAGCATCATGCCGCCCATCAATATCGAGGGCGTCAACGGCTTCATCGACACGGACGGCACTGCGTGGCTCAAACTCGAAGATTGCGCGCGCGGTCTCGGCATCGTCGAGAAGAAGGGCAAAGTCGAGTACATCCGTTGGAGAACCGTCAACGACTACCTCAAGGAGTTTGATTATTCGTCTTTTTCGCAGGAAGTTGCGAAAGTTCAAGACGCATTCATTCCCGAGTACATCTTCTATCGCCTCGCCATGAAGGCTAACAACGCCATCGCCAACGCCTTCCAAGACAAGATTGCGCGCGTCATTCTCCCCGCCATTCGCAAGCACGGCTTCTACGCTAACCACTCCGCCAACTTCAACGCTCACACTCTCGCCGGGGCTATCGATGAAGTCGGGCTCGTCACTCAGAAGATCAGAGACGTCTTCGGCGTCGAAAACGGCATCGCTCTCGCCAAGGCAACTTCCATGGTCGAGCAGTTCTATAACCTCAAGCTCGATCATCTCAAAGAACTCTTGCCTCCTGCAGAGCACGACGTCGGCTTCCTCAATGCCACTCAAATCGGCAAGCTCGTCGGCGACATCAACTCTCGCAACGTCAACCAAATACTCGTCCGCCTCGGCTTGCAGGAAAAGATCGACGGCATCTATCACCTCACCGATCTCGGCAAAAACTTCGCCGAACTCATTCCCTTCGAGAAAAACGGGCACTCCGGATATCAAATCCGCTGGAACACGTCCGTTCTCGAGCTCGTTCGCAAAGACCTTGAGAACGCATCCTGAAAAAAAACGCCGTCCATTGTCGGCATCATCGAAAGGAGACTCTTCTATGCATTTCATCTTCAGAACTGACAGCTTGACCGGCGATCCCCGGCAGCTGATCCTCGACCACAAACTTCGTCATCCGAACGCACCCATCGACATCGACAGCGAACTCATTCAAGAGGCACGCGAAGCAACCATCACCGGCGGCGTCAATAACGAATTTAACGCGATCGTCGTCGCTCAGCCCGCCGTCTACAGGCTCACCCTCCTCACCTCCGGCAAAGATGCTGAAGACAACTTCCGCTTCAGCGCGCTTGACGTTGTCAACCGGCACAATCTCATGTGCGCGCCCGCCGACAAGTGGGACTTCTCGTGGTGCTACTACTTGGAAGACGGCGACGAGCTCACCGCCGATTATCCCGCCGTCATCGAAGACGCTGCGCTCCGCTACAATCGTGATTTCTGGTATCAAAAAAAATCGCGCCAACATTCAGCGCGAAATGGAACTCTGGTGGCAAGAACAGACCAGAAAGAACTTTGTAACCGACGCCGCCAGCCAATCCGACATCGACGCGGCTATCGAAGGGAGTTTTTGACATGCAGCGCATCACCGACATTGACGAGCAATTGCTCATCGACGAAGACGACGAAGACGACGCACGCGACATTAACGAGATCGATATCGACGAACTCACCGACGACGAATTCTGGGAGCGGTTCGGCGCAGGTCGCGAAGATGTTATCGGCTGGGATTACGACGGCAACCCGATCTTCGAAAAACGCTACGGCGGGATGTCGTACTACGACTGCAACACCGATTGGCGCGACTGGTAAACGAAAGGAGACTTCACTATGCCCTACGGCTATCAATTCTATCAGTGTGATGCCGACAAGTCCGAGAAATCGATGCTTCCGCGCGACGCTTCGCCCATCTTCTCCAACACGCGCAAAGGTCGCCGCGCTCTCTGGCAGTACGTCAAGGACACCTACGCCGACGATTACATCTTCATCGCCACCGCCGACCGACTCAAGGTCAAGAAGTGCATCATCGACTTGGACAACGGCAATCCTCTCGAGGCGAATCAGTACATCGACAACGGCTGCATTCTCGAATGGGAAATTCTCTGAGCTCACCGACGTTTCAGCCTGTGCCCTCCGACCTCTCCTCCTCACGGAGGGCATTCCTGAGCCGTCAAGCTCAAAAATCCATCGAAAGGGGTGCTCTTTAATGAGCAACAGGTACACATTTACACCGCCGCCGGGCTCGCCCGTCATGACTCCTACCGGCGCATACGGCGTTCAGAAGTTCTTCAACGCGGAGTTCGGCATCATCCGCATCATCTGCGACGAGTTCGACGAGCCCCATTTCTGCTTTAACGATATCTGCCGCGTCCTCAACATGAGACCCTGCAGACTCGTTAAGCGTCTCGACAAAAACTTCATCTCCAAGTACAGAGTTCCTTCCTCCGGCGGCGCGCAACTCACCAATTTCGTCAACTTGGACGGCTTCGATGATATCATCCGCAAACATGGCACGCTCTTCGCACGGCACTTCCGCAAGTGGATTACCGGCGAAGTCCTTCCTGCCATTCACAAAAACGGCTCTGTCGAAGACGCACCGGCTTCTCTCGCGGTCGCTACCGTTCAAATGAGCGTCTTCAATTCCGCCGTCACTTACATCGGCATTACCGCCAAGCAATTGCAAGACGTCTTTTATGAGGTACAAGGATCGCACGCGTACCTACTTCGTTATCGAACAAGGAGATTGGGATACCTGCTATGCCGGACGCAGACTCGGCAGCCGCACAAAAATCACGCGCGTCTCTGCCACTGTCGACGGCAAGATTCGTAACTGCTACATCGTTCAGACTCTCGATCACTTCAAGAAGTCTTTGCAAAGATTCTTCGGCGATACCGCACGCATCTTCACTCACAAAACTCAGCCCGCCGACATCTTCCCGACCGCCAAACGGCTCGCCGCTTTTGCCAACTCTTAATCATCACTAACGGGCACGGAGCCGTCATTCAAAACTCGGCGGCTCCCGTTCGTTCGTCTCGGAAAGGAGCATCTCTCTTGGACTTCATCGACTACATCAACCGCCGGTTTAACGACGCTATCGCGTATGCCGCCGATCAACTCGGCGTCGAGCCCCATCACTTGCTCGTCTGCCTCGCTCTTCTCTGGTCTGCATTCGCTTTCGGCTTCGCCTTCGGTTACGAACTCTCCTGCAAGCAGTTCCTCGACGCCATCAATAAGCACCAGATCGAAAACGGCAAGCCGCCCTTCACGCGCGTGTGGCTTCACATCTAAACCAACATTGAGAGGAATCATGAGAACTATCAAATTCAAAGACGCATCCGGCGAAATTCGCTCGCTTGATATCACGGCAATGTACACCGGATTCATCAACGAAGAGTATCGCTCTTGGGACATCGAGACTGAGGACACCAAAAACATTCGTGCCGCAACTCTCGGTGCTCACAATTCAAAAAAATATCTCATCAAGACCTGAAAGGGGGATTCCATCATGCCGGAGATCAAATTTCGCGGCAAAACTCTCGACGGCAACGTGATCATCGGCGATCTCGTTCATCGCGGCAATCACATCGCCATCCGCCCCTTCGACTGTTTCGACCTTCCTCTCGGCTTCAAAGTCGATCCCGATACCGTCGGGCTGTTCACAGGGTTGCAAGACATTGACCGCAATGACATCTTTGAAGGCGATCGCCTTGAAGCGATCCAGTCCGGCAAGACTCTCGCCCGCCTTCTCTTCAATCCCATCGGCACCGTCGAATACAATCCGCAATTCTGCAATTGGGACATCGTCCATCGGAGCGGCAATCGCGTCCTCGTCGAACAACTCAACTCTTACAACTCCAACAAATATCGCATCAAGAACGGAGCGTGAGACTATGGCAAAAAAAGACGCATTGAAAGGCGAATGGTGCGAAATGCCTTGCGTAATGGAGATCAACGGCGTTCGCATCGACACCACGGCTCACTTTTGGTTGAGCGGCGCGAAATTGCGGCAATACAAAGAGAAGCGCGCTCGGCAGTGGTTGCAATCACTTGAAGAATGGGATTGCGAACATGTTTCTTACGTGACTCGGAGATAAGAGTATGAGCATCAATCAAGACGACATCAACGCACTCGAACACGCTTGCAGGAATCTCGGCTTATCAAATCCGCGCGTCAGGGACGCTTTCGATCTCGACGACGACATTCATCGGCATTTCTTCGACGAACGCGATCTCAATCGCATTGCCGCTCATTTAGCTCTCGAGCAGATCAAGCAACACACTTTCGTCTACGTCGACAAGCCACGCAAGGCAGTAACCGAGAAACTCATTTGAACGCGGACTCGACGTTTCACTCTGACGGCTTCTATACGGAGCCGTCTCGTGAGCCGCCTTCCGCTTTGCTAATTCAATTTAGAAAGTAAGGTGAAATACCATCTCCTTCATCATAACGTCTCGCCGTTCTTCCCTTCGGCAGACGTTCTTCGCCAAGCGGAAGGCTTTCGCTCAATTTTAATCGGAAAGGAGACACAATTATGAACATCTGCCACATCCGCCTCATTGAGTCGATCTCCATCTCCCACTTCAAGGCTATCGACTCTCTGACCATCAACGCCAACGGGCATAACGTTCTCATCGAAGGGCAAAACGGCTCTGGTAAGTCCAGCATCTTCGACGCTTATTTCTGGACTCTTACCGGTAAGCTCGCCGACGGCTCAACTCCCAAAGCCAATGACATCATCAACAGCTCATCGCGCGCGCTTCCTGCCGTCACCGTCGCCTTCGACAAATTTTCTATCGCACGATCACTCGTAAAAAAAGGCAACGGCTTCGAGACCATTATCGCCATCAACGACGCGCCTGTCAAGCCGTCCGAGTTGCCTTTCGCCATCAACCACTTCATCCCGGCGCAAGCCATCGAACTCCTCTCCAACATCTTCTCCTTCGCTCTGTTGAAAAAATCAGACCGCCGCGCTCTTCTCATGCAACTTATTTCTGTGTCCAATGAGGACGTTTTCAAAGCGAACGCGACACTGACGCCTCTCGCCACGCTCTTCCATACGCAATCCATCAACGACATCATCTTCAACTTCAAAAACAATGTCAAGGATTGCAAACTCAAGCTCGCGCAACTCGCGCCGCGCATTGATGAAAATCTCGCCGCTCTTCAATCTCTCGACGCGTCGGTTCTTCCCGACCTCCGGCAAAAGCTCGCCGCTCTCGTCGAACAGAAATCTATCAAAGACAACGAGATCATCAATCTCCGCGCTTCTCTCAAGTCAACTCCCGATCCCAATCGCGCGCTGTCGGCATCAGACGCAATATCGAGCACTTTCAGCAG
>ERZ842401.4203-NODE-4203-length-17002-cov-3.852009_pt1 | contig 17002 bp, 32 predicted proteins | sample MGYA00521270_ERZ842401 | MGnify/ENA primary metagenome ERZ842401 (study PRJEB31892, sample SAMEA3878208) | bioreactor metagenome | biome: Moose rumen | place: Sweden | collected 2011-10 | study: EMG produced TPA metagenomics assembly of the PRJEB12797 data set...
GGCCAAGCCCATCCCCTCAGCACTAGCCATATCCAGCACAGCCGGAACAGCATTAATGACATCCTGAGGGGACATGCCTGCGCGTATCAAGTTTTCCTGAGCGCCTGCAGCTTCTATTGCAGTAAATTTAGTGTCCGCGCCAAGTTTCAAGGCCTGATTACGCATTGCCTCAAACTGTGCCATGTCCGAGCCTTCCTCAATAAAGCCTACGGACTTAACTCTAGCCATAGCGGATTCAAAATCAGCAGCTAATTTGACTGCGGGCTTAAGTGTAGCGACAACGGGCAAGAGAGGCTGGACGACCGAGCTTTTAATGTTATTCCACGAGAGGGAATTTTTGAGGGAAGAGTATTTGTTTTGAGCGGCAGTTAATCTTTCCTGAGCACGGGTCATTGCGTCAGTTTGAGCCTGTAATTTTGCCTGCGCTCCGGCCAAGTCAGAAGTATCAATCCCTGCATTCTTTAACTCTGCTCTGAATTCACCAAGCCGTTTAGTATTCTGGATAACCTGTTCCTGTAACTTTGCGGCTTCCTGATGAGCGCGAGTAAACAGTTTAGGGTCAACCTGTCCGCCTTGCCGCATAACAGTCTGCATATCACGAACTTTTGCTCTAGCAGTGTCTAACTTTGAGCGTAAGTCAGAGAGTTTTTGCGCTTGCTTCTGAAAGCCCGAAATATTAGAGCTTACTTTTTGGAGTGATTGAGTTTTCTGTTGCAGCTGAGTTAATGAGGCACTGGCTTGTTGAATTTGTTCTGCGCCTGAATAGAGAGCGTTAATTTTGAAGAGGAAGTCAAGCATTTCTGCCATGAGGGAACACCTCCTTTCTTGCTAAAATAAAGTATCCTCAAAAGGCAAGGAATGAAGAATAATGTTAGCCGTGATAGCGTCAATATTCTGGTTAATGGTGATAATAGCGTTCATAGGCGATACGGGAATAAATTTATACGCCATACCCTACTACATACTGAAATGTGCAAAAGAGCTTTGGCAGACTCACTCACTTATTGCGAGGGTAATATCTGCGCTGTTATTCGTGATAGGCTGTGGACTTCATGTTTTAGTGCGGGTGATATGGTACGGGTTGTTTATTGCCATAGCAGGAGGAGCGGCGTATTTTGTGATTCATGTAGTTGCAGCAGGGGTTAGCCATCAATGAGAATGCCCCGCATTTATGACTTTGCGAGGAGGTGTTAATGTTTGCTCCTGCGTTTTAGGGCTTTTGCCTGCCGCTCGTAATAATTATTCATGAGTGAGAGCCATTCGGGTAAATCTTTGACTGGTTGAGAGAGCCAAAAATCTACCCCGGTGTTACTGTCTCCCATAGACATGCTAAGGACTATGCTTCGGAGTTCTCTTGCTGAGACATTGCGGAGACCGTATCGTTCAAGAAAAAAATTACCTGATTAGTAATCTTCATGAAGTCCTTAACTGGTAAAGACTTGATGACTTCCGGAGGTAAATGTGAGGCCTTAGCGGCTATTGCAGCAAAATATCCCTGGCTGAACATCTGGACAGTTTTACCCTGCGCAGTAAAGGAACTCTCAATATCAATGAGGTCTTGGCCTGTTAAAGCGTCAAGTTCGAGGTCAAGTTCGGAGAGCTGTGAATTTTTGTAGTTGACCGGCTGAGAAAGAGTAATTTTCATGTTATCAACCTCCCTTCAGGTTACATCATGCCGATAGCGCGTCTAGTCTGGGCTAAATAGTCAGTCCCCTGCACTCGGTAAACATAGTTCATTTTGTCTATTTCTACCTGTTCCGTGCCGTCAATGTCAATTTTGAGGTAATAGATTTCGTGTTCCGACGAGCCGTCCTGAGTCTCCATAGTGCCGAATTTTCCTAGGTCAAGTTTTTTGGTGAGGGCATGCAGGTAAATGTGGAAGCGGTGAGAGACATATTCTCCTGATCCTGCGTCCCATTCTAATTGTTCGGCGTAAAGGTCGAGTTCGTGTCCTCTAGGTTCGGCGAGGGAAAAAACATCTTCGGTAGTAATGCGCCAATTGAGAGTCACAGTGAGAGAAGAGAATAGTCCTCCTCCTGGTGAATCCATAGAGCCAGCGAGTCCAGCGCCTTTTATTTCTGTAGTCATAAATTCCAGCGGAGGGAGGGTAACTTCAGCGACCCCGAGTTGTCTGTTGCCGTCAGTGTAGACATTAAAGAGGGTTAATTTTTCAGGTACGATATTTGGCATAAGATTATCACTCCTTTGTGTTAATTGCTAAAAGGTATATTGCCTTGAGTTAATGTGTTATAGCGGTTAATGATTACTTCGCAGTAGTCTGGAGAAAGTTCCATCATGAGGCATGTGCGTCCTGTGAGTTCTGAAGCAATGAGGGTAGTGCCTGATCCTCCGAAGCAGTCAAGAATGACATTGCCTGGCTGTGAAAAGTCGTTGAGTATGTTCATGTGGAGTTCGACGGGTTTTTGTGTCGGGTGAACACACGGTCGAGGATTTAGGGCATGACTTCCGGCTCGACATGCTCCGCTCCATAGTTGCTCGTAAAATTTCACCGGCTTGTTAAAACTTGTCCACGCAAGCTCGCATTGAGAATGATTGTAAAGCGACTGCCTCTTATACCAGATAATCCAGCCCTTTGACGGAGGCAAAAACTCCGTAAAGTAATTACCTCCCCAGAAAATCAGCTTGTCCGTGAAGTGCTTTACTATGTCGTAATTCTTATGAGCCGAGCCGGTGTCCTTATTGTTAAGCATCTTTACGTTGTGATTTGCGGGATTGACTTTTCGGCTTCCCCACGGGTCAAACTTCGACGACATGGTGTAATTCCCGTGCCAATTCTTCAACCCGTACGGCGGGTCGGTAAGCACTAGGTCAACCTTTCTTCCGTCAAGCAAGGCTTCTATGTCCTCATAACTCGTCGCGTCTCCGCACATAAGCCTATGCCTTCCGAGCTGTACTATTTCTCCGTACTTCATGGCCTCACCTCAAAATATTTACTGCGCTTCTTACCGCAATCTATGTGTATGAAGTCCTTCTTGCCGTACCAAATAGCATATTCCAGTTCAGGCAGTTCACCTTTCGCCTTAAGGTCAGCTATCTCCGCAAACAACTTCCGGCTCCCTGATCCGCAGCTCAAATCTGCCGCTAGTCCCTGCGTGTGATAACTTCCTTTCACTCCTCCGACTTCTGAGTTATGCTTCTCACACCTATAACCTGAATTTATGCGTATTGGCACTCCTATAGCCTGCCTGATAATCTGGCACATGTTAATAACTCTCTGGGCAATATTATTCTTCCCGCACCCGCACTTACAGGCAAACTCATTCACTTTGAAATTTTTAGTATCGTTCAGCAACGTGCTACAATCTCCTTTATCCACATAGAAAAATTTTTATTGAGGTGAGTATTTATGTATGAACGTTTTTCTTCTCCTGATACTCCTGAACAGGACGCAAAAATTATTCGTAAAGGCCTGCGTAATGCCCTAATTGCAATATCTGCCGGAGTATTAGCGTATGTTATTGCTGCTCTAGTTACTTTCATGAAGTGAGGAGGGGGGGGAAATATGCAGAATAATTCACCTTCACGAGAAGAATTAGAAGCAAAGATTAATATGCTTCTCACAGCAATAGATGCGGCTAATAAGCGAATAGATGACCTCAGGGATAATATTAACCGCACATTCACAGTTTTCGGCATAGCTATAGGACTATTTGCCGTACTACTGGCCGGACTTCAAATTGCTATAGTTTTTCTGCCCTAAACCGGCTTAACCTACAGCGTCAAAAAGCACCGACAAGTAATCCGGGTCATACTCTAAAATGCCTTCAATAACTTCTGCCGGTACAGGAGGAGTAATGAATAAATGAAACTTGATTATCCCGTTCAGCAGGTCAGTATAAGCATTCTCATCTTCCCTAAACTCTACTCTGCCTCCCAATAACGCTTCAACCGCGACTAGACTGTTCAAGTACATGTTAAAGCTGTTCACAATAGTGCGAATAAGTCTCGGAGTAATAGGCTGGTCAACTTTCTGCCACATAGTCAAAATAAACTGATTGCCCAGAAAATCAAACATTCTCCTTATGGGTATAAAGCAGTCTTTAGCGTCAGTATTTGAGGGATAAGCGCCTGTTCTATTGCCCCAGGCTCTCCAGCCTCCTATCCAGTTAATCGCAGTAACAATGCCCTGGCCGTTAAGGTAATTAGCCTGCTCAAGGGTCAAAAGCACTTCATCTCCCGCAGCATTTACACAAGCATCCATTTGCAGAAGCTCATTGCTGGGGGACTTAAAAGGTAAATCTTTATGAGCATTGTCAGTCTTATTCATGAGGCCGATTAACTGGGTAGACAAGTGAAAGACTTTGCCGTCAAGAGAAATTTTAGGCCAGCAGGCAATCATTCTTTCAGCTGCATAGTTATGACTATTCTTCCATTCAGGGACGCTCGTATAAACTGGTGCGCCTTCACTGTCGCTCGGAATGTCGACAACGCATATACCTGTAAAGATACCCGAAATGTTATCAGCCTTAGCCCTCATGACCGCAGCTACACCAGAATTTTCGCTGAACTTGGGAGAGCCGATAAGTCCCGGAACTAGTCTGAATTTAGGGAACACCTGATTAACGAGTTCAAGTCCTGTGTACTGACCAGTAGAGGCATTAACGCCGCCGATAACTTCGCTTGCTGTAACATTGCCGGGCTTGGCCTTCGTGAGTGTTTTGACCTTGATGCTCGCGCTTGACGTTGATACGTATGCATTGCCTTCGTCGTCATAAAGGAGTTCATAATCATCTGCGCTGATAATGTCCTTCCCTAAAGACACTCTGCCGTCTACTGCAAGATACTGAGTGCCTTCACCGTCAGCCGTAATAACTTCCTTATGCTTGGCCGGGTCAAAGACATTGATTAACACGCAAGGAGCTTGCCCGAAAAGTGCGAATTGAGAATAAATAAACTCAGAGAGGGTATAATTAGTCCAATCATCAGAATACCCAAAGATTTTAACTGCTTCCTCGTAAGTGTAGACTAACTGAGGCTTGTTGACGCAAGACTTGTCGCCCATAAATACGGGAGCAGTGCCAACGATAACCGGAAGTCCTGATTCGCTTTGAGCTGGAGCAATAATGCTAGTCGGGACTTCTGATTTATAAACGCCGTGACGAAATGCCATATTACTTTACGCCTGCCTTTCTTGATACTTCTTCGAAAATGTGGTGCAAATGTTCACCCTTAGTTCTTGACTTGCGGATTGCTTCTGTTACGTCCTCAATAGGGACGATAAGTTCCTGAATTTCCGGGATATTGACTATTGCTGCTCTGACTTGGCCTGGAATGCCGTCTAAATAGACTTGATTACGCAGGAGGCCTAATTTTTGGACATTCGGCCCGATATACATTACTTGGCTCATGTTTGATGACCTTCTTTCTGTTAGGATAATTTTTTCAGAGGTGATAATTAATGTTACGCGATAAATTAGCTGAAAGCATCTCCCGCAATGAGGAGCGTAGGAGGCTTGATGATAAACGTTTTTACGAGTTAATGAGGCTTATAGTATATGCTGCATTAACGGTATTCGGGTCAATATTAGGGCTGTTAGTGTGGCTGTTAATGAGGTGAAGCCATGAGTGAGGAATACGTGCGCAAAGATGTGTACAACGCAGATCATGACACAATAGCAGAAGCGATAACCGACCTTCGGGACAGACTGGAAGATTACAAGGTGTCAACGTCGCATCAAGTATCTTTTTGGGGTGTATTGATGGCCGTGATAGCGTTTTTGTTCGCGGTAATGCAGATCGGTATAGCTATAGTCCTGTACATTCTGAGCCAGCCTCATCCGTAAGCTACAGTCTGTCGGGCTTCCTCCTGCCGTTAATATAGTCCCAATTCTGCACCGGCCTGCCTGCAGTAAAAATCATATCCTGTTCTCCATACCACACCGGCCAAGTCTCAAGCTCCAATAACCTGCTTTTCATTGGCATGTTAAGAATGTATTTTTTCTCTACTACACGGTGCTCTAGGAATAATGACCTTATCTTTTCCTGCATTCCCAAAATGTATCTATAACCCTGAGAGTCTTTTGTGTCGTCATAGATAGCGCAGAGTACTTTGACATTAACGGAACTATGAGCGGGAGCAGCTTCTTCAGTGTCAGTCATTTCCTGCAGCTTAACTATTATGCAAGGAAATACGCTCTCATAATCACTTTCTTCATAGCCTTCAAGCCCTTTTCTGTCCTTGTCTGCGTAAGTTATTCCGTCCGGCTGTGGTAAATACTGCGCATAAACTTTTACTTCCTGAAGCTCCCCGCCTTTATTGGGCAAAGAATATCCCGCAAACTCAATTTTCAGCCAGTTCACTAATGCGTCTAAAATATTTTCTCTGTTCATTTCATACTCACCTCACGTAAAGCATTGAGTAATTCATTTCTTGCTTCAGCAATAGCCCGTTCCTGCAGTCTTTCATTCCATTGCACTAATTGAGGAATTGCCGGGCCGACTAATTTTTCTATCGGCAGTCTTGGACTTCCTATACGCTGAAAAGGTTTGTACTTGCCATGAGGAGCGTAAAGGAATGCACTGCCTAAACTCTTTAATCCCCCTTCACGCTTCACTGCTCCGTAAAGAGTTTTGGGCTTTTTACCCCTCTTGCTCGGTGAAAGTTTATAGTGTTCAAGGGACAGCCTTTGCCCGGTTATCTTAATGAATGAAGTGTGGTATTTAGTAGTCTTGGCCGATATTCCGGGCTTTATGCTGCGGTTAATTTCTCCCTGCTTAAGATAATATTCTTCCGTTAAGCTGCGGGAGATAGATTGTTTAGCGGCTTTGAGAGCGTTTTTCATGCCTTGGGGGATTTTCCGGGTAATTGTTCTGCCTAATTTTATTGGGGCAAAACTTCCTGTTACTTTGAGGCTAATCATTACTAGACAACACCAGCCTTACAATGTCTCCTGCAGGTCTGGAGACTTCATCAATGACGAATAATCTATTATCAATGCGCAGAGTGTCATTAATCTTAAAGCCCTTAACGTCTGATGAACTGACAATGAGTACGCTTTGAGAATGAGTAACGCCTTCATGTTCGTATGATTGAGTGAGCTTTTGGTGCTTGACCGGGGTCAAGACGCACATGATTTTATGTCCGTCAAGGTTATGAATTTTAGCGAAGGCCATAAAAAACGCTTCTGTCTCCAGTAAATCGGGCTGGAAGTCCTCGTAAGTACTCCTGATATTCCAGCCTTTGTCTTTATAGTCAGTGATGTACATTGCCGTATTTTTGCGGGAGGGGCAACGATAATTGATTGTCGTGCGCAACGCTGCTTCCTCCACTCTCAGCGAAGCCCTGCCGAGCTATTAGCCCCTTACTCTCCAGCACCTTATACCGCATTCTTCAGCACGTACCAGCTCTCATTATCACGAGGCATCGGCAAACACCTTGACGACAATACCAGCTTCCTCACCGGGGGGTCTTCCTCCGCCACTACATACGGCACGTACTCACTCATGCTAGACACATAATCTCTCGTACGGTGATTAAGGTACGTCACTGCTCCATGAAGCATCATGTTACGTTCACGGCTTGACTGCATTATCACCGTTCCCGCGTCAATCAACGGCACTAAGTCCCCGTTTATGTCCGTGTAGTACTCGTTGTACTCATAAACATTCAGGTAAACTCCCGGAGCTTTTATCTGCATGAGGAAAGTAATGCCCGGCTCTAAACTGTCTGGAGCAGGAATATTTACCCATTCATCATGACGCAGCTTAAGTATCCCTTCATTCACGCACATTGCCTCGCTTACGTCTGAACCTACAATCAACATGTCTGGGTTAATGCCGTTCTTGCGTAAAGTCCTTGCCATCTTCGCTAATTTCCCCAGTATGTCATAACTAGTGCTTGTCCACTTCTGGTTATTCGCCGTTATTGTCTCTATATGTGCTGCCTGATAGTCTACTTCCTCCATTACTCCCGCACCGTCTATCGTGAGTTTGCCGTCCTGCTTTACTCTTGCGCACATGTACTCTATCTTGCGGTACAGTGCCTCTTGAAGTTCGGCCAAGTCTCGTGCAGCTATTTCCTTTGCTCTGTCATCTGGCGTTTTCCCAGAGTTCCATTCACGTTCGCCGAAAGTTTTCATCTCTAATGTCGCAGGAGTTATTGTCCTTGACCCGGTGATTAATGGTGCTCGGTACGTCTTTAACTGGTAACCTTCCCTCGCTATAGGTACGCTCCCTGAATACTGGTCGGCGTAAGGAAGTAGTATGCGCTTGCTCTTGCTGAACTCAAAACTTACTGTCTCTGTAGGGAAAGTTATTGACTGTGAAAAAAATCTTGACTTGAAAAATGTTCGCGGCGGGATTGCTTTCTCTATTGCTCCGCGCAAGTATTTCGGCTCGTAATAATCTGTCATTGTGATAAATGCACCTCCATAAAAAAACGGCCTCCCAAATGAGAAGCCTTTTGCTTAAAAACAAAAAAAGAAACTTGACACAGAAATTATACCTTACTGCACAAAAATTCTATGCTGCCTTAAGGTCTCCCGTATTGCCTCAATCAAGCCCTCGTGTTCATCATTTTCTGTCTCGTAACCCAGAATAATGCTATCTCCACTAAAAGTACCGGAAAAATATGCGTACGTTAATGCCTTGCTCCCCTCCGGAATATCCTTATCTGCACAGAGTATGCATAACTCTTTTGCACTCGCTACCCCAGCACTCGTCGCAGGAACAAATCCTTCTGTCCCAGTCATTAATAACAATCCGCGCTTATGACTCCCTGAAGCCGTAAGTTCTACTGCATCCCTCGTCACTGCTCCCTGCACTAAGTCATCATGTGCAGGAACTTCATACACTTCATGCAATGTCTGCCTATAATAAGCTAAATCGTCTGCCATTATCTTTTTAACCCCGCATTCTGTTCATTATTTCGGCTATTGATTCTATTGCTTCGTTATCCCGCTTACCTACTGAAAAACTGTTGACCCCTGCTCCTTCATGCCTCTCTGCACTTGGCCGGAAAGTCTGTGGCTTTTCGCTCTTCAAAAGCGCTACGGCTATATCTTCCGCATATTCATACGTCTCATACTTTGCCTTGTTGAGAATTTCTTCTCGGCCGGGGGCGTATAGTTCGTCAAGGTCTCTTATCCTTGCTCGCTCGGCTCTTATCCCTTCCTGATAAAGTGCACTATTCTCTATAGGCTGGGGAGCTTCATCATCGGTCTTGGCCGCTGTCTCATCATTATTTTCTTCCGGCAGAATTTCTACGTTATCAGCAAAGCCATAGCTTAACGCTTCACTGTCCTGCAACCATGTCTCCGACTTCATGAGGTCTAATATTTCAGCCTTTTCGCGACCTGTCCTTGCACAATATATCCCTGCAATACTATCTGTCAGTTTATCCAGAATATCAGCCTGTTCACGCAATTCATCAGCGTCCCCGAAGGCAAACGTTAAAGGAGTGTGAATCATCATCATACTTCCCTGCTTCATGGTTATAGTTTTGCCGGACATTGCTACTATTGACGCTCCCGAAGCACATATTCCGTCAATTATTACTCTTACGTCCTTATCCTTCAGGTAATTGTAGAGAGCTATGCTTTCAAAGACTTCCCCTCCGTCAGAATTTATCCGCAAGGTTATCTTTTCCGCATTTGACTGCGCAACTTCCTGAATAATACTGTTTGCTGTCTGTCCCCGCGTTATCAGTGAGTAAAGCAGAATTTCCAGCTCATTATCTTTTTGATTTACTATCTGGTACACTATTTTCACATCCATTCTTGAAAAATTTTTTAGTGAGGTGAAGTCCCTTTGAGTGAGGAATACGTTCACAAAGATACTTTTGATGAAGCCCTAAAGCGCATTGAACTCCTTGTTGATGCGAATACTAACATTATGCGTAAACATCAAGTTGTTGCAGATGCCCAGCATGAGCGGGTGTTAGCGGAAATAAGGGGAGAAGTGCAAGCTCTTCGTGAAAAGATTGACGGCAATGGTAACGTTCTTGCTGCCTACATTCAGTTTTTTTCTGCAAAATCTGCTTTTTGGCAAGGAGTTTTAGGGCTGGTTATCGGACTTTCTGCTATAGTCGTTGCCGCAGTTCAAGTCTTTTTAGCTTTCAGAGGGTGAAGATTTTATGAGCATTAATGAAAAACTTTTTCCCCCTAACACACAAAACCCCGGCAATCCTTACGGCTTCACAAAACTTCAAAGGCTTGCTTTGTTCTTATGCAAAACCGCTTTTGCTATGGCTTGCTTCGGCTTCGTAGTTATTGTCATTAAGGCCGTCTTTAAGCTCTCCAGGTAGTGCATTATCATTCCGGAGTAACTTCCTGCTCCGGTATTTTCCATTTTTCGCGCATTCTCTGCGACATCACTAAGTCCCAGTCTTCTCCTGTCAATTCTCCGCATTCTCTCTGATACGTCGATAAATTATTCTCCAGCTTAAGCACACTCGCTTGAACTTCCTGCACGGGGTTTAATTGCCCTTGACTCGGCCCAGTCCATTCACTCCACGCATAAAGTTTCGCTTGATAATCATCTTCCCAATAGTCTGGAGCGTTAATCCGGCCAAGACTCACAGCTTCATCAAGCCATAATTCATACACCGGCTGGCAAAATTCATCACTAAACCATTTACGCCAATTCTTAAACACTTTCCACGCCTCAAGCAATGCTCCCCTTGACGCGCTATAACTCGACGTAAAATGCAGAAATAATAGCTCTGACGGGATACCTAAACACCCTCCTATTTGGTGCACTAGGCTTTCCACAAATAAATTAAAGTTCTGATTAGGCCGACCAGGTGAAATACTTGTAGCTTTTACGCCTTCAGGAAGTTCCATCATAGTCCCCGACATTTCCTGTATTGAGATATTTTCCAGCCCAGGTACACTCCCTAAACCTTGTTCTACTGCATAATCCTCTTCTCCGTATGCTCCGTCATCCCTTGCCTCATGCTCAAAAAATATCGCAAACATTCCGCTCACTACTGCAGCCATTAATTCCGCTTCCGTGTAGCGAGATAACTGCTTTAACTGTTCTACTACAGGTGCTAAAAACGGCACTCCTCTATGCTGATTAATGCGTTCCCTTGGGAAAATATGCCAGATATTTCGTCGACCTTGACTGTCAAAAACTGGTATCCGTTTCCATTCTACTGGGGGTAATCCTGAGAGTTCGGCATTAGGATTCCTGTTCGCTATGTGATAAGCGGCAACACGGCCTTCTAAGTCAAGTTCAACTCCCTCATCAATAAGCGCATTGCTTCGGTTATCCGGGACTTGTAAGCGTTCTGCTTCAATGAGCTGCAGGCACAAGGAATAAGGAAAACGCGTAGTTTTTTGGTACTTAGGGATAATAAGTGCTTCACCGTCAAGGAGAATAGCTTTTAACGCTAAGCATTGCAATTCGTAAAAGTTAAGCTCCCTGCCGTAATCTGAATTTTTGCTTGATGCCCAATAATCAAACTCTGCCTCTGTCTTTGCACTCCATTCACCGGCCTGCTGTTCATTCATGCCTAGTCTTTCAGGGTCAATCCGGACATTAAGTTTTAAGCCGCTTCCTATTGCGTTAAGGCATATTCTGTCTATTGCTCCCCTTCCCAAGGGGCCGCCTCCGGAATACAAGTCGCGTGACCTTTCCCGCAACAGCTCGATATTCTGGGAAATGTCCTCACTAGGGGATTTGCTCGACGTGTACCACTTTATGAGGCTAGGTTTTGTCCTTGACGCTCCGTGCTGAGAGTACCCGGAGTTAGTGATTTGCGGGCGGGAGGGCGGGAGGTTAGACGCGAAGTCTTGACGAGCGGATAACCCTGACTTAGCACTTCCTACACTCTCATGTTCCATCTCGCATACACTTCCTTCATCTCGCCGTAATATTCACTCTCCGCTCCACATTCTTCACATTTCGCACGGACTTTATCTGCATTTCCCTCATCTTCACTGTCCCCAGACTCAAATACTACTTTTCCTCCGCAGAATGGGCATAACCTTAACCCTTTTTTCACTGTCCCTTGATACTTTTTACGCCTATTCCATGCTTGCGCTGCCTCTTCATGTGTCTCTTTTCCAGCTGTCCCGCTCCCACATGACTGGCACTTTATCTTGATAAGGTCATCTCCTTCGGGACTATCTATGTGTGTGGTCTTGCCCGAGCCTCCGCAGAATGGACATTTCTTTAACTCTAACTCTACATGCTCATGCACTACCTCAAAACTTATCCCCCCACTTAACGGCTGACTATTCACTACATGTGCTTCTCGCCTAACATAATTACTCATCTTGTGTCCCCTTCTGCACTGTATCTTGCGCTATTCTCTTTAACGCGTCTTTTAGCCTTTCCAGGTCAAGTGCCTCTGTGTTCAAGTAAATATTGCTCTCGGAGGGGCTCTGGATATTCCCCAAAATCCTCCACGTGTAAAGCGTCAACACTACATTCACTCCCCCAATAAACAACACTATTCCTGCTGACATCCATACTATTAACTTTTCACTCATTCTCTGTCCCCTCACCGTCAATACGGGCTAAGAGTTCTTGTGCCTTAAACACCGTATCCGCTACGTAATCACCTTCACATTGCGCTACTTCTTTCAGCAACTCATACATTTCTGGCGCAGCCGCTATAAGTCTCGCTGTCCCCCAATCTTCACCTTGATACCATTGCAACACATATGCAATCACTTTCCCTACTTCACGTTCTCCATTAGGTGCAAGCCGGATTATGTGATAACCTTTCGCCTTTAACGCTTCCCATTCTCCGGGCGTGAACTTACTCATTGTCGGGCACTTCCCCTCCTAACCTTTTTATGAGAGCTTTACCCTTCCTCACTGCTTCATCATACTCAATCAGTTTCAGCAAGTAAGTTTTGCCATCTTTCTTCGCACATGCATACATTTTCTCTCTGTCTATCCTTACAAACTCAACAATAAGGTTATACATTTCCTCCGCAGCACATGCAATAACATCTGCATTACAAGCATTACTCATTATCTGCCCTAACTTCCCAACTGTGTATCGCTTCTCGCCTCGTGTATTCTTCAGGACCAGTGCTTTTACAGCTTTCACACTCCACTCTATATCGCCTATGCCATGTATCGCTTACTATCAACAATTCTTCACTATTCCCGCAAAATGGACACGCTTTTAACTCTTTCATTTTCTCCTTACTCCTTCCTTACAATGGAACTACTACTTTCACTCTACTGCGCGGCTTCCTGTTTTCCTGCCTCGTCAACACAGCAAGCTCATTTTCTATGTCATTCAGCATTTCACTTACCTTCCCTAAGTCCGCTCGGTCTAACTTCATCCCCTCTACCGTTACTGATTGCCCCCCACGCAATATTTCATGTATCGCCTTCAAACAATCTTCACGTTGATGTTCAAGTAATTCTTTACGCGTCATCTCCTGCTAATCCTTTCTGCAGTAATAATAAAAACTGTCTATGGCTCACCGGTGGGGATATTGAGTTCTTATAGACAGTCTTATTCTTTTTTGCGCTCTATGATTTTGATATTTTACCACACTTAGCGTAAAATATAAACTTTTTACCTTCATATCATTATTCGTCGACGTATCAGTCTCTTCCTTACAGGCACACTCACTTTTTCTCCTCCCGTCATTGATGAACTTGACCTTTTACCTTCGGAGCGCAGCATCTTCGGATTCAGTATCTCGTACGCCCCCATCGCGTAAACCCTACAGTCTAACGGCTCGTTGCGCTTTATCCCGGGCTTCTTTTCCCAGTCTATCGTGTCTCGACCTGACCTACGCTTCATTACCATTCGCTCGGACAATAACCCCTTGAAATATACACTGTCATACCCCGTCTTGCTGTCTGATGGGAAATGACAATATCCGCTCTCCCCCTTTTCTGCCTGCAGCCTCGAAAACAACATTCCTTTTAACGTACTCACTCCTAGCGTAAAAAGGGGTATCTTTCTGCGGTTAGTCCTTGTCGGCCCAGATACGCAAGGGTGTCCAAATGTACCCCGTCCTACTATCGCGTATATATGCCGTCTCATCCGCGTCTGCACAAATCGGTACACGTTGTCCGTAAAGTGCCCCCCACTGTCTATACATACTCCCGCTATCCCTAGCTCTGTGCCGTCTGACTTCGCCCAAGTCCTAGAAAGATATTCGTCTAGCTTTCCCCACACTTCTAACGCTCCGGGCGTTCCGTAAATCACTCGGTACTCTACTCCCCACGTCTCATAATTCGCTCCCCAGCCAAGTACTTCTAGCTCTAATCGGTTATCCTGCACGTCTACTCCCGCAGTCAATATTTGCACTTCCGCAGGCAGTAACGTGTAATCCTCCGTTCGCGAACTTATTATCTCAGTGTCTATCGTACCTTCTCGCAATTCATACGGCTCGCCTAACACCGTATTTGTCCACACTTTGAGCGTCTGTTCCCCCCCGTTATACGCTTCGTGATAGGAAGTTATTATTTCCTCCCACTTTACCCAAGGGCTGGCAAACGCATTCAAGTGAAATCCTCTCACGGAAGATGTTATGCCGGTTAGCCATTTCCCTGACCCCGCTCGCCATTCTCGTTCACCAAATTCACTACCGCATTTGATACACCTCATCAACGGCTGCACTTTGTCCTTGTAGATTATTCGTTCCCATGAGTAGGGCTGATATTCTCCGCATTTAGGACATGGCACACTCCATTCATCTTGGCTGCTTAACGCAAATGCCTTCTCTATCCTCGATATGCTTTTTAGTGTCGGAGTACTTACCATGACTATACGCCTATTCCAAAAATTTGCCGTTCGCTTCATCGCTAGGCTTAACGGATCTCCTTCACTGTTATCCCCGTGGCCTGCCTCGGCTGGGTATCGGTCTACCTCATCGCATAACAATACACGTATTGGCCTTGACGCTAAACTTGCTGGGCTGTTCGTCCCGGCTATCGTCAATACAGCTGAGTTGCTGAATTTCTTATGCAGTATGTTGTTATCTCGCGTTCGGGCTTTCAGGTTTATTTTCCCAGACAAGCACGGAGTGTCCCTGAACATAGGGTCTAGCCTGTCCTTGCTGAAATCCTCTCCCATCTGTAACGTCGGCTGAAGTAATAATATTGGGCTGGGGTCTTTGTCCACAAAGTAGCCAATTACGTTTAACAGCAATTCACTTTTACCTACTTGCGCAGCTGTCATTATCACTACTCGTTCACTTGACTTCACCGCATTCATCAGTTCTCGCTGATAGGGGGCTCGGTCAGTGTTCCAGCGACCAGGCTCTGCACTCGCTTCATTTGACAAGTAACGGTTTGCGTCTGCCCATTCTGAGATACTCAGATCAGGAGGAGGCCGCCATACTTCACCCGTCATTTTCTCTCTATCACTTCCACTATTGACTCTAGGCAAATCTTCATTACTGCCATGTACAGGGCTATAACTTCCTGCGCATTGTCTAGCTTTTGCCCGTATTCTTCAACAAAACTTTTTACTTTTCCCTTAATGCTGATTACGGTTTCGGAAGCGTCTTTTAACGCGTCATCATCTGCATTATTTTCCTCAAAAAATATTCGAGCCATCCTCTGCACTATCTCATCACTAAACAGTGTCCCTGAAGCAAAGTCTATGCACTTCTGCACTTCTGATAACTTCATGCTCATTCTTCCTTCCTTTTTCGTCTTGGCCGAGTGTTCCAGCATGCACTTGCTAACCCTACTGTGTCATAGTCAAAAACTAATGCAGCAGGACATTTTTTGCACCTCACTGTGTATTTCTCATTCCCTAAAAAATACATTTCCGCTTTTCCCCCACAAAAAGGGCAAGGCTTAAGGTCAGTCATTATTTGCCCTCCTGTTCCATGCTGCTATTGCCTGAGCTTTGGAGGGAAAATAACCTATGCGTCCTCCGCAATCTACACACATAATCATGTAGTCCGCCCTATATTCACCTGGGTCTATGAATAACTCCTCACTTCCACAAAAAGGGCAAGGGTTTAGTTCAGTCATAATTCCCCTCCTTAGCCTACCAATCGTTTTAGGTAGTACTTGGCCGTGTGTTTCAGCAGGGGATACAGGTTATAGCGATTATTCCATGCATTAACTGCACCTTCAGACTTGGGATAGTCTGTCGTCATTGATAAGCATTCTCGACACTGCACAAAGTTTACGTTCTCTCGATAAATTCGTAGTTCTGCATGTCCGCCGCAAAAAGGGCAAGGCTTCAGCTCAGTCATTGTTTACCCTCCTGTTCCATGCTGCTATTGCGTCAGCTACTTCCTGCTCTGCAAAATTATTCCATGCATTAACTGCCTCTCCCTTCGTAGCAAAAGGCTCAAAACTTCCCGTCGCGTCTGATAACCTTTCATCATCTACACTCACTCCACACCTTCGGCATTGAACATAATACTTCCCGTTATCTCCCTTAATGTCCGCTACACCTTTACAAAAAGGGCAAGGCTTGAGCTGTTCACGCATTACTTTTCCTCCTGTTCGGCATAATCTTCCGCAAGTTCACTCAATGCTTCATTCACTAGCTTCTGCGTTATCCCTTCTATTTCGGGGGCTGCATATTCTGCTCCGGCTAACATTCCCGCTAAACGTACTGGCAGTGATAATAGTCTGCTCCTTACTCTCCCTGCCTGTTCCGTCCATGTACGAGACACATCATCACGCTTTACGTACTCTTTTCTTAGTACTGCGTACTGAAATTCTTTCATGTCTGCCTGCGCATTCGTTAGCCTTGTCTTCGCTTCCACTAGCTCCCCATTCTGTGTAGCGTTCATCTGTCGTCACTCCCTGCTTGATACTCTATTTCGTCTAATATTGCTCGCGCTCCTACTCGGAATGATTTATCTGTGCACCTCGCCTTCACTTCCTGCACAAACGCATACAGTGAAAACGCATTACGATAAACCGCTCGGAATTTCCTGCCTTCTTTTATCATGATAATCACCATTTTTTATGAAAAAGTATATTTTCATCCTATTAATAGGCACTATTGTCTTGAGCGGCTGTCATTTCGCCCCGCCTGCCGACACTCCTTTACGGGAGCAGATAGCGGAGCAGACGGCTCTCTTCC
>ERZ842401.4204-NODE-4204-length-17001-cov-8.833884_pt1 | contig 17001 bp, 20 predicted proteins | sample MGYA00521270_ERZ842401 | MGnify/ENA primary metagenome ERZ842401 (study PRJEB31892, sample SAMEA3878208) | bioreactor metagenome | biome: Moose rumen | place: Sweden | collected 2011-10 | study: EMG produced TPA metagenomics assembly of the PRJEB12797 data set...
CAAGTCGGCTTAAAGCTTGCAGGAATATCTTAATCCTTCCCGAAGGCAGGGGAGGATTTTTTTGGGGAGGTATGACTATGAGCCGAAGGAAAGTTTTTCGACGAATCGTTTCTGCGCTGATTGTCGCCGCAATTCTGCTCGTCAATGCCGTTTCGCACGCCGAGATTTATACGGCGGAAGGTTCTTACGTCATGAGCGAGGTTGAAAACCTGCAAGTCGCTCGTGAACGCGCCAAGGCTAATGCCATGCGCTACGCTTGCGAACAAGCCGGCGTCTACGTCAAATCTTACTCGCGTATGAAGAATTTCAAGCTTGAAGAAGACGTTATCGAGACCATGACCGCCAATATCCTTAAATTGGTCGAGGAGCCGTACTTTTATCCGCTTGAGGAAGTCGCTAATATGGGCGGAGTTCTCATTCGCGTCACGGTCAAGGCGCAAGTCGACGATTCGGACATCAATCATTGGCTGAGCAAAGACGAACAGCAAAAATCTGACTTGGTCGCTCAAAATGAGGCTCTTCGCAAAGCCAATGCGGAACAGGAGCGTCAAATCGCCGAGCTTAAACGCCAACTCGCTGCAAATCCGCACGATAAGGAACGAATCACGCAAAAGTTCGCCGACGAGGATAAAATCTTCCTGTCGAATCAAAAAGTCGAGGAGGCTTGGAAACGCTACAACAAAGGCGACTATAACGGCGCGATAAGTCTTCATAGCGAGGCACTTGAACTTAATCCGAGCAATGAGCAGGCTTGGTGGGGGCGCGGCACCGCGTACAACGAGTTAAAACAAAACGAGCAAGCCATTCAAGATTACAACAAGGCTATTCAACTCAATCCCAATTCATCAGAGGCGTATAACAATCGCGGCATTGCTTATTCTGCTTTGGGACAAAAAGAGCGAGCGATTCAAGATTACAACAAGGCTCTTCAACTCAATCCGAATAATGCAGAGGCGTACAACAATCGCGGCAACGCTTATTCTGCTTTGGGACAAAAAGAGCGAGCGATTCAAGACTACAACAAGGCTTTGGAACTCAAGCCGAATTACTCTGCAGCGTACAACAATCGCGGCAACGCTTATCAAGACTTAAATCAATACAAGCGAGCCATTCAAGATTTCGACAAGGCGATTCAACTCAATCCGAATTTATCAGAGGCGTACAGCAATCGCGGCAATGCTTATTTCAGGCTGGGACAAAAAGAGCGAGCCATTCAAGACTACGACAAGGCGATTCAACTCAATCCGAATAATGCAGAGGCGTACAACAATCGCGGCAATGCTTATTTCAGGCTGGGACAAAACGAGCAAGCTATTCAAGACTACGACAAGGCTATTCAACTCAAGCCAAATGATGCAGAGGTGTACAACAATCGCGGCATTGCTTATTTCAGGCTGGGACAAAACGAGCAAGCTATTCAAAATTACGACAAGGCTATTCAACTCAATCCGAATAATGCCCGACTTTATTTCGTCAGAGGTTTGGCTTATGGCGGATTAAATAATGCGAAAAGTTTTTTTGCTGATATTAACAAAGCCATCGAACTCGATCCGAATTTTGCGGCGGCATATCAAATTCGCGGACTTGTTTATCAAGCACTCGGCGACGAGGCAAAAGCTCAAGCAGACTTCGCGAAGGCTAAGAAGCTCGGCTACAAGGATTGACGAAAAGTCCCCGCGCAGATTTACGCAGGGGATTTTTTATTTTCAAGCCCTGTGATAGAATTGATTCAAAAATTTACGGAGGAATAGCCTTGAGAGTGACCGAATCGGAGGCATTGAAACTTTTCGCGGAGGCTGACCTGCTTGAACTCGGCAAGAGGGCGGACGCCGTTCGCAAAAAAAAATTCGGCGACAGGACGACCTTCATCATCGACCGAAATATAAACTATACCAACGTCTGCAAGAACGAATGCAAATTCTGCGCGTTTTGGCGTCCTAAAACTCACCGCGACGCTTACCTCCTCACGCACGAGGAGATTCTTCGCAAAGTTCAAGAGACTGTCAACGCCGGCGGTACTCAAGTCATGATTCAAGGCGGGCTCCACCCCGATTTACCGCTCGGCTACTATGAGGACATGCTCCGCGTCATCAAAAAAAATTTCGACATAACGATTCATTCGTTCACGGCGACGGAAATTCAACACTTCGCAACCTGCGCGGGCTTGTCGATATTGGAAACGCTTAAACGCCTGCAAGCCGCAGGTCTCGACAGCTTACCCGGCGGCGGCGCGGAGATTTTGGTTGACGACGTGCGCAAAAAAATCAGCCCGCATAAAATCATGACGGACGATTGGCTCAATGTCATGCGGGCGGCGCACTCAATCGGCATGAAGTCTACCGCGACAATGGTTATCGGCTTCGGCGAAACCCTTGCCCAACGCCTTGAACATATGCAAAAGATTCGCGCCCTCCAAGACGAAACCGGCGGCTTCCGCGCCTTTATCACGTGGACTTATCAGCCGAGTAAAATTTTGGGCGGCGATAAAGTTTCCGCGCAGGACTACATGCGCACCCTAGCCATGACGCGCCTTTTTATGGATAACGTCGAACACATTCAAGGCTCGTGGGTCACGCAGGGCGAACGTATCGGGCAATTAACTCAAACTTTCGGCGCGGACGACCTCGGCTCAATCATGCTGGAGGAGAACGTCGTTAGGGCGGCGGGCACCGCTTTTGACATGTCAACGCGCAAAATGATTGAATTGATTCGCTCGGCAGGAAAAATCCCCGCGCAACGAAATACTAAATACGAGGTGTTGAGGACTTTCTGAGCGGAGGTGCGGCTTTGGACGATAAGGATAAAACAAATTGCGACTTGCAGAAAAATCTGCAGCAGATGATTCGCACGACCAAACAATCCGACCTTGAACGCGCCTTGCAACACATGATGCAAACTACCAAGTCCAACGATTTGCGTAACGCCTTCCAAAAAATGATTAACGTCACGCGCTCTTTCGACCAAGAGGTTGAGGTTCGGCAAAAGGAACAGGAACAGAATATCGCCGACGCCTTCCAGAAAATGATTCGCCTGTCGCGAACGTTGGAGATTGAAAACGAGGAGGAGCTTGCTCGCGAAGAGGCGGAGGCTAAAAAGCACGAGAAAAAAATCGATAAAGTCAAACGCAAAGTCCCGCGCAGAATTCGGAGCTTCCCCGCCGCCTTCCGTCGCAACCCGCGAGCCGTTATAAAATATTTTCTCGGCATGGTATTGGGGCGCGTGCTGGCGATTGTGCTTTACGTGCTTATGGCGTTCATTCCCGCGTTGCCCATACCCGACGCCGTCGCAAACATGAGCAAACCGCCCGCAATTTTCGGCGAGGCTTTCCGCTCAATGCGCGGTTTCGTCACCGATTTTAATCCGCAAATGCTAATCGCGACCGTCACGAACATTCCGACCGACATCAACAAGCTAATCCAGAAAGTCGGCGAATTCTTTACCTTTTACGCCAAACGCACGGGCAATTTTTTATTCAAAGCGATTCGACACCCGCGCCTTGCCTTCGACGATACGCGCAAAATGATTCGCCGCAAAGCCCCGCTGTTTATCCGCTTGGCAAGGGCGGCGTTCAGCGTGGCGTTTTCCTTCCTGCTGATAAAGCTCGCGATGATTTTCCTCCTGCCGCTGTTCGGCGGTATCGCGCTCACAGTGCTCGGCATTAAGGTTTCGATAATCCTGTTCGTTATCGCCCGCATGATTGCCGACAAGATTGGCGAACTGATTGGCAAGCACATCTTCAAAGGCGGGCTGAAGTTTTACAGCATAGCCAGGACTATCCGCGAATCGCAAGTCGTCAAGGCTATCGGCGATTATCTCAAGGAGTGGCTCAATCAGGCTACAAATAAAAAATGACGCGGCTTTGAACGTCGCGCCACTTTTTTTGCTAAAATTCCCGCAGGTAGCCGCTTACCATCATGAAACTTACGCCCAGGAACAGCATACAGCCGAAAAAGAAAATCCACCAATCGGGCATGTATCGCCAAATCAATTCGCCGCTCAAATACTCCAGCGACAGCTTGGAACTCCTTTGCGCGACGGGCAAATACATCAGCGCACCGAGCACCACGCCGAAAAATATAATGCCGATTATGCCGATAATCACGTCGACGGGCGGGATACCGAACGAGCCGCTGAAAGCATCCGATACAGAAGTCTCCATAAATCAACCTCCAAGTTCAGTCCAAAGCACGATTTTATTTTGCGCACGAGTTTTGTTTACGTCGATAATGCGCTGATTGCGCGAGCCGCGAAATTGCAATTCCAAATCGCGTTGGCTTTCGATAAATGCGCCGTCAATCAGCACGTCGATATTTTCAAGCAAGGGCGCGGCGTCGGCGGGCAAATCCTCGAAGTCAAAGCCCGTATAGCACCACACGTCAAGCCCGAAACTTTTGGCGGCGCGGGCAATTTCCGTGGCGGCGTCGATTTGCAGGAGCGGTTCGCCGCCCGTCAACGTCACGCCGTTTAGCAACGGGTTTTTTTTTATCGCGGAGATAATTTCGCCGGTATCGACGAGCCGACCGCCGTCGGGCGCGTGCGTTTCGGGATTGTGACAGCCCTCGCAATTCCGCAGACAGCCCTGCATGAACACCGCAAAGCGAATCCCGTCGCCGTCAACGTAACTTTCGGGCACCAGCCCCGCGATTCGTATCAGCAATTCAATCCGCCTTCTCCGACCCCAAATACTTATCCAACAACGCCTCGTAGTCTTTAATCGGCAACGGGCGCGAAAAATAATAACCTTGAATCGTCACGTCGCCGAGGCTTGCCACGTAGTCGCGTTGCGCTTGAGTTTCCACGCCCTCAACTACGATGCTCATTCCCAATTCCCGCGCCAATTCCACGATGAATTTTAAGATTATCGCCACGCGCTCCGATTTTTCCAGTTCGCGGATAAACGCCATGTCGACCTTGAGCGTGTCGAGCGGCATATCCTTTAGCATGTTCAGCGACGAATAGCCCGACCCGAAATCGTCCATGAGCACGGGGAAGCCCAACTCCTTGAACGTGGAAATCATGTCGAGTAGCTGCAACTGATTGTCGGTGTACGCGCTTTCCGTCACTTCGAGCTTGAGCATCCACGGCTCCAACTTGTATTTTTCCAGCAACGTCGCGAGGAATTCGGGCAAGTCGAGGCTGTAGAAATTCAAGCGCGACAAGTTCACGGAAATGGGCACGACAGACTTGCCCTCGTCGAGCCGCTTACGTTGCAGACGGCACGCCTCCTCCCAAACAAAACGGTCGAGCCGCACGATAAAGCCGTTGCGCTCAAAGACGGGAATAAACTTGCCGGGCGAAACCATGCCGTGCACAGGGTGGAACCAACGCACAAGAGCCTCGGCACTGGCAACGGTGTCTTTATGCGGGTCGTAAATCGGCTGGAGGTAAATCGTGAATTGATTTTCCAACAGAGCCGCCTCCATGTTGCCGGTTATGAGTTGCTCCTCAATCATTTGCTCGCGCATTTTGGCATCGTAATAGGCGTAGCGCGTCAGGTAGCTGCCCTTGATTCGGCGCAACGCCATGCCTGCGCGGTCACACATTTGGTCAATCGGCAGGTGCACGTCTTCAATGGGGTAAATGCCCGCGAAGAATAAAATATTGTGGCTGATATGCAAGGCTTGAATGTGCGTGTCCAAATCCTTGATGATTTGCTCCATGTCAAGCTCGTCGCTTGGCACGCAAAGCACGAAATGATCCGCGTCGGTGCGACAACTTATCGCCGTGCGCGGATTGAGTTTCGCCTTGAAATAGTCCGCCGCAGTCCGCAGAATCAAATTGCCCGTATCCGCGTGGAACAGGTCGTTTATAATTTTGAAACAGCTGATGTCCATGCAGACGATTGAATATTTGATATTGTAGCGTGCGCCCAAAAGCAAACGCGCTTCCGTTATGAAAGTTTCACGGTTGTAAAGTCCCGTCAGAGAATCGTATTTGCTCCCGATTATCGGCAAAATTCCTTCTGCTCTCAAGTCAACCTGCCTCCCTCGTCTCTGTTCCCAAAAATTTTTTTAACTATTCCACGCCGAAAAATAAATCCCTTCAAAAATCTTTCAGCCCGAAACTTTGCAGTGCGCCGATTGAATTTCGCCAATCCCGCTTGACTTTTACCCACAAGTCCAGGAAAACGTTCGCGCCGAGGAGCATTTCAATTTCGGGTCGAGCCGCCGCGCCCACGCCTTTTAACATCGCGCCGCCCTTGCCGATTAGTATTCCTTTTTGAGAATCGCGCTCCACGTAGATTGTTGCGCGGATAAAAATCGTACCGTTGTCGCGCTCCGTCAGCTCCTCCAAGTCCACCGCGATTGAGTGCGGTACCTCGTCCTGCGTCGAAAGCAAAATCTTTTCCCGTATCAGCTCCGCGATTATCAAGCGTTCGGGCTGGTCGGTCACCATGTCGGCGGGGTAATATTGCACGCCCTCCGGCAGTAATTTCACGGCTTCGGCTATCAGCGCGTCGACGTTCGTTCCCAACGCCGCGCTTATCGGCACCACCGCCGCGAAGTCCCGCCGCGCAGAGTACTCCGCGATTATCGGCAAGACTTTTTCCCGTTCGACGAGGTCTGTTTTGTTCACGACCAGAATCACGGGCTTGGTCGTCGCGCTCAGCCGCTCCAGAATATATTTTTCCCCGCCGCCGAATTTTTCCGTCGCGTCGGTGACCCAAAATATCGCGTCGACTTCCTTGAGCGTTCCCTCCGCCGCTTTGAGCATGTATTCGCCCAGCTTGAACTTCGGCTTATGTATGCCCGGCGTGTCGAGGAAGATAATCTGCGCGGTGTCGAGCGTCAAAATGCATTGAATGCGACTGCGCGTTGTTTGCGGCTTGTCCGACGTTATCGCAACCTTTTGCCCGACGATTTTGTTTATCAGCGTCGACTTGCCGACGTTCGGACGCCCGATAACCGCCACGAATCCCGATTTGTAATTTCCCATTCCGCATTCCCCATTCCTAATCGAAAAGGAGCCGCGTTTGCGACTCCCGTTGTTGTCAATCCAGAAAATCTTTAAGCTTTTTGGAGCGGGCGGGATGACGGAGTTTCCGCAACGCCTTTGCCTCAATTTGCCGTATTCGCTCGCGGGTCACGTTGAAACTTTTGCCGACCTCCTCAAGCGTGCGTGCTCTGCCGTCCTCCAGCCCGAATCTCAGCCGCAATACGTTTTTCTCGCGCGGCGTCAACGTGCCCAAAACGTCTTCGAGTTGCTCCTTAAGCAACATGAACGACGCGGCGTCGGCGGGCGCGGGCGCATCCTGGTCTTCTATGAAGTCACCCAAATGCGAATCGTCTTCCTCGCCGACGGGCGTCTCCAACGATACCGGCTCTTGCGCGATTTTCTTTATCTCGCGCACGCGGGCAACGTCGATTTCCATTTCCTCCGCGATTTCCTCGTCGGTAGGTTCCCGCCCGTTTTTCTGCAACAGGTTCCTTGAGACGCGAATCAGCTTGTTAATCGTTTCAACCATGTGCACGGGGATTCGGATTGTTCGCGCCTGGTCGGCTATAGCCCGCGTTATCGCTTGACGTATCCACCACGTGGCGTAGGTGCTGAACTTGTAGCCCTTGCGGTAGTCGAATTTCTCCACCGCCTTAATCAAGCCCAGGTTGCCCTCTTGAATCAAATCGAGGAACAACATGCCGCGTCCCACGTAGCGTTTGGCGATTGACACGACCAGCCGCAAATTTGCCTCGGCAAGTTCTTTTTGCGCCTCGATGTGTTCTTCCTCGTCCTCGGACTCCATGCGCATTGCAAGTTCGCGTTCCTGTTCGGCGGTGAGGAGCGGCACGCGCCCGATTTCTTTAAGGTACATGCGAACGGGGTCGTCGATTGATACGCTGTCGGGGATATTCAAATCCAAGCTGCCGCTCCCCGACTTAATAGGCTCGACGTCCTCTTCGACGGGCGTATCGGCAGAATCGACGGGGCTCATAGAATCGACGGGTTCGGGCGGCGCAGTCTCGGAGGACATTTCCGGCTCAACGTTTTCATTAGGTGCGCTCATATCTTCCAAGTCGCTGTCGTCATTGACAAGCTCAATGCCCTCGCGCTCGCAAATGCTGAAAATCTCTTCAATCTCCTCCGCGTCGTTGGAAACGCCAAGGCTTTGCATTATCCTGTCCAACTCGTCGTAGGTTAATCTGCCGCCGTTTTGCTTGCTCTTCTCTATCAGCGACGTTACGATTTTGGGCGGGCGTCCCTTAGTCTTGCCGGTATCTTCCGCGCCGATTTCCGGCGCAAGCTCTGCTTTTTTGGACGCGGAATGACCTTTTTTGTTTATAGACGGGCTGCCGCTCAAGCCGCCTTTGCCCGGCTCGACAGTCTTGCTCTTTACTGTCATATTGCAGCCTCCTTTCAAAAGCAACTAGTTATTGCTTTGCAGTTTGTTAATCTTTCCTTTAACTTCGAGCGAATCTTTAAGCGTTTTGACATATGCCTCGCTGTCGCTCGAACTGTTATATTTATCAGCTTGTATGAGGAGCGTCTTGTATTTTCGCTTAAAATTCATTTTCTCCAATGCTCTGATTGAGTCATGAAAGAGTTTAATTTCCGTATCACGCGGTTCGTCACTCCCGCCAAGCAATATCCGCGAAAGCTCGGCATTTGCCGCCTCGCTCAATTCTTCAGCGGCACTCAACTCATCGGCGCGTTTTTCCTGAATCATGCACTGTTTCAGCCAATCGATTATTTCTTGTTGCGTCGTCGAAAAGGTTTCTCGCGGCAATACCATAAGTACATAATCGAGGAGGTCGTCTTCATGCCAAACCATTCGCAAGACGTTTTCGGACGCCACTTGCAATGGGGGCGGAAGGCTTTCCCCGGGAACGGTTTGCGGTTTCGACTCCGACCTCCGCACAGATTGATTTTCCTTGGCAATGAATTTCTGCAATTCGTCCGTGACGACTTGATAATCCAAAATCAGCTTGGCGGCGATCATTTTTACATATTCGCTGAGTACCGTTGTCTCCTCAATTTTCGCCACTGCCGGTAAGATGTCTTGCAATGCCTGCACTTTGCCGCCAATCGTTGACAAATCTGCGCGGGCAAGGACGTAGTTCAGACGATAATCAATCAACGTCTCCGCGTTTTGAATCAGCTCCTCGAACGCCGCTTTGCCGTGCTTACGAACGAATTCGTCGGGGTCTTTGCCGTCGGGTACTTTGACTACGTAAACCTCCGCGCCCGCCGCCTGTACTATCGGCAAAGCTCGAATAGTGGCGCGTTGCCCTGCCTCGTCGCTGTCGTAGCAGAAGATAATCTTTCGGGCATAGCGCAAAATCAACTTGGCGTGGTCGGGCGTGAAGGCGGTACCGAGCGTCGCCACGACGTTTGTTATCCCCGCGCTGAAAAGTGAAATCGCGTCCATGTAGCCTTCCACGACGACAGCCGCGCCCGCCTTGTTTATCGCCCGACTTGATTTGTCCAGCCCGAACAGCAATTTGCCCTTGTTGAACAGCGCGGTTTCGGGGGTGTTGAGATATTTGGGATTGGCATCGTCCTCGCCGGTCAGAATTCGTCCGCCGAAGCCCGCCACGTGCCCGTAGACATCGGCGATTGGAATCATGACACGCCCGCGAAATCTGTCGTAATATCCCGAAGAACTCTTGCGTTTGGCAACCAACCCTGCCGCCTCCGCCTGTTGCGGCGAAAAGCCTTGCCGCGTCAGTTTCGTCAACAGCACTTCCCATTCGTCGGGGGCATAGCCAAGCTTGAAAGTTTCAATCGTATTCATGCTAATTCCACGCGCCTCAAGGTATTTCCTGCCGACTTCGCCGCGAGCCGTTTTAGTTAAACACTCGTGATAAAAATCCTGCGCGGACTCGTTAATTCGGAGCAAAGTTTTTTCCTCGCGCCGTCGACGTTCTGCTTCGGGTGAAGAGCGTCTTTCGGGCAAGGCTATGCCCAGCCGTTCCGCTTGCAGCTTTATCGCCTCGAAGTAGCTTATATTTTCAATGAGCGACAGGAACTTGAAGGCATTGCCGCCCGCCCCGCAACCGAAACAATAAAAAAATCCTTTGTCGGGGCTCACGCAGAAGGACGCGGTCTTTTCGTTGTGGAAGGGACATCGTCCCCAAAGCCGCCCGCCTTTTTGCGTCAGCGGCACGTAGCGCGAAACGACCGAATGTATATCCGTCCGTTCGTTCACCCGTTCAACGAATTCGTCAAGCTCGCTCCCCATCTCCTTCAACCTCCGTGCGTTTTATATTCCCCGCGCCTTTTGATTTTCCTTTCAGCCGCCTAAGAATTTTTATCGACGCGTGATATATCGAAGACTTAAGCGCAAAGCAGGCAGAAAGCCTTGACGCCATGAAGTCCGCGATTGAGCAAATGCAAACCGCCACCGCGCAGGCTCAACAGAATTCAGCCGCCCTCCTCACCGAAACCAAAGCTTATCAGCAATAAGGCAATGCGGCGGCGAATCGCGGATGAGTTTGACATAGCGGAATATCTGTTGACGACGCAAAAAAATAAATCGGACTTCTCACCCGCAGACGCGTGGACGCCAAAAGTTTTCGCCCGATACGTTGGAAATTCATCATCGGAATCACAATCTGGGCGACAATCGCCGCGATAATTTGATGGTGCTCTGCCAAGCTTGCCACGATAAGATTCACGCGGCGGAGGGCGGCGTTTGCGTCAAACGGAAGTCTCAAGCCGAATATGCCGACGTGTTCAAGACGATTCGCTTAAAAGTTTATTCGTCGAGTCGCAAAGCTTATTTGAGACGTTGAACAATTTCCGCCGCAAGCAAGCCGATTAGCACCCCGACAAAAATTCCACACGTACCGAGGACGGGCAGGTAGAAAATAAATTTCGGGCTGCTCATGAAAAGCGACGCCGCGCAGATTTGTCCGAGGTTGTGGAAGAAACCGCCCGCCGCACTCATTCCGACGATTGAAAATTTCTCCGTGCGCTTAAGCAGAATCATCGCCGCCAAACTCATAAGCCCGCCGCTCACGCTGAACAAAATCACCGTCGGCGAACCCGCGAACAGCCCCGATAAAAAAATGCGCACCGATAAAATTATCAGCGCGTCGACCGCCGTCAGCAAATACAGCGCGACAAGCGTCACGACGTTTGCAAGCCCGACCTTCGCGCCCGGCGGCAACAAGAGCGGCGGTATCAAGCCCTCCACCGCGAACAAAATCAGCGACAGCGAAATCAACAACGCGTCCGCCGTCAATCGCCGCAACTCAATCACTCGCAATCTCAATCAGCAACTCGTGCGGCACGCAGGCAATTACTTCGCCGACGTTGCCAATCAAGCCGCGCCGCACACAAATTTTATCGGGGCAATCAGCTGCTGCAACGCCAATCGCCCCGCCACGAATCACGATAACATTTTCCCCGCCGCCCGCGTTAATCGTAAACGTTTCGTCCGCCGTCAAGTCAATTTCGCGAACAATCACGCCCCTGACTTTGACGACGGCAAATTTTTTCCCCGAATCAAAGCTTTGCACGAGCGGCATCAGCGACAAAATCATCAGCACGGCAATCAGAATCAAATCGTTGCGCGTCATTTGGCGGCTTCTTCGACGGCGCGTTTGGTCGTCTCTACAAATTGCCCGTAGGAAACGGTTGCGCCCGAAATCGCATCGACCTTGCTCAAATCCTGCGTCTCAACCAACTGCGCTGCATAAGTCTTAATCGCGTTGACGGCGACTTGAGCCTTTTTGTAGTCGGCGGAGTCCTTGCCCGTCAGCGAGCCGTAATCCTCATTCTTGACGTTGCCGAACAGGTCATAGCCCGCGAATTCGGCGGCAACGATTTTTTTATCCCTAATCGTCAGCGTCAGGACGCTCTTGCCGAGCTTTTCGTCCGGCGAACTCTCAACGGTATAAATGCCGTCCTTGGCGGTGTTCAAGTTGATTTTATTCTGCGCGGGCTTAGGAGCGGGAGCTTTCGCCTCGTCGCCGCAACCGCCGATTAGAAAGCCCGCCGCGCAGATTATCGGCAGAAATTTTTTCATGACTTAATCCTCCCGTGCTCCAAAACTATGCAACGTTGCGCCTCCCTGCCGACGTCGGGCGAATGCGTCACCGTTATAATCGTATGCCCCTCGGCGTGCAACTCGTGAAATATTTTCATGACAAGATTTTGATTCGCCTCGTCGAGGTTGCCCGTCGGCTCGTCGGCAAGAATCAGCACGGGATAATTTATCAACGCCCGCGCTATGCAAACGCGTTGTTGCTCGCCGCCCGATAATTGGCTCGGCAAATGCTTGGCTCTGTCCTCCAAACCCACGCGCCGCAATTCAGTCATTGCGTCGTTCAAGTCGGGTATGCCGTGATAATACTGCTCACGGCGTATCTCGGTCAACTTTTGATTATCCGCGTCGCTAAGGTCAATGCCGTCCGGGATAACCTCGCCGCCCGTCGCCTTATCCATGCAACCGATAATGTTCATGAGCGTCGTCTTGCCGGAGCCGCTCGGTCCCATAATCGCAACCCATTCGCCCGTTTCAACCGCAAGATTTATCCCGTCGAGGGCGCGAACCTTCCCGTTGTAAATCTTGGAAACATTTTTCAATTCAAGCAGAGCCAAATTCATTCACCTTTCAAGACTATCGCGGGGTCGACCGCCGTCGCTATCCTTACCGGTATCAAGCTCGCCGCGCCCGTCACGATTATTGACAGCACGATTGACAATATCGCTATCGACACGGAAAAGTAAATCCCGCGCCCAATGCCTTTTTAAGCCCGATTTCTCTGCGCCGCTCCGTCACGACCGCCATCATCGTCGTCGTTACGCAAATCAGCGTTAAAAGCAAAACGACCGCCGTAACCGGCAACATCGGCACTTGAAGTTTGCTCAGCACGTTGAACTCCGAATTGGCGATTTGCTGAACGGGTTGCGCTTGAATGCCCGCCACGTCTATTCCCGCCGCGATTGACTTTAAGCTGTCGCCCTCCGCAACCACGCTGAGCTGAACGATTGAAACCTGCGCGGGTTTGCCGACGATTTGTTGAAGGTCACCGAGGTCGAGGAAGGCAAATTCCTCCTCCTTGCCGCCCGTCGACACGATACCGCTCATATGCGCCCTCAATCTGCCAATATGGGCTGACTTTTTGCAACTCGGCAAAATCGGTGCCGCCCGTCAAAATGTATTGCTTGTTAATCTCCGGCCGCTCGTAGAGGAAAGGTGCCGCGCCAATCAGCTCGTGCCCCGCCAATGCCTCGCGCACGGCGGATATTTTTTCCTGATTGAAAGTCGCCGCCTCGCCTTGCGGGATTATCAGCAAGTTCGCGCCGTATGCCCGAAACTCTCTGCCCGGTTGCCGAGGTACTTCGCGATAGACCGTAACCATGCCGCTGCTTATCGTCGCGCCCACCGCCACCGCGATTAACGCTATCAGCATTCGCATTCGCCGCCGCAACAACGAGTAAAATATCATCCGCAAAAAAAATTTCAGTTTCATGAATTATCTCCCGTGTAAGACTTCCGCCGGCTGCAACGACAACAGCATTCGTATCGCGGGCAAACTGCCGAACAACAGCACCGCCACCATTAACACGCTCACGATTGGCAAGACCGCCGCGTTGTTCACGATTGCCGAGCCGAAAACCGTCGTCCCGATTATCTGCGCCAAGCCCAAGCTCACCACGTAGCCCAAGGCTCCGCCGCACAGCCCCGCGATAAATATTTCCGTCAAGATTAGGAGTATCAAGCCCAAATTCGTCGCGCCTATCGCCTTGAGCAAGCCCGGCTCGCGGCTGATGTTCGCGCTGACCAAATTCGATACGCCCGGTGCCGTCGACAGCAAGTTCAACGCCGTTATCAGCAACATGAGCAGTTGCGTTTTTTCGAGGATTTTGCCCTCCGATTCGGCGATTTGCCGCACGGGTCGCGCCGACGAATTCGCTATGACCTCCTCAATTTGATACGCTATCGCGCTGACGTATGCCGTGCAATACCAAATTTCGCGCTCCTGCCGGCTTAGCAAATCGGGATTCGCCGCCGCCCGTCAATATCCCGCTGACCTTGAAGGCGTCGCCGTTGCATTTGATAACGTCGCCGACGCGGAGTTGCTTATCTGCCGCCAGCTTTTGACCAATCAGAGCCTCGTCAATCTGCGCGGGATAATCGCCTTCGATTTGCCACCAGGATTTCATTTCGGTGACGCCCGTCGAAAAAGTTTCGCCCGTCGGCAAGCTCATCTCGTGATTAAACCACGTGCCCGACGCCGAAACTTTATCGCCGCCCTCAAGCGTCAAATCCGCATCAAGCACGGGTGCGAACGCTACGATATTGTTCGTCCGGAAAATGGTTTTAATCTTGCCCAAGTCCGCCTCGTTTAAGTACTCGTGCGCCTCCAAGCCGTAAACGTCCTTGAGCAAGGCGGAATTCTTCGGCGTCACGGTGATATTCGCTCCGTAGGCTTTCAGCTCCCGATTGACCTTGTCGCCCACGTCGAACATAACATTAAGCATAGCCGCCGCCAAACTCACGCCCAACGCGACCGTCAAGGCTATCAGCGCGAATCGGTTCCGCTGTCGAATCAACGCGCCTTTGACCATTTGCCAAAACATTGCCGTTCACCTCCCGAATATTTTTTTAGCCGCCGATTTAATCCAACCCGCGTGCCACGCCAAATGAATCAATATCCCGACCGCCATGACGTAGCCGCTGTACGTGTGCGCCAACTTGTAGACGCGCCTCGCTTCGCGACCGCCCTCGACCAAATGAAAATCCAAAATTATCCCCGTGACGATACAAATCAACCCGCTCACGAACAGGATAACGTCAAGCCAAAAATTCTTTTTCAAGCCCTCACCTCATTGAAAAATCCTCGCGTTGTTCTCCAAGGCAACTTGCAGAACTTTCAATTTGCCGTCCTCAATGCGATATTCAATCGGAATGGGATTGCAACCGCCGCGTGTGCCGATTGTCGCCTTGTTCATTTGCACGTCGCACAGCTTGCAGATAACCTGATTGTCGCGTTCGTAGTAGCCCGTCACGCCGCAAATTTCGCAGGCGTCAAGCCCCACGCCGTAAGCCGAGCCGCCCTTGAGAATTACGATATAACGAACGCCCTCGCCCGTCGACGCCCGATAAACGAATCGGTGAAGGTGCCCGTCCTTAACGACCTCCAAGTCAACGTCAATCGAACCCTCCTCGGCAAAAACTTCAACCGCAGGGACAATCTCCGCCTCTTGATTCGCAACGTAATTGCCCGCGCTTGAGGTCGTCGTCATGAGCACCAGCGCGATTATCACGCCCGCGCCCCAACGCCTTTTGTGAATCGCGCCCGCCAATACCTTCCGATATTCGGCGGGATTGTATTCGGGTTTCCGCGCAGGTTTCGGCTGAGAGAAAAGCGTTATCGGCAGGACGAGTATCGCCGCGAAGCTGACGAATATCAGCAAGCCCGAATTGTTTATGACGGGGGCCATTAAGTCCATCCACGCCTCGCCCGAAAGCACGTCGCGAGCCATGAGCACTTGCACGAGGAAAATTACTTGGCGAATCATGCACGCCGCGAAGATTATCACGAATACGAATTTTAAGCGTGCGTCGTTCAAAGCGTCCGCCGCCTTGTAAATCATGAACGAGCTTACGAACGCGAACAACGCGCCGCTTGCGAAGCCGAGGATTTTGGTAAGGAATTCCATCGTGAAGTAGTCGCCCAATGCCGCCGTGACCGAGCCGGTCGGTATCAGCCACAGTTCAAAGCCGTGATATAAAAACAGCGTCGTGACGGCGGCGGCTGTCGCGATTTTGAGCGGCTTGCTGAAGTCGGTCGCGCCGCGCAGGAGTTTGGACAGTATAATCGTTTCGCCCGCCAAGGTTATGAAGGTCGCGAAGCCCTCCAACAGTTCGCGGCTTACGGCGTTGCGCGTCCCGACTCTCACGGCTACGAGGAATATCGACAGCCAAAAGCCCCACTTCAGCGCGGAACGGAAGGCGGCGCGATATTCCTCATGCGGCAGGCGGCGTATCAGCACGAATAAAATTCCGAGCGGCACGCCCAAAAGCAAGCCCTCCTCCATTGCCGGGATAAATTGTTGCAAAAACGTTTGGAGCAAAAATCTCACCTCGCCCAAAGAATTTTAAACGAATAATCCCCGCCGAAGTCTCGACAGGGAAAATCTTTTGTGTAATAATTTGTTTGGTTAAATTTTTTACGGCGTCTTCGGACGCTAATTTTTTAGCACTTGCGGGGCGTGTAGTTGAAAGTCCACTTCATGACGACGGGCTTTTTCCAGAAACGACCGGGGACACCGGTATCGGGGTCGGTGTGGAGCGCGTAGCCTTCGGGCGCGTGGAAACGGAATTCGCAATCGTAGGTGCCCGCGCCGTGCATTTTGACGTTCGCGCCGTAATGGGAACCGTCGTCCGCGCTCATGGGCATGAAGGTACCCGTAATCGGACCTTGCGGGTCGCCGCCGCGCTTGGTGAACTTATATTCGACGCGCATGTAGGGAATCCACTCGCCGACGCCGACGCCGCACTCATTGCCCTCGGTGGCGTGAATGTCGGTCTCAATGTGAATGTCGGCTTGGTCGGGCGAAAGCATAATGCCCTGCGGCTCCATGAGTACCGGTTGGAAGTACACCGGCGCAACCTTGAAATGATTTTCCGTGTCCTCGATCTCGTCGCCGATCGGATATTCTTGGAAGGCAAGCGCATTGGGGCTGAATGCGAACAGGCTCAACGCCGCCGCGCCCGTCGCCAGGAACGCTTTAACTTTTTTGGATATAAACATAATTCACAACTCCTCAAAGATTTTTCTATGTAAACGGAATTTTGCTCCGTACACAGCGAAAATTATTATCAACGTGTGTCTAAAAAAAATTTGGTTAAGCCGCCTCGCTCTGCCGCTTGTGCGCCTAAAGTCTCAACCGTCGGATAGATGCCAAGCACATCGATTGTCGGCACGAATTCCAACGGGGTTTGTCCGAAGACGCCGCCCTCTTGCAATTCGCGAATGCCGCCGTCGACCTCATAAGCTTAAGCCGCCGCCTCGCTCTGCCGTTTGCGATACAGAAAGGCTCCGATAC
>ERZ842401.4205-NODE-4205-length-16996-cov-3.966531_pt1 | contig 16996 bp, 12 predicted proteins | sample MGYA00521270_ERZ842401 | MGnify/ENA primary metagenome ERZ842401 (study PRJEB31892, sample SAMEA3878208) | bioreactor metagenome | biome: Moose rumen | place: Sweden | collected 2011-10 | study: EMG produced TPA metagenomics assembly of the PRJEB12797 data set...
GAATAAAGTTACTACTTTTGCATTTTGGAAAGAATCGGATTCACGTCCCCCTGGGAAGTGACACTCTTTTTGAATAAATATATATAACATCATAAATTTATGAAACTGAAAATTGTAGTACTTGCAAAACAAGTTCCCGACACTCGCAATGTGGGTAAGGACGCTATGAAAGAAGACGGCACAATGAACCGCGCCGCACTGCCGGCAATATTCAATCCAGAAGACCTCAACGCACTCGAACAGGCTTTGAGGATAAAAGACAAATTTCCAGACAGCGAAATCACTATTTTGACGATGGGATTGCCAAAGTCGGCCGATATTGTTCGTGAAGGACTTTTCCGTGGAGCTGACAAAGGAATTGTTCTTACCGATCGTAAACTCGGCGGTAGCGATACATTGGCCACAAGTTATGCTATTTCGCAAGCTATTAAACGTATAAAAGATTACGACATAGTGCTTTGTGGTCGTCAGGCCATTGACGGAGATACTGCACAAGTGGGTCCACAAGCTGCTGAAAAACTAAATATTCCACAAGTAACATATGCAGAAGAAATAACCGACATTTCCGAAAAGAAAATAACCATACGTCGTAGGCTTGAACGTGGTACAGAAGTGGTAAGTTGTCCTTTCCCATTGTTGGTAACAGTTCATGGAAGTGCAGCACCATGCAGAAGTAGAAATGCAAAATTTTATATGAAATATAAATTTGCTAAAACACCTCTCGAAGTAACCGAAGAAACCGACAAGGAACTCCTTGCCCACAAAGATTATCTTAATATAAAGGTGTGGAGCGCGCAAGATGTAGAAGCAGAGCCAGAAAGAGTAGGACTCGCAGGTTCGCCCACCAAGGTTAAAACAATAACAATGGTGGAATTACAAGCAAAAGAATCGAAAAAACTTTCAGATTCTGATGCTGATATTGATAACTTGATGAAAGAACTTGCGTCAAAACACATCTTGGGTTAAATGCTAATTGGTAAAATAAAAACAATTGCAAGTTTAACGCTTAAAAAATTAAAATCCAGATTATGAACAATTTGTTAGTATATTGTGAAATAGAAGACGGAGTTGTAGCCGATGTTAGTTTAGAACTACTATCAAAAGGTCGCAAACTCGCCGACCAACTTGGCTGTAAACTCGAAGCCGTTGCTATTGATAAAAACCTATCGAAAATAGGCGACCAAATATTCCCCTATGGTGCCGATACCATTTTTGTTGCCGACGATGCAAAATTGTCGCCTTATCAGACATTGCCACATTTTAGGATAGTTACCGATTTGATAAAAAAAGAACAACCACAAATTGTACTTTTTGGAGCAACAAGTATAGGTCGCGACCTTGCTCCGCGTATCGCCTCTGTTTTAAAAACTGGTTTAACAGCCGATTGTACAAGCCTTGAAATTGGCGAACATGAGGATAAAAAAAACAAAAAAGTATATAAAAATTTGCTCTACCAAATACGTCCTGCATTTGGAGGAAACATAATTGCCACCATTATCAATCTCGAAGCACGCCCACAAATGGCTACGGTGAGAGAAGGTGTGATGAAAAAAGAAATTTTCAACAAAAAACACAAAGGCGAGATAAAAAAACTTGACTTCAAAAAAATAGTAACAGCAGAAGATTTTATTGTTAACATACTCGACCGTGTAATAGAAAAAAGCAAACTCAATTTAAAAGGAGCTCCTGTGATTGTAGCAGGAGGTTATGGCGTAGGAAGCAAAGAAAACTTCCAATTGCTACATGAGTTAGCACAAGTTCTCGGTGGCGAAGTAGGCGCATCTCGTGCTGCTGTTGATGCTGGATTTACAGAACATGAACGTCAAATTGGTCAAACTGGTGTTACCGTTAGACCAAAACTTTATATTGCTTGCGGAATAAGTGGGCAAGTACAGCATCGTGCGGGTATGCAAGAATCGTCGATTATTGTGTCGATAAACACCGACGAAAACGCGCCAATAAACTCAATTGCCGACTATGTAATTGTTGGCGACGTGGCGCAAGTGTTGCCTAAGATGATAAAATATTATAAGGCCAACACTAAATAAAAAGGTTAACCACATTGTTTAATCGCAAAAAAGTAAGAAAAAATGTCAAATTTCTATACCGACAACGAAGATTTAAAATTTCATCTTACCCATCCATTGATGGCTCGTATCATCGGCCTTAGAGAACGCAATTATGCCGACAAGGACAATTTTGATTATGCGCCAAAAGACTACGAAGATGCAATAGATAGTTACGACAAAGTAATGGAACTTTGTGGCGAAATATGCGCCGAAATAATTGCAGCCAATGCAGAGGCAAACGACAATGAAGGTCATTCAATAGAAAACGACCATTTAAAATACAATAAGCACACACTCGAAAATTATGAGGCATTGCGCAAAGCAGGCGTTTGGGGTATGACCTTGGCTCGCAGATACAAAGGTCTCAACTTTTCTAACGTGCCATATATAATGGTTGGCGAAATGATTTCGAGAGCAGACGGAGGATTTGCCAATTTTTGGGGATTACAAGATTGCGCCGAAACTGTTAACGAGTTTGCAAGTGAAGAACTTAAACAACAATATCTTCCTCAAACTTTTGAAGGTAAAACTTATTCTATGGTTCTCACCGAACCCGATGCAGGTAGCGATTTGCAATCTGTACAACTACGTGCCGATTTTGACCCAGATAAAAATCAATGGTTGCTCAACGGTGTAAAACGTTTTATTACCAATGGCGACGCTGATATTCAATTGGTTCTTGCACGTAGCGAAAAAGGGACAAAAGACGGACGCGGACTTTCGCTTTTTATATACGATAAAGACAAAAATTGCGAAAAAGTTCGCCGCGTAGAAAATAAACTTGGTATACACGGTAGCCCAACATGTGAGATGGTGTATAAAAACGCACCAGCAAAACTTGTGGGTGAACGCAAAATGGGACTTATAAAATATGTTATGTCCTTGATGTATGGTGCAAGGCTTGGCGTAGGTGGTCAAAGTGTTGGTATTGCAGAGGCAGCATATCGTGAAGCTCTTGCGTATGCAAAAGAACGCCGTCAGTTTGGTAAGGCAATTATACAGTTCCCTGCTGTTTATCAGTTGCTTGCCAACATGGATGCAAAAGTAAAAGGCATGCGTACATTACTTTACGAAACTGCTCGTTTTGTGGATATGAGCAAATTGCTCGACGAAATAAAGACCAATCGCGAACGCCCTCTCACAGCCGAGGAACGCACAGATTTAAAATATTTTAAACGTCTTGCCGATGCCTATACACCGTTGCTAAAACTTTTTAGTAGCGAATGGTGTAATCAAGTGGCATACGATTCGTTGCAAATTCTTGGCGGTAGCGGCTATATGAAAGACTATTCAGTGGAACGTTTAACACGCGACGCAAGAATCACAACCATTTACGAAGGTACATCACAATTGCAAGTTGTAGCTGCTATAAAAGGTGTTACAACAGGTGTTTACGCCGAACAAATGCGTTTTTATGATTCGCAACTAAATGGTAATACAGTTTTGGCTTGGGAAAAGGCTAAGCTTCAACAAATGACCGCAGAGTTTGAAAATGCTGTTAGAACTGTTGAAAGTTACAAAAATCTTGAATATGTTGATTTTCAGGCTCGTAATCTTGTAGAAATGGCAGGAAATATTATTATTTCTTACCTTTTGTTTACCGATAGCGTTCGCGATAGCAAGTATCTTCCTGTTGCGCGTGTATTCTTTAAAACGGCTATTGCTCAAAACCGCGAAAGACAAGAATACATTAACAACGCTTCACCTGATGATTTGGAAGCTTTTAGAAGATAAAAATATTAGCATCTGTTTATTTTTTAATTTAAACGTCCGAGAAATATTTTTTTTTTCGGGCGTTTTTTTATCATAAATTTTTTTTGCTAACCAATTTTTCCTATTTTCGATTATAAAATTTGTATAAATTATTGTTTATATTTGTCGCTTTTTCTAATGTAACTAACAAAATAGTGTTATGCTAAAAAAATTATTTTTAAACAATAATGTCATTCTTGGATTGGTTTTTGCCAACGCTGTTGTTATAATTTTACAAGAGAGTGGGTTTGAAAGCAGTAAAATACTAAGTTTTTTAGACCAGTTTATAACTATACTTTTTGTTATTGAATGTATAATAAAAATAAGTACGTATGGTTTTCCTAAGTATATTTCCGATGGTTGGAACAAACTTGATTTTATATTAACAATAATTTCTCTACCATCGCTTTTAACTATTATATTTCCCGAAGTTAGTAATCTGTCTGTTGTGCTTACCCTTAGAATATTACGTGTATTTAAGTTTTTTAGGGTAATAAAGTTTTTCCCAAACATTGACAAACTTGCGCGAGGTGTAAAACTTGCATTTAGAGATTCTGCACCAGTTTTTGCAGGTTTTATAGTTATGATAATAATTTTTGCGTTGCTAAGTTGCTCTCTTTTTAAGATTTATTGTCCCGAATATTTTGCCGATCCTATTTCAAGTATTTATACAACTTTTAAATTGTTTACAGTTGAAGGTTGGTACGAAATTCCCGAAACAGTTGCAGAGACACTTGGCGGTGGTATTGCTGGGTCAATTGTGAAATTTTATTTTAGTTTTTTGTTAATTGTTGGTGGAATTTTTGGATTGTCAATTGTAAATTCGGTTTTTGTTGATTCTATGGTTGCTGACAATAACGACGAACTTGAAGAAAAAATTAATTCGCTCAACAAAAAAATTGATGAACTTTCTCAGTTGGTAAAAGAACTTAAAGATAATAAAAAAGAATAATAGCTTTTTGTTCGATGTTTTCAAATATTTTAACTATTTGAAAATTTTTAAATTACAGAAGTAAAGTATATTTGTATTCAATTTTTGCAAGTGAAATTTTTTTAACACGGAAAGCACAGAATTTATATACATAAAAGCATATTTATATTGTATTTAAAAATCAATGGTTTCCGTGTTTAAAATACTTACGAAATATGAGTTTTTTTGTTAATTAAAATTATAATTCAGGGTATGATATTTTACATTCTACAATAAAACAGCCCGGATATTCAGATGCAAAAAGTTTTTTAAGTTTTGTAGCTTCAAGTTTTGTGCGGCAATTGCCAGCTCTTACTTTGAAGTAAGGTGGTTCATAAACCATAGCAGCTTCGTAATCCGAAAACTTTGTTAGAAATTTTTTTCTTGCATTTTCGGCTTGAAGCCTTGCATCGTTGCCAGAACCGAAAAATATTTGAACGCTATAGCCATAACCTTGGCGTTTAAGGTTGGCTTGAGTAAGATTTTCTTCTATATTTTTTAGTTTTTCGTCGCAATTTATATGTGCTGTTGTTCCTGATTCGTCTTGTGGAAACATACTAAAATCGCTTAAATCAAAAGTTTGACGTTGTGCATAGGTTTGCAAACAAAGCAAAACCACAAATAAAAACAAAATTGTAATTTTTTTTGATACCATTTTTTTCTAAATTTGCAATCACGCTTTTAGGCGTATTTTTATTTGTTACAAAAATAGAATTATTTTTTTTATTTATAACAATTTTTTTTATATGGACGGAAAAAATACTGCTGAACAGGTAGTAACAACTGGTAAGCATGAAATAATAGATATTATAAAAAACAAAACTATAATCAAAAATCCAGAAACATTTTTTGGAATAGGTGATGATGCTGCTGTGTGTAATTTTGCAGGCGATGAAAAAACTGTAATTTCAACAGACATGTTTGCAGAAGGTATTCATTTTGATTTGACATATACGCCACTCAAACATCTTGGTTATAAGGTAGTTGTGGCAGGTATTAGCGATATTTATGCAATGAATGCAATTCCAGTGCAGATAACTGTTGGTTTGGCTATATCAAAACGTTTTGGGGTAGCTCAAATTGAAGAGATATATGATGGTGTTGCTTCTGCATGCGAATTTTATGGTGTTGATTTAATAGGTGGTGATTTAACATCTTCGTTAACAGGTATTTGCATAAGTGTTACAAGTATTGGAAAAGCCAATGCAGAAGATATTGTTTATCGTCATGGAGCCAAACCAACCGATTTGTTGTGCGTTACTGGTGATTTGGGAGCTGCATATATTGGATTGCAACTTTTGGAAAGAGAAAAAGCTGTTTTTGAAGGAAATCCAAACAAACAACCACAACTTGATGGCTACGATTATATATTAAGACGACAACTCAAGCCAGAAACTCATAAAAATTTATTAACTTTTTTCAAGAAAAAAGACATAAAACCAACATCAATGACTGATATTTCTGCTGGTCTTGCCAGTGAGATAATTTCTATTTGTAAAGAATCATCGTTGGGTTGCGAAATTTTTGAAGAGCGGCTACCCATAGCTGAAGAAACAGAAAAAATGTGTCGCGAGTTTAATATACCTCCTGTTGTTGCAGCTCTCAATGGCGGTGAAGATTATGAGATGCTGTTTACTATTGCACTAAAAAATTATGAAAAAATAAAAGATAATAAACTATTTTCTATAATAGGAAGTATCAATGCCGCCGATAAAGGTACAAATATCGTAACTCGTGATGGGTCAATACTTCCGTTAGATCAAAATAGCAATTTAGCAATGTATGAAAACATTTAGTTTTGAACCTACTATAAAAGTAGGTATTGTTTGTGCATTGAAAGTTTCTTTTTTTCTGCCAGAAAATCGTAGAGCAGGTATCTTGGACAAAGAAAAATATTATATGGCAGGAAAATACCAAATGTCTGTAATTGATAATTTTTTATCACTTTATACGCCAGATGGTAAGGAAGAAAAAATTTCTGAAAATTGGTTTGTATATCAAACTGCTAATCAATTTTTGGAAATTTGTGATGTGGAGATTGGTATTAATTTTCATTGGAATAGAACTGAAAATCAGAAGTTTAATGGTAATTTTGAATTTTGTATTTCAAATAATAAAATACAAGTTATAAATCATATTGAACTTGAACGTTATATAAAAAATGTAATTTCGTCGGAGATGAGTGGCGAAAATCATCCCGAATTGTTAAAGGCTCATGCTATAATTTCCCGCAGTTGGCTTATGGCTCAGTTGACAATTAAACGTCCTACTTGTTGGCAAATCGATAATCCAGAAATGAAAGTTGTTTGGCACGACAAACAAGAACACCAAGGTTTTGATGTCTGTGCCGATGACCATTGTCAACGTTATCAAGGTGTTACGCGAGCATTAAACCCAAATGTAAGTTTAGCTGCCGACCAAACTCGTGGTATTTTTCTTTTTTATAATGGTGAAGTTTGTGATGCGCGTTTTTCAAAATGTTGTGGAGGAATAACCGAAGAATTTGAAAACTGTTGGCAACCATTGCATTACGATTATCTTGAATCTATTGTTGACGCAGATAAAGATATTCAACATCTTGACATTGAAACATTTATTAATACTAAGCCTGAAACATTTTGCAACACCGATAATAAGGATTTGTTAAAAAAAATACTAAACAATTATGATGCAGAATATGATAATTTTTATCGTTGGAAAGTAAAATATAGTGTAAATCAAATTTCAGCCTTAATTGCACAAAAGTCGGGTGAAGATTTTGGTGAGGTTACCAATTTAATTGCATTAGAACGTGGCAAATCGGGTAGAATAACAAAATTGAAAGTGGTTGGAACAAAAAAAACTAAAATATTTGGTAAAGAATTGGAAATAAGGCGATTGTTAAGTCAAACACATCTTTATAGTTCTGCTTTTACAATTAGTAAAAATTCTGATACATTTACGCTTAATGGTGCAGGGTGGGGGCATGGCGTAGGGCTTTGTCAAATTGGTGCAGCTGTAATGGCGGAAAAAGGATTTGATTATATTTCCATTCTAAAACATTATTTTCCAAAAGCAGAACTTATAAAAAAATATTAGATGAAAGGTAATTCTAAAATACCAGTGCTTTGGATTCCTACGCTTTATTTTGCAGAGGGAGTGCCGTATGTGGTGGTAAATATCCTTAGTGTTATTTTTTACAAAGTGATGGGTATGTCTAACGATGATATTGCTTTTTATACAAGTTGGTTTTATTTACCATGGGTTATAAAACCGTTGTGGAGTCCCATTGCAGAATTATTTAAAACAGCAAAATTTTGGATAATTTTTTGTCAATTTTTTGCAGGTATATTGTTTGCTGCAACAGCATATTTTATTCCTGCGGAAAATTATGTAAAATATACTGTAATATTTTTTTGGCTTGCTGCATTTACATCTGCAACGCACGACATAGCAGCCGATGGTTTTTACCTTAAAGCACTAAACACTAATCAACAAGCGTTTTGGGTGGGTATTAGAACAACATTTTATAGAATTTCAATGATTTTCTGTCAAGGTGGACTTGTTATTATGGCGGGAAATCTTACGGAAAAATATTGCGATGCAAAATTTGGGTGGAGAATTACTTTTCTAACTATTGCTGTGTTGTTGGTTATTTTTTCTATTTATCATTTTTTTACTTTGCCTAAAATAGAAGAAAATAAGGATAAAGTAGAAAAAGTTAATTTAAAAAAAATATTAGAGCCATTTAAATCTTTTTTTAATAAAAAAGGAATTGGTATTGTAATTCTTTTTTTGCTTGTTTATAGGCTTGGAGAAGCTCAATTAACAAAAATTTCTGCACCATTTTTGCTTGATAGTATTGAAAAAGGTGGTTTAGGTTTGTCGCAAAGTGAACTTGGTTTTATAACTGGCACGGTTGGTCTTATTGCACTTATTTTGGGTGGAATACTTGGAGGAATGTATATATCTCTTCGTGGATTAAAGTCGTCGTTGATTCCAATGTTGCTGATACTTAATTTACCAGATGTTTTGTATGTTTATATGGCGGCAGTACAAACACAAAGTTTCTTTGCTATATCTACTATGGTTTTTGTAGAACAATTTGGCTATGGTTTTGGATTTACAGCATATTCTGTTTATATGATGTATGTTTCAAAAGGTGAAAATAGTACATCGCATTATGCTGTATGCACAGCATTTATGGCCGCAGGGATGATGATTCCTGGTATGGTTAGTGGATATTTGCAAAATATTATGGGTTATACAACGTTTTTCATTTGGGTAATTGTCTGTAGCATACCAGCAATTTTACTTGCTCTAAAACTAAGGATTGACGATTTTGACGAAAAAAAACAAAAATAAAACAACAGATTTACAGGAAAAAAAGAATGTTTCTTTACAAAAAGACAGCAGAAAATGCCCCAAAAAAGTAAAAAAACTTATTTTTTTTCTTATATCTTGTTTTGTATTTATTGCTACTATCCAGTATGTTTTGTTTTATTTTGCTCTCCCACTTTTAAAGGATAATATTTGTCAACGAATAAACAAAAAAACTGAAAATTTATATGCTATTGATTTTGATTCTCTTAATGTTAATTTTTTAGCGCGTTCGTTAACATTGCACAATTTTTCACTTCGCCCTGATACAGCTGTTTATCTCAATTTTTTGGAAAAATTTGATTATAATAAAGCAATTTATAATATTGATGTAGATAAACTTACAATAAAAAACATTAGTTTGTCGTCATTGTTTAGCTCAAAATCTTTAAAAATAAACGAACTTAATCTTGAAAAAACTTCTGTTAGACTTGTAAAGAAACCTAAGGATAATAATAATGGAAAATATGATGCTGTACACCGTGATTTGTATCCAATGTTAAAAATTTTTTTTGATGAACTTTTTATTAATAAATTGAGTATTTCGGATGGTTATTTTGATTTTTATCTAAAAATTACTGATGAAAAGCAGAAAGCTGTGGTTGGAAAAATCAACCTTATTTTGGAAAAACTTCATCTCAATCAAACGTCTTATGAAGCAAATAACAAGCTGTTTTATTCAGAAAAAATTTTGTTACAATCGCATGGTTACAATATAGCTCTGGGTGATAGTATTCACACAATAACAGCAGGAGAATTAACTTTAAATAGTTTTGATTCAATTATTTATGCAAAGGACGTTAAACTTATTCCAACTAACTCAAATCTCAATATTCAATATGGAAAAAATGATATTTTTAACATAAAATTAGATGAAATTAGTATTAGTGGTATTGATTTAAATACAGCCTATTTTCAAAAGTCGGTGGGTATAAAAAATGTTTCGATACTCAATCCGCAAATAAAATTTAGCAAAGGTAAAACGAAAAAAAAAGAAACAGTTTCACATTCGCGTGGCAATTGGTATCAACTAATTAAAGGTACGCTTGAAAACATAAGTATTGATTCTTTGAGTGTTAAAAATGCGCAACTAAATATTTCCAACCCTGCAAAGTTTTCAAAACCTGCCTACGAGATTGAAAAAATTGATATAGCTTTACGGAATTTTTATATTGATTCACTTTCGTCTGTTGATAAAAATAAAATATTCTATTCTGATGACATTGACATTGATTTAAAAAATCTTAAAATGCGTCTGCCCGACAAACGACACTTGCTTACAACGCGTAGTCTAAGGTTATCAAGTAATTCGCAAAATGTTGAAGCTAAAGGAATTAAAATAAAACCTATGGTTGAAACAAATGATTCAACTATAAAACAAATAAATTTATCCGTTCCTTATATTAATCTTGTTAAAATAGACATTAAAAAAGCTTATAATTATAAGATTTGCAAAATTGGCAGCCTTGTAACAACTCTTCCCGATATTAAAATTAAAAGTTTTATCGATACGGTTCAAAGCTATAGTAGTAAACAAAAATTTTTGGCAACTATTTTTGATGAATATTTTAATAATTTGTCAATCAATAGAATTTTTATTAAGAATGGAGTACTTAATATTGCTTCTAAAGCAAGTATAACGCAAGATAGTCTTGCTTTAGAAGGTAAAATTAATTTAAAATTAAGCAATTTTGTTCTTAATAATAATACTTTAAGCGAGAAAATTCCATTTATTGCAAAAAATGTAAATTTGGAGTTAGATAATTTTATTATAAAACCTTCAAAAGAAATTCACATTTTCAAGTGCGAAAAAATTTTGATTAATACAAATGATAGTTGTATAAAAATTAATAATCTTAGTTATGCGGCTTCGGAAGATTCTTTTCAAATATCATCACTTAAACGACTTGGCAAAAGTAGGATAATGGATGTAAAAATAGAAAAAGCAGATGTGTCAAAAATTGATATTAATAAGTTTTTAGTTAGTAAAAATTTAGAAACGTCATTAATAAATATAAAAAATCCAGAATTTAATATAAATTTTTATCCGCAACTTAAAAATATTTATAATCATTCAGAATTATCAGACAGTATGATAGAATCGTATGAAAAAACACATTTAGATGTTTATCGCGATTCTATTTTTAATTTATTGAGTTTTACTGATAAAAGTATATCAAAAATAATTTCAAAAGACATTAGTATTATAAAAATTGATTCTATTGTTGCTGATAGTGGAATTGTTAATTTTAACATTAAAGATACATTAGATAATAAAAAAGTATCAACAAAAAATACTTTTTTTATAAGTATTTCAAAATTTGACTTTAACAGAGATAGCCTTCCCGATGAAAACAAATTTTTGTTTGCTAACGACTATTATATAAATCTTGATAAATTTCAATTTTTATTACCCGATCGAGTACACAAAATAAAAGCTTCAAATATTAATTTGTCAACACAACAGCAATTTTTATATGCAAACCAACTTTGGGTGGGAAAATCCTCAGAAAGTAAACTTCATTCAAATAATATAGTTAATTTTTATTTACCCGAAGGTTGTATTAAAGGTATTGATTTTATTCATTTTGCAAAAACTGGAAACTTATTAATTGATAGTTGCAACGTTAATAGTTTTGTTATGTTGTTAATTAAACAGAATACAGATTCGCTTGTAAATATGAAAAATAAAAAGCAATTTGAGAATAATTTTAAAAGTTTAACTATCAAAAATATAAGTGCAAGTGATTCTAAATTTGCGATTATGAAAGGCGAAAACCGTTTTTTTAATAGCGATTTTGACTTTAAATGTGCATGTTTTTCAATTGATAGTAATAATATTGAAAAAAATGGTAGTTTATTTTCAATTACCAATCCTAATGTAAAAATTAACCAACTATATTTTCAAACTCCCAAGGGAAATAATACTTTAAAAACCAATTACATACGTATCTCTGATAATGATGTTGAAATAAGGCATTTGTTTTTTGAAAATAAAAATCAAGAAAATAGTTTAAGCGAAAATACTAAAAATTATGTTTATTTTCCAAGGATTAACGTCAGAGATGTTGATGTAGAAAAAATGGCATTTTCTAAAAAAATAGTTGCAAGAAGTATGGAAATTAATAATCCAGAAATAGAATTAACACCAACAAAGAAAAATGCAAAATCCTCTAATTCTAATTCAAAAGATAGTTTGCAAAATACTTTTACTGCAATAATTGATACAATTAAATCAAGTGGAATAAAATTAACAGTAAATCGTAAAGAAAAAACGCCAATAAAACTCGAAAACCTTGATTTTTTTGCACAGTATTTAAATACAGAGATGGCTCATCCTACATTTATTCCTGCCGAAAAAATGTCTATTGGTATAAACAATTATTCAACATTTATCCAGGATAGTCTGTATCGTATGAGTGCAGGAAGAATTGAATTTTTGCCAATTAATCAAACACTTAAGATTTCAAATGTTGATTTTAGACCAACAACAAACAGATATGAATTTTATAAACATTTTAAAAATCGTAAAAGTGCACCGTATATTTTTTGTAAGACTGTTGAAGCCGAAAAATTTAATGTAGCATCTTTAGCAGAAAATAATAAATTAGAAATTAGTAAACTTAAACTTGATAATATTTCTTTTTTGTCGTATATTAATAGGACAAAAACATACGATACTTCTGCCATAAAACCAAATCTTCATCAATATATTCGTAAAATTCCTTTTAAAACAAAAATTGATACTACACTTATTTCTCATGGTTACATTGCTATAGAACAATTAAATCCAGAAGCATCTACACCAGGTCTTATGACTATTACTGATATTTATGGTAGGATAATTAATCTTACAAACGATAGTGTTGACTTTAAAAGAGATAGTGTATTAAAATTTGATGGACATGGAAAAATTATGGATAGGGCAGAAGTAAGCGCATCGTTTAGATATACAATTAATTCGCCAAACGATGAGTTCTATTGTAATGCTCATCTTGACTCTTTGTTTCTTCCTGATCTTAATCCTTTTTTGGAAAATGCTCTTTTTGCAAGAATTGACGATGGCATGCTTACAGAGGCAGATATAAAATTTACATCTGACAATAATTACTCTAAAGGAGAATCTATTTTTAAATATCATGATTTAAAACTTGCTGTAAATAAGCGTGATAGTGTACAAGCAAAAAAAAGAGGTTTACTTTCTTTATTGGCCAATTCGTTGATACGCACAGATAATCCAAAACATAAATTTTCTCGTGTAAAAGTTGGATATATTTATGCAGAGCCAGAAACTTACAAGGGATTTTCTTCTTATTGGGTAAAGTCTATGTTATCAGGGGCAAAGGCTACTGCTGGTTTTGAGTCTAAAGAACAAAAAAACGAACGTCGGTTTGCTGATAAGGTACGTGATATTATGAGCAAAAAACAACGTCAAAAGAACAAGGATAAGCAAATTAAGCAAAAAATATACGAAAACGAAATAAACGAAAATCGTCTAAAACAAAAAAACGAACATAAAATAGATAACTAAAATAATATAAAAAATATGTTATATTTTTTTATAGGTATTGCGGGTAGTGGAATGAGTGCAATAGCCCAATATTTGAAAGGTAAGGGTCATGATGTTTGTGGGTCTGATAGAATATTTTCAAAGCCAGAAGGTCAAGATACTAAACAAAAATTAGAAAAACTTGGTATTGCTTGTCATATACAAGGAGAAACTCTACCATCTCCACAAACAGATTTTGTTGTAATCTCTACCGCTATAGAAGATACTGTTTACGAATATGCAGGGGCAAAAAAAATGGGTTTGAAAATAATTCATCGTTCAGACTTATTAGCCGAAATTTGTAATCAAAACTATACAATTGCGGTAAGTGGTACAAGTGGAAAATCTACAACTACAGCAATGATTTATTGCATTTTAGAAAAAAATGGAATGTCGCCGTCGTTGATTTCTGGAGCAGGACTTTCTGAATTGCAAAAGCAAGGGCTTATTGGCAACGCTTCTGTTGGAAAAAGTAGTTATCTTGTAATAGAAGCCGATGAATCTGATGGAACTATAACTAAATATAAACCACAGGTAGGAATTATTCTTAATATCGATAAGGATCACAAAGAAATTTCAGAACTTATTCCTTTGTTTCAAACTTTCAAAGACAACACACAAAAAGCATTGATTACCAATCTTGACAATAATAGGTCGGCAGCATTGTCGATTGGTAATGACTTTTCTTGCAAATTAGTTAGCAATAATCAAGCAGTTGATTTAACAGAAAGTATAAGTGGAATATCTTTTTACAATAAAGGAACAAAATTTGAAATCCCAATTGCAGGACTTTATAATGTAGAAAATGCAATGGCAGCTATTACCGTTGCAAGAGTGCTTGGAATTACCGATAAAAACATTGCTTTTGCCCTAAAACAATACCAAGGTATTTACCGCCGTTTTACAATTCTAAAACAAAAAAATGGAATAACAATTATTGATGATTATGCACATAATCCTGCCAAAATTACAGCGAGCATAACTTCTGCGCAAAAATTATCAAAAAGAGTGTTGGCATGGTTTCAACCGCATGGTTTTGCTCCAAGCAAACTCATTAAAAACGAACTTATTGCAACACTTACTAATATATTAAGAGACGACGATCAGATATTTTTTTCAAAAATATATTATGCAGGTGGTACAGCAGACAAGACTATTTCTGCTCAAGAATTTGCTCATGCAATAGCCTTAAATGGTAAAAAAGCTTTTTATATTCCAGAGCGCGATGATTTTGCAAAACAAATTGTAAAAATTGCTCAATCAAGAGATATAATACTTCTTATGGGTGCTCGCGACCCTTCATTAGCCGATTTCGCAAAAGATATTTGCGATTTGCTTTAAAAAAAAACACAAGCCGTATAAAATGGCTTGTGTTTTTTAATTTTGTTGTTTGCTAAACTATTCCATTGCAGCTTCCATTTCTTCGGTTACGTCAAGATTGTGATAAACTGCTTGAACATCATCGTCTTCTTCAAATGCGTCAATCATTTTAAGCACCGAAACGCCCTCGTTGGTAGAAAGTTCTTTAAGGTTGTTTGGAATTCTTTGCAAAGAAGCATTGGTGGCTTCTATATTCATTTCCTCAAGTTTTTTCTGGAATTGTGCAAAATCTTCCATCGAAGTGTAAACTGTAAATACGAGTTCGTCTTCTTCGTTGGTATCTCGTTCAATATCATCTGCACCAGCTTCGATAAGTTCCATTTCAAACTCATCCGGATCTTTGCCTGCTATAGGAATGGTAAATACGCCTTTTCTATCAAACAAAAACGACAATGAACCATTGGTTCCCAAACTACCGTTACGTTTGTTGAAAATAGAACGTATTGTAGCTACTGTACGGTTGTTGTTGTCGGTAAGGCACTCAATAAATATTGCTACTCCACCAGGAGCATAGCCTTCGAATGTAATTTCTTGATAGTTAACACCGTCACCAGCCGATTTTGAAATAGCACGTTCAATGTTGTCTTTTGGCATTGAAACGCCTTTTGCATTTTGTATAGCAGTTCTCAAACGTGGGTTTCCGTCCGGATCTGGACCGCCTTCTTTAACTGCAACTGCTATTTCTTTGGCAATACGAGAAAACATTGCTGAACGTTTGGCATCTAATGCGCCTTTTTTCCTTTTAATGGTTGACCATTTATTATGTCCTGACATTTTTTTTAATTATATTTTCTAAAATTATTCAATTTTTTACGGTGCAAATTTAATAATTTTTGCATATTAGATAAATTTTTGTTGGTAAGTTGAATTAATTTTTTTATTTTTTAGATTAATTTTACCTATATGAACAAAAAAAGAGAGAAAAACTATAAGTTTTCTCTCTTACGTCGGTGGCGGCCGCCCCGTAAGCGGCCATTTTTTAGTTTTTTCCACTACTGCGGTTCATTTTCAGTTTGAGAAACTTCAGGAAAAACGCGAGTGTTTTCAACCACGATGTAACTCATTTGTTCTAAATGTTGCTCTTCAATTACGTTTATTTCCGAATTTTTAAGCATTACATTAGCCCACAAGTTGAGTTTTTTTCTACGCTCTTCAATGCTTGTCTCTACAGCAAAGGGCAATTTAATTTTAATTGTTCTCATAATTCTTAAATTTTAATTTGTTTATTAATTTAATTAACTGTATGTAATTGTTTTATTAATTACATTGCAAAAATATATAACATTTTTATTATATGCAAATATTTACAAATAAAACTTTATATTTAATTGCTTATTTACATAATAAATTCAAATTCATCTTATATAAATCGCTGAATTACAAGTAGTTAATGATATGTTAAAAAATGTTAATTATTTTTTTTATTTGTATTTATTTTATGATTTAATTTTATTAAAAAATATAAAATATATTATTATATTGTTGATTTTTAGTTATATCTATATAATAAAGTTTTATAATAACTATAAATTATTATGTTTAATATGTTATATATTTTGATGGTTATAGCTAATTATTATTATTTGTTATAAACTTATAATAATATAATGGGTGTTTTAGAAAAAAAATTAGCTTTTATGATGTAACGGTAAAAAGCTGTTCGAGTCTAAAAAAAATACGTTTGGATTTGATTATAAAAAAAAACCGAGAATATAAAAATCCTCGGTTTTTAATAAACAAAAATGAAGAAAATTTTATTTGCTATATTCCATTGCAGCCATACGTTTGTATGAGTTGTAACGAGTTTGTGCAGCGTCTTGTGCGGCTTTGTACAATTCTTCGGCTTCTGTTGGGAATTGTTTCATAACCGATAAGAAACGAACTTCGCCGTTGAGGTAGTTGCGGAAATTGTCCCAA
>ERZ842401.4206-NODE-4206-length-16989-cov-17.149581_pt1 | contig 16989 bp, 13 predicted proteins | sample MGYA00521270_ERZ842401 | MGnify/ENA primary metagenome ERZ842401 (study PRJEB31892, sample SAMEA3878208) | bioreactor metagenome | biome: Moose rumen | place: Sweden | collected 2011-10 | study: EMG produced TPA metagenomics assembly of the PRJEB12797 data set...
CGTCAAGGAAAATACCTGTAGAGTGCTGCTTGAAGCTGGATAGTATAAGGTTCGTGCGAATCGTCTGCGCTAACACTAGCCCTGAACCTTTACGGTCTTCCGTTAAGAGGGCTATTCCCGCCTCGATCGCCTGCTTCGGGCTGCGGATATGCACCTCTTGACCCTTAACGTACACCTTCCCTCCGTCTACTGGGTCTGCTCCGAAGATCGCTCGAACTGTCTCCGTCCTGCCCGCTCCGACTAGTCCAGACATCCCTAGAATCTGGCCGCCGTATGCCTCAAAGCTCACGTTGTCTAGTACTCCTCCTACGGTTAAGCCCTCGACCTTCAGGAAACATTCTCCCTTAACTCCGAACTCTTTCGGGAACTGCTTCTCGAGAGTACGTCCTACCATTGCCGTTATCAATGAGTCATTCGTCCACTGGTCTATAGGACGCGTATCTATATACTCTCCGTCGCGGATTACTGTTACTCGGTCGCATAGTTCAAAGAGTTCTTCTAGCTTGTGAGAGACAAACACTATTCCTATTCCTCGACTCTTGAGGTCTCGGCAGGTCTTCATTAGCTGCTCCACTTCCTTCTCTCCTAATGAAGAAGTTGGCTCGTCCATGATTATCATCTTCGCATCTATCAAGACGGCCTTCGCTATCTCGATCATCTGCTGAATACCCATCCCGAATGTTCCGGCTGCCTTCGTTGGGTCGATGTCTTGGCCAAGTGAAAGCATTACCTCTTTTGCCTTCTTGTGCATCGCTGCGTAATCCAGAAATGGGCCGCTCCCTTTCTTCATCCACTTGTTGATGAATATGTTATCCGTTACGCTCAGGAGCTTTTCTATGTTCAGTTCCTGATATACACAAGCTATACCGGCTGCCGCTGAATCATTGGGGTCGCGGAATACTTGCTTCTCTCCATTGACGTATATCTCGCCTTCATCCGCCTGATACACTCCGGTCAAGACCTTAATCAATGTCGATTTCCCTGCTCCGTTCTCTCCGATTAGCCCTAATATCTCGCCAGGCTTTACCGCTAACTGCATGTGATTTAGTGCTACTACTCCGGGAAAACGTTTCGTCGCGTTCTTCAGTTCCACTACATACTCTGACACTTGTAATATCACCTCGATTTGTACTTTTGCTCAAATAAAAACCCCCTCTTATTGGGGGGTATGAGTCTCAAAAAAAGCTTAGTGGCTCAGGTAACCTCTGAGCTGCTCTAGACGCGCTTGAGCTGTCTCGGGAGAAACTACGCTCGCTCCGGCATCTATGAACTTGTCCAGCTTCTCACCCTGTAATGCTCGGACTACTGCATCTACTGAGTTATAGCCCATTGCATAACCTTCCTGGCACACTGACATCGTTTCTTCGCCAGCTAGGATGGAGTTGCACGCTGACTGGATACCGTCAAATCCTAGAAATACCGTGTTCTTGTAGGCTTCGTTTCCAGCGGCGGCTCTCGCTGCTGCCATCGCCATATCGTCATTGTTGGCGCAGATTATTGCTATCCCTTCAGGATGGTTCTGCATTATCGCTTCCATACATGCTACTGCCTGATTAGCTTCGGCATTCGCGTACTGGATCTCGTTGTACAGGAACTTTCCGCCTTCGGACTCGACTCCCTGTGCATATCCTCTCATACGTGCCTCATTCGTTGAGTCTCCCTGCACTCCGGCTATCTCAATGCAGTATATATTCTGCCAGCCTCGTGCCCTCGCTAACCTCGCTGCTGCTGCTCCGCCGAGTTTCCCTGCGCTCTCGTTGCCAGTTCCTACAAACGATATTACTTCAGGAGCATCAATGTCTGTGTCGACTGCTACTATAGGTTTGGTCTGTCCGGATATCATGTTCGCTACCATATCGGCCTGAAGGGGCGCTATAACATAACCGTCTATGTCCGCGTTGTTCATGTCCGTCTCGATCATGTTCTGCTGCTCATCGTAGGCCGTCTCGGAGGTCGCTCCCTTGACCTGTACGTGCACATTCGGATGCTCTTTGCCATAAGCATGTGCACCGGCTACTACATAGCCCCAATATTCTGATGCTGTCGTCTTCAGTATCACTGAGATGTTGTAATCTTTCGCCATTACACTGCCAGCAAAAGAAAACAATAGGGCTATGGACAAAGTGATTACCAATAACTTCTTCATGATGAAAATCACCTTTCCTTGGTTTGGGTTGGAAATTCCTCCCACAATACAGTGATATTTTCTCGCCTGCACTATGTTCGGAAACTTTGAAAAAATAAATTTGAAAAATTGGAATAAAATAATGTTATCAAAAAAAAATTATGTTATCAAGAAAATCTCATATAATAGAATGAAATAACATTTCCTTAGCTACTATAAATAAACAATAAGGAGACTGTCTGACAAATAAGCCTCAAACAATCCCCTTCTCTTATTCTCTGAAAAAGAACAGCTTTAGGCTTGGGCTACCATCTCTCCATACTCTTCCTTTTCTAGACGAATAAATTCTTTCACCTCTTCCGTCGTGGGCAAATCATCAGAGCAATTATTACTGCGCACCATCATTGACGCTTCCGCTGAGCCAAATTCTAGACACTCTATCATCGGCCAGCCCTCAAATAATCCGAATAAAAACGCTGAACTATATCCGTCCCCTCCTCCAAATCCTTTACGCGCCTTCACGGGAAATGGCTTCACTGAGAACTTTTGCCCGTCGGAGGTGTACGCCGTTGATCCTTCCATACCATGCTTTATTACTAATATCTTCGCTCCTTGCTTAAACCAATACTCGGAACTTTCCGCATCTGTCATTCCGCTCTTGATTAGTCGCTCGGTAAGGTCAAATTCCTCCCTTGAGCCTAATATTACGTCCGCTTCTTTCGCCACAGTAGAATAATATATTGATATTTCATCAACATTCTTCCAATTATATGCACGATAATCTATGTCAAAAATTATCCGCGTTCCATTCTTCTTCGCTAACATTACGGCTTTGAGCGCAGCTTCTCGCGAAGGACTTTCCGCTAAAGACGTTCCGGAAATTAATAACGCCTTCGCTTCCTTGATGTAGTCTTCGTCAATGTCTTCAACACTGAGTTGGAGGTCGGCTGCCATGTTACGATACATCAGAATATGGCTTTCTCTTGATGACAGCAATTCTGTGAATGTTAGACCTAGCTTTTCTCCATGTTTAGCTCGCGTAATGTGGGAAGTATCAATACCCTTCTCCTTAAAGTAATCTATAACGTAATCACCAAACTGATCATCTGACACGCTAGCAAAAAATCCGGCCTTCATTCCATGCTTCGTTACTCCGCACGCAGTATTCGCGGGTGATCCTCCTACAAACTTTTCAAAATAGTGCACTTCCTTTAACGGCTTAAACTCTTCTTGCACTATATCTGTATAGGCTGGATTGAAATCAATCGCTATTCGGCCAAGAAATACCAAATCATACTTTCTGTTCCCTTCAAACTCTAAATATCGCAATACTGTTCCCTCCTTAACATTCAAATTCATTATACTAAATGGTCTCAAGATTTGTAATCAGGTTCACTTAATTTAGAAAGTTTCGCTTTGGTGCTTATGGATGGAATTTTCTTGACATACTCCACATGCCATATTGCATAGCACGCGCTAGCTTAGGCAGGCGATTATAGCATCATAAACGCTGCTAGATTGCCATAGTCTTACTGCGTCTACGCTAAGAGCTTATGCCACAGCTCGATGGATATTTATTGCCGCATTCTCGTCTCTATCATGGTGGGTTCCGCATGATGGGCAATCACACTCTCGGACTTTCTAGTCCTTCACAGCAGGATTTTTGTACCTGCATACGTGGCTCAACTGGCTTGAAGAATAGTATTGCGGGATTAATACTATCTGCGTTCCGAACTTTAGAGCCTCGTATTCCAGTATCTTCACAAACTCTGAGAACACTAGACTATGCACTGTTCTGCCACAACGCATCGCCATTACCTTCATGTTCAGCGTCTACAGGAAGATACTTGCATACTCTTCACATAGCTTGCGCGCTGTCTTGAAGTGGAAATCTTTACGCTGGGTCTCCATTCGCCTATACGCTCGCGCTAACTCTTTGCGGTATCGCTCCAGGTTGTGTGAACCTCTCTGTTTGCGGGATAGTTTGCGGCACTTTGTTCGGATTGTCTTGATGTTCTGCATGAAGAAGTTCGGTGAGACTATATCGTGTCCATCACTGCCGGTGAGAAATTTCTTCAGCCCAAAGTCTAAAACGACACTGTTACCCGTTCGTGCTTCGACTGGCTCGACCTGAACATCACACACTATATAGACATATATATCTCCGACTGCATCTCGCTTCACTGTTACTGTCTTCACTCTGCCCTCTATCTCCAAGCTCTGAAAATATACGTACCACAAATTTGGAATGAGCTTCTACAAAAGTTTTCGATGCTCATTCTAAACTTACTTCTGGTTCTAGCCTTTCGGTCAATAATGATTACGGCGATGTTTATGATCAGTACTACGCTCTCTCTGGTGATGGCTACACAATGAAGGAACTTATGGACTACGCTGACTTCTTGAAGAAAGAGCTTGTACTCGCACAAGAGGTCGCAAGAGTTAGCATTCTGGAAAAACATAGTGAGACTGTCTACATTGAGTTCTACACTTCCAGGCTCCGTTCTCTTGGGCTTACGTTCCGGCATGCTCATAGGCATAATCTTACTCTTGACTGTCGCCGGGACTTTTATGGTCATGAGCCAAGCAGACATTTTCCTTCAGCAAGTCTCTCTCGACGCTCTCATCATTGCTCTCGGGTCTCTCGTCGATAATGCCATCGTCGTTACTGAGAGAATGTTAGTTGGCGTTCAGAGAGGAAGCTCCGTTGAACTTCCCGCTTCAGATACCGTTAGCACCTCCATATGGTCAATGCTAGGAGGTACTCTATTTGCTATTTTTGCCCTCGCTCCTATATGGCTTTCTCCTGACAGCACGGACGAATTTTGCCTCAGCCTCCTTCAGGTCGTTGGTATATCAATAATCCTTAGCTGGCTTCTGGCTATTACTGCAACTCCAGAAATTGGAAGCATCATGATAAAGTCCTCGCATCAGCTAGAAGACCCTTACGATAAATTTCTGTTCAGAGCTTACAGGAAATTCCTTGAAACATGCCTTCATTTCAGATTCGTTACCGTCATAGTTGTACTTGGCCTGTTCCTGTTCTCTATCTTTGTCATCATGAATAATGTCTCAAGTTTTGTCGGACGCGGTAGCCTTCGTTTCATGCTCACTTATTCACAGCCGGACTCAAACAACGCTTTCTCTGAGCTGCTGGTAGAGGTAAGGGATAACGGAGACACTCAAGCTATACTCCATGAGACTCAGAGAATTATTGATAAGGAAATGCCAGGCGTTTAGGGCATCTGTAAACTAATTCGCTAAAGGAAGCAGTATGGCTCCGGTTATTTAGGCTCGCTTTTACGGCGATGACACCGCTGTGCTTAGAGATTTGGCTCGTCAGACAAGAACAATAATGCAATATGACCCTATACATAACTGCGTCCGTGTCGACTGGAGAGAACATGTTATGGTCTTCCGGCCAAGTATACGAAAAGACAAAATGCAGAGCTTAGGACTTACTCAGCCTCAGATTAACAACGCCATTCAGGCTACAACTTCGGGATACACTATCGGCACTTTCCGTGATGGTGATCGTTCATTTCCCATCCTGCTTAACCTCATACAGGAAGAACGTTACAGAATTGAGAACATTACTTCTTACCCCATATGGTCATCTGCTTCAGGAGCGTCTGTTCCTCTTGGCACTGTCATATCTGGTCTGGATGTCTACTTTGAGGGCAACATTCTACTCCGACGAAACCGGAGACAGGTAATCTCTGTCGCTAGTGATGTAACTTTATGCAGTGCACCGTTACAGAAGACTTATAAAAAGTTGTGAACTTTCATGCTCCCTTCCCCATTCATCGCGTCCGTCATCGCTGATGGTTCTTGCTACTAACGTTTAGTGTAACGCTCCGGTCGTGAAACATGCCGTAAGGCAAGGCTTTGCTACGTAGTGCGCGTAGCTTTTCACGACTAACGTATCGGTACATAACTTTCTACGCATCGATAAGGTTGGATATTTTACGGACAGAACCCCAGTACAGCTTGGTTATGTCTGCGACGTGCTGCGCGACCGCTTCTAAATTTTCTCTCCCCAACCAGCTAATATTCAGTTCTCAATGAAACACCAATTAAGGCACATTCTCTATCACTTGTTAGCCAGAAATTCTTTAGTCTTTCTGTAACGGTACACCTCCTTTCTCGTTTATAAAATTGATAAAGTGTTTATGGCTATTTATAAGCACTATACTTACTATGATTTCTATTTCAGTAGCTACAGCTATTGCCTATAACGTGAAATGTTAGGAGGATAACTAGCAGTAATCCCACGCCTAAAGGCAGGGGCTTTCGGGGAAGTTTGGCTGTTACACCCTTATTCGACGGGACTAGTTTACTCAGCCTCTATCCTGTAGAACGCTTAGGTTCACAAGTTTACTTCGTTTTGCACAGTGCGTACAATCGTTTTTGAAACAGAACGGCTAAATGCAATACCTTAAGTCGCTTAAGATTTTGTAGACAGAACGATTTGTCAATCCAAACTCCAAACCTTAACTCATTAAAGGAATGGAGAATTTATAGCAAAAAGAAAGGAGATTACGCGCTTCCTAACACATAGCTAAAGCTAGGGGTATCCGCGCAGTATTTGTTATGAAAAAGTTCTTTAACGTAATCATTTAGTCTGTGTAGTTGTGGGTGCTTATTACGGCCTTGAATTTTTCCATAAGCAGAAAATTGATGTGCATAAGCATAAAATAGTACGTCACATTAAGACTATAACATTAACTAGCACTGCTAAAGTCGGTATCTGGTACTACTATGGCATATTACAGGGAGGCAAAAGAGTAAACCTTTCCTTCAGAGTGTCCGGGCCGTTAAAGAATATTCTTGTGGAAAAGGGGGCTTCGGCGAAAAAAATAAGTTACTCGCAACTCTCGATACTAGGGACTTCCAGACACAGCTCAAACAAGCTCAAAGTAATCAAGCTCAAACTCAGGCTCAATATGATAATGCTAAAACAAACTTCAGACGCTATGAGAACCTCTATAAGCAAAAGGTCATTCCTAAAGCTACATACGATACACAAAAAACTAAGGTCGAAGTAACTCGTTCTGCTCTGAAGGCCGCCATTGCTCAGACAGCAGCTATAAATACGCTCTAAAGGATACAGAATTACGCGCTCCGTTTGCTAGGGTCATCGCTGATAGGATGGTTGAGAATTTCCAGGACGTTACAGCTAAACAAGTAATCTTCAGTCTTCAGGATTTATCAACTCTTTAGGTAGTCTTTAACGTGCCGGATAATGATGTTATCTTGGGGTCTTCTGTGTCTCGTGATTTGAAGTCGGTCGCTCTTAAGGCTCGGTTCGATGCACTACCAGATAGAACATTCCCTCTGACACTTAAGGAATTTACTGTGCAGGCTGATAGTAACACTAATACTTTCCCAATTACTGCGACTATGCCTCAGCAGAAGGATGTTACTCTTTTGCCTGGTATGGCGGTAACTGTAGAACTGGAACTTAAGGACAATACAGAGAAGCTAGAAGAAACGTCATTCATAATTCCTGCTACTGCATTAATTAATACATGAGCCTGCGAGCTACGGACAATCAATAAATTACGTGTGGCGGGTCGAGAATAATCAGGTACACAGAGTCACTGTTAATGTTGAGTTCCCCAGAAATAACGGCCAGATTGACGTTCATAGTGAGCTACTTCGTGCAGGAGATTGTATCGTCGTTGCTAATGTAATAGTTGTGCCCATATACAAGCTAGTAGAAATTTTACGCCTCTTTATGCCGGGCATATTTTAATCTGCAATATTCAAGTACGTTGCAAAAAATAAACAAGTTTTACCAAAAATAAACAACTTTTTCTTGCTTAATACTTCACTATAACATGCTTAAAGGGGGCAAAGTACCTCATATTGCGTATTATGTTACGCTGCTTTTACATCTATAGTTACAATATTCACAATATATTCACAACACAATTAATCTCATTTAAGGGGGGACTTCCATGTTCGATCATGTCTTCAGTCCTATCACTATCAAGGGCAAGACTATTAAGAATCGTTTTACCGTCCCAGCTATGGTCTGTAACTTCTGTAACAAAAACGGCACCGCTACTGAACGTTACATCGCTTACCATGAGACTAAAGCTAAAGGCGGTTGGGGGCTCATCATTACGTAAGACTATAACGTTGCTCCTGAAGGGCACGGCTTCAGTTGTACTGCTGGCCTCTGGAATGATGGGCAAATAGAAAGCCATTCGGAACTGCCCAAACGTGTACACAAATACGGCGCAACAATACTGGCTCAGATTTACCACTGCGGAAGACAGACACACAAGAGTGCTATTCCGGAAGGGTGTCATACTCGCTCTTCTAGTGCTATTCCTTGCCCGTTCGGAGACGAAATTCCGATACCGTTCACTACCGAAGAAGTCAAGGATATGGTCAAGAAGTATGGGGATGCTGCTTTGCGTGCTAAGAAATGCGGCTTTGACGGCGTAGAAATTCATGGGGCTCACGGCTACTTGATTACTCAGTTCTTCTCGCCATACTCTAACAAACGCCTCGACGAATACGGCGGCAATTTCTGGAATCGTACTCGTTTTGCAAGAGAAATCATTTTTGATATACGACAAAAATGCGGTGATGATTTCATTATTGATATGCGCGTTTCCGCTGACGAGTTCGTTGAAGGCGGACTGACTATCGAGGACAGCAAAGCTATCGCCATCATGATGGAGAATTGCGACCTGGATATGATTCACGTCTCGGTAGGCAACTACTTATCCGTTGACCTCAATATCGCGTCAAGTTACAGTGCTCACGGCTGGTTCTCGGATTGGGCCAAGCAAGTCAAAGATGTCGTGAAAATCCCTGTCGTTACTGTTTCCCGTATTAATGACCCCTTCCTTGCTGATGAAATTCTCGCTTCCGGTAAGGCTGACTTCGTCGCAATGGGAAGAGCTTCTCTCTGCGCCCCGGGGATGCCAAACAAAGCTAAAGAAGGTCGTTTCGAGGATATTCGACGCTGCATTGGCTGCGATGATGGCTGCGAAGGTGTACTCTTCACGGATAGCCCGTTTACCTGTGTCCTTAACCCGGAACTTGGCCACGAGTACGAGGGCGATATTCCTGTCAGCCCTAACCCAAAGAAAGTCGCTATCGCTGGTGCTGGTCCAGCTGGACTCTATGCTGCTATTGCTGCTGCTCGCGCTGGACATAAAGTTACGGTCTTTGAGAAGAGCGACCATAACGGCGGCAATTTCTACACGGCCGCTATCCCTCCTACGAAGGGTGAGATTACAGACTTCCTCGTTTGGCAAAGGGTACAGTGTGAGAAGTTAGGCGTTGAGATCCGCTATAACACTCCGGCAACGGCAGAACTCATTAAGGCTGGCAATTTCGACAAGGTCATTGTTGCTACAGGGTCTCATCCTGCTGAACCTCCGATACCGGGCAGGAAAGAGTCCCCAATCGTTACGAACGAGCAAGAAGTTCTCGAAGGCCGGATTATGCCAGGAGCTAAATGTGTGGTGATCGGCGGCGGCCAAGTCGGAGCAGAGACAGCTCATTTCTTTGCTCAGCTTCTGAGAAAAGTAACTATCCTCGAGATGCTCCCTGAAATTGCTAAAGACGCTGCACTCGCAGTCAATTGGCACCTGAAAAAGTGTCTCGAGGAACGAAAAGTTGATGTCCATACTAGCGTTAAAGTCCTTGAGATCAAGAATGATGGCGTGCTGTATGAGACTCCGGAAGGTGTTCAGGTCTTTGCACCGGCAGATACGGTCGTCGTTGCAACTGGCTATCGCTCTAATGAGGAGCTGAAGGCTGAACTCGATAACGCTGGCATTGAGTATGTCGCTATAGGTGATGCCGTTCGTGCGCGTAAGGTGTCTCATGCTACTCGTGAAGGCTATGATACTGGCAATAATATTGCTTAGGAGGCTTAAAAATATTGCTTAGGAGGCTTAATTATGATTACTATCATTGCCTCATTTCATGTTAAGCAGGAATGTGTTGATGCGTCCCGCCAAGAGGAAGGTAATAGCAGTTATCACCTTTACACGGGAAAGATTGACGGGACAAAATTTTTCTTCGTCGAGAACTGAAAGGACGAAAAGGCTATTGAACTGCATAATGCTTCCGCTCACTTCCAGAAGTTTGCAGGAGCTTTCCAGCCTTTAGTAGCTGGGAATCCTGTCATTGAGCAAACGCTAGAAATCTAGAAGAATAATCAAGGTCGCCGGTCTAACCGGTGGCTTATTTTATCTACACCTGTACAAATGCGAAGTCTTCAACATAGGCTAGTAACAGCACGCCAACTATGCGAGTGAGAGTGAGTGTGACCGAGTGAGTGTGAGAGTGTGTGAGAGTGTGTGAGTGTGAGTGAGTGAGAGTGACCGTGTGAGTGAGAGTGTCCGTGTGAGAGTGACCGTGTGAGTGAGAGTGTCCGTGTGAGAGTGTGAGAGTGTGAGTGAGTGAGAGTGTCCGTGTGAGTGTGAGAGTGTGTGAGTGTGAGTGTCCGTGTGTGTGTGAGTGAGAGTGTGTGTGAGTGTCCGTGAGAGTGTGAGAGTGAGTGTGAGTGTGTCCGTGAGAGTGTGAGAGTGAGTGTGAGTGTGTCCGTGAGAGTGTGAGAGTGAGTGTGAGAGTGTCCGTGTGTGTGAGTGTGTGAGTGTGAGTGTCCGTGAGTGTGTGAGTGTGTGTGTGAGTGTGTCCGTGTGAGTGTGTCCGTGAATGTGCCGGGAAGAGCGTGGCGGCTAATATCTGATATGGTATTGTCGCTTGTGCCAAATTTGTGCCATTGTAAACCTACGACAAGGCCACTGGTTTACAATAGCCTATTGTTTCGATACCATGTTCGACGTGATATTCCTTCTGCTTCCCACGGCTTACTTACGCTAAGCGGATGGGTATGTCCTTCTTCCTGACGGCGATAATACGTCCTAAGAGAAACGCCCTCAGTCTCTACAAGCCTCTGCTTTCCCTCTGAACCTCTATATTCCTCTGGAAGGATTATTTCGCGCTGCGGCACTAGCAGCTCATTCCATCTCTGGCATGTCCGCTGCGATACACCCAGTACGTCAGATACCTCAAGCGTAGTCATCCCCGCCTTCAGTAAACTCAATCCCTCATCCTTCTTGCTTTCTTTGTCCCAACGAAGGCTCACATTAGCACTCTGCCACTGACTGAAACTAGCGGGCTTCATTCGCTTCCAAACCCAACGCGAGATGCTCTTCGCTATTCCACATAGCTCTCGTTTGTCCAATGGCGAAGAGAATTTCGCGTTCTCTTCCTGACACCTATACTTAACCGCGTTAACCCAGTTAGTGTAGTGCTCTTCACGAGTGCCCCAGTGCCTACGTATCTCCCGATATGCCCAGACCCTTACGTTCTCGAATATTGCACAGTTCCTACCCAATCCGACTACCTCCTCTCTTGGCTTCTTCAATGTCTTTTCAGAAAGGTCTACCCACTCTGATAAATAGCCTAAAGTATATAACAAATTTCCCGTTTGGAACACTAGCCATTCACTGCTCCACGGATTTTTCGAGATTAGACCGCTGTACATCGGGTCGGCTCCTAGCTTACGCCTCATCCCTGCCTCTATCGCTGCTAGCCACTTCAATGGCTTTAAATGCGACGCACTCGTCGTGTAGACCGGATACATTAGAGCGTAAATTAAATGCGCATGTCCGTTCTTCTCATTCCCCACACACCATATCGGCTGGGGGAGACTCACATCTTCCGCTACATACGCCCATGTCCTATAGTCCAAGTCGAACGTCAAGAATACTCTCTGATGCGGCGGGTTCAACTGGATGTACTTCTTCGTCAATGCTGTCGCTCGCGGCCGGATTCGTAATCCTGTCTTCAGCTCATCCGAACAGTACGGCTTTGGCGGTAATTCTTCCTGCAAAGTTGTCGCATCTTCAATTTCTCGGTAATACTCGTCTTCATTCATGGCTCTCTTTCCTTTCTGCTGGCTTACCTTGAGAGCCTTTCTCAATTTTTGCTGTGTCTACAACTCGCCTAAATTGTGATAGAATAGTCTTAACTTTCTAGGTGAGGTGTCTCACTCATTGAGGCCCTCAAGATTTCTTAAAAGGTCTGAAAGACTCTTACATTTCAGGCCTTTCTTTTTACCTCGATTTCATGTGTTTAATTCTATCATGTTCTCTCACTTCTCTCTTCCGTGAAACTTGCAAGCACATACACTCCTAATAGCTGACGCGAATATCCTGAGCTTGTGCCGTCCTCAAACTTTAAGAACTAGTAGGAGGAGAAGTATCTAGATAGCAAAGTAGTGCATTTTTGTACTATCGAGTACCATTAATAATAGACTTGACAATAACTCTTTTGTGTAAGATACCATCACATATAGTATATTTTAGTGGGTCAGTGGGTGGGGAGTGCAAGTGTCTGAGACGTGCTACGCTACCAAAGCAATAACATGATTTACTGAGTAAACGCCCAGATACAGGTGGCTAGCCGGAAAGTTAAGCCTTCGGACTGTCTGGCAAACCTTAGTAGCTTATGCTAACGAGAACATAAGGAACGCAGAGCGCACTATAAATTCAGAACATAAAGAACAATACCGCCCCTGTTCCGATATCCAAGAGAGTATCAGTAGCCAGAACAGCGATGAATTAGGACAATACACACTACGATGCTGAACCTCTAAATGCGCATAAAGGCAGGGAGCATAGGAAGTTTGATTTTATGTTTCCACCTGCAAAACAGGCTTCGTTATTCTCACAGATGTGCCAAATTCGCCACTACGGTATAGCTCCAAAAGAAACACAACTTTACTTGTCGGGATACCTTCACTCAAAACAAGCATAGCTCACATAATGTGCTACGCTGCGGAGAAATGAATATATTCCCCTAACTTCAGTTCGGTAGTGTCTAACATTTACAGGGAAGTCAAAACGCAAAATTGTTATACTATCTTGTGCCTTATTATACACATAGCTTTAGCTAGAGGTTTTACGGCAAGGTTCGATAACTTTGTCCTCAGAATTAATATAATTATGACCAATATGCTACAATAAGCATCATCATTAATGTAGCTGTGGATAAAATAAAGGTATTTCGATTATTTGCAGCCTTTAATCAAAGAAATCTATTGGAATTTCCTACTAATCCAGACTACGTCATCTTTATTTCCACTACATTTTCCAATTTTCCTATGATTAATGAACAGTTACTATCTCTATTTTTTAACATCATAGAAAGGATTTTATCATGGCTATCGTCTTTAATGAAAAAAAGAAAACTTTTTCCCTACATACCGCTAAATCTACTTATCAGCTCAAAATTGGGAACCTTAATTATGTTAATCATTTGTATTATGGCGCTACCATTCATGATGAAGACCTCGTTTTCCTCATCCGTCGATATGACAGAGGCTTCTCAGGTAATCCTTATGATTCACTAAAGGAAAGAACGTTTTCTCTCGATGCTCAGCCTCAGGAATTTACCACTCAGCAGCAGGGCGATTTCAGAATAAATTCTATTGAAGTCCAAAATTCTGACGGTAGCTTCTCCTTCAATGGACGGTATGTCTCTCACAAATTATACAAAGGGCCGTTCACTCTTAATGGATTACCTACCGCTTTCGCTACTGAGAAAGATACTGTCGATACTCTGGAGCTGCTCATTGAGGACGCTATCTCTAAAGTTCAGGTTACTCTGCTTTACTCCGTCTTTGAAGAAGCTGATATTATCATGCGCGCCGCTAGAGTTCACAACGCTAGTAATGAGACTATTCAGCTTAAACGCATAATGTCCCTTAACATGGATTATATGAACGGCAGCAATCTCGATTTACTCTCATTGCCAGGTCGGTATGGCCAAGAACGTCAGGTTGAACGTCAGCCTCTTACTCATCACGTCCACAAAATTCGCAGCGGTAGAGGCATTTCTTCTCATCAACAAAATCCTTTTATCGCTCTAGTTGACAGAACTACTACTGAGGATTACGGCTCTTGCTATGGCTTCGCTCTCATGTATTCTGGCAGCTTCCTCGCTGAAGTCGAGTTAGACCAGTACGATCAAGCTCGACTCGTTATGGGCATTAATGACAGACTCTTCAGCTATGCTGTCCATCCAGGTGAAGATTTTGATACTCCCGCCGTCCTCATGACTTATACTCACAGAGGACTGACTCAGATGAGCCATAATTATCATAACTTCTTCAGGAACAATCTGAATAACAGTAAATTCATTAAGAATGTTAAACGGCCTGTCCTGATTAACACTTGGGAAGCGGCATTCTTTAAGTTCGATGATGTCAAGCTCGTCGAAATCGCTAAAGCCGCTAAAGGTATGGGCGTTGAAATGATCGTCATGGATGATGGTTGGTATGGTAAGCGCGATGATGACAATTCAGGGCTGGGAGACTGGTACGTGAACGAGAATAAGATTAAGTGCGGCCTAAATTCACTCGTCAAACAAATTAATGACCTCGGTATGAAGTTCGGTATCTGGTTTGAACCGGAAATGGTCTCTGAAGACTCGGATCTGTTCCGTGCTCATCCTGATTGGGCTATGGAGATCCCTGGTAGAAGAGCCGTCAGAAGCCGTAATGAACTCGCTCTCGATGTCGGCAGAAAAGAAGTTCAGGATTACCTCATTGAGAGTATCAATAAGATCCTCGACAGCGCAAATATCTATTACGTCAAATGGGACATTAACCGAGCTATCACTGATTTATGGTCTAATGCTTTACCAGCAGAGCAGCAAGGGGAAGTGTCGCACCGTTATGTTCTTGGCCTCTATAGAGTCATGGACGGCATCATTAAGACCCATCCTGACATTATGTTTGAGGGCTGTGCTGGCGGAGGTGGTCGCTTTGATCCCGCTATGCTTACTTACTTCGTTCAGTATTGGAGTTCGGATAACACTAAACCTTTAGATAACCTGAAACTTCATTACGGCTCGTCCTTCCTATACCCAGTTTGCAGTATGGGTGCTCATGTCTCGGAAGCTAGCCCTATGATTCCCTTTGAGACTAAGGCCGCTATCGCTATGTGCGGCACTTTCGGCTATGAGCTTGACGCTACAAAGATGAAGGAGAAAGAAATTCAGGCCTGTAAGAAAATGAGTGAGCTTTACCACAAGTACTATGATCTCAATTTCTTCGGCGATTACTACAGGCTGACTAATCCCTTTGAGAATGTCAACCTCGTCGCTTGGGAAAGTGTCGCTAAAAACAAAAAAGAAGCTTTACTCACTGTCATCACCGTTAACTTAACTGTCAATGGCCCGCAGGAATACATTAAGTGTAAAGGGCTGGAACCTAACAGGCATTACAGAATTGAAGGTGACGGAAATGGTGAGGTCGCTACTGGTATGGCTCTCATGCATGCTGGGATTCCTATTCCCCGTGAAATCCCTGAATACACCCCATTCATATACCATCTTGTTGCGGTCGATTAAGGTTGTCGCTAATTAGAACCTAGACGCAATATCTATCGTCTAGCTGTCTAGCCTATTCCCACTTTCCTTTGATGCTAAGTGGGAAATATTTTGGTGCGCAGAATAGGTTTTGCTCGGCCTTAAGTTGAGAGTGCTATAATCTCTACAAATTAGCAGAAAGGTAAAGTAACAGCCAGTAAAAAGTTATAACTTGCTATAAGGTCTCTCAATTTTATACATTAAGGAAGGAGGTAAACCGTTTACAGAAGATTTTAGTACTTTAGCTCTCATATGTTTAGCTTACATATCGGGTAAAATTTTCTCTGCTTCTGAAGCAAGAACCAAGCGGGAAGCACATTCTACCGGTACGTTAGCAGGAAAGAAGCTACGCGCACTACGTAGCAAAGCCTCCGAAGCGTTATATCAAACGTTAGTAACCAGTACCACCAGTGAACACAGACGCATTTAACGAGGAAGGGAGCAGAAAAGTTAATAGCTTTTTATCAGTCTTCTGTAACGGAAGTAGTACACCATGTCAATTGATCGAAAAGGTTATTGCGTTAATGGAGAATGGCTAGATTCAAGTGCTGAAAAGTTCATGACCGTTACTGACTCCAGTACGGGTGAACCTATCGCTGAAGTCCCTTGCTGTACTCAGTCTGAAGTCGAACACGCTATCTCAGCCGCTGCTGAAGCTTTCATGAGTTGGTCTACTCTCTCCATCAGCAAAAGAGTCCAATATATGTTCAAGTGGAGAAATGTCCTCGTTGATCATGAAGAAGAACTCGCCGTACTATGCGCTAAAGAACTAGGCAAAAATCTTAATGAGGCTCGCGGTGATGTCAGAAAAGCTATTGAGCCTACTGAGCTTGCTTGTGCTCTCCCGTATACCGTTCAGGGTAAAGCCGCTATGCAGGTTACTACAGGTTTTGACACCGCTTCTTATCGTTTCCCGCTTGGCGTTGTCGCTGGAATTGTACCCATGAATTTCCCTGCTATGATACCTTGGGGATGGATGGTGCCTCTCGCTATCGCTTGTGGTAATACTGTCGTCCTTAAGGCTAGCAGTCAGACACCCTTAACCTCCATGAGAATTATTGACCTGTTCTACAAAGAAGGCGGTTTCCCTAAAGGCGTTGTCAATCTTGTAACTTGCAGTAGAAAAGAGGCTGACCTCCTCCTCACTGACCCTAGAGTTAAAGCTGTTACTTTCGTGGGCACTACCGGAGTAGGCAAGCAGATCTATTCCGTCGCTGCTGCTCATGGCAAACGCGTTCAGGCTCAGTGTGAGGCTAAAAATCATGCTCTACTGCTTGAAGATGCTAACCTCGAAAGTGCTACTAGCGCAATCATTAATTCAACTTATGGCTGCGCTGGCATGAGATGCATGGCTCTTCCGGTTATCGTCGTTCAGGAAAGTATTGCTGATAAGTTTGTCGCTCTCCTCAAGAAAAAAGCTATGGCTCTCAAAGTCGGCTGCGCTTACA
>ERZ842401.4207-NODE-4207-length-16986-cov-7.926053_pt1 | contig 16986 bp, 16 predicted proteins | sample MGYA00521270_ERZ842401 | MGnify/ENA primary metagenome ERZ842401 (study PRJEB31892, sample SAMEA3878208) | bioreactor metagenome | biome: Moose rumen | place: Sweden | collected 2011-10 | study: EMG produced TPA metagenomics assembly of the PRJEB12797 data set...
AGGCACGTTGTAGGACAGCGGGAAGCGCCAGTTGTCCTGCACCTCTACGGCAAAGCCCGTATAGAAGGGGTGATGGGTATAGCTGGTGATGGATACGTAGTCGTCAAGGTTGATGCCAAGCGACTGTACAAAGCTCTTCGGCGTGTATTCCTTGCCTTCGAAGGTGAACTTCTCCGGACACTGGCCCAGGTAGGCATCGAGGATGCCCTGCAGACCCACCTTCCACTGTGGCGAAATCTTCTTTGCCGTACTCTTGGCAATGGCAGCTACATAAGGTTCGAGCAGCGAGAAGAACTCGTTGAAGTTGTTCAGAGAGTCGCCGTAGAGCGAGCCAGGGAAAGGCATGGCATCCTCAGGGCAGATGCCCCATGTCTTCATGGTGGCCAGCACATCCTCGGCCGAGCCACCCTGTGAGAACTGGCAGTCACCGTGGTAGCGAACCACCTGAATGGCCCGGTCCATATAGGTCTTGTTGGCCACGAACGACTCGCACAGGTCGTAGGTCTTGCCCGTGGCCTTCAGAATCTCGGCCTCGAAATAGGAGAGGGTAGAGTAGTCCCAGCACGTACCTGAGCGGTTCTGGTCCTTGATAGAGGTGATAGGATTCTCCTTCACGACCGTGAATACGGGCTTGTTCTTGTTGCAGGAGTCCGGATTTCCGTCGGACGCAGACATCTTAATGTCCTCCGCTTGTGCGCCTACTGCTACAAAAGCAAGTAGCGCAAGGGTTAAAATCTTTCTCATTGTCTTTTTATTTTTAATTATTACTCATATATTCTTCCAGTTCGTGAGGATGGTACGGAATGCGCTTCGTACCCAAGAAGCGGCAACCGTCCTTCGTAATCAGCACGTCATCCTCGATGCGGATACCGCCGAAGTCCTTGTAGGTCTCTAACTTGTCGAAGTCCAGGAACTCCTTGCAATGTCCGCTTGCCTTCCATTCATCGATGAGGGCAGGAATGAAATAGATGCCAGGCTCGTCAGTGACCACAAAGCCCTCCTCCAGTCGGCGCCCCATACGCAGGCAGTTGGTACCGAATTGCTCAAGGTTAGGACGAGTCTCCTCATCGAAGCCTACATAGATTTGTCCGAGACCTTCCATGTCGTGAACATCCATTCCCATCATGTGCCCCAGTCCGTGAGGTAGGAACATCGCATGTGCTCCAGCACGTACAGCCTCGTCGGTATCACCCTTCATGAGTCCGAGTTCTTTCAGTCTCTCCGTCATCATGCGGCATACGGCAAAATGCACATCCATATATTTCACACCAGGCTTCGCCACCTCTAACACATAGTCATGGCATGCCTCTACGATAGAATAGATTTCCAGTTGTCGCTGGTCAAACTTACCCGTGACAGGCATCGTACGGGTATGGTCGCTGCAATAGTCGTCCAACTCACAGCCAGCATCACAGAGGGCGAGGCGACCAGCCTCCAGTTTTGCGTCCGAGGGATTGCCATGCATGATCTCACCATGCTGTGAGAAAATAGTAGCAAAACTCGTACCGTTGGCAAGGGAACGGGCAATACCGTCTACCTGTCCGCCAATGAAACGTTCAGTCACTCCAGGTTTGATAAGGAGTTGTGCGGTGGTATGCATGGCGTAGCCTACATCACAGGCACGATCGATAACCGCAATCTCCTGTGGCTCCTTGGTGGCTCGCATCTTCACAACGGCATGTATCAGTTTGAGTGATGCCGCCTCTTTCTGCTTGGCAGGGTGGATGCCCAACAGGTCCATGATCTGTATCTTGGTGTCATGGCGATAGGGAGGCAGGAAATGGATGGTCCTTTGTGTCGCAATGCCATTGCGACATACGGAGGTAAGGGCTTCCATCGGCGCGGTCTTCTTGATGCCTACCTCAGCGGCAAGGTCTGCGACAGACGGGGTAAATCCCATCCATACGATGTCCTCTACGTCGATATCATCTCCAAAGAGTGTCTCTTCGTCGTTGTCAATATCAATAACTCCCACCAGTCCGTCACGGTGTTGTCCGAAATAATATAGGAACGACGAGTCCTGACGCATAGGGGCATAACTATTGGCTGGATAGTTGCATGGTGCCTCGTTGTTGCCGAAGAGCACGACGATGCCTTTACCTACCAGTTTTTTGAGTTCAGCACGGCGCTGAATGTATGTATCTTTGCTAAACATAAATCAATATTTCGGTTTGATTTTCCAAATAACCTTGCAAAGGTACATATTATTTATGAAATTGTACTACCTTTGCATCATAAAAAGCATTAAAATGCAAATAACATCCAACACAGGACTTGTTCTTGAGGGTGGGGGCATGCGTGGTGTCTTTACCTCTGGAGTGCTCGATGCGTTCATGAAGCATGAGGTGTATTTTCCTTATGTTGTTGCCGTGTCGGCGGGTGCCTGTAATGGTTTGTCGTATATGAGCCACCAGCCTCGACGAGCCCGTTGGTCGAATATCGACATGCTGCAGAAATATGACTATATATCATTGAGGAGTCTGATAGTCAATGGCAGTATTTTCGACCCTAATATCCTCTACGAGCGTTTTCCCAACGAGATAGTGCCCTTCGACTATGATGCCTATGAGCAAAATCCTGCCGTGTTCGAGGCTGTCACGACAAATTGCAAGACGGGACGCGCCATGTATCTCTCAGAGAGACATGATCACCAGCGATTGACACAGATTGTGAAGGCTTCCAGTTCGCTGCCTTTCGTGGCGCAGATCACAGAGGTAGATGGTATACCCATGCTCGATGGTGGTATTGTCGATAGTATCCCTATCGTACGCTCAATCGATACGGGACATCAGGAGAATGTGGTGGTGCTGACCCGTAATCGAGGTTACCGATCCTCTGAGCCAGATGTCAAGATACCTAAGTTTATCTATCGGAACTATCCCCGTCTGCGTGTGGCGCTGAGTCGCCGGACGGAGGAGTATAACAAGCAACTCGATTTGATAGAACGCATGGAGGACTGGGGTGAGATTATCGTTATTCGCCCAGAGCGTCCCTTGGAGGTGGGTCGTATCTGTGAGGATGTAGAAAAACTGGAACGCCTCTATGAGGAAGGGTTCCAGTTAGGTGAGCGTTTTATTCTTTCAGAAGGTCTGGCCTGAGTCTGTGGGTGCGCTCCATCGCCTGTTCCAACTCCCAGTTTCGTATTTTCGCCTCGTTGCCTGAGAGTAGAATCTCTGGTACCTTCCAGCCTTTATAGTCAGCAGGACGGGTGTAGATAGGAGCGGCGAGGAGATCGTCCTGAAAACAATCGGACAATGCAGACTGTTCGTCACCAATGACGCCAGGTACTACTCTTACGATGGCATCGGCTATCATAGCCGCAACTAACTCACCTCCTGTCAAAACAAAATCTCCAATTGATATCTCCTTGGTAATCAGGTGGTCACGTACTCTTTGATCAATTCCTTTATAATGTCCTGCGAGGATGATGAGATTCCCCTTTAGCGACAGTTCATTAGCCATGTGCTGGTCGAAGCGCTCGCCGTCTGGTGAGGTGAAGATGACCTCATCATAATCGCGCTCTGCTTTCAGTGCCGTGATACAGCGGTCGATAGGTTCGCACTGCATCACCATGCCTGCCGAGCCTCCGTATGGATAGTCATCCACACGGCGCCATTTGTCGAGTGTATAGTCACGTAGGTTGTGCAACCGTATCTCGGCAAGTCCTTTCTTCTCGGCACGAGCCAGTATACTCTCATGAACAAAGCCCTCCAGCATTTCGGGCAATACAGTGATGATGTCTATTCTCATTAAAGATTAAACATTAAAGATGGTAAAATTCCTTGATCTGTTCAATATAGCGTTCGCCGACTGCTCGTCCTATCACATAGACATGACGCATCTCCTCTGGGTCGTGGGAGATATGTCCGATGGGAATCTTCTCGTCAGGACGTATGACGAGACAGCGTCCTTTGTACATACAACAAAGAACTCCATGGGATTCTGCTCAAAAGCATTGTCGTCGAAGAGGTCGTATTGCTTAGGCACGATATGGTAGCCGAACTCCGCATTGAAATAGTCGCCGCTCTTCAGCAACGAGCGCAGTCCGCTATAGCGTGGGTCTTTGGCGAAACGGGTATTGTAGCGGATGGCACGACCAATCTGTCGGGACTTGATATTACAACCAAAGGCGGCACCTGCCGACACACCTATCAAACCATCGGGATAGATGTTGTGCTCCATCATCACATCCGTCACCCCGGCGGTCCACAAGCCACGCATGGCTCCGCCTTCTAGTACCAGTCCTTTTCTCATCCTTGGTATTACTTCTTCATGTCGAAGCCGAGGCGAATACCGTCATAGTTCTTCGAGAGTTCACCTACCTTCTGAACGGTATCATTACCGCTCATAGCGGCAAGTACCTGAAGGACGTTAAGTAGTTTCTTCGACTCGAAGAGCAGGGCGATACCGCCATACTCACGCTTGGCATAGCAGTTAATGGTGAGCAGGATACCCTTCATGGTGACCTTTGCCGTCGACTCCTCAAGGGTCCATGTGCCACTGAACGACTTCCCGGCAATAGAGGCGGTGAACTTACCGTCCTCATTGAAGGTGACATAGGTGTTCTGGGCTGTCAGTCCAGTCTTGTCGAAATAGGGCTTTAATTCCTGTTCTATCTTAGTGGCTGCCACCTCGCCACCAGCCTTTGCCAATAAGTTCTCGCTGGTAAACGCACAGCCAGGACCATCGTATTTCCAAGTACCTACGAGTCCACGTTGAGTGACTTTGTCAAGTCCTATAACACTGGTGAAAGCATTGGCGAGAGTGCCTCCACTGCCGAGGGTTTGCAACAAGGTTCCTGCTCCACATGATGTTACCACGATGCCTGCTGTGATAAGCAGGGCAGCGGTTACGAGGGTTGTTTTGATTCTTTTCATAATCGTCTATTTTAGATATAAATGTCAAAGTTATCCTGCAAAGATACGTATTTCTTTTGAAATGACAAAAATAATTGTTACCTTTGTGGCGACATAAGGTTATATGTCATTTAGTGGCTGGGCTGCTCTTGCCTTGCTCTGCAATCTCATCGCCCGTATGCCAGGTTTCGAGGGCGCATTGCCTGTCAATAGTGTCACTGCATTGGTGGGAGCCCCTGTTATTGCCAGTGTATTATTCCGTCGCAGAAAGGATGAGGTAGGGGAATAAAAAAGATGGCATCTTTGTTTTGTAGATGCCATCCTTTTAATTATAGTATATTTGCTACTAAATCGGCTTGTTGATCCTCATAGAACTTAGGACCAGTGATTTCCGAATAACTGAAGTTTGTGAAGCGGAAAAGTTGTAGTGCGAGGAAATGGCGGTCTCTCGACAAGGCTATCTCCAGTCGCAGATGTCCTACAGGTACACTGACTAATTGCCCTTTCCTCACCTCAGTCTCCAGTTTGTCGGCAGGTGCATTCAATAATTGTACCAATCGGCTTTCCGCGTCTGGTGTGTATTCCTGTACGGAGAGGTCGACAACAGCATTGGTAGGTGTGTAAATCACTGTCTTGGATAGTCCAAGGAATCCTTTTTTGATATTTATATGTTGATGTTGGGAGAGGGCAGAAGCCATCTCCATATTATTTAAATTTGCCATAATATGTTGTTTTTAATTTGTTTCTTTTGATAATAATCTCTGAGGAAAAGAAACAAGCAACTAACGAAGAAGATGCCTCAGTGCTATTACATAGTAATGGCATGAGACAGCCAATGGATGAGGGGCAGACTCCTGTCTGCATCTTCCATCAGATACATGAAGTTTTGAGGATGAATAATGTTTTACCGTATTCTGTGCTACTCGCACAGTTATGCGATGCGGTTGTTGTCTGAAACTCTGGGGCGGTTGGATGCGTTGAGGACGTGGGTTACATACCCGATACACCTCAAGCCCGTCGCTTAACACTGCCTCAGATGCCTGATGTTCCAACGCATTGTTGTCATACAACATGTCGTATGACTGTCTGTCCTCCAAACGGATAGAGTCAGCATGGGCATCTGTCTGCCAGCCAACGACAGACAGGAGAACAAACAGTAATATCTTTATCATGCGATTCATGCGACCTAAGTATTTTGATAGACATTTCCCTCGTCATCGATCAAAAGGATGGTGAGATGAGCGTTGGTGAGGTCGACAGGACAACCTGCCTCTTCGAGCATTGTTGCGATAAATGTTTTCATCTATCCACGTCAGACTTGCGTCCCTTTTAGGGAAGATACGCTCATAGCGGATGGCTGGAATTTGTAATTTCTCAGCCACCTCCTGCTCCTCTGTCTTGGTAGAGTAGTAGGTGTTGCCGGCTTCCTCCAGCACCTCCACCGCCTTCCGTCCTTCCGTTGTTCCTCCAAATACCAGTATCATGTAGGCAAAGGTAGTGTAAATTGGGGAAAAAGCAAAATAAATCGAGATTTATTTTCATTTCTGAGACAAAGCCTACCTTCAAATGAAATTCAAAAGTTCGTGCTCTTTCACCTTTAACTGTGATCGGAGGCATTGTTGTGCCTCGCCCTGTCTGAACAGGTGGGTGAAGTGTTTGGTTTCATCAACGCACACTGTTCCTCCAGTGCCATAGAGCAATCGGGCAACGGTTGTCTTGCCCGATCCACTAACGGGTGCCGCTATAAGGAAACTTGTTTTTACGGGTGCAAATTTAAAAAAACAATGAAATACTTTCCTGATATCGAAAAAAGTTGTACCTTTGCATCCGAATATGGCAATCTAGTGGCTGATGCCGCCTGATGTAAGGGAATCTGGTGAGAGTCCAGAACTGTACCTGCAGCTGTAATCCTCCATAGAAAGGTCTGTTTGTATAACGCCACTGACTATTGTCGGGAAGGTAAAACAGGCTGAGGAAAGTCAGAAGACCTGCCTAATAATATGAAAGGTAAGCACGCACAGGAAGATGCGGTAGCGGAAAATTGAAATGGACATGAAACGAATACTGACAGTAGTATTACTGGCTTCCAATGCTTGTGTAGGCATGATGGCGCAACATGAGGTGTGGCGCACTGACAGTCTACAGGAAGTGTTGTCGTCTATCGGATCATGGAGGAGGAATAGGGAAATGGGAAAGATTGTGATACTCTTCTGCTTGTTATGTGGAACGGTAGATGTTATGGCGCAGACTGACACCATCACTGGTCGTGTACATCAGTTGGAGGAGGTGATTATCACAGAGACCCAACGCCAACATACCATCACTAGCACGGCTCCTCTTCATCTGCTCGACCGCCAGGACATGTTGACAATGGGGGTGACTGATATTGCCGATGCCCTCCATCGTATGCCAGGTATCACCCTTCGTGACTATGGTGGCGCAGGGGGGATGAAGACCGTCTCAGTGAGAGGTTTTGGCGCTAAGCATACAGGAGTGAGTTACGATGGCGTGATGCTCTCCGATTGTCAGAGTGGTGAGATAGACCTCTCCCGCTATTCGTTGGATAATGTGGCGAGCCTGTCGTTGGTCATTGGCGATAATGATGATATCTTCCTGTCAGCCCGCCAGGCAAGTACGCCCGCCGCGCTGTCTATCCAGACGATAGCCTTGCCGACAGAGAATATCAAGCCCCATCTTACCACCCAATTGAAGTTTGGCTCCTTTGGCTATGTCAGTCCTTTTGTGCGTTACGAGCAGAATCTCTCTGACCGTTTTGCCTTCAATGCTATTGCGGAATATACCTATGCGGAGAATGACTATCCTTTTGAGTTACGTAATGTCACCCTTGTGACGAAAGAGCGAAGGACTAACAGTCGTATGAACTCAGGACATGGAGAATTGAATTTCATGTGGAAGATGAGTCCTGTGAGTCGTCTGGGCGGTAAGGTATATTATTACGACAACGACCGTCAACTGCCCGGACTGGTACATTATTACACAAACTTGAGTGGAGAGACATTGCATGACCAGAATTTCTTTGCACAGATGATGTTCCAGACCCACTGGGGAGAAAAATTGTCTTTGAAGTGGAATGCGAAATACAATTGGACGGCATCTGTCTACAAAGACGCGATGTATGCTGGTGGTGTCAACGATGCCAGTTATTGGCAACGTGAAGCGTATACCTCTGCCGCCTTGTTGTACACCCCTGACGCACACTGGGCTTTTGACTATTCCGCCGACTATGCCTTCAACAACCTCAATGGCAGTTCTTGGCGCACGATGGTGGGGAAACCCTATCGACATGCCGTTCTTCAGACGATGACGGCAAAATATAGGAGTCGTCGTCTGACGGTATTAGGTCGCTTGCTCTATTCTTTATATCTGAACGGGCAGAGAGGAGTGTATCAGACAGAGCGATTGGATATCCAACAAAACTCCGCGAACGATATGCGCCGTCTCTCTCCCTCTGTATCCCTGTCATATCAGTTGCTTGCCGACCATGAACTATATCTTCGCGCGTCCTATAAGAACATTTTCCGTTCTCCGACGTTCAACGAGAGTTATTACTATCACTATGGCTCCACGAATCTGAAGCCAGAGAATACAGACCAGTATAATGTGGGACTCACCTACGCTTTGAATACAAAGGGACGTTTTCAGTTGGATATGACTCTCGACGGCTATTACAATCATGTGAGGGATATGATAGTGGCAATACCTTATAATATGTTTGTATGGACCTGTGTGAATGTGGGTAAAGTCTACACCTACGGGGTTGATGCCACCTTGAAGACTGCCGTATATTTCTCTCCTCGTTATGTGCTTTCCATGTCAGGGAACTATAGTTATCAGCGGGTGGAGAACCGCTTTAATCCCGCATCCACGAATTACAAGAAACAGATTGCGTATATGCCCAAGCATACAGGTAGTATTGCCTTGAGTTTTGAGAATCCGTGGGTCAACCTATCTGTACATGGAGTGGGGATGAGCAGTCGTTGGCCCAACAATGACCATTATGAGGGAACGATGATAGACGGCTACATGGATGTCGGACTGACGGCATACAGGTATTTCTCATTTGGAGACCATCAGTTGGAGGTGCGCTTTGACTTGAAGAACGTTTTCAATGAGCAGTATGAGATTGTCTATCACTATCCAATGCCAGGAAGAAGTTATCAAATAACAATTAATTATAAACTCTAAGTAAAAATGAAAAAGTATCTTTTAAGTTTGGCAGTGATACTGAGTTCTGTACTCTTAACTGCCTGTGATGACAATGACAATGGTAAGAACATCTATTCCGTACCCGTTACCAAAGGCGCATATGTCATTTGTAGCGGAAATGTCTGGGGTGGAATCCAAGGTAGTCTGACCTATATCGACTATGCTACTGGTACCGCCTCGCAGAATCAGTTTGCCGCCAAGAACGGACGCAGTCTGGGTTCTACTCCCAATAATGCTATTGTCTATGGTGACAAGATGTATATTGCCGTGACGGACGATAACACCATCGAGGTAGTGAACGCCAAGACGCTTGCTTCTGTCAAGCAGATCAAGTTGACACAGTTGATTGATGATGTCATCGGTGTCTCTCCACGTTGTATTACGGCAGCCGACGGTATCATCTATGTGTCTACCTATGGCGCGTCAAATTACGATTGGGGAACTTATACTACCTCAGGTAATGGCTATGTGGCAGCGATCGACACCTTGACATTCTCGTTGAAGGACACTTATACGGTGGGTAGTTATCCGGAGGGACTTGCCGTATCAGGTAATTACCTTGTTGTCGCTAACTCTGATTATAGTGCTGTAACCAAAGCATCCCTCTCTGTGATTAACCTGAGTACGAAGGAGGTAGAGACTGTCACAAACGCACAGATTACGAACCCTACGGCGGTCGCTATCGCAGGCTCAGACATCTACGTGTTGGATATGGGCAACTACTATGACGTGGCTGGTGGTATTCGTAAAGTAACCAGTGCTGATAATGTCACCACTTTGTTAGACTGCACGAATGCTACCTTTGTTGGAACCAAGATATACGCCAGTAACTGTGTCTATGGACAGAACACCGATGGCTTTATAGTCTATGATATTTCTACAGGCAGCAAGAAAAACTATGACTCTGGTGTCAGCAAGTTCTTCTATCCCAATGTGGTGACGGCAGACCCAATCACAGGCAATATCTTTGTAGCCTCTTATAGTGAGAATCAGGATACTCCCAACAATCCGAGTTATACCACTAACGGCTATGTCGTGGAGTATGACGCTAATGGCACGAAGTTGAAGGAATATAACTGTGGCGTAGGTCCTAACGCTATCGTCTTTAATATGGGTTATGAGGAGATAGAGTATTAATGCGTCGTCTCTGTCTATTTATAATCGTCATAGTGTTGCTGTCTTCCTGTGGAAACCGTACAGGGTTCTCACAGGAAGATGGTGACACCTTATACCTAAAATATTCCACTCTGATTTCTATTGTACGGCATGATGGCTATACAGAAGTCAATGTACGTAACCCTTGGAAGGAGGGAAAAATTTTGCATACCTATCTCCTCGTGCCCAGAGAGGCTGAAATGCCCGACCATTTGTCGCATGGCACCATCATCCGCACTCCTGTGGAACGTGCTGCTATCTTCACTACTGTGCATTGCTCACTGGTGACGACATTCGGACATGGGAAGAATATCGTGGGAGTTGCCGACTTACAATATATCAAGATTCCCTATATCCACGAGCAGGTCCTGAAGGGACGTATCGCTGATTGTGGAGGCGGATTGAGTCCCATCGTTGAGAAAATCATCGACGTGAAGCCCGACATCATCATGCTTTCTCCTTTTGAGAACAGTGGCGGATATGGTAAACTGGAGGAGATAGACATCCCCTTAGTGGAGTGTGCGGAATATATGGAGAACTCCCCATTGGCTCGTGCCGAGTGGATGAAGTTCTATGGCATGCTGTTTGGGGAGGAGCGACAGGCTGACAGTCTCTTTGCGGTGGTCGACAGCAGTTATCAGGTGCTGAAGGTACGGGCTAAACAGGCTGGGGTAGGGCATTCCGTCCTTATCGACAAGATGGTGGGCTCTGTATGGTATGTGCCAGGTGGAAAGAGCACTATCGGTCAGATGGTACAGGATGCAGGTGCACGTTATCCTTGGGCTGACGATGAGCATAGTGGTAGCGTGTCCTTGCCTTTTGAGGCGGTATTGGAGAAAGATGGCGATGCCGAGGTGTGGGTCTATCGCTATAGTAGTGACCACACACAAAGTTATCAGGAACTATTGAGCGAGTATCGTGGATATAACCAGTTACAGGCTTTTGCCGACAGACAGGTTTACGGCTGTAATGTAGAGCAGTCGCTATTCTATGAGGAATCACCTTTCCGTCCAGACTGGTTGCTCTCTGATTTCATACAAATCGCACATCCGGACATACCAAACAAAGTGCCTTTGCGTTATTATCATAAACTGAATGAGTAAGGGAACTACATACTGTCTGGGCATGACATTGGTCATCCTCCTATTGTTTGTCCTTAATCTGGTGATGGGGTCTGTCGCCATCCCGGTGGAGGACACTTTCCGTATTCTGATGGGAGAGGAGGGTGTCAAACCCTCGTGGCAGTATATCATCCTGCAGTCACGCCTGCCACAGGCTATCACTGCCATTCTTTGCGGCAGTGCCTTGGCAGCCAGTGGATTGATGTTACAGACAGCATTTCGCAACCCCTTGGCAGGACCCAGCATCTTTGGTGTCAATAGTGGAGCAGGCTTGGGTGTTGCCTTGGTGATGCTGTTCTTGGGAGGTAGTATCTCAGCAGGCTCTGTCAGTCTGTCGGGGTTTATCGCTGTCTTGATAGCCGCCTTTATTGGAGCGATGGCAGTGATGGTGTTGATATTCTTCTTCTCCACCATTGTCCGCAACCATGTGATGCTGCTGATTATCGGTATCATGATAGGCTATATCTCCAACTCAGCCATCTCCCTGCTTAACTTCTTTGCGACCGATGAGGGGGTACGCTCCTATATGGTATGGGGTATGGGCTCTTTTGGTGGTGTCTCCCTACGCATGATGCCCTGTTTCGCCAGTATTACGATATTGGGGCTGATAGGCAGTCTTTTGCTGATCAAGCCTCTGAATGCCTTGATGCTGGGTGATAGTTATGCGGAGAACTTAGGCATCAACATCATTCGAGTGCGCAACTGGCTCCTGATAGTGACAGGTGTCCTGACGGCTATCACCACTGCATTCTGCGGTCCTGTCGCTTTCATCGGTCTTGCCGTTCCGCATATCGCCCGACTGATACTGACTACCGACAACCACCGTTCTCTGCTGCCTGCCACGATGCTAATGGGAGCAGTGATAGCCCTGTTGTGCAATCTCATCACCATCCTGCCAGGTGAGAGTGGTGTCATCCCTTTGAATGCCGTCACCCCCATGATAGGCGCCCCCACCATCATCTATGTCATCATGAAACGATAACTTTAAATCTTTACAAATATGGACTTAATACATGTAATCGCAGTCATTGTACTGATTATTCTCGGTGTCATCATCTTCAAGAATAAGAGCGAGAAGTAAAACTATTGCTGATTAGCAGAAATGCGACTCTTGATCTTGTCGACATAGGCATCGATGGTGGCGACTGCTACGATGTTGACGACATCACGAACAGAGGCGCCAAAGTCGATGAAGTGGATCGGCTTGTTCAATCCCATCTGGATAGGACCAATAATCTCGACATCGGCATCAAGCATCTGCAACATCTTGTAGGAGGAGCGTGCTGAGGTGAGGTTTGGGAATACCAGTGTGTTCACGTCCTTACCAAAGAGACGGGTGAAGGAATATTGTCCGTCACGCAACTCACGGTCAAGGGCAAAGCCTAACTGCATCTCACCATCGATAGCAAGGTCAGGATACTGTGCCTGCATGATCTCGTTGGCACGACGCACTTTCAACGCTCCATCAGATGTGGAACTGCCGAAGTTAGAGTGGGAGATCATCGAGATGACCGGCTTCTCGTTGAAGAAGCGTACGCTGGTGGCAGCCAGTTTGGCGATGTCCACCAAGGTCTCTGTGTCTGGATTCTCATTCACCAGTGTATCGGCGATATAGAGGGTTCCTTTCTGGGAGTTGATGATATGCATGGCTCCAAAGTGATTGTACTCCGGACGGATGCCAATAACCTCCTTGACAACCTTGACGGTATTAGAGTATTTGGTGTAGAGACCCGTGATGAAGGCGTCAGCCTCACCAGTCTCCACCATCATCATACCGAAATAGTTGCGCTCGAACATCTTATCGTTTGCCTCTTGGAAGGTGTAGCCCTCACGCTGACGCTTCTCCGTCAAGATGCGGGCATAACGCTCACGACGCTCTTGCTCTGAGGGATGACGCAGGTTGACAATCTCGATGCCCTCGATATTCAAGTCGAGTTGTTTGGCGAGTTTCTCGATAACCTCGTCGTTGCCCAACAGGATAGGATGGCAGATGCCCTCCGCCTTTGCCTGTACAGCAGCCTTCAGCATAGTGGGGTGAACAGCCTCAGCAAAGACCACACGCTGCGGATGGGCTGCTGCTGTCGCATAGAGTTTCTGTGTGAGTTTGGTCTCTTGACCCAGTAGAATGCTGAGGGAGTTCTTGTACTCGTCCCAGTCCTCGATCTTCTTACGAGCCACACCACTCTCAATGGCAGCCTTTGCCACTGCGGCGCTTACCTCGGTGATCAGACGAGGGTCAACAGGTTTGGGGATAAAGTAGTCACGACCAAAACTGAGGTTGTTGACCTTATAGACATCGTTCACCACGTCAGGAACAGGTTGCTTGGCAAGGTCGGCGATGGCATAGACGGCGGCAAGTTTCATCTCCTCGTTGATGGCTGTGGCATGCACGTCCAAGGCACCACGGAAGATATAGGGGAAGCCAATCACATTATTGATCTGGTTAGGATAGTCGGTACGACCAGTTGACATCAACGTGTCAGGACGAGCCTCCATCGCGTCCTCATAGGAAATCTCAGGGACAGGGTTGGCGAGGGCGAAGATGATAGGATCCTTAGCCATGGTCTTCACCATCTCTTTCGAGAGGACATTTCCTTTTGAGAGCCCTACGAAAACATCAGCGCCATTGACAGCCTCCTCAAGGGTGTGGATGTCAGTACGCTGGGTGGCAAAGAACTTCTTCTGCTCGTTCAAGTCCTGACGAGCCACACTGATGACACCCTTGGAGTCGAGCATGACGATATTCTCCTTTTGGGCACCAATAGCCATATAGAGTTTAGTGCAGGAGATAGCGGCGGCACCAGCACCGTTGACGACTATCTTCACCTTCTTGATGTCCTTGCCAATCACCTCCAGCGCATTCTTCAGTCCTGCGGCAGAGATAATCGCCGTACCATGTTGGTCGTCGTGCATTACAGGGATGTCGAGTGTCTTCTTCAGACGGTCCTCGATATAGAAGCACTCAGGAGCCTTGATGTCCTCCAAGTTGATACCTCCAAAGGTAGGAGCAATACGCTCCACCGCCTCACAGAATTTCTCAGGGTCTTTCTCGTTGACCTCGATGTCGAAGACATCAATGCCACCGTAAATCTTAAACAGCAATCCCTTACCCTCCATGACGGGCTTGCCGCTCATGGCGCCAATGTCGCCCAAGCCGAGGACGGCAGTACCATTCGAGATAACGGCTACAAGGTTGCCTTTATCCGTATATTTATAGGCATCGTCAGGATTTTGCTGGATTTCCAGACAAGGGTAGGCGACACCAGGAGAGTATGCCAAAGAGAGATCTGTTTGTGTACGATAAGCCTTGGTGGGCTTTACTTCGATTTTACCAGGACGACCCGCCTCATGATACTTGAGGGCGGCTTCTTTAGAGATTTTTACCATATAAGTATGCAGTATTATTAATAATTACTTTTCCACTTTGCCTCGCAAAATTACAAAAAACTCAGCGAAAACAAATGTTTTTTTAATCTTTTTAGTAACTTTGTACCGCAAAATGATTACTTATGCAAGAAATAAAAGACTTGACGGCTTATCGCCTCTCTTTGAAGAACAAGATACTGGAGGCTGCTACGAGTGCCTTTTGGCGTAAAGGTATCAAGGCAGTGAAGATGGACGACATTGCCTCTTCGTTGTCGATTTCCAAACGCACACTGTATGAGATATATGGCGACAAGGAGTCTCTGCTGTTTGCTTGCATCAAGCAAAAGCATCAGGAGAGACAGGAGTTTATGCGTGTCTTTGCGGAACAGCATAACGTGATGGAGGTGGTTTTGGAAGTCTATCGCCAAAAGGTCGAGGAATTGGAGACGGTCAATTATGCGGTCTATCAGGACATCCAACTCTATCCGAATATCTTGGCGTATATGGAGCAAGTGCGCATCAGTTCTCATGAATATTTCCTCTCTTTCATGCAACGTGGCGTGACAGAGGGCTATTTCCGCAAAGATATCAATTACGAACTAATAGGCAAATTGTTTGATGCCATAGGGGAGTATGTGGGTAAGGAAGTGTTGTATTCCCAATATCCCCATGAGGAACTGCTTTCTACGCTGATGCTGGTGCCTTTCCGTGGCTTCTGTACTCCCAAGGGTGTGAAGATGCTGGATTCTGTGATCAAGAAATAAAAATCGGAAAAATCCCCAATAGGAGTCTTCCGATTCTCTTTTATGAAGAGGTGCCTGGCGGATTCGAACCGCCGTAGACGGTTTTGCAGACCGTTGACTAAGCCACTCATCCAAGGCACCGTTCTCGACAAAGTCAAGTGACTTTTGGTCTTAGCGGATGCAAAGTTAATACATTTATTCGGACTGACAAAATTTTCCACCACTTTTTTTCTTCAGCGCACATCCATCACATCCTTTACAAGGGTCGGAGGGAGAGGTGAGACTCTTGTAAATCCTCCATGCCGCATAACCAACGGCAAGCGTTAGAATAAGGATGACGAGAAAGATTTGCATGAGAGATTATAACTTGGAAAGTTTGCGAAGCATGAGTTTGTTGATTGCCTGGATTTTCCGACCGCCTTTCTCGATATCCTCGCGAACATTATTTATATTATTAAAGAGATCGCTGAAGGCATTCAGGAGTGGGTTGGGCTGACTGGTGTCCTCCACGGCGTCCGGATTGGTCACGATCTTAATGCTTAAGGGCTCAATATGTACCTCGACATCCTGATCAGTCACGATGGGGTCGCCGTCGTAGTGGATGGCTCCTGGCTCTGAGCGGTGGATACGGATGCTCCGTGCCTGGAAAGTCTTGATCTTAGAGTTGTTGGTCAGCGTCTTATTGAAAAGGTCGATGCTGATCTGAGGGGCTTCCATGGCAGTGAAGGGCTCCATGATGGTGACGTCCATCAGTCCGTCCTTCATGGATGCCTTGGGGGCGATATAGGCATTGTTCCCATATTGTGACGCATTGGCACAGGCTATCAGGAATGCCTTATAGCGACGGGCACCCGTCTCGTCCTCCACCTCATAGGTCTCCGGCTGGTATTTCAGTCCTTCCTTCAATACATTCTCCACATAGGTGACAGGACCTCGTTTTCCCGCTTCGGCAAATTTCAGGGAGATAAATGCGTCGAACCCCATGCCACACGTGCAGAAGAAAGGGATGCCATTGACGACACCATAGTCGAAAGCCTCTATCTGACACTTGTTGATGATACCGATAGCCTTGCGGATATTCATGGGAATACAGAGGTGACGGGCAAGCCCATTGCCTGAGCCGCAAGGGATAATACCTAACGCCGTGTTGGAGTGGGTGAGAGAGCGGGCGACCTCATTGACGGTACCGTCGCCACCAACTGCCACGACGACATCCACGTTCCTGTCAACACACTCACGGGTAATCTCTGCGGCGTGACCACGGTATTCCGTAGAACGGATGTCCACCTCGAAGCGCTCAGGATCAATACCATCTGCTATCATCTGTGGAATATCGTCCTTGCTGTGATTGCCCGATATGGGATTGACGATAAACGTAATATGTCTCTTGTTGCTCATATTCAACTGCAAAAGTACAAAATTCGGAGTAAAATAGCAGTAAGAAAGCAATAAAATTCTATAAATTTACAATTTATCTCATAAAATGTGCACGAATTGATAAAATTTGTGTACCTTTGC
>ERZ842401.4208-NODE-4208-length-16985-cov-7.247431_pt1 | contig 16985 bp, 14 predicted proteins | sample MGYA00521270_ERZ842401 | MGnify/ENA primary metagenome ERZ842401 (study PRJEB31892, sample SAMEA3878208) | bioreactor metagenome | biome: Moose rumen | place: Sweden | collected 2011-10 | study: EMG produced TPA metagenomics assembly of the PRJEB12797 data set...
TGATTGAGTATCTGAGAAACTGGGGTGAGAGCCATGGATTAGAGACGAAAGTCGATGAGACAGGCAATGTCATCATCCGCAAGGGAGCCACTCCTGGCTATGAGGACTGCAAGACGGTCATCCTGCAAAGTCACATGGACATGGTTTGCGACAAACTCGTCGATGTGGACTTTGACTTTGACAATGACGCTATCCAGACCTATATCGACGGGGAATGGATGCGTGCCAAGGGCACTACCCTTGGTGCTGACGACGGTATCGGCTGTGCCATGGAACTCGCCCTGTTAGACAGTGATGACGTGGCGCACGGTCCTATCGAATGTGTCTTCACCCGTGACGAGGAGACAGGATTAACGGGTGCTGAGGGTATGAAGGCTGGTTTCATGACTGGCGACTATCTCATCAACCTCGATTCCGAGGACGAGGGTGAGATCTTCGTCTCTTGTGCAGGAGGTCGTAACACCACAGCCGTCTTCTCCTTCCAACGTGAGGAGGCTCCTGCCGGCTCTTTCTTCATGCGTGCCCAACTCAAGGGACTCACTGGAGGACACTCTGGCGACGACATCAACAAGAAGCGCGCCAATGCCATCAAACTGCTTGGTCGTTTCCTCTTTACCGAGATGAAGAAGTACGAGGGCATCCGTCTCGCACAGTTCAACTCCGGTAAGATGCACAACGCCATCCCTCGTGACGGTCAGTTTGTCATTGCCGTCCCCAATGCTGTCAAGGAGCATATCAAAGCCGACTGGAACATCTTCGCCAGCGACGTGGAGGAGGAGTTCCATGTGACAGACACCAATATGGTGTGGACGATGGAGAGTACGGAGGCAGAGCCCGTCATCGAGGCTGCTGTGGCAAAAAACTTTGTCTTTGCCCTTCAGGCTGTCGACAACGGCATCTACGCCATCTGTCAGGATCCTGCCCTTAACGGTATGGTGGAGACCTCCAGCAATATCGCCAGCATCGAGACGAAGGAGAACGTAATCACGATCGTCTCATCACAACGCTCTAATGTCATGAGCAACCTTGATAACATGTGCGACACCATTGGAGCCTGCTTCCAACTGGCTGGCGCAGAGGTGAACCACAGCGACGGCTACCCCGCCTGGAAAATGCGCTCCAACAGCGACCTGCAGAGAATCGTCAAGGACTCTTATGTCAAACTGTTTGGCAAGGAGCCTGTAGTACGTGGCATCCACGCGGGACTGGAGTGCGGACTATTCTCTGAGCGCTACCCCAACCTCGATATGGTCAGTTTCGGACCAACACTCCGTGACGTGCATACTCCTGACGAGCGTCTGCTGATTCCCACCGTTCAGATGGTATGGGACCACTTGCTTGATGTCCTAAAGAATATCCCACAGAAATGAGGAGCACATTATATATTATAATAGGTATGTCTCTCCTGCTGTTCACCTCGTGTGGACCGCAGGCGGAGGCAGAGGAACTGGTTGAGCAGTTTATGGAGCAGAATTTGCGGGAAGGACTGGAGCCATCGTCCCTCCACTTTACGGACATTGACTCCACCCACGCCATGACTGACTCCGCCATTGTCAGTCTGCGCCAGTTGGCAAAACAGGGCACTCGCTATCAAGGCACTATCAGATACGCACCCGATGAGCCTTTCAAGAAACTCATCGTCACACGAGTGCGCTATGAACTGGACGACCAGGAGTACAGCGACACCTATTACCTGGACATGGATCTCACCCGCGTCGTTGCCTTTAAGGAGAACTAAATAAGACAGGACATACCTCACGGCATGTCCTGTCTCACACTAAACTAAACAAATACTTTATGATCTAAACCTTATTGAAAGTGGAACTCTACTGAACGGACTGACAGGTACGACACTTGCGCTCGCAGAATCGCTCACACTGAGCACAGATGTCATATCCCAGCATCGCTCCGAGAATAAAGTCTTCCTCTGGTGTCAACTCATTGAGAGGTCGAGTCACGATCAGACGGATAGCCTCCAGACACTCCTTCTTCCCGAAATAGAGATTGAGCGTGTTCTTGCCTGCCGGCTGCAGCACATACGGGATGTTCTGTCGCTCCAGCCTTTGCGTGGCAAACTGCTCGTATCGCTTGTTCATGGTGAAGAGTATCATCTGACGCACCCCTTTCTTATACTCATAGATGTGGTTCATCAGGACCTTGAGGTCGATGGGCATTTGTTCCGTCTGAGTCATAGTCAATGGTTGATTAAAGATTAGGAGATATCGCGGCAACCCATGCGTCGATACGACCATCGGTCTTGTCGTCCTCATTCACCTCATCCAGAGGCAGTCCAATGAACTTGCCGTCAACGACAGCATCAGAATCACTAAAGGTATAGCCGTCAGTGGACACGGAACCGATGAACTTGGCACCACTGTCCTTGATGGCATTATATAGTTCACCGATGCCACCTACAAAGGTGTCGCCATACGACTCGGCATCGCCACAACCGAAGAAGGCAATGGTCTTACCTTTCAGGTCGGCTCCCTGCAATAACTTCACACCGTCGTACCAGTCGTCCTGCATCTCTCCTGCGCCCCATGTGGAGGTACCAAGAATCAGATTATCGTTGGCGGCAACGACATCTGACGTGAGATCTTGGACGTTCAACGACTCTACACCTAACTTTGTGGCAATCTTCTCCGCGATAGACTCGCAGGTGCCAGTGGATGAACCAAATACTACAATTGTCTTACTCATTTTTCTATTTATCTTTGATGGTTAATTTCCGTTTGCAAAGGTAGACAGAAAAACGGGGGGACGCAATACCTAAAAGTTAGTGTTTTAGTGGAAGACGAAGATCAACGACTCATAAAATTGAATTAACAAGATATAGAAGAAAAAGAGCGGAGCCGCCTGACGGATACCATATAATAATGAGTCGTAGACATCCGTCAACGACTGGTAGGTGCCAGCCACCACACCATAGACGATGCTGAAAGCGCAGATAGCATAGGAGGCGAAAGGTATCAGACTATACGAGAATGGAGAAGGAAACAGACTACCTGTCGCACTGAGCAGAGCGGCATGAGGCATCATCGTCAGCAACAGGAGTACCGCCACACAGAGGCAGAGCACGCCCCCCCCCATCAACAAGGCACGACGCTCACGGTATGACGATGGCGTGCTACGTGAGAAGACACCTGACCGAACCAGACATCCCACAGCGATGACCATCAGCAGGAGCCACGACAACAAGGGGGTTGCCAGTATATCTCCGAAATGCCCCATGAACCAACGGAGCCCCTCACCTGACAACATTGAGCGCACCCCACTGTTCGGCAGGGCGGCACTCAACAGCCATGACAGGAATATCAGTACGACCTCGGCAAGGGCAAGCACCAGTGCGATATAAGACCAGACTCGTTTCATCAGCAACAGGTTTAATCAGCATCAGGCTCTAAGTTGTCGATATCGAGGATACGAAGTTCAAGGGCACGTACCACCAGACGGGTGGCGTTGACACTCTCGCCACCAGGGAACAACTTACGTACCAGTTCGTTCTGTCGCTTCTCCAGGCTCTTCACACCAAAGGGCATGCCACGCAGATTGGTGATCTGCTCCTTGGTATAGCCCAAAGCGAGGTGACGGAGGAAACGCTCGTCATACTCGTCAATCTCATAATTGATCAAGGCTTCCTGTCGAGCCAACTGGGAGGATACAGCATGTTTGAAACGCTCCACGATCTTCTGTAGGATAGGCTCATTGAACACCAACTGTTTGCCCTCCATCACGGCACGGACATCAGCACGAGTCAGCAGTTCACCGCTCTTGAGGATGATGCCGTCGGCACCAGCATCCAGCACGTCGACCCACAGTTTCTCATTCAGTATCTCACCCGTGAAGATTAGCACCTTCACCTGTGGATACTGCTCTTTGGTATGACGGCAAATCTCCACACCGATCGTGGTAGAGCCTCCCAGTCCGAGGTCGAGCAACACCAAGTCTGGCTGTTGCTGCTTGATCAGTTTCCAGTATTCAATCTCGTTAGAGGCTGTGCCTATCACCTCCGCCTCTGGAATCTCATGACGGACGATTCCCTCTGTGCCTTTCAACTCAAGGGGCACGTCCTCTACGATAATCAACTTAAAGTTTTCCATATCTTGGTAGTGTTATTTTAATCCATGTGATATTGTCTGCCACTTCCGCCCAGATGCCACAACCGCGACGGTTGGTCGCCTCGCCATGGTCACGAACGATCTGTCGACAGAGCAGATAGGGAATGGTGTCCGACTGTGGAGTAAAGAGATTGGCAGCCTGCTCCTCATCCATCCTCAGGTCATCACGTCGGACAGTATATAGCAGATACTGCTGGTCCTTCTCCGTTGTCGTGACCTCCCCCTTGAGCAGTTCGAAGAGGTAGCGCAGCATCTCCTCGTCGCCTAAGACAGCATGGCCGTAGCACTCCACCCTCTTGATATGGAGTTTCACACGGTCCACCTGTCGGATAGCCTGCTCGCTAAGCAGTCCATAGAGTTCCCGATAATAGGCGGCGACCTCCAGCATCGACTGGGTATCGCCTTTATCCGCCAGTTGTCGGATGCGACTGGGATAATACATCGTCTCGTGCTTCAGGGTGGAGAGACAGTTGTCCAACACCGCGTTCGAGACATGCAGGTTGCTGTCCTCCAACTCCACCCTACGCAACTCGTCCTCCGCCATCTCTAGGTTAGACTGCTGCATACGCTCCTTGTGGAAACGGTTGTAGAGGCGATGACGGTAGTAGAGCACATAATAGGCTGGGATGATCAACAGGAGGATCAGTATCAACAGGATGACGGCAATGCGCTTGTTGGTCTGCGACTGCTGCATCATCCTGCAATAGTCGGCAAGGGTGTTGTCGGCAGAGAGTTCCTTGAAGAGTTGGGTGTACACCTTATTATTATAGTGGTAGAGTTCCCACTCATGGAGGGCGAGTGCCGCCACGGCACTCTCGTTTCGGATGTCGAGAATGATCTGATAGTTGGTGGCAACACTGTCGTGCAACCACTGTATCTCTGGTGCCATCAGGGCTGCGTTGCCTATGCGGTGCATCAGCAGGTTTCCCATTGGATGCTGTGTCAGGTAATGCGCATTGAGATAATGACGACAGGAGTCCGCAAACTCCAAGGTGCGGGCATAGGTGCCGTTAATATTGGAGAAATAGGCGGAGTCGGCAAAGATATGGGCGCGATCAATATTGGCGACTGGCTGTTGGCTATTAGTGATTAGCGACTGGCTATTGGCAGAGAGAGAGCCAACACCTAACAGCCAAAAGCCAAAAGCCAACAACCGAGCCATTCCCTTGGGTAAGCGGAAGAAGAAGCGGCTACCCTTCCCCTCCTCGCTCTCTGCGGAGAGTTGGCATACTTGGAATATCTGACTGATCTTGCGGTATTTCTCGATAATACCCTTACAGTTCATCAGTCCAAAGCCATGACCTCCTTTCACCTGATGGCAGAATACCTGGGAGAGTTCCTCCTGCCCCATTCCCTTTCCCGAGTCCTCTACGGAGAGTTCCACATAGTCAGCCGACTCACTGGCGGCAATACGCACCTCCCCTCCTTGCTCCGTAAACTTCCTCGCATTATCGGCAAGGGTATTCAACATAAAGAGGGTCAGTACCCGATCCGCCTTGACGACAGCCTCCGTGGGTCTCACCTCCAGTGTGATACCCTTCATGTTGAACTCCGTCTTGCGACGGGCAATAATCTCAAACAAGGGTTGCACGGGGAAACTCTCGATATGAAGGCTCAACTCACCTTGCCGTAATTGTATCCAGTGCGTCAGGATATCGTTCTGCTGGTTAATCTGGTCTGTCAGTTCACGGATATAGTTCAGGCGTTCCTGCCGCTCTGCCATTCCTGTGGCATCCAGATGCTTGACCTCGTGAATGATACGGTCAATCAGTGGCGTGACACCTACCACCATCGACACTTTCGCACGCTGCTCCAGATGACGGCGCTCGTTTTTCTCCACCCGGAGACGAGCCTCACTAATTTCCTCGCTTTTCTGTTCCAGCAGATCGTCCAGTTTACTGCTCTGCTTCTCCCGCTCATGCATCCGATTGAAAAGCCACAGGAGACATACCAAGAGAAGGATGGCGATCATCACCGCTATCATCATCCAGTTCAGTTGTGTCGTCGACTGCTCATACATGGCGGCACGTGCCTCCAGTTCACGGTCCTGACGAGTCTGCTCTTGCAGGTCGATATAGATGTTACGGTTCAGGTCACTGTTCTGCTTGTCGTCCACAGCAGAATAGGCGACACTCATCTGCTCCCGAATACTCGCCACCAAGTCAGGGGCTTGGTTGATGCGCTGATCCGACAAGGCATCCTGCAGATACTCCAAGGCACGACGGTCTTCCCCCATGGCATGGTAGCAGGAGGCGAGCGTACGATAGGCACCCGCAATCTGATAAACATCGCCATACTCCTTAAAGCCCTCCAAAGCCTCCTCGGCAAGCGGCACGTCCCCCAAATGGTCGGCAAGAGCCTCTTTGGCGTTCGCCTCGAAATAGGGATAGGAATACCGCTGGGAGATGGTCAGACAGCGGTTCAGGTACTCTACCTCCTCCTGATAGACCTCATCATCGGTGCCTTCTGTGATGATACCGCCTGCCCCTACGTTATACAGATAATTCAGGTACTGCGCCGTGTCACGTCGCAACTCATCGGGGTTGACCTCCCTCAAAGCCTGGATGGACTGTCGCTCGAGTCCGACGTAATAATAATAGGTGGAATTGACGATGGCATACTCGCTCTCCGCATAGATGAGACGAAGCAGCATACGCTCCGATAAGGCGGCACGCTCCTCATTGATTCGCCTCCTGCACTCAATGGCACGCTCTCGATGCTCGTAGAACTCCCGATTACGGGAACAACGCTGACAGAGACGCATCTGCTGCACCTCCGCCACAAAAAGTTCTATCTGGTTGTCAGTCAACGATATGGCTTCCCTCAGTTGCTGCTCGGCATGGTCATAGTCCATCCGCACCATACTGACGAATGCCATATGGTTGAGTGCCTCCGCCCTTCCGTCGGTATAGTTCTCCGACAAGTCGAAAGCCTGCTGGGCATAATAGGCGGTAGAATCAATATGACGATAGTGATAGGCATAGGAAAGAGAATTCAGCATGTCCACCGCTGCCTTATCTGACGGTGAACATGCTGAGATTAGAAAGACTACCGCAAGATTAAGCGCGAGCCTTAGCCACATAACCGAGTGCCTCCTTGCACTTGTCGGTTACATACTGCCAGTCGCCAGCCTTTACCTTGTCTGAGGGGAAGAGTTTGGAACCCATACCCACACAGTAGACACCAGCCTTGAACCAGCCCTTGAGGTTCTCCTCCTCTGGAGCCACGCCACCCGTTACCATGATCTTCGACCAAGGCATCGGAGCCTTCAGACCCTTCACCATGTTAGGACCTACGACATCACCTGGGAATACCTTCGTCAGGTCGCATCCCAACTCCTGAGCCTTACCGATCTCACTGACTGTCATACAGCCTGGGCAGTAAGGAACAAGGCGACGGTTGCAGACGGGAGCGATGTCAGGGTTCAACAGCGGACCTACTACGAAGCAGGCACCCAACTGGATGTACATGGCTGCTGTGGGAGCGTCAACGATAGAGCCAATACCCAAAGCAAGTTCCGGACACTCTTTGTCTGCCCACTTTACCAACTCACCGAAGATCTCCTGAGCGAAATCACCACGGTTGGTAAACTCAAAGGCACGAACGCCACCCTCATAACAAGCCTTTACGACATTCTTACAAGTCTCTAAATCCTTGTGATAGAATACGGGAACCATGCCCGTATCGCCGATCTTCTTCAGTACGGCTATCTTATCAAACTTTGCCATTATTCTCTAAACTTTAAACTCTAAACTTAAAACTATCTCTGTACGCGTCCATTGGCATTACCGCCAGCGAGAGACTCAACCTCGTCAACACCTACTAAGTTGAAGTCGCCATTGATGGTGTGCTTCAGGGCAGAAGCGGCAACAGCGAACTCCAGAGCCTCGCCCTGAGTCGGCTTCGTCAGCAGACCATGGATCAGACCACCAGAGAAAGAGTCACCACCACCAACACGGTCGATGATAGGATTGATCTCATAACGCTTTGACTGATAGAACTCCTTACCATCATAGATCAGGGCCTTCCAGCCATTGAAGGTAGCACTGAATGACTCACGCAGGGTAGATACCACATACTTGAAGCCAAACTCCTCCTTCATCTGCTTGAATATCTTCTCGTAACCAGAAGCGTCGGTCACACCACCCTCTACGTCAGCATCGGGCTTGAAACCAAGACAGAGTTCTGCGTCTTCCTCATTGCCGATACATACATCGACATACTTCATCAGAGGACGCATGATAGAGATCGCCTTCTCTGAGGTCCACAACTTCTTGCGGAAGTTCAGGTCAACAGAAACGGTCACACCATGACGCTTGGCAGCCTCACAGGCAAGTTTAGTCAACTCAGCAGCCTTGTCGCTGATGGCTGGAGTGATACCAGACCAGTGGAACCACTGGGCACCCTCCATGATCTTGTCAAAGTCAAAATCGGCAGCATCAGCCTCTGCGATAGAGGAATGAGCACGGTCGTAAATCACCTTAGAGGGACGCATAGAGGCACCTGTCTCAGCATAGTAGAGTCCCACGCGGTCACCACCACGGGCGATGAACTCTGTATTCACGCCATAGCGACGCAGAGCGTTGACGGCAATCTGACCGATCTCATGCTTAGGGAGTTTAGACACAAAATAAGCCTCGTGTCCGTAGTTGGCGACAGACACAGCCACATTAGCCTCACCACCACCAGGGATAATACGGAATGATTCACTCTGAATGAAACGGTCGTTACCGTTTGGAGAAAGGCGGAGCATAATCTCGCCCAGGGTTACAATTTTAGCCATTTGTTTTAGTATTTATAAATAAATGATATTAACTTTCAGTTGCAAAGTTAGCACAAAAAAGTCCAAATACCAAAATAATCACCAAAAATATTCCTAATTTGTTCCGTAAACGTTTTTTTTTCTTTATCTTTGCATTCAAAATACAAATGAACATGGATACTGGCAAAATAAGGATCAAAGACATCGCAGAACGTGCTGGGGTGAGTGTCGGCACTGTGGACCGTGTGTTACACAAGCGTCCAAACGTCTCTAAAAGTGCTCTCGAGAAAGTCGAGAAGGCATTAAAGGAGATGGAATACAAGCCAAACATGTATGCGTCGGCACTTGCCTATAACAAGTCGTACACCTTCTATTGCATCATCCCGAAACATGAGTCCGAGGCTTATTGGGAAGAGGTGGAGGAAGGAGTCCTCGACGCTTGTGAGCGTCGCCGTGACTTCCGCATCAGTCAGAAGATGATGTACTACAACCGCTTCTCGACAGAGACCTTCACGAAGGTCACCAACGAGTGCCTGAGACAGAAGCCAGACGGTGTCATCGTCGTCCCCTCCAAGTTGGACGTGACCCGCAAGTTCACCGACCAGTTGCACGAGCAGGGAATACCCTTTATCCTGCTCGACTCCTACATGCCCGACCTCAAGCCCTTGTCGTTCTATGGGCAGGACTCTTTCTCCAGCGGCTTTTTCGCAGCGCGTATGCTGATGATGATGGCTCCCCATGAGACGGAGATCATGCTGATGAAGCAGATGCGTAACGGCAATGTCGCCTCCAAACAGCAGGAGAACCGTGAGACGGGATTCCGCCACTACATGCACGACCACTTCCCCGAGGTCCTCATCCATGATGTCAACCTCTCGCTGGACGAGAAGCGCGAGAACTACGACGCTATCCTGGACGACTTCTTCAGCCACCATCCCCACACGCACCATTGCATCACCTTTAACTCCAAGGCGCATATCGTTGGGGAATACCTGTTGCGCTCCAATCGCCGTAACATCCAGATCATGGGCTATGACATGGTACCCAAGAACGCCGAATGCGTGAGACAGGGGAGTATCTCTTTCCTGATAGCGCAGCACGGATACATGCAGGGCTACTCCTGCATCGAGACCCTCTTCAATGCCATCGTATTGAAAAAAGAGGTGGAGCCCATCAATTACATGCCCATCGAACTGCTGACGAAGGAGAACATCGACTTCTATCGCCGTAAGAATATCGGATAAACTACTAAATACAAATACATTATGGAATTAAGAACCTACTTAAAGATTAATCCTGCCGATTCTGTCGTGGTATGTCTGCAACCCAAGAAGAAGGGCGACATCATTGACGTTGACGGCAAGCAAATCACAATGAACCAAGACACGCCTGCTGGTCATAAGGTGTTGATCAAAGACGTTAAAGAGGGTGAGGACATTATCAAATACGGTTATCCCATCGGTCATGCCCGTCAGGACATGAAGGCTGGTGACTGGGTCAACGAGAACAACCTGAAGACCAACTTAAGTGGTACGCTCGAATACACATACAACCCTGTCAACGAGAAACTTAGCATCAAAGACGAGAAGCGCACCTTTAAGGGCTATGTCCGCAAGAACGGTGACGTGGGAGTCCGCAATGAGATATGGATCGTACCTACCGTCGGATGCGTCAACGGTATCGCCGAGCGACTTGCCCACCAGTTGAGTGTGGAGACCAAGCAGGAAGGCATTGACGCTATCTGGACTTGGCACCACAACTATGGCTGCTCACAACTCTCCGAGGACCACGAGAACACCCGTAAGGTACTGCGCGACATCTGCCTGCACCCCAACGCTGGTGGCGTGCTGGTACTCAGCCTTGGCTGCGAGAACAACCAGCCCGAGGACTTCATGGCGATGCTGGGCGACTATGACAAGTCACGTATCAAACTGCTCGTCACCCAACGGGTAGAGGGTGATGAGATAGAGGCTGGCATGGAGATCCTGCGTGACCTCTATGCCCAGGCAAAACAGGACAAGCGTGAGGATGTCCCCGTCTCCAAGTTGCGTGTGGGTCTGAAATGTGGAGGCTCTGACGGATTCTCCGGTATCACCGCCAACCCACTGGTCGGCGAGTTCAGCGACTGGCTCGTGGCACAGGGTGGCACCAGCGTACTGACTGAGGTTCCTGAGATGTTTGGCGCCGAGACCATTCTGATGAACCGTTGCGAGACTCCGCAGTTGTTCGACCAGACAGTCTCGATGATTAATAATTTCAAGAACTACTTCCTCTCCCATGGTGAGCCTGTAGGCGAGAACCCCTCACCAGGCAACAAGGCGGGAGGTATCTCCACGTTGGAGGACAAGGCACTGGGCTGCACACAGAAGTGCGGCAAGGCTCCTGTCAGCGGTGTCATGGAGTATGGCGACCGCTTGCAGAATACGGGTCTTAACCTGCTCTCCGCTCCTGGCAACGACCTCGTAGCCTCTACGGCACTCGCCTCATGCGGTTGCCATATCGTCCTCTTCACCACAGGACGTGGCACACCCTTCGGCACCTTCGTGCCTACGATGAAGATTGCCACGAACCCCACGCTGGCGAAAAACAAGCCCCACTGGGTAGACTTCTCCGCAGGACAGTTGATAGAGGGACGCACCATGCAGGAGATCGTTCCCGAGTTTATCGATAAAGTGCTTGCCGTCGCCTCTGGCGAACTGGCACGTAACGAGGAGAACGCCTATCGTGAGATCTCCATCTTCAAGAACGGCGTAACCCTGTAAACAAGAATGAAGAAAGGTCTGAAAGCATTATCACCGCTTCTGGTGTTTATAGTACTATACTTAGTCACGAGCATCATTGCTCGTGACTTTTACAAAGTACCTATCACCGTCGCCTTCATGGTGTCCAGCATCTATGCTGTTATCATCTCCGGGGGCATTCCCCTGAAAAAGAGAATCGACATCTTCAGCAAAGGAGCGGGCACAAGTCAGATGATGCTGATGATCTGGATATTCATCCTAGCGGGAGCCTTTGCACACACCGCAAAGGTCATGGGGGCTATTGACGCGACCGTCAACCTCACCCTGATGCTGTTACCTGCCAACATGCTGCTGGCAGGACTGTTCTTGGCAGCCTGTTTTATCTCCCTCTCCATTGGCACCAGTGTGGGTACCGTTGTCGCCCTCGTCCCTATCGCCGCAGGCATCTCCCAACACACGGGGATGACACTGCCCATGATCATCGCCGTGGTGGTAGGAGGCTCTTTCTTTGGCGACAATCTCTCATTTATCTCTGATACCACAATAGTGGCTACCTCGACGCAGGAGTGTCGTCTCAGCGACAAATTCCGTGTCAACTCCTTCCTCGTGATACCTGTCGCCTCCATCATGCTTATCATCTATCTCTTGATGGGTAGCGGCACTCAGTTGGCACAGCAGACAGGTGACGTGGAGTTTTTGAAGGTGATTCCCTATCTCGTCGTACTCATCACCGCCATATTCGGCATGAACGTCATGGCAGTCCTCACCCTCGGGCTCCTGCTTTCTGGCATCATAGGACTCTGCTACGGCACCTTCGATTTCTACGACTGGATGACGGCAATGGGCGAGGGCATCTTGGGGATGGGTGAACTGATCATCATCACCATCATGGCTGGAGGACTCCTGGAACTCATCAAATACAATGGAGGACTTGACTTTATCATCCAGCGCATGACCCGCAGAATCAACAGCAAACGGGGAGCAGAACTGTCAATAGCGGCGTTGGTCTCATTAGTCAACATCTGTACCGCGAACAATACGGTCGCCATATTGACCGTCGGTGGCATCGCCAAGAAAATAGGTGACCGCTATGGGGTCGATAATCGGAAATGCGCCTCTATCCTCGACACTTTCTCCTGTATGATGCAGGGAATCCTCCCGTATGGCGCGCAACTGCTGATGGCTGGAGGATTGGCTGCCATCAACCCCATCAGCATCATCCCCTATCTCTACTATCCCTTCCTCTTGGGCATCATGGTAACACTTGCCATCCTCGTCCGATATCCTAAAAAATACTCCTGATGGACATCATACAACGCAACTTCCTCAGACTGCTCAAAAGTGGAGCCTTCGGGCAACGCGAGAAGATAGAACCCATGTCGTCATGGAAATGGAACAGGCTCTACCAACTCTCCCAGATGCACGATGTGACACCATGGGCTTACGATGGTATCAAGATGTGCTCCGACGATTTCTTCCTGAGGATACGCCCGTCACAACTACAGGTCTGGCAACAGTCTGTGGCGGAGGCTGACAAGGAGATCGTCAAAGAGGATGTGCAACATCTGACCAACCCGTTGCTGAACCATAAACTGCAACAACTCATCGAGCAGGAGCACGACTCTCCTACCCTGGAACTCTTGCTTAATATCATCCGTCTTGCCCGCTTCATCCTCACCCAAGGCATCAACATGCGCCATCTGGTGGAGTTAGGCGTCTATCTCCGAACGACGAAAGACCAGATTGACTACCAGCAGTTGTCGGAATGGATCAAGAGACTGCACATGGGGAAGATTGTCAAACTGGAGGCTGCCTTGCTGGTCCATTTCTTCGACTTCAAACCAGAGGAGATTCCGTTTACCGAGGCGACCATCAGCAAAGCGACCATCCGTGTCGCTGACGATATCCTCAAGACCTCCAGCGAGCAGGCTGCCGAATGGTATTTCACACAAGGTAAGAACGTATTTGTGAGCACCACCAACTCTGGTGCCATGATGTGGCATGTACGCCACTCCGTCAAATACATGGGCTATTACCCCAGCGAGGCTGTCACGAATTTCCTCGCCAACTTCGCCCACTCTCTCTCGCACATCGAGGAGTGATCAGTGATGGCGGAAACGGAGTTCCCGCAACTTATGCCGTCCCATCAGACGACTCTTGTCCACAAAGCCGCTGACACCCGTCAACTTGCCCTTTCCCGTATACTGCCATGCAATGATGTCACGCTCATCGGCAAGCATCGGCTCCTCGTCAGTATACATGGCGATCATCAGTTTATAGTCGTCCAACTTACCCAATAGATACTTGTTGTAGAAATTACGGTAGGTATATACCAATGGCTTCTGGCGATACGCCTCCTCCACCAGACTCAGGAACTTCAGCAGCGAGTCGCAGAACGCCTCCGTCGACAAGCCCCCCATCGTCTCCACATCAATCATCGGTATGAGGTCCTGCTCACCGGGGAGACACTGCGTCTTGAAATTCTCCAACTGCATCACCTGCTCCACCTTGGGACGGTAGAAATGGTAACTGCCCACCTTCAACCCGTAGCGATGGGCAAGGTTGATGTTACGCTCAAACATCTCGTCAATACGGTCACCGCCCTCTGTCGCCTTCAGGTAGACATAGGACATCTTGGTATTATCCCCCACGGTCTCCCAGAACACATTCCCCTGGTAATGGCTCATGTCGATGCCATGCACATGGGAGCAGGTATCCTCACACTGGACATCATAGTCCTGCGCATGCGAAGGCAGGACGACTCCTAATAAAAGTATCAGGCATATTAACGCAGAGAAACGCCTCCTGCCATTGACATAATACTGCCAGAGGATGGAGAACGGGCGCCGCTCAGGGATTTCCGTGGCGACACGTGACTGCTGGATAGCGGCACGGTCGGCATCGAAGTCATGCTTCCATTGGGAGAAGGCACGACGGGCTCGGTAGATCGCCTTGAAGTCACCCCAGTTACCGTTGAGCACCAATGTCTGCCAGGCGGCGAGATAGTCCAGAAACCAGCGCCAGCGCATCACCCCGTGGAGTTCCGAGTCTGGCAGACACTTATAGAGCATCGTGAGATTGTTGCGGAAATTAAGGAAGGTCTTCATGGGATTACCCTTGGGCAACGTACCGCCCCCCACATGATAGACATAACTCTCAGGCAGACAGTATATCTTACGACCACGGATGCGCAATCGCCAACAGAGGTCTATCTCCTCGCTATGGGCGAAGAAACGACCGTCAAGACCGCCGACATCCCAATAGTCCTTGGAGCGGATCATCAGAGCCGCACCCGTCGCCCACAGGATCTCCGCGGCATAGTCGTACTGTCCGTTGTCATCCTCGACGGTGTCGAAGATGCGTCCTCGGCAGAAGGGGTAGCCCAATCGGTCGAGGAAGCCCCCGCTCGCCCCCGCATACTCAAACCTATCCTTGTCGAAGATAGACAGCAGTTTAGGCTGGCATGCCGCCACCTCTGGGTGCACGTCCATCATCTCGATGAGCGGGGTGAGCCAGTGGTGTGTCACCTCGATATCACTGTTCAGCAACAGGTAATACTCCGCCTCTATCTGCCGCAACGCCTTGTTATAGCCCTCGGCGAAGCCCCAGTTCTTGTCGAGCGTGATGACTCTGCACTCAGGGAACTCCCTCGCCAGCATCTGGAGGGAGCCGTCTGTAGAGGCGTTGTCAGCCACATATACGACAGCCTCGTCCCTAGAGTATTGCAACACGTTGGGAAGATACTGATGTAGCATCTTCTCCCCGTTCCAGTTTAATATGACGATTGCGACCTTATCCATAGCGCTGTCTTATCATGATTAAAATCGCCCAAGCGGACGTTGATGAGTTGGTTGTCATAATCCTCACGAGCCTGTGCGGCTGGGAGTTCCACACGGATATAGTTCTTCGTGAACCCATGCATCGCCTTGCCACGAGGGGCTTTCTCAAAGAGCACCTCCGCCTCGCTGCCGATATACCGCCGGTAGAAGGCATGCGTCTTCTCGTCCGAGAGGTCGAGAAGACGTTTGCTGCGCTCCCGCTTGTCATGCTCACTCACCACATAGGGTATCGAGAGCGCGGAGGTACCAGGACGCTCCGAGTAAGGAAAGACATGCAACTGGGTGATGTCAAGGTCCCGCAGGAACGTGTAAGTCTCCTCGAAGCACTCGGGAGTCTCGCCCCGACAGCCCACCATCACATCGACACCGATAAAAGCGTCGGGCATCACCTCCTTGACACGATGGATCTTTTCGGCAAACAACTGACGGTCGTAATGGCGGTGCATCAGTTTCAGCACCGTGTCACTGCCACTCTGCAAGGGGATATGGAAATGGGGCATGAAAGCACGGCTATGAGCGCAGAAGTCGATGAGTTCGTCACTCATCAGGTCGGGCTCCAGACTGCTGATACGGTAGCGACGGATACCCTCCACCCCGTCCAGCGCCTTGACAAGGTCGAGGAAACGCTCCCTCGTCGTCTTGCCGAAGTCCCCGATATTGACACCCGTCAGCACAATCTCCTTGCCTCCCTCCCGAGCAGCCTCCTCCGCCTGCACCACCAGCGACGCGATCGTCGGGTTACGGCTGAAGCCACGGGCATAGGGTATCGTACAGTAGGTGCAGAAATAGTCACAGCCGTCCTGCACCTTCAGGAAATAACGGGTGCGGTTGCCACGGGAGCAACTGGGTGCGAAGGTCTTGATGTCCTTCGTTTTCTCCGTCCTGTACGATGCGACGGTATCACGCCTGACAAAGCCCTCCGACAGAAACTGGATGAGGTCCGCCTTCTCGTTGGCGCCCAGCACGAGGTCGACACCTTCTATCTTGCTCACTTGCTCTGGCTTCAACTGCGCATAGCAGCCCGTGACCACCACGAAGGCGCCAGGATGCTCACGCACCATCCGATGGATTGCCTGACGACATTTATGGTCGGCGACCTCCGTCACGGAACAGGTGTTTATCAGACAGATATCAGCCTGCTCCCCCTTTGCTACGGTCTGCACCCCCATCTCTTGAAGCATCTTCGCAAAGGTCGATGTCTCAGAGAAATTCAGTTTACAGCCCAGTGTGAAATAGGCAGCCCGTTTACCTTGAAAAGCCGACGTATCTATCATATATATAATAAGGTGTCGTATAACGTAGATGCAAAGGTACTCATTTTTATCGTAAAAAATCACATTTTTAAGATTAATTGCATTAAGTGTAAAAATGACGTGAATTTTAACATTTTGTAAACGGTTGATTTACAATCGTTTGCAAAAAAGTTACAAAAAGAGGGCAAAAAAATCACAAAAAAAAGTACAACGTATTAAAAAAATGCCTACCTTTGCAGCGTTTTAATAAACAAATGATTGTTTTACAGATT
>ERZ842401.4209-NODE-4209-length-16985-cov-3.799764_pt1 | contig 16985 bp, 13 predicted proteins | sample MGYA00521270_ERZ842401 | MGnify/ENA primary metagenome ERZ842401 (study PRJEB31892, sample SAMEA3878208) | bioreactor metagenome | biome: Moose rumen | place: Sweden | collected 2011-10 | study: EMG produced TPA metagenomics assembly of the PRJEB12797 data set...
CCGTAACCCCTTGCTGGCATTGAAATTCATCCTTAAGAACAATCCGGCTAACAGTATAAACTACTTCTATGGATAACAAAAGGCCATGCCGCTTCGTCCGGCATGGCCTCATATATATTTATCCTGTAAACTGATCATTACTCCTTTTTGAATGGGCGGGAAAGGATTTCACCGGCGTCCACGTTCAGGGCCTTGGTGGGGCACACCTGGAAGCAGTAGCCGCAGCCGATGCAGTGATCGGTTTTGCGGGCTTTCCGGTCGATGAGCTCAATGCCCTCCTGCCAGCACACATCCACGCAGCGGCCGCAGCCGATGCACTTGTCGGTATCCACCTGGCATTGCTGATAGGCGTCGCCCAGGGCGTTTTGACGGGCCTTGGCGAAATCGCCGGGCATATTGAACAGCTGCAGGGCGTCCCCCTTCAGGCTGTCCAGATCGGGATAGCCTGCCTGATCCATCCATTTGCTCAGATCGCTGATCACCTTTTTGCAGGCCATGGTGCCGCCGGAGCAGGCCAGGGCCCCCAGCTGCACGCAGTCGCTGCCCGCCATGATGAACCGGGCGGCCTGATCGAAGGAGAACACGCCGCCGCCCGCGTACATGGGCAGGATAATGCCGTTATTGCGGCCCTCGGCTACCGCGTAGCACACGATGGGGTTGGCCTGGGTGCCGCCGTAGCCCGAGCCGGGCCGGGGCTGGGTGCGCCGCCAGTCCAGATCCATATAGAAAGCCTTCCAGCGGGCGGTAGGGCCCACGGCGTCGGCCCCGCTTGCCTGGGCCACGCGCATGGAGGTAAGCACATCACAGCCCTCCACCGCCAGCTTCACCATCACCTTCACGGAGGCAGGGGCCGCTTGACGGATCATGGCGGTGCAGTGGCGCACCAATTCATAGTAATCGAAAATCCGGTCCTTGGCCACGGCCACGCCGGGGGTGTTGAAGTGCAGCTCCAGGGCGTCGGCCCCGGCCAGAGAAAGCTCCTTGGCCTGCCGGATCCAATCCTTTTCCCAATCGCCGCCCTTCACGATATCGCTGTAATGCCCCACGGACACCCACAGCTTGATATCGGAATCCAGCTCCCGGCGGGCTTTCTTCACTTCCTCGCAGTACTGCTCCAGGGTGGAAACGGTGTCCGGCACCTGACGGCCCACCGCATGGCTGTGAAAGCAGGGCTGGCCCTGATAAGCCGCCGCCGCATCGGGATAAAAGAAGCTGCCGCCGCCGCTGCCGTGGCCGAAGTTGCGCATGGTGATGGCACCGGGACGCATTTTCGCGCTTTTCAGCACGTTTTTCGCGCCTTGGGTGGCTGGGGAGGAGGCCACCACGAAGGGATTGATCATATCCAAAGATTTTACATACAGATCAGCCATTTTTTTCACCGCTTTCCAATAATGTCAGGAGGGTTTGTGCGTCCGCCCGGAACTGCTCCGCCGTATCGTCCCGCACAAATTCCAGCAGCGCGCAGTGCGTTCCGCCCATATCCGCCGCGGCGTCCAGATAATACTGCCATTCCGCGGCGTTCAGGGGGCCCCGCTTCCCGTCCGGCCAGGAATACACATGAAAATTCAATAGTCTGCCGCACATCCGCTTGATCCCCTGAACCCGCTCCCGGGGCGTCAGGGCCACCGTGGGCTGCCACAGGCAGTACAGGTTGGGATGGTTCGCTTCCCGAATCAGCCTTTCCGCTGATTCGTTGGTATCAGTGAGGGTGTTTTTATGCCATTCAAAGGCCACCTTGATTTGTTCCTTTGCCGCTATTTCGGCAATCAGCGCTGCTTCTTGAGCCAAGCGCATAAATTGTTCGTCGTCCACGTCGGCGGAGGCCTGGGTGCCGGCCCAAACGCGGATCACTGGCGCGCCCAGGGCCTTGGCGGACCGCAGGCTGCGCTCAAAAGCGGGACCTGGCTGCTCGTTTTCGCCCAGACGGAAATAAGAACCGTAAGCGGCTACCATAAGCCCTGCCGCCTCCGTTTTTTGGCGCAGCAGCGCCGCGCCAACCGGATCATCCGGCTGCACATGCACGTTTTCGGACCATTCCACCGCTTTCAGTCCGCAATCGGCCAGCAAAGCGATCACATCGTCGGCGGATAAGGGCATTTTTTTGAAGGTGGCGGATACCGCCCCGGGGATCCATTGGGTTTTCATAGCTTCAGCACCGCTTCCCATACGCTTTCCTCCACCGGAATGCCGTTTTCCATATTGTCCTTCCGGGTGCGCATCATGTTCAGACCGGGATAATAGACCGGGCGGGCAGGATCCACCGGCTGGGAGGTCTGCATATCGGCCAGAGTGTCCCGGACCTTCTGGGCAAATTCCTTTCCGTCGGGAAGCCGGTTCAGGTCGATGGCGATGAACACCTGGCTCAGTTCGGTTTCCGTGGGCAGCTCGCCCACCTGCCGGGAGGTGCGGCCCCCGCTGAGGGCGGAGGCGATCAGGTCCAGCATCAGGGAAATGCCGCTGCCCTTCCAATAGCCGATGGGCAGCACCTGATGGGTGGCCAGGATATCGGCGGCGTTGCGGGTGATCTGCTGATCGGGATTGAAGCCGCCGTCCACCGGCAGCTCCTTATTCTGCCGCGCATAGCTTTCCAGCTTGCCGTAGCTGAACATGGAAACGGCCACGTCCAGCAGCACCGGGGCCTGGTCCCCATTGGGCACGGCGAACACCACCGGGTTGTTGCCCAGCCGGGCTTCCCGGCCCCCCCAGGGGGGCATGTTGGGCACAGTGTTGGTCCACAGGATGCCGATGCAGTTTTCTTGAACGGCCATCAAGCCGTAATTGCCGGGGCGCATCCAATGGTTGGTATTATTCAGCGCCACCACGCCGATGGTCTGCTGATGAGCCAGCTCAATGGCCCGCTCCATGCAGCGATAAGCGTTCAGGTTGCCGCAGCCCCGATTCCCGTTCCACCGCTCCAGCATGCCCAGACTGGCTTCCATTTCCGCTTCCGCGTTCACGTCCACCGAGCCGTTTTCAATGGATTTGATAAACTTGGGGAACCGGTTCAGCCCGTGGGTATAAATGCCGTCCCGGCTGGCGTCGGCAAACAGGGTCGCGGATAATTCCGCCCGATCCCCCGTAATGCTGTATTTGTTCAGCACGCGGATGAATTCATTTCGCATTACTTCGTAAGGAACACGCATATTTTTCCTCCTCAGATGTTTTCATACTGCTTTTCACCTAAATTGCTGAATGCAGTCCCAAGCAAAAGATCCTTCACGACGCGGCCCGCTCCGCTTGGGCCGCTGTTCAGGATGACACCGCTACTATATTGGTTAAAAGTAGCTTGCGTGTATTGTAACTAAAAGTAAGCATCTTAGCACTGTCATCCTGAGCATTGCGGAGCGCAAGTGAAGCGTTAGCGTTCGCTTGCGCCCGCCGTCAGGCGGGTAGGATCTTCTTGCTTGGCTACTATTCAATACTTTAGATGAGAAACAGTATCAGGGAACAAGCACAAGGTTTAGAATACAAAGTACAGATAATACAGTGATCACTTAGAAATGCAGCCTATTGTCCACACATTATAAATCTGTACTCTGCACTCTGTACTCTGTTCTCTACCCTCTAATCCCTATTGCCTACTCCCTTTCCTTACCCCTTCACCGCGCCCACCATAATGCCCTTCACAAAGTACCGCTGAATGAAGGGGTACACGCACAGGATGGGGATGGTGGCCACCACGATGGTGGCGAACTGGATGGTTTCGCTCATCATAAAGCCTTCGTCCGTATCGGACAGGATCAGGACCTCGCGCAATATCAGCTGCAGCGGGTAATACTTGCGGTCCTTGATGAACAGCATGGCGTTGAACCAGCTGTTCCAGTGGGACACGGCGTAATACAGCGCCACCACCGCCACGGAGGGCAGGATCAGGGGCGTGATGATGCGGAACAGAATGGTCAAGTGGCCGGCCCCGTCCAATTGGGCGCTTTCCTCCAGGCTGTCGGGCACGCCGGTCATGGCCGTGCGCACGATCACCAGATTGAACACGTTGATCAGCGAGGGCAGGATCAGGGCCCAGATGGATTTATACAGCCCCACGCCCTTTACCACGATGAAGAAGGGGATCATGCCGCCGGAAAAATACATGCTGAAAACCACCATCAGATTAAAGAACTTTTTGAGCATGTATTTTTTCCGGGAAAGCACATAGGCCGCCACCAGGGAAAACAGCATATCCAGCGAGGTACCAACGACCACGATGAACAGGGTGTTCCGATACCCCGTCCAGATATTCTGGTTGGCGATCACCGATTGATAGGCGGCCAGCGTGGGCTTTAAGGGCCAGAGCAGCAGGCCGGAATGGGCCATATAGGACGAGCCGTCGCTGAAGGACCCCGCCACCACGTGGATCAGGGGGATCAGGATCAGCACGCACAGGAATATCATCAGCAGATCATCGGCGGCGTAGAAAATGCGTTCGCCCAGCGGGACGCGGATGGCTTTTTTCTCACTGTGTTTGGATACAGAAGACATGGTTTTACCCCCCTCCTTTCACCACAGGCTGTTGCCGCCCAGGCGGCGGGTGATTTGATTGGTAAAGAACACCAGGATAAAGCATACCACCGAATTGAAGAAGCCCACCGCGGTGGAATAGCTGAAATTTACGTTTTCGGCAAAGCCCCGGCGGTACACGTAGGTGTTGATCACGTCCGCTTTCTCATAGGTCAGGGGGGTGTAGAGCAGCATGATCTTTTCGTAGCCCACATCGAACATCTTGCCCACCTTGAGAATGAACATGATCACGATGGTGGGCACCAGGCAGGGAATGGTGATATGGATGATCTGGTGCCATTTGTTGGCCCCGTCCACCCGAGCGGCCTCGTACAGCTCCTGATCGATGGCGGTCAGGGCGGAGAGGTACACGATGGAATTCCACCCGATATTGGACCAGATATCCGATACAATGTAGATGGGCACAAAGTAATTGGGCTCATACAGCATATTGGTGACCGGCATGCCGAATATGCTGTGCAGCAGCATGGTCACGCCCCCCGTGCGGCTGACCAGATCCCGGATGATGCCGCACACCACCACCACGGAAATGAAGTGGGGGATGTAGCTGATGGTCTGCACCACGCGGCTCATTTTGCGGGAGCGCAGCTCATTGATCAAAAGGGCCAGCACGATGGCCGAGGGGAAGGAAAAAATCAGGGTGGACAGGGCGATGGTGAAGGTGTTGCGCAAAAGCCTTGGCAGATAAGGATCGTTGAAGAAATTGATAAAGTGCTTCATGGCCACCCATTTGCTGCCCATGACGCCCTTGGCGGCTTTATAATCCTGGAAGGAAATCACCAGGCCGGCCATGGGCGCGTACTTAAAAACGATAAAGTAAGCCAGCACAGGCAAAAACAGCAGATAGAGCCGCCAATTCATTTGAAAATCCCGGCAGATGCGTTTGCCCAGCGGCATGCGGGGCCTGTTCACCGCAGCGCCTTTCCCGGGCTTGGACAGGGTGCTCATGGGGGGTCGCCTCCTAATGATCGCAGATTGGGTGCGGGCTTTTCTGGGAAGCCGTGTTTTCAAAATCCCTGTAGCGTTTTCGCCGCTCTTTATTCCGGCAGTTCACCGCCGCATTTTTCTTTAAGCAGCGAGCAGAATCGTTCTTCATCCACGGGCACGTTCACCCAGCCGCCGCCCGTCCAATCGGACAGGTGAATGGCGTTGGAAATTTCCAGGCCGTTCAAGCCCTCCAGCCCGTCGGCAAACAAGGGGGCTCCCGTCAGAATGGACTGGCAGAAGTTTTCCATGATGCCGGGATGGGAGGTGTAATCGCCCTCCACCGGCACTTCGCAGGAGGTCATTTTGGGCTTGCCCAGGCCCTTGGTCCAGGTGGCGTTGAATTTCGGCTCCTCCATTTCCAATTGGTCCAGATGGATTTTGCCGTTTTCCACCACCATCCGGCCCTTGGTGCCGTCGATTTCAAGCCGGTTGGTGCCGGGGGCGTCGATGACGGTGGTGATGTAGGTGCCGATGGCCCCGTTCGGGAATTCCGCCATGGCGATCACATCGTCCTCCACCTCGATTTTCCGGTGGCGGCCATAGTACACCTGGGCCTTTACCCGGCAGGGCATGCCCACGATCCACTGCCACATATCCAGGTTGTGGGGGTTCTGGTTCAGCAGCACGCCGCCGCCCTCGCCCTTCCAGGTGGCCCGCCAGCCGCCCTGATCGTAATAGCTTTGGCTGCGGTACCAGTTGGTGATCAGCCAATGGGTGTGCACGATGTCGCCCACCGCCCCGGACTTCACCAGCTCCCGGGCTTTGATGAAAACGGGGTCCGTGCGCTGGTTGAAATCCATGGCGAAGCGCAGCTCGGGATGGGCTTTGGCCACGGCGTTCATTTTCTTCACCTGTTTTGTGTACACGCCCGCGGGCTTTTCCACCAGGGTGTGCAGCCCGTGCTCCAGCGCGTAAATCGCCAAAGAGGGATGCAGATAATGGGGCGTGCAGATGTGCACCGCCTCCACCGCGCCGGAATCCATCAGCGCCCGGGCGGAATCAAAATACTGAACGGAATCGCCCAGGGCTTCCCGGGCCGCCTGGATGCGGGCGGGGTCCGTATCCGCGACGGCGCAAAGCTTCAGGCTGGGCACCTTGCCCTCCAAAATCTTTTTTACGTGCTGGCTGCCGATTTTGCCGTAGCCGATGATGCCGCAGCGTACCTGATCCATGTTACGCTTCCTCCCACAGTTTTTTCAGCAGCGCGATGGAAACGGGGCCCTCCGCGCCCAGATCGTCCGCCTTGCCCTCCACGCTGACCAGGCCCGTATAGCCCGTCTGCTTCATGGCGGAGAACATTTTGGAAAAGCCCGGTTCCGTCTCCTGGGGGGCGCGGCGGCCGATTTCTGTGGCGATGTGGCAGTGGGCGATACCGCCAAGACGGGCCAGATCCTCCGGGGCGTGATGCTCCACCGCGATGTGGTAATAATCCGCCAGCAGCTTGACGTGGGGATGATCCACCGCTGCGGCCAGGTCGGCCCCCTCGGCCACGGAATTGATCATGTTGGTTTCCGAACGGTTCAAAGGCTCGATCACGATGGTAATGCCGTATTCTCCCGCCACGAACCCGATCACCCGGGTCACTTCGATCAGGCGGCGGAAAGCTTCGCCGTAGGGCATGTTTTCCGGGCGCTTCCGGCTATTCCCGCTGCCGAACACCACCACTTTGCCGCCCAGCTTCTGCACCCGGGCAAGGGCGGGCCGCAGATAATCGATGATCTGCTGATCGGTGGTTTCGGGAGAGAGCAATTGCAGCGTTTTGGGGAACAGCACGTTAAAGGCAGGCACGGGAATGGAGGCGTTTTGCACCTTTTCCAAATTTGCCTGGAATTCCTCTTCCGTCCAGGCCGCCGCGGCGCTTACCGGGGGCTCCAGATAGTCAAAGCCCGCCCGGGCTACTTCGTCGATCCGTTCAATTTTCGCGCAAAATCCGATTTTCATCTGCCTTACTTCCTTTCAATTTTTTCTCCCGCCAAAATCAGGGTAGTATTGTAAATCCCGTTCAAATGAATCACGGCTTCCTCGCCGGTAAAGTCGATTTCCGCCCGGCAGCCCGCCGGGGCGATCACGGTGACGCAGCGGAAGGGGGCCTTGCCCTGCCGCTTGAGCGTCAATTGCGGCGCGGGTACGCGCAGGCTGTAGCCGTAGCTGACCCAGCCGCCGATGGGGTCCTCGCTGCCCTCCAGCACGGAGGGGGCCATTTCCGCGTCGCTGGCCGCCGTAACAGCGTATTTTCGTCCCTTGGGCGTTTCGTACTGATAGTTCATTCCTTTGCCGGTCAGCTTGCCGGGGGCGAAGTTGAAGGTCAGCCGGAAATCGTGGTCATTAAGGCCCAGACCAGTGATCCGGTCGTCCAGCACGTACACATCCTTTTCCAGGCGCACGGCCACCCGGCGGTGATACACCGGATCGTCGGTGAACACATAGCCGTTGTGGCTCACGTCGATGACGGCGTACCGTTCAGTTTCCTCAAACCGGTGCAGGAACAGCCGCACGCCCCGCACCCGGCTGACCCCGGGCACCGCGCCCATGGTGAGGTCGTCGCAGTACAGGGTGTTATGGGCCAGGGAGCCTGTAAAGTAGTGCCGCCAGTTTTTCCAGATGGACTGATTGTAGATGTAGCGACCCCCGTCCAGCAGGATGTCTTCCCCGGCGATGTGCAGTTCAAAATGTCCGGTATCATTATGGCTGTGGGTGCTCTTTTCACCCCGCTCCAGCTGCACGCCGTGAATGTGCATATAGCTGTCCTCTGCTCCCCAGCCGGTGCGCATGATGTGGATGCCCGCTTCCTTCATGGAGAAATTCCGCTCCGTAGGCGCGTGGCCCTGTTTCCTGCCCGTGGCCACCCACAGGAAATCTCCCCGGCCCGTCCACTCCGCCATCTGCCGGAACCAGGATCGCATTTCGTTCAGATCATAGGGGTCCATGGACAGGTTCATGCCCTCGTATACCGACGTATCGCTGCGCCGGGCCAGCAGATCGTCCCGGTCCGCGTCGCCGATCATGGGGGTGGAAAAATCAGGCTTCAATTGCCGCAGGATGAATTCGCAGGCGCGGCTTAATGTATCCTTGGCGTAGGGCGGCACGGGGATGCCGTTCAGCTGGCACAGCCGCACGCACTGGAAATAGCTGATGGCCGCCACCATGTGGTAGATGCTGGTGCGCTCCATGTGCACCCCGTCGTTATCGAAGGAATAGCGCATTTCGTGCATCACCCGCTGATACCCATGTCGGAACCATGCCTTGTCCCTGTCCAGTTCCGGGAACAGGATGGCGGTTTGCAGCAGGGCTCCGGATTCCATGGTCAGCCAATTGCTGCTTTTTTCATGGTTGGTATAATGGGTCACCAGGTAATCGGCGTGCATCTTCACGGCGCTCAGATACAGCGCCCAGCCTTCTTCGTCAAAAGCCTTGCTTTCCCGGAAGGCGCACAGGCAGGGCAGGAAGGCGGTATACAGCCTCATGGCGGTTTCAATGTGCCGCCAGGGATAGCTGGGATATTTGTGGCGCTCGATATAGCCCGCTTCGTCGGCATAAAAATCCTCAATGGGCCAGGCCGCCAAAAAGCTTTTGAGCAGGGCCAGCGCTTCCCGGGGGTACCGTTCATCCCCCGTTTTCGCGTAGGCACGGGCCAGGGGCTGCCAGAAAATGAAGCGGTACAGGCTCCAGCTCCATTCGTTGTCGTGGGCGGCGTCGGTGGTGGGATTAAAGTGCCAATCGATTTCACCGGGAAAGGTGTAGCCGTACAAGGTATGGCGCATCACCTCTTCCGCGTCCTCGATCAGGCGATCATCGGTGTTTTTCCGAAGATCATCCGCAGTAAAGAGATATTTGGGAGTCTGCCGGGTGCGGAAATGGCGAATGATCTCCTCCGCGCACCGGGCTTTATCTCCCCGCGCCAGCGCGGCGGAGGCCTGGGATAATTCCGGGCGGGAAATATCCGTCAGTTCGATGACCGTATCCATCCAGTCCATGGGGATTCCTCCGATCAAAATTGATGAAATATGCTCTGGAAAGGCCTCCGGCCCGCCTTTCCGCAGCATATTCCAAATGGAATAGCAGGGGCGGCGGAATCGCCGCCCCCGCAGGGCAAATAGATTAGTTGGCCATGAAAGCGTCGTAGGCAGCCTGCTTGTACTGGATGGCGCGGCTCAGGCCGAAGGCCTCCAGCTGGGCGGTATAGGCGGCCCAGGCTTCATCGGTCAGTTCCTGCTGGCCGGTGATCCACTTGGCTTCCATTTCTTCCTTGTAGGTCTTGATGTTGGCGGTGATGGTGGCGAAATCGTCCGCGTCGTCGGTGGCGATGGCCGCGCCGGCGGGATACATGTATTCACCGAAATCCGTCTTGGTCCACAGCTTCATGCCGGCGATCTGGGCGGTGTAGCTGTAGTACTGATCGTTTACCCGGGTATCCTGCACCACGGGGCCGTTCTGGTGGCCGCGGGCGTACAGGCTCAGAGCGGCGGCCAGGTTGAGGCCGTCGGGATTATGCAGCACAACGTCGGTGAAGGTGGGATAGCCGTCCACCATATTGTAGCTTTCGCCCTCGATGCCGAAGCAGTTGATCATGTGGCCTTCTTCGGAATACATCCAATCCAGCAGATACAGCGCGGCTTCGTACTTTTCGCCGCCCTCGTCGGCCAGCCGCTTGGAAATGGCGGCGGAGGAGCCGGAGGCGTCGTACAGGCCGTTCATCTTGGAGAACTTGGCGTTCTGGCCCTTCACGGAGGTGACGGGCACGGTGGTGACCATGTCGCTTTCATCCTGGATCAGGCCCGCTTCCAGCAGGTTGGGGAAAATGTTGGAGGCGCCGCCGCCGCAGGCATCATAGGTGGCAAAGGCGTTGCCGGCGGCCATGATGCCGCGGCCGTCGCCGGCCTTGGTGTGGGTCAGGTAATCGGGATCGAACAGGCCGTCCGCGTACCAGCGCACCATGGCCTTCAGGTACTCATAGCGGCTGTCTTCGGCAATGCCATTCTTCACCACGCCGTCTTCCACATAGTAATCCCAGAAGTTGTCAAAGCCAGGGGCAAAGATCTGGTTCATCCACTCGGTGCGGGTGATGAAGGGGATCATATCGGGATGGGCGGCCTTCACGGCGCGCAGCACGTTTTCCCACTCCTCGAAGGTTTCGGGCACTTCCAGGCCCAGTTCCTTCAGGATGTCGCCCCGCATATAGAAGCCGGAGGTGAACAGGCAGTTGTTGTCCTCAAAGGTGGTGCCGCGCAGGAAGGGGAACACATAGTAGTCGCCGTCAGCGGTCTTGACCGCCTTGTCGATGGCCACTTCATTGTCCAGGATCTTTTTCAGGTTGGGGGTCTTGCCGGAGGCGATGGCGTCGTTCAGAGGCGCGATCACTTCATCGGCGATCGCGGCGGAAGCGCCGCCGGGATAGGAGGTCCAGGAATATTCCACGATGTCGGGCATTTCGTCCGGCACGGCGGTGAGCAGGTTGAATTCGGTGCCGTCCTGACCGGCGGCGGGATGAATGAATTCGATTTCAATGCCGGTGGCTTCCTTCACGGCTTCATACCAACGGGTCTGATCCATGTTGGTAACGCCGGCGGCGTTCAGGTTTTCATGCAGCTTTACCCAATAGGTCAGCTTCACGCCCGCGTAGGGCTTGTCTTCCGCGGCGTAGGCGGGCAGGGCGAAAATCGTCGCCAGCATCACCAGCGCCAGGCACAGAGATACCAGTTTCTTCATGGTTGTGTCTCCTTTTTTGATTATATTTTATCAGCGGCGTGGCAGCCGCCAATAATTCGTATGTTACAGGGAAAGGCTCATTTCTCCGGGCAGCGCCCATTTTTCGGCGGAAGCAAGGAAGACTTCTTCCAATCCTTGTACGCAGGGGAACCGGTCGCCGTCCTCCTCCAGCCAAATAACATGATCGGGCGCAATATCCCGAACCGGCAGGGCCTGGGCCATGCGCACGGCCCGCAAATGGGACAGGCCGGCCCGGGGGCCGCACAGGGGGGCCCCGCCCTCCTTCACGCACTGCACGGCGTCATACAGCTTTTGCATCATGGGCGTATCGCCGTCCAGGTCGTAGTTGATGATTTCCCCCGTATCGGCGGTCACTTGGAAGGGCCTGCCCTTGCCCCAGGTGAGCGTGCCGTGCTCAAATTCTGCCAGTCCCATTTGGCCCAGATTTGTTTTTTTCAGCGGATGGGCCGTGTAATACAGGATGGGCACGCCCCCGTCCGTCATAAAGCGCAGGGCGGCAATATCATAGTTTTCTACATAGGGGTTTCCCCGGTACAATTCGCCCTGAACTGTTTTTAATCCTGCGGGGGAATCCATGGTATCGCCCAGCAGGAAGGTCATCAGCTGAAAATGATGGGCGCAGGCGTTCATGAACGGGCTGTCCAGCACCTCCCGGCCGTCCACGGTGATTTTCCCGGCCCAGTTGCTGCGGGCGTAATACTTTTCTCCCCGGCGCATGGCGTGCACGCAGCGGAAGCGCAGGGGCTGGCCGAACCGGCCCGAAAGAATATCCTGTTTCAGCGCCAGCACCGCCCGATCGTAATTCAGCTGCCAGCCCAGCGCCAGAAACCGGCCCGCTTCCCGGGCGGCCGCTTCCATCGTCAGGGTTTCCGCTTCGGTGAGGCACAAAGGCTTTTCGCACAGCACGTTCGCCCCGTTTTTCAGGCATTCCAGCACCATTTGCGCGTGCAGATGAATGGGGGAGGAAATCACGGCCAGGTCAGCCCGGTCCCGCGCAAAAAAGCTTTCCAGACTGGTATATACCGGAATGGCTTTTTCCCGGATGACCGGGAATTTTTCCTCCAGTCCGGGGGCCACGTCCACAATGCCGATCACGTCGCCGCCCACGTCCTTGTCCGTGGCTTCAGCCAGGTACTTTTGGCCGTACATGCCAATGGACACCAGCAGGATCCGGGGTCGATCAATCCTGGACATCATTCATTTCCTCCCGCACATTCCGGAATGCCGCCTGGCCCGTGCCGACGGCGGCCAAGCCCACCAAAGCGCCGGTAAAGCGTTTTCCCATTTTCAAGCCTTCATCGGTTAAGTATTCGCAGCGAAACGCCTTTGTTCCTTTTGCTTCCGCACAGGAAGCTGTAAACGTAAGCCCGCGGCCCTCAATTCGCAGTTTGGCCTGCCAGCCGGGCACCGAACATAGCGTTTCTTCCATATCTTCTTCGCCGATATGCTGCCGGAGCACCACGTCCGCGCCCTGGGCTGTTTTCCGAAGGCCCAGCAGGAAATAGCTATGCTCATCGTAATAGCCCGTCAGGCCCGCCGTGCAGCCCAATTCCATCTGGCGCACGTCCACAGTGGCTTCCAGGGAAACGCTGGCCTCCCGCAGCCGATGCAGCAGCGCGTGGGCGTCTGCCATATCGGATAATTCCGCGCCACCCTGCAATCGGATACTGCCGTCCGCCTCGATACAGGAAAAGCTTTCCGGGGAAAGCCGGGGGCACACCCAGGGCTCGTTTTGCTCCACAGGCACATCCGGCAGGAGCTTCTTTTGCAGGCAGGAGGGTCCCTTTAGCCGGTTGACCATGGGCCAGCCGTCCGGGGTCCATTCCAGGGGGTCCAGGGCGGTTTCCCGGCCCATCAGCGTTTTTTCTTCCACCCGCCTGCCGCACAGGTACACGAAGGCCCATCTCCCATCCGGCAATTGCACCGGTTTCCCGTGACCGCTCCGGCGGATATACGCGTATTCATCCTTTTTGCCCAAAATGGGATTGAAGGGACAGCTTTCATAAGGCCCGTAAATGCTGCGGGACCGGGCGCAGGATTCCACGTGGCCGAAGCCCGTGCCGCCCCCCGCCATGAACAGGTAATACCAGCCGTCCTTTTTCAGCAAATGGGGCCCTTCGCTTTTGATTCGGTTCCAGCCGTACCAGATCATGCGGGGCGCATCCAGCAAATCCCCCTCGTCGCTGAGGGGCGTGATCTGGGCCCCGATGTTAGTGACCAGATACCGTTTCCCATCGTCGTCCGTAAAAATGGAGGGGTCGATGCCATCCACATCCAGGAATTTGGGAGAGTCCCAGGGGCCCTGGGGCGTGGGGGCGGAGGTGATCATCTGGGTGCGCACGGGCACGGCGGCGGTATGCAGGGTGGCCACCACCCAGAACCGACCTTTGTAATAAGAAATATCCGGGGCCCAATAGCCGAAGCCCCCGTTCAGACCCCGCAGATGGGCGGTATCCGGGTCGGTGAACACATGGCCGATGGTTTCCCAATGCACCAGATCCCGGGAATGGCTGATGGGAAGGGCCGGCACCATCACGAAGGAGGAATTGATCATGTAATAATCTTCCCCCACCCGCACGATGGAGGGATCGGGCCGGAACCCCCGCAGCACGGGATTGCGGTAGCAATCCGCAAGACGAACGCCGCAAAGCTCCTCCAGGGCCTTCAGTGCCTTTGGGCTCGTTTGCGCAGCGATGTCCAGGGGCGTGATGCCCTGGGGGTCCCCTGCCAGGGCATCCATGCCCAGCACCTGCAGGGCAAAGGCCATGGTGTCCCGGTCCCCGGAGGCCGCCGCCGCGTGCAGCAGATTTCGGCCCTGAGCGTCCTTTTCTAAGGGCATACCGTGGCAGCGCTCCACAAGCAATCGCAGCATATCCGCTTTTCCCAGCCTGGCGGCGTAGTAAGCCCAGCCGGTTTTTATATCGCTGGCCACGGTGGAATATTTTCCGTCATGCAACTCCCGGGAAAGCCTCTCCCGATCGCCCGTATCGATCAGGCGTTCAACGGTCGCTTCCATGTTCCTGCTCCTCTCTGCATTTTTTCCACACCCGCTCAAACCACAAATCCCTCTCCGGCATGGGCCGGGTAGGCTCCCGGCGGCTTTCCGAGCCGTAAGTCATCAGGACGCCGGGGGGATTTCCCTTTTCCTCCGCCGCGCAGAGCATGGCGGACAATACGGCTTTTTGGGTGAGCAGCATATCCTTGAGCAGCAAGCCTTCCCGCATGTTTTCCGTTTCAGGCTTGGATTGCAGCAGCGCCGCTTCCACCTTCTTTTTGAGCGCTTCCATGCCGTTTTTATCCCGCTGGAAGGCGGCGACCCGGGTCATTTCCGTTTGGAAGGAGGCGGCGTCGCCCCGGGGCAAAAGAATCGGTTCAAAAGGCAAATTCTTTTCCGATACGGTGCGGTTATTTTTCATGATGTGCTTTGCCGCCCGCAGGGACCCGGCCTGGGTGGAATTGAGCGCCGTGCCCCCGGGCCGCTTTCTGCCGAAGGTGCCCGCCGCCTCGCCGCACACATACAGCCCCGGCACGCGGGTTTGCCAGTCGGCGTCCACGGCGATGCCGCCGTTGTGGTGCTGGGCGCACACCCGGATTTCCAGCATTTCCTTTTCCAAATCGATGCAGTGATCCCGGTACAGTTGGATGGCTGGGCCGTTCATGGCTTTCAGGCGAAGGAAGGGCGTTTCCTGAACCGCGCCGCAGTTTTCAAGATATTTTTTCGCTTCCTCCGGCAGATTGTCCAGGGCCCAGCCCCGGGGATTTTGCCGGTAATCCAGATACACCCGCCGGCCCGCGTCGTTTTCCTGCTTTACCAGAATGTCCACCTGGCTGGAGCCCGGCACCTTGCTTTCGTCAAAGGGCCATTGGTAGCCCTTCAAAAAGGTAAGGGCCAGGGCCTGTTTTTCGCCCAGGGCGTCGGCCAGGAATTCCCGTTCCGTTCCCTGATCATCTTCGGAAACGTACCGGGGCACCACCTGCTGATAGCTGCCGCTGACGTTCCAGCGGAGTTTTACGGAGGCCAGGCCGTACTGCCAGCAATCCAGGTTCGCCCCCGCCGCCCCGGCCTCCAGGGCCAGGCCGCTCATGCCGTGCTGGCTTTCGGGGTACACCCGGTCCCGGTAAATATGGGCCGGGCCCCCGGTGCACAGCACCAAATTGGCGCAGCGGACGCGGAGGAATTCTTTTTTTTCGGTCAAATACACGTCCAGCGCCGCCACGCCGTTTTCATCGGTGACGACGCGGGCGGCCAAGGCGTGATCCAAAATGGAAACGCCCCGGGCCCGGACGGATTTTTCCAGGGCCTCCGTCATGTATTTGCTGGTCAGGGGACCCGCGGAAGTGGCCCGACGGCGGGTATCGTGGTCCGTCTGGTAGCCCACGTATTCCCCAAATTCATTGGTGGGAAAGGGCACGCCCAGGGACGCCAGCTTCAAAAAGCTGGGAGCGGATGCCACCGCTTCGCACAGCGCCGTATCGCCGTTCACATCGGGATAATGCAAATCATGGGCCAGCGCGCCCACGCTGTCCCCTTCGTCCCCGGCCAGGGACAGTTTATAATAGGTTTGCTTGTCGCTGCCCGTGTTCCGGGAGGTGCCGGCGTTCATGTCCTCCGTCACCAGCAGCAGGCTTTTTTCGCCCAGCGCCGCCAGGGTGTCCGCCGCGTTCAGCCCCGCGCAGCCGGACCCCACCACCACCGTGCGGGCGGTGATTTCATTCATGCAAGACACCCCCCTTTGGTTGAGAGTACAGAGTGCAGAGTTCAGAGTACAGATGACATAGTGTTCACAAAGGAATGCAGTTTCTTGGTCAGACAAAACAAATCTGCACTCTGTACTCTGTTCACTTTTTCAAAGTCTTTGCAGCGCAAACCCGCCGTCGGCGTCCAGCACTTGGCCTGCGGAATAATCCAAAAGGCCTTCGGCGCAGGCCAGCACCATCTTCGCCACGTCCTGGGGCGTGCCGAAGCGCTTCACCGGCAGCAGGCCCCCTTCGATGAGGCGCTGGTACTTTTCATGCACTACTTTCGTCATATCCGTGTCGATGATGCCAGGTCGGATTTCAAACACGGGGATGCCCTCCCCGGCCAGTCGGTCCGCGAACAGCTTGGTCACCATGCCCACGCCTGCCTTGCTGACACAGTATTCCCCCCGGGAGGTGGACGAGGTGTAAGCGCTCATGCTGCCGATGTTCACGATGCGGGGCTGCCAGTTGGGGAGCCCAGCCTCGCGCTCGGCGATCATTTCTTTGGCAAACAGCTGGCACATGAACAGGGTGCCCTTCAAATTGATGCCGATCACCCGGTCAAAGCTTTCTTCCGTCATTTCCAGCAGGTCTTTCCGCTCCAGGGGGGCCACCCCGGTATTGTTCACCAGCAAATCGATCCGTCCGTACTGCTTGACCAAATAATCAATGGCGGCCTGGCGTTCCTCCGTTTTGGATATATCACAGGGAAAATAATCCCGGTCCTGGGGAAGGTTTTCCGGCCTTTCCTTCCGCGCGCCGGAATAAATCACCGTCCAGTCCCGCTCCCGCAGCAGATCGGCGATCCCCCGGCCGATGCCCCGGCTGGACCCGGTTACGAAAGCGACCTTCACAGCTTATATACCTCCCTGTCCCGCACTACGCAGCCCGCGGGCGTGCCCTGGCGCAGCAATACCGCGCAGCCGCCGCAGGTGACGCACACCTTTTTGGGGTCCATCGCGCCGTTTTCCCGTAAATCCCGGATAAAATCGGGATAGGCGAAGGCCAGCCTGCCA
>ERZ842401.4211-NODE-4211-length-16980-cov-6.437459_pt1 | contig 16980 bp, 16 predicted proteins | sample MGYA00521270_ERZ842401 | MGnify/ENA primary metagenome ERZ842401 (study PRJEB31892, sample SAMEA3878208) | bioreactor metagenome | biome: Moose rumen | place: Sweden | collected 2011-10 | study: EMG produced TPA metagenomics assembly of the PRJEB12797 data set...
CATTAAATATTAATAAGTTATATAAACAACGCGTTAAATTAACGCATCACTAGTATTTTTTTGACTTCAATTTATTCCAATAAGAAATTGCTATCCCTTTTATTTCCACATATTCCGGTATTCTTTTCTTCTCACATATAATAAAGAAAACCACAGCTCCTACAATGACCTGTATTGGAAGAATAATGAAATTCGAGAATGGCAGATACTTGAAGAAATATACGCAGATGGCAATAAGAAAAGCGAGGCCATATGAAGGAGCAATGTCCTTCAATTGCATCCATGAAGAATAGTGCAGTTCACGGCCTGTGTAATATGAATTCAAGAAGAACGCTATGATCCCTGAAATTATAGAACCGATGAGCATCCAATATATGTTTACAAATATTCCGAGGCATAGAGGGCCAATTGCTACAATCTTCTTTACTATTTCCAAAATCAAAAAAATGTCACTCCGTCCCTCAATCTGAAGCATATTCAAGTTAATTGCATGAAGAGGATACAATGAAAGGGAAATACAAATAAAAGGAAGATAGGTCGCGGCTTCATGCCACTGCGGGCCTATCAAGCAATAAATAAAAGGCTCAGCTACTGCCCCCATTGATACCATCAGAACCGCTGTAACAAACATCGTAGTTTTAATAACCTTACGATAGGCAGCAATCATACGTTTTTTATCATCTTGTATTTCTGCAAGTGCGGGAAAAGAAACACGTTGTACTATCGCAGTAAAATTAGAAGAAAATAGGTGAGCATACTCTTTGGAACGTGAATACTGCCCCAACGTAGCAGGGCTATAAAACTTTCCGACAACGACTTGATATAGCTGATTCCAAATATTATTGAGCAGCCCAGAAAGCATCATCTTCCATCCAAATCCCCACATATACTTAAAGCTATTGACGCTAAACCTTAGTTTAGGCCACCACTTATTCAATACCCACAAGCATATAGTATAAACTAATTTATTTGAGAGTTGCTGGCCAACCAATGACCAAACTCCAAAACCAGTAAATGCCATCACTATGCCCACTATTCCACTGATTATAGCAGCAGAGACCGAGGCCTTTGTCCTGGTTTTGAAATCAATACGCTTGGCAAGAATTGTATTCTGGACGATAGATAGGGCTTGAATGATTAATAACGCCCCCATTGCTCTCGTCAAATTTACCAACTCAGGACGCTCAAAAAAAGTAGCAATCAAAGGGGCGCAAGCAAACAAAAAAAGGAACAAAAAGGTACTAATCACCATGTTGGTAATAAACATAGTGTTATAGTCCTCGTTTGAAACATGTTGCTTCCGGATAAGGGCATTGGAGAAGCCACTATCTACAATTCCGGTCAAAACAGTCGTAAAAATAGTTACAATCCCAATCAACCCATACTCCGATGGAGTTAATATACGGGCAAGAACTAACCCAACTATAAATGTAACACCATGGCCCAAGAATGCATCAGCTGCACTCCAACCAACACCAGAAACGGTCTTGTTTTTTAGAGATTCTGCCATCAATTCCTATAGCCTCATTATTGTTGAGCCTGATGCTCCAAGCCCTTGTCTCTGAAGAAATTGGAGTTAGTCTCTTCCTTCATCTCGTCAATGACCTTCAGCAGGTACTGCCCATATTGGTTCTTCAGCATCGGCTCGGCCAGCTCGCGCATCTTTTCCTCGCTGATCCAACCATTACGATAGGCGATGCCCTCCAGACAGGCGACCTTCAGTCCCTGACGTTTCTCGATAACCTCAACAAAGGTACTTGCCTCGGCAAGGCTGTCGTGGGTGCCGGTATCGAGCCAAGCGAAACCACGGCCAAAGACCTGTACCTTCAGTTCGCCGTCCTTCAGGAACTCCTGGTTGACGGTGGTAATCTCCAACTCCCCTCTTGCGCTGGGTTTGATGTGTTTGGCCACATCCACCACTTTGTTCGGGTAGAAGTAAAGGCCCACCACAGCGTAATTGCTCTTTGGCTCTTTGGGCTTCTCCTCGATGCTGAGGCAGTTGCCTTGCTTATCAAACTCGGCTACACCATAACGTTCTGGATCGGACACCCAGTAACCAAAGACGGTAGCCTTCTTCTCCTCTTCCGCTGCCTTCACAGCCTTGCGGAGCAGACCGGTGAAGCCACTGCCATAGAAGATGTTATCGCCCAGAACAAGGCAAGCGGAATCACTACCTATAAACTTATCACCAATAATGAAGGCTTGTGCCAAGCCATCTGGTGATGGCTGTTCGGCATACTCGAAGTGAACGCCATAATCAGAGCCATCGCCCAGCAGACGCTTGAAGCCCGGGAGGTCGTAAGGTGTAGAGATAATCAGTATATCCCTTATCCCTGCCAGCATCAATGCGCTGATGGGGTAATACACCATCGGCTTGTCATAGATGGGCAGAAGTTGTTTGCTCACACCCTTGGTAATCGGGTAAAGCCTTGTGCCGGAGCCTCCGGCGAGAACGATTCCTTTCATCGGTTATCTGTTTTTATACATGTTATCGTAATACTTCTGATAATCCCCAGATGTCACATTATCCAGCCACTCCTGGTTATCAAGATACCACTTCACCGTCAACTCAATCCCCTCCTCAAACTGGAGACTGGGTTCCCATCCGAGTTCTTTCTGAAGTTTTGTGGAGTCAATGGCATAGCGAAGGTCGTGACCGGCACGGTCAGTAACATAGGTTATCAAATCCATGTCAGCCCCTTCGGGACGACCAAGGAGACGGTCAACGGTATTGATAAGGACCTTAATGATATCAATGTTCTTCCACTCATTGAATCCGCCAATGTTGTAGGTCTCGGCAATCTTACCATTATGGAAGATGGTATCAATGGCTCTTGCATGGTCAACCACATACAGCCAGTCACGAACATTCTCGCCCTTACCATAGACAGGGAGGGGCTTGCGGTGACGGATATTGTTGATGAACAACGGTATCAGCTTTTCAGGGAACTGATACGGGCCGTAGTTGTTTGAGCAGTTTGTCACAATGGTCGGCATACCGAAGGTATCGTGAAAGGCACGGACAAAATGGTCGCTGCTGGCCTTGGCCGCACTGTAAGGACTATGTGGCTGGTATTTCAAGTCCTCAGTGAAAAACTGCTCACCATAAGCCAGGTGGTGCTTGCCAGAGCTGGCCTTGGTGGTGAACGGAGGCTCAATGCCTTCCGGATGGGTCATCTGCAGTGCACCATAGACCTCGTCGGTGGAGATGTGATAGAAGCGCTTGCCCTCATACTTCTCTGGCAGACTTTCCCAATAAGCCTTGGCTGCCTGAAGCATGGACAGGGTGCCCATCACATTGGTCTGCGCAAAGGTGAACGGATCTTTGATACTGCGGTCGACGTGGCTCTCTGCTGCGAGGTGGATGATTCCATCAACCTTCTCATCCTGCATGAGTTTGAGAACGCCCTCGAAATCGCAGATGTCCATCTTCACAAACTTGTAGTTGGGCTTGTCCTCTACATCCTTAAGATTAGCGAGGTTACCCGCATAGGTGAGTTTGTCAAGATTGATGATCTTGTACTCTGGATACTTGTTCACAAACAGGCGAACAACGTGAGAGCCTATAAAACCAGCACCACCAGTTATTAAAATGCATCGCATAAGCTTAGATACTAGACTTCAAACAATTAAAACTTCTTCCACACCATCTTATTCACAATCCCCACATAACTCTGAATAAGCTTGATCACCTTCGTGGAGACATTCTCATCGGTATATGCCGGCACAGGGCAAGCGTCATCGCCATTCTGGTGCATACTCACTGCGAGGTCCACAGCCTGGAGCACCTGCTCAGATGTGATGGATCCAATCGTGAAAACGCCCTTGTCCATCGCCTCGGGACGTTCAGTAGATGTGCGGATACTGACGGCCGGGAAGCCGAAGAACGCACCTTCCTCCGGAACTGTTCCGCTATCACTCACGACACAAAAAGCATTCTGCTGAAGCTTATTGTAATCAAAGAACCCCAGCGGCTTGTGCTGAATAACCTTGTCACTGAACTTGAAGCCTCGCTTCTCAATCATCTTCTGGCTACGTGGATGGCAACTGTATAGCACAGGCATATTGTAGGTCTCTGCCATCGTGTTCACGGCATTCATCAGTGAGAAGAAGTTGGCTTCGATGTCAATGTTCTCCTCGCGGTGGGCGCTCAGAAGAATATACTTGCCTTTTTCCAGGCCAAGGTCTTCCAGCACCGTGCTCGCTTCAATCTGCGGCAGCACACCTTTCAGCACTTCCGCCATCGGGGAACCTACGACGTAAGTGTATTCGGGCTTTACGCCGGTATCAAGAATGTATCTTCTAGCGTGCTCGCTGTAGCATAGGTTCACATCGCTGGTAACATCCACCACGCGACGGATGACCTCCTCGGGCAGATTTTCATCCTTACAACGATTGCCGGCTTCCATGTGAAAGATGGGGATCTTCAGACGTTTGGCGGATATGACGCAGAGGCAGGAGTTGGTATCGCCTAGCACAATCACAGCATCCGGCTTCACCTCGGCCATCAGCTCGTAGCTCTTGGCTATAACATTACCCATAGTCTGGCCCAGGTTATCACCGACTACACCAAGATAGTAGTCCGGCTCACGGAGGCCAAGGTCCTTGAAGAAGACCTCGTTAAGGGTGTAATCGTAGTTCTGTCCGGTATGCACCAGAACCTGGTCAAAGTACTTGTCTGCCTTCTTGATGATGGCGGACATCTTTATGATTTCGGGGCGGGTTCCCACGATGGTCATCAATTTCAGCTTGCTCATTGCTTACAGGTTATAATGAGGATAGAGGTCTTTGTGCTTGTAGATCCATCCGGCCATTTCAGACACCATCTGCTCGTAGTCGGGGATTTGGTAGTTGAAGTCCCAGTTGGTACGTTTGAGGCTCTTGTCGGCATTCACGCCCTCAACGGGATTAATCTGAACGCGACCGTTTCTGAGATACTTGTTGAAGAGTTTCAAAAGCTCATACTTAGAGATGTCGGTGTCAGGCACGGCATTCACCAGGCCGTGGGCACGTTCTTTGGCCGCGGCTTCCATTGTCTTGGCGAGTTGGTAGGTACACTGACCAGTCCACATGGCCTTGGTGTAGCCATTGACTACGGGGTGTTCACCTGTGGTGTTGTTCATGAACCAGTTGAGCAGACCTATGCCTTTGGGATTGATATCTGCACCTACAATACTGTTGCGCAGGGATAGGTTTTTGTCATCATCCAACTCACCGAGGGCTTTGCTCCGATCGTAGAAGGTTTCACCGTCACGAAGGTCGTGTTCGGTGTAAGAGCCCTTCTTGCCGGAGAACACGCAGTCAGTGGTCATGTGGATGACCTGAGTGTCTATGCCTTCGGTGGTCTTGGCTAGGAAGTGAGGAAAGTAGCTGTTGAGGAATGCAGCCAGTGCATGGTTGTTCTCGGCAAACTGGTTGAGAACGCCGATGCAGTTGATTACTGTGTCGTAATTACCTTCTTTAATGACTCTTGCAATGGTTTCGGTGTCAAAGGCATTTCCGGCAAAGCTCTTGATGAGTTTGGACTCGTGGAGGTCAAAACCATAGACTTCGTGACCTTGCTCCTGAAGGTATAGGCTGATGGTATGACCGGCCATACCGTTGCAGCCGCAAATAAAGAATTTCATATTATGCGAGGTTTTCTATTCCTTTGAGTTCGTTCTGGATGTATTCGAGAGAAAGAAGTTTCTCCTTGACTTGCTCGACACTGAGACGAGTGGTATTGTCGGAGTTGAACTCGGTGAGGATGTTGCGGTTCTCGTTGCCTTCCGTGAAGTACTTGTCGTAGTTGAGGTCGCGGTTGTCGGCCGGGACGCGGTAGAAGTTGCCTTCGTCGATGGCTTTGGCGCATTCCTCATTGGTAAGGAGAGTTTCATAGAGCTTTTCACCATGGCGGATGCCGATGACTTTGATGTCTTCTTTCTTTCCGCCGAATATTTCGCAGACGGCTTCGGCCTGGGTTTGGATGGTGCAAGCGGGTGCTTTCTGGACAAAGATGTCGCCACTATGGCCATGCTCGAATGCATAGAGAACGAGGTCGATGGCTTCGTCGAGGCTCATGATGAATCGGGTCATCTTGGGTTCGGTGATGGTGATGGGGTTGCCTTCTTTGATCTGGGATATCCATAGGGGCACGACGGAGCCTCGGGAGCAAAGAACGTTTCCGTAACGGGTGCATGCTATCATCGTATCACCGGAGTATCGACTTTTTGCGACAGCGACCTTCTCTTCGATGGCTTTGGTGATGCCCATCGCATTGATGGGATAGGCGGCCTTGTCGGTGGAGAGGCAGATGACTGCTTTGACCTTGGCATCGATGGCTGCGGTGATGATGTTGTCGGTTCCTATGACGTTGGTTCGGACAGCCTCCATCGGAAAAAACTCGCAGGAGGGCACTTGCTTGAGGGCCGCAGCGTGAAACACGAAGTCAACGTTGTTCATCGCTGATTTACAGGAGTTTAGGTCGCGAACATCGCCGATGTAGAATTTGATTTTGTGTGCGACATCGGGATACCTGGCCTGGTATTCGTGACGCATGTCATCTTGCTTTTTCTCGTCACGAGAAAAGATGCGGATTTCACCGATGTCGGTGCGGAGAAAACGGCGGAGGACAGCGTTTCCGAAGGATCCTGTGCCGCCACTAATGAGTAGAACTTTGTCTTTGAAAATGGACATAATTATTTGATTGTTAAATTATTATCTAGTATATAACATTTGTTTACAAAGGCCAAGACTAATCGGCAATTAACAAGGACTCATTAAACAAAACTTCAATTAACTGATGTTCCGCTTCGTCTACCCTCCTTCTCCCCTCTTCAATCACCCTCATTCTTTTATCCTCATCCATATCGCTTCCACGCACCCAGTCCTCATAAATACCATCGGCCAATTCACGAACACTATGCAATGTACTCCTCTTCACCATTCCTAATTGAGTCATCTCCCTATCCACATCATCTAATGAGCCACTCAGCATAATAATCTTGAACTTGTTCAGTAGCGATTTCTCTTGATTGGACAGAGTGGGATTCTCTTTGGCGGTGTCAATGGCTTTTACATATAGTGTTGCTATTCCTTGCATAACGACATTTCATTAATACACGCCCTCTCAATCCAACTGCAAATCTGCAACAACTCTTCCACGTTACCACCTTTCTCCACAAATGCTTGTAACCAGGGATATAGATTTAACCTTTCGCGATGATGCTCATCCTTTCCTGTTACTGGGAAACAGAAGTCACCATAACCAACAACATGAAGTATTACTGTTACTCTTCCGTTATTCCAAAGCATGATGGTTGGCTTATACTTATCCTTGAAGTTCTCAAGGAATTCAATCTTAACGAGATCATAATCGTAATCCACCCGGATGGGGTTTCCGTCATGGTCTTTATATCGTCCGTTTACGCCGACCGTGTAGTACCCGAAAGGCTGAAGGCAAGTAGCGTACAAACGCGTCAGTATTAAATCTGTTTCCATGATTTTATTATTGTTTACTCTCGATAATCTCCTCTGGGAAGGTGCTTGACTCTAGTTTGTCACCAGAGAACCATTTGCAAGCATAGAACACTTCGGAATCGGGATATTTTTGTCGAAGCAATTCATATGCAAATGCAAATTGGCCTTTCATTTCCGAATTATATACGGTTTCAACGGTCATATTCGGGCCGCCAGATTTAAGACAAACAATGTCTCCAGTGTTAAACTTACTCATATTGTTTAATCGTATAAAAGCTTATCATTCACTGCAATAAACTGCGAGAGACGCATTACACACCTCATAAGCATAGTTCTTTACTACTCCCAACAACTGTAGAATATCTGCCGGAGCATCAGCCTTGCTCAAACCTGGCTGAACAATATGCAGGTTGACAACAATCTTCTTAACCAAACAGGCATCCTGAGAAAGTTGCCTCAGCGCTTCCAAGTCACCCTTCAAAATACGATTCTCTCCTTTTTCAGTATTTGCAACACGTTCTATCAAACGCCTGAAGATGTCTTTGTCTCCATTCTTCCACTTCAAGCTCTTTTGCGCCTGCCCGCAAACTTCATAGAAATTGGATATCCGCTTGCTTACCTTTCCGTCCGCTGCAAATTTCAGATGATATAAGTTTACATAGATTGTCTTTGCATCTTGGTTTACGCCTATCAAATCGGCAATTTCTCCGCTGCCATCATCATCAAAAACCAGTTCGTATTGGTCTCGAATCTTCTGCCAGACAAAATACTGGATGCTGTTCTCCTTATGAGGCCAGTCCATAGACTCGGCATTCAAGTCAACCCCATCCCAATCATAAGATATCAAGTCATCAGGATTGAAGGGAGTTGTAACCTGCCTCAACGTGATGTAGTTGTTAGCATATAGCATCGACCCATCGGCAAAGAAGATAACCGGGGAACGCTTCTCAGAATTGAAATAGTCAACAATATCATCAAATCCAACTTGATTAATTCGGAACGAAATCTTTGGACCAGAAAGCTTTTCTACGGAATAGTTATATCTAGTCAGGTCGCCATCCACAACAGCTGAATATATGATTCTATACTGAGTCCGCAATTCGCCGAACGAGATATCAAACAAGATATCTGTCGGCATATTCCTGGGGTCCCAATCCCTTTGAGCTATCTCAAGTGAAGCATCGAAAAGGTAAATGTCTTCATCGTATCCTTCAAATCTAAGCATCTGTTCAGACGTGATATTCTTGTAGACATCATCATCCCAGTCAATGGTAATAGGCCTTATCTTCGGACAGGAACCGATAGCTGTAACCTTGAGTGTATGTTTAAACAACTCATCGTTCGGAATTGACGAGTCTTCAATAAGAGACCCTATCCGATGAGTCCAATTTCTGAATGAAAGAAGGTTGCCTCGGCGATAACTCCAAACCTTTCCTTTCTTTGAACAGCCGTGAGTAATCCGCTCCCCTTTCAAGATTCCTGACGCAAAAATATTGTTCTGATGTAATTTATTTTGAGCCGCCTCATCAAGCCCGTTCTCGACATCCCGCCCGACAAATGACTTGAAAGATATGTCTCCGGCAATTGGTTTACGTCCTCCGAAGTTTTGGACAAGAATACGGTGGATGCCATGAAATGAGCGGAACATATTATCTCCATCCACAAGAGTCTGTTTGGAGCCGAAAAGAGCTTCTACTAATTTATCAAAGTTGGCGCTCCTGTTGGAGGAATTGATATAGAGGTGCTTGTAGTGCCCAGCATCGAACTTATGAAGTAAAATAACACTCCAAATACGATTCTGTATCCCCTCAAAGCTGCTCCATTCGAGATTCTCCAAGCGACCAAGAATAATGACAAGCATATCACCCGCCTCATTGACATCGGCATAACGATAGTCATAATCATTTTCTGTATAGACGAGTTTCCAATTGTCTGGGTTCCACTCAAAATTGTCAAGCCTATAGATTACGGTGCTAAGCGCAGGATTAATGCTTTGAAAAGGAATGTCTGAGTCGTTTAGGTTCGGGAACTCATTAAGCAAATCGGCGAAAGCGATTTCGTTGTCAGTCGTTCGGTCGTTCAGACCAGGAATGATGAAGTTCCAATCGGCATCCTTGAGATAAAGATCACGGATATCTTCGGCCATTGGCGGATAGGCCATATTAGTCACAAAACTGGCTTCCCCGATATTGTGCCCTGCTGTTCTGGTAAATCTTCCTATGAATTGGAGGGTGATGGGAAGACTCTGCTTTTCATCATGGATAGCTGCAACCTTAAGCTGAGGCAGGTCAAATCCTTCACCCAGCATATTGACGCATACAACAATCTTATGCTCACCACGCTTTATTTCTTCAAGAAGAGCTTGTTGAGCAGGTTTCCCGCTATAGATTACAATGGGATTAAGGTCTGCATATTGCTCGTAATGCTTGAAAACTTGGTCAGCCCGTTGCTTGTCTTTGCAACGAGCCATAAGAATATGGTCGTTGCCCGCAGCAATATCTCTCCGGAGGATTTCAACCGCTTTCCGGGCGATAACGGGATCTGCATTCTTTCTTTCTATTTCGTAAACAGGTTCAAAGTTGATCCGCTGATAATATCCCTGCTTTTGGGCCGAGCGAAGAGAAAACGTATAAATGAATTCGCCTCTCATCTTCCGCCCATCATTGCGGAAAGGCGTGGCCGTGAATTGAATTATGCTGGTTCTCTTGAATTTGTCCAGGAACTCACTCCACGTTGCTGCTTCCGTGTGGTGTGCCTCGTCTACAAACAGATTAGTAATAGTTGAGGCAAGATACTCGCGTACGTCAATGGTTGTTTGGGCAAGCAATGGCATCGTTGAAACAATGACATTGGAACGAGATACTATTTCCTGCCAACCCTGTAAGTCCATCCCGGTTCTGACCACGGAGACATAAGGGTATTTGCAGTCTTTCGTTACTATCCCAAACTCGTGCAGACATCCAAGAGTAACGAATTTATTGAAGATTTGCCCGCGTAAAGCATCGTGAGGAACAGTTACAAGCACTTTTCGGCATTGAGCCGAAACGAGAATACCCAACATAGTCTCTGTCTTGCCTGTACCTGTGGGCATCACAATGTTGGCTCGGTCCTTCAGTGTATAACGCCTGGAGAGATAGGCATGGATTGCGGCAAGTTGGGGCTCCCGCAATCCTGGTTGGTCTGTTTCCTTATCCTCGGGAAGATATGTAAATTGCCCTCTCCAAGATTTAACGATTTCATCAGGGGTACGATCATCAGATATTGCAGGATGCTTCAGCCAGCCTTTCATTTGGAATTCGGCCCTTTCGAATGTTGCCGAGTTTATCTGGTGGTTGATTAGGAGCGCATAGTCACATTCTTCAGGGATTACCGTATTAGGGTTGGAGGTGAAGAGGAATCTTCTACCATCTTGCTCAACAATAAATGGCTGTCTGGATATAATGCGCCTTTTTTTGGTATTATCTATGGTAATATCATCCTGACCAAAGCAACGCCATACCGTGTTTTTGTCAACACGATAGATGCACTTCGTTATGTATTTCGGCAGTCTGATCATTTGCACATCTACATTAATAATGATTTCTTCGATATCCTCTCCTTTAACATATCTTTATACCCCAGAAAAACCTCATCCTTCGGGTTCACCTGTAGCACAAAGTTGACTTTTCCAAGCAAATGTCTAAGATACAACTGAGGAGAAACAATCCACTTAGGCAATTCTTCCTTGATATGCTCCCAATGTGAAGATTCTCCGAACTTGAGGCAGTAGTAAATCTCCTGCCTAATCTTATCTCTGTACTCTCGCTGCACCTGAATCTTATCATTTACCACAACGCCAGTTACGCTCTGCCGCATACCCCTACCCATCACTTTGGTCTTCTTCTCGTTTAGTGTAAGCTTCTTGGACGCAAGTAACATCTTTACATAGGAGATAAGGTGCTGCGTGCTTAATTCATTTCCGGAAAAAACCAGATCATCGGCATATCGGGTATATTGAATGTTCCGCATACGGCAATAATGGAATATCTTCTGGTCTGAATCCTTGAAAAACAAGTTCGAGAGCATCGGGCTGGTAGGAGCTCCTTGGGGAAGCTTCCCTCTAAGTGTACATAAGCGCGCGAGCATCACACACACTGGCTTGTTATATCCCATCCGCTGGAAGATGCCATATACGGCACCGAAGCCAATGCTGGGGAAGAAATCGGTGATATCCAGGGCGACAACTCTTTTCCGGCCTCGATGAAAGCGGGCATTCTCTCGAAGCGACTTCCCTGGCATAAAGGCTTTAGCAACTGGAGACACCATAGCCTTGGAAGCCGGAACAAGTATTTCAGAGAGAATCCAGATCTGGATTTCTTTCAATGAAGGCAGCGGTTCATCAATGGTTCTCTTTCCTCCATTGCGTTTGGGGACTTCGTAGTGTTTGTAAAATAACGTAGCCTCGTTGGAGGCGGCAATCAGGAATCCGTATTCATATCCAACTAAAATGGAAAGGTGTAGCTGGTCGTAGATGATAGGAAGTCCCTGGTTGTTGAGGTGCTCTGCATAGGCCAACATTGGAGCAATCTGCTCCTCGTGCATTCCGCTCTTGAGAGCGGTCGCGCGGAATTCAATGGCGTATGCAGGAAAGTTCATATCGTTTGGTATAAAAGAGTCAATGAGGAGTTTACCAGAGGATTGGTGAAGATAGCGGCCCCGCCGATATCTTCTGAGCTCTGCTCGCTAAGCTGTTTCAAGACTTTCGAATCCTTTCGGAAGACTTGAAACAGCTTAGCAGCTCGAATGTCATTCTGATGAAGGCCGGTGACTCATCGGCCCGCGATTCTCGCAATAACTAAAACTCCTCACTGGCTCTAAATGGTATATAAATGGTTTCTTTGGATATGGGCTGTATGCGGTGCTGATTGTCTGGTGACAGGTAGCGGCTGATGCCTTTCTTTCCTAAAGCTTTACATAGGTTGTTAAAATATTGGTTTCCCTTGGCAGTCATCGAGGTGCCGGAGTCATTGACTTTTACAAAGCCCTGTTTGGCAAGACGGCCGAGGGTTTTAATGATGTCTGCGTGGGTCCATCCACTGACGAGCAAGTGGTACATATTGCCGTTGACTCGGATGAGCTGCAGGAATTGGAGGTCAAGTTCACTTTCGTTCATAGGGCGCATCTCTCTTGGTATACCAGTAGATGGGGAAGGTGTTATTGGGGCAGCGCTCCATGCAGACAAGGGCTTCGCTTTGTCCGTAGCCGAAGTGGTATTGAGGCTTGAGGCCTTTGAGCGTCTGCTCGATGGCCGTCATTTTGTTCTGTGCGTCAGTGAGTGCAGCCCCTGTATAGTTGTCAGTAATTCCGCGTGTGCGAATGATAGAGGCGTACACAGTAGCACCGGTCTTTTCTATTTCTTGTTTCCCTTGCTGCATCACTACAATGCTAAGGATGGATATTTTGCTGTTGTCCGTAAGGGCCGGGAAGAGTTCTCGGATATACTTTATGGCGCCAAGGGCGGTTTCGCCAGTACCGATGAAGTCATCGACTAGGACGATATGGGATTTGGCAAGATTGGTTGCCTGCACGAACTCGGGAGTAATTTTCTCTACAATGTAATGTTTGCCGAGGTCAACTTGTGTCTGGATGGTTGAGCCTTTGAATTGGTAAAGAACTGTTGTGCTGCTTTTGGTTTTGCCGATGTCTTCTTTGGGGAGACAACAGGCGAAGATAAGGTTTTCTGCCGGATGGTCGATACGAAGTCGCCTGACGAGTCCTACCAGGTGATTCAGATATTGGGTCTGCGGAAGATGAAGGAAGCGTCCGGTGAGGCCAATCAGGAAGTCTTGCTGATCTTCCTGTAGACAGGAGAGAGTGCGGACGTATCGCTCGAAGTAGGATAATTCCAAATCCTCATCGATGTCCCAATGCTGCTGCTCGAAGAGAGTCTTCAACTTAGCGTATTGGCTGGCATTGAAGACGGGCTTGGGCTGCTTGGTTGATAATCTATGGTGGGGGAAGGACATTGCTATCTTTTGAAGTATCTTGTATCCGGCTCTAGGCCGTACTGCTGGCAGAGTTCCTTGCCATAATCGGTTAGAGCGATCTCCGGAAGGTCTTGCTTCTTTTTGGACTGGGCTCTCTGCTCGAAGGTTTCTTCTCTCTGGATCTCCTTGATGTAGTGGCGAAGGTCAGTGCAGGCGTTACGGAGTTTGCGTGCCAGGGCTGTTTTGGGGTTCGAGCCGCGAAGGGGGAAGGACCAGCGGGTGTGGAAGTCTTCGAGCTCGGGGCTATATTCGGGGCACTCCTGGTTGAGGAGTGCGTCGGTGTCTTGTTTCCAGATGTCGGCCTTGCCTTTGATTGCACGGAGAGCCTCGGGCGCATCTGGCTGCAGGGCGGCGAGCTCATCGATGATTTCGGCGAGGCGGTCTATGCGGTCTTTGATTCTTTTGAGGTCGGGCATTTGGTAGTTCGGATTATGTTGCTTATCTTTGTTGTGCGAAACGTAACAATTTATATTTATATGGTTTTTGGACGAATTTTCTTTGGTTTTGTTTGCTCGCGGGTGCGGGGGTATCTGCGGTCTTATCGGCGGGTGTTTTCTTCCTGGCGAGCGGGGACGCATCGGGTGTCGAGGGTGGAGGACACTTGTGCTCGATTGCGTTCGGTTTCTTGGTCTTTTTTGCGTTTTCGGTGAAACGCGGCTTTTAGGGATGGAAAAATATTCGTAAATTGCAGTCGTGTTTGGTACGCAAGGGGCTGATTATTTGCACAACCGGGGTATGAAACACGCACAACGGTGAGTTCTTTATAATGTCTTGCAGCGACGTTGCATATGTGTCCAATTATAGTGCATTTTTGCGCAACGGGCCGAATGTTGAGCGAATGGCGTTTCGGATTGAGGCTATTTGATTGAGTGTCAATTAGTTATAGCGACACAAGGGGCCTCCCCATAGGAAAAACTCACAAGAGGGTACCTGCTTGAGGGCGGCCGCATGAAAAATAAAATCTGTCCCAGGAACCGCGGCACGGCAGGACTCCAGGTTGCGTACGTCGCCGATGAAGAACTTAATCTTGCCCGCCACATCAGGGTACTTGGCCTGATACTCGTGGCGCATATCGTCTTGCTTCTTCTCGTCGCGGGAGAAGATGCGGATTTCACCAATGTCTGTGCGGAGGAAACGCTTCAGGACTGCGTTTCCGAAACTACCGGTGCCTCCACTAATCAGGAGGACCTTGTCTTTGAAAATGGACATAAATATTTGATTCTTATTGTTTTACTATATTTCACAACAATCAAGTAAGGAGAGCCGCACCAATTGCCTGGCACCGGTCCGCGTGAGCGTCACCAATGACTTCACCTCACCCTTCCGAGAACTCCCGGATGCGCTGCTCCTCGCTGCGGCGGCAGACAAGGAGGCGGCCGGCCTTCTCGCTGACGATGTAGCCGTCGAGGCCCTGCAGGACGACGCGCCTCTCATCCTCGGCGTGGACAACGCAGTCGGAGCACTCATAGAGGCGTACGTTGCCGACGGCGGCGTTGCCGGAGGCGTCCCTCGGGAGGAGGCTGTGGAGCGAGGCCCAGTTGCCGAGGTCGCTCCAGCCGAAGTCGGCGGGGTGGGTGTATACCAGGCCGTCGGCGGCGGCAGGTTCCATGACGGCGAAGTCGATGGATATCTTCTCGCACTGCGGGAAGACGCCTTCGACGTCGCCGGTCGCTGCAATGCGGTCCATGTCGGCAGCGATGCCAGCCTTGTAGCGGCGTATGCAGGCGGTGATGGTCTGCACGTTCCACACGAAAATGCCGGCGTTCCACAGGTAGCGTCCGGCGGCAAGGTAGCTCCGGGCGAGCTCCAGCGAGGGCTTCTCCTTGAAGGCGGCGACGGGGCGGATGTCGGCGGAAGGGAGATTCTTCACTTCGTTCGGAATGACAGGGTCGTCCGGAATGACAGGGCTGCCGGCCTCCACGTATCCGTACCCCGTCTCGGGGCGCGAGGGCTTGATGCCTACGGTGACGATGGCTTCGCGGGAGGCGGTAAAGGAAAGGGCTCCACTGATGACGCGGCGGAACTCCACGGGGTCCATCACCACGGCGTCGGACGGGGTGACCACCACATTCGCGGAAGGGTCGACGTCACGTATCCTCCAGCAGGCCCAGGCGATGCAGGGAGCGGTGTTGCGCGCGGCAGGCTCAGCAAGAATGTGTTCCGGCGGAATGTCCGGCAGCTGCTCCCGCACGATGCCGACGTACGCGGCGTTCGTGACCACCCAGAAGTTCTCCACCGGAGCGACGCCCCGGAAGCGGTCCGCCGTCAGCTGGATGAGCGTACGTCCGCAGCCCAGGATGTCGATGAACTGCTTGGGCAGCTCCGGCGTACTGAGCGGCCAGAAGCGGCTTCCCACGCCTCCCGCCATGACAACTACGTGATTCATCGGCCCTTGTACATCTCGTCGTAGTACTTCTGGTAGTCGCCGCTGGTGACGTTGTCCATCCAGGCCTCGTTGTCAAGGTACCAGCGGACGGTCTTCTCGATGCCCTCTTCGAACTGCAGCGAAGGCTCCCACCCAAGTTCGCGCTGGAGCTTGCGGCTGTCGATGGCATAGCGCAGGTCGTGCCCCGCACGGTCGGTGACGTAGGTGATGAGGTCCATGTCTTCGCCCTCTTCGCGCCCCAGCAGGCGGTCCACAGTATTGATGAGGAGCTTGATGACGTCGATGTTCTTCCACTCGTTGAAGCCGCCGATGTTGTAGGTCTCGCCCACCGCGCCCCTGTGGAAGATGAGGTCGATGGCGCGCGCGTGGTCCTCGACGTAGAGCCAGTCGCGTACGTTCTCCCCGCGGCCGTAGACCGGCAGCGGCTTGCGGTGACGGATGTTGTTGATGAACAGCGGAATGAGCTTCTCCGGGAACTGATAGGGGCCGTAGTTGTTGGAGCAGTTGGTCACCACCGTCGGCATGCCGTAGGTGTCGTGGAACGCGCGCACAAAGTGGTCGGAGGACGCTTTGGCGGCGCTGTAGGGGCTGTGCGGCTGATACTTCATGTCTTCGGTAAAGAACTCCCTGCCGTACGCAAGATGGTGCCCGCCGCTGCTGGCCCTGGTCGTGAACGGTGGTTCGACGCCCTCGGGATGCGTCATCTCCAGCGCCCCGTACACCTCGTCGGTGCTGATGTGGTAGAAGCGGCAGGGGACAGACTCTTCGCTTCGCTCAGAATGACACACCTTCCAGCCTTTGGGCTCCCAATAAGCCTTGGCGGCCTGCAGCAGCGACAGGGTGCCAAGGACGTTCGTACGGGCGAAGGTGAAGGGGTCCTTGATGCTGCGGTCGACGTGGGACTCGGCGGCAAGGTGGATGATGCCGTCGACCTCCTCCCGCCGCAGGAGCTCCAGCACGCCGTCGAAATCGCAGATGTCCATCTTGACGAAGCTGAAATTGGGGCACGCCTCGACGTCCGCAAGATTGGCGAGGTTGCCTGCATAGGTGAGGCTGTCCAGGCAGATAATCCTGTACTCGGGGTACTTGCCCACGAACAGGCGCACGACG
>ERZ842401.4213-NODE-4213-length-16972-cov-4.914879_pt1 | contig 16972 bp, 21 predicted proteins | sample MGYA00521270_ERZ842401 | MGnify/ENA primary metagenome ERZ842401 (study PRJEB31892, sample SAMEA3878208) | bioreactor metagenome | biome: Moose rumen | place: Sweden | collected 2011-10 | study: EMG produced TPA metagenomics assembly of the PRJEB12797 data set...
TTGCTGCACGCTTCTGCCATGCGGCGTGTATCGCACTCCGAGCAAATCAGTGTAACTCATCAGACGACTCCGGGGCAGGTCAGCTCATCAATCGTGTCGCACGGCATCACAATCTCCATGCCCTCGTCAAAAATAAATCCGAGTTTCACGGCTGACGAGTCGCTGGACCAAGACGCGCTCGTTATCGTAAACACAAGGTCATAGATTTTTTCTATCGCGTCAACGACAAGCCCCTCACTGTAGATTATGGCAGCGACGACTTCAAGCGTGCTTCTTTTCTGAGAGGTGCGTACATTCCTAATCCACTCACCGCCGTTGTGCAGTCCTGAAATCGTTATGCTTCCGTCGCCTATTTTGCTCTCAGTCTGCTCAGGCGGACTCATGGTGAAATAGCACGCGGTGTATGTCTCATTTTCAAAAGACATATCACTGTCAGAGTTCACATACCGGAATTCGCCGAGGTCGGGATTCGTGATTTTTATGAAATACGGGAACGAAGCCCTCATTCTCTGCCTGAGAATCTGCTGTTTCGCTTTAGGAGATAAACTCATACTTCCTCCCATTCCATAGTGCACTCGATTTTCTTGCCGCTCGGATTTGAGTATTTCGGTACAGAGCCAGCAACGAACTGATATTCCTTGTCAGCCTTTACGCCGAATCTGTCTATTGTAGGGTACGAGAAAGAATTCAGGCCGAAATAACAGGTGTTCTGATACCAATCAGTAAAAATCAGGTACTCATCATAAGAAAAAAGCATTTTGACGGTGAGCGGGCGTTTTGCCATGCTTGCATAGAGCATACGCTTCGGCTTTCCAGAAAGAGTATTGTCCTCTCTGACCGCGCTGATTTCAGACCATGAAGAGCCATTTCTAAGAATCCTTTTTCTTATTCCGCTCGGGAACTGCACCATCCGCTACCCCTTTTTCTTCGTACATTCGCATTATACAGCATGGACAGCTTTTTGTAAATGTATGAAATTCCGATACTGAATTTTTGTATGACTTGCGAAGACTAAAAACAACTGGCATAATATTCTTATGAAGAGGACAATTGCTTTATTTTTCTTTTTCGCGGCTTTCTTTTTAACTCATGCAACAGAACAGACAGAATATAAGAACAGAATAAATTTGCTTGCAGGCGCAAGCGATAAAATATTCATTACTCAGACGGATTTCGGTGAAATCGGTGGGTATGAGCTGGATTTTAACGCTCAGATTGAGTACACAAGGCTTTTCAGCTCAGGCATTCTTAAAGGCGGACTTCTTGGATTCGGGCTTGGTGCAAGTGCAAACATCAGCGCATGGGCAGAAACGGAATACAGCAACCACAAATATGTGGGAACAGGCCATTCATTTTCAGCATATCCTATCATTGGGCTAGCTTTCGGAGAGCTTAAAAACATTCAGCTGCTTGTATATCCAATAGCATTTGATTTCGTGACTTTAGATGATATAGATACGGCCTACAAAGAAGATGAAATCTCAAAGCTCAATTACATCACTTACAAATCAAGTATTCTCGCAAGTTTCCAATGGGGTCATTATGAAAACAGGCGCGGTTTCTTCTTTGGAGTAAACTTAATACAAGGGTCAAGCGGAGATTTCCATAAATCATGGGGCATTGAGTTTCCGCTTGGCTATAAAAGCTCGTTTGCTTTCTAAATGCTGACCCGTCTGCCGCTTATGCGCGACTGTTGGGAATTATACGCTGAATCCCAGCCGTTTGCTCCAGACGCGAAATCTCTTGCTACCTGACGGCTAATTGTGACAATAAGTTCTCTTGCTCCGTCCTCGCTCAAACTTTCTTCTGTGCTTACTTCGGAATCCGTGTAATTGTTTATCGTGACATAAACATTAGCACTGCCGCTTCCAAGCAAATCTCCGGGCCGTTTCATGGCGATAAGCGTGTCCTGCGGGTCTGTCGAGAACACCCCCTTGTCGGTGAGAATCATGTCGTTTACTTTGGTTGCGTTCAGTTTGTACTGCTCGGCGTTAAGCTGGTTCTTTTTCGTGAGGTAGTATTCCTCCTGCTCCTTGATTGCATCACGGAGCTTCGTATATTCCTCATTCAATGACTGGAGAAGTTCAATTTGTTTCTGCTGCTCGTTTTCAGTGTCAGAGCTTCCAGAAGACAAAGAACTGATTGCGCCTGATGCGATTCCTGACGCACCTCCCAATGCGAACAAAGCCAATGCAGGCGGAACGCCAGCCCAGCCGCTCTGAGCGATAAGCATAACGCCTGCCTGTAAGCAAGTAATTGCAAGGTTTTTGAGGATAGTCTGCACCATCTGGAGCATTATCTTCTTCATCTCGTCGCCGGCGCTCGCACCCTCTTGAAGTGCCTTGCCGATTTCTTCAAATCCACTTACAAGTTGATTTGGAATCTCGGTAGAAACGATGTTTACAAGGCTGTTTGCGAATAAGTCAGCGACTTCTTTTGACGCTCCGAGTGACTGTAAATAATCGCTTGTTTCTTTTTTCAGTGCGCCCCATACATCAGTTTGTTTGAGAAGTTCATTGTTGTATTGCTTCTGTATATCAACAAGTTCTGTCGCTCTGGTCTCATCAAATCCTTGATTCATCAACGCTCTGATTTGCCTTTGCTTCTCGTACTCGCCTGTCTGCTCCCTCAGCAAGTCAAGTTCTTTGCTGTAATAATCCATCTGTGCGTTATAGGTTTCAAGAATTGCCTGATTCTGCAATGCCCGCATGTCGCTCACTGTATCTTCGTCAGATTTCCACAAGCCAGAATCACGCATCGCAGTAATTACCTTGTTTATCTCTTCAAGTTTGTTTTGTGCCAGAGTGAGATTATCTATATTTATAAGCCCTGCGTCTGAGTATGCCTTCATTGTGTCATATTTCGTGCTCAGTTTTTCGCTGTAATTGGCGACTGCAGGGGCGACAAAATCATCTTTTCCCCTGCCTTTCACCGCCCCCTCGTACACTTCCTTGTCAGTGAAGCCCATCGCGCCTTTGAGCACTTTCTGCCAGTCAGACAGGTTCTCGTTGGCAATCTTGATTTTTGTGTCCTCGATTTTCTTTTTGAGTTTGTCGCTAGCAGTGTCAAAAGCCGCGAGAATATCTGCTGGAAGTTTCTCCTCTGTTCGTGATGTGACCGTTTTTCCTGTCCGAGTAGTCCGCGTTGACTCAACAATACGAGTGACGGAAGCATAATCTTGGATTTCTTTGAGTGTCTTTTTATATTCCTGCAACTGCTTTTCGCTACCAGTAAGCATATTTGCAGCGATTGTCGGAGCGGCCTCAACAGCTTTCGTGTATTTCTGCTGTGAATTGAGAATGCCGTTCTGAATGTCAAGCGTCCGCTGCAATGCCTCATTTCTCGCATTTGCAAGCCTGATTATTTCGTTTTGCTCGTCTATCTGTTTCTTATAAGAGATACCGTTTATCGCTTTTTTCCATTCCTCTTCCATTTTTTGTGGGGCGCCAAGTAACAAATCGAATCTTCCGTTTGCGGTTGCCCATTCACCGGCCGTTCTGAAAGAGTTCGCATTCTGTGCATTTTCCGTCATTTTCTGCAATAGTTTTATTTTTTCTTCAGCATTCTTGATTATGGAATTGTTCCCTTCAATTTTTTTTGTGGCAGAATCAATCTTATTCTGCGCGATGTCAACGGCAGAGAGTTTTTTAATAGCTTCTGTCGCCTCATTTGCCGCGTCCTTCACGCCTGTAAGGTTGTCGACCAGTGCTTTCAGCCCGACAAATGCGCCAGCACCGATTGCAAAACCAGCGACCATTTTTATCGGGTTTATCGCGGCCTGCAACGCGGCTATCGTAACCAAATGTGCTATCACATTCTTCAATGCGACTATCAGCGCACCGCCGATAAAAGCGACGAGCGTAGTAAGAAGCCCTATAAGCACACCCCTGAATATCGCCTGATACACGGGATTCGCGTTTATCGCCTGCAACCAGTCAACTACTCCCTGCAAGGCGTCGTACACGCCGTCAAGAGCAGACTTGTACATATCGGCAAGTCCGCTCGCCTCCGCGAACGACGTAAGGAACTCGCGCCACGTGTCGCTTATAAAGCCCTCTTTGCCCTGTATCGTATTATTGATACGATCCATTGCGCCCTCGAACTCGCCGCCTGCCGAGGTCATCATCTCAAATGCTTTGCGTATATCCTCGCCTGTCGCCGTGCCCTGTACGCCGAGCTGTTTTAGGTACTGGTATATCGGTACACCGCGAAGCGCGAGCTGCTGCAACTGCACTGAGCTTGCCTTACCGGTGTTCTGTATCTTTGCGAATATGCTGACCAGCTCGTTGAATTTGTTTGTGTCGCCGCTTGCGACGTTGCCGAGCTGTAGCAACGTCTTTTTAAGCGTGCTTGCGGCTTCCCCAACTCCAAGAAGCTGTGAGGCCGCGTTGGACAGCGTATCGACACCGAACGTGGTGTCAAAAGAGAACTTGCGCAAGTCCTCGAACATCTTTTTGCCTTTTTCAGACGATTTTAGCACCCCTTCAAGGCTGCTTTCTATCTGCTCGAAAGACGAATACGACTGTACGGCTTGTTTTCCGAAGCTGACGGAAGCGCTGTAAAGCGAAGTAAACGCCTTTACAAGCGTTAGCACGCCGGCGGATGCGGCAAGCGACGACAGGTTCATCCTGCCGAAAATGCCGTCCAGCGATGAGGCTTTTTGTTCTGCTTCTTTTGCTTTTGCCGCGAATTTCTCAAGGTTCCCTGCCGCATGTATTACGCCGCTCGAGTCAACCTCAAGCACCAGCCGTGATGTCTCGCTCTTCCGCTTCCTCCTCGTCCGCTACATTACGTGATTCTTCCCTCATCGCAGATGTCTGCGAATCAGCCCATGACCGTATCTTGATTATGTAGTCTACCTCAAACTGTTTCAGCTCCATGCGGCGCACATGGCAGTAGCTCTCTATGCCCTGCCACGTTATGCCGTCCTCTCCCGAAAACGAGTACAGCTCCAAAAAAATATCGAACAAATAGGAAAAACAAAAAGGAACAGGGATGTCCTTGTACTCCTTGTTAGCGCCGTTCGCGTAGAAGCTTTCCTCGCCGAGCGCCGCTATCGCGTCATCCCTGTCCTCTATGTTCGCCCTTGTCGTGTACCCGTCCTCGGTCTTGCGGCTGGTCGGGTACCGCAGGAAGAAAAACCGCCTTACTGCTTTCTCTAGTTCTTCTTCCCTGCTGACAAAAAATCGCTGCGCTCTTTCGACATCTGCAAGATGAACTCCGCGATGTCGGGCGAGCCCTCAAGCAGCGCACGGTACAGGTGCTCGTTTCCGTCGTCCTTGATTACGGGAAGCTCCTGCCCGTTCAGCTTCAATGCCGACTGGTCGGAGTGCTTTCTGATGCCTCCGAAACGGATAAGGTTGCTCTCAATCTGCTCGTCGAACACGTTGTCAACGGTCTCGTCGTCAAGCTCGATGTTGCGGTTGCGCCGTCCGGTGTTCACGTTGATGCGCTTCATGCGCTCCTTCATCTTCTCGCGCTCGTACAGCTGCACCTTGTCGGAATCGTTGCCGTACACAAGCACGTCAATGTCCCATTTGCGCCCATCATCGGTCTCCATCTGAAACCAGATGCCTTCGTCCTGCTTTGCCTTTGAGCACAGCTCCGAGAGGTCTGCAATCTCGATGCCGTTGTCTTTTTTCTCTGCCTTGCCTTTTGCCATGTTTCTACTCCTTAGCGTCATGCTTTAGCAGGCACGGGACTTGAACCCGCAATAAAGGGAAAAGAGCCCTCAGTGATACCGATTTCACTAACCTGCGTCGTGAACGCCTGTTTTTAGTCGGTACGTACAAACGACATCCGGTGATTTTCTCCGCCAGTAGATTCGGTGGCTGTGCGCACATTTAAGACTTTCACGCCGCAAAGGCGTGACTGCCTGCCACCTTATACACGGCTCATTAAGGCGAGCCGCGCAGCCTTTATTCACTCGGAATAACAGTTATGATACAGAGTTGTTCTGCTGTTGCTGTCGCTCCGTTCTTTGTATTCGTTGCGACAACAGTATATTCAGTAGTTCCCGCCTCTGTGGTATCAGGAATAATCGTCGCAGAAGTTGCGCTAGTAACTAGAACATCGTTCTTGTACCACTGGTATGTAACAGTTCCGCCGTCCGTTACAGTAGCAGTACCATCTAGCTCATCAGCTGTCGTGCCTACAGTGTACGAAGCGTTAGAAAGTGTTTCGCTAAATACTGGCGTCTCTGCAACTGCCGTGTTTTCAACAGTTTTTACTAGTGACAAATCAGTGACAGAATTCATCTTAAACGGAATTCCGAACTGAAACTTGTTACCGTTTCTACTCGGTGTTGGCGAGCTGAGATGTACGTTAAGCGTAAGCGTATATGCTGTAATCGTAGTACCAACCTTGCGGCTTACACGAACTTGTAGCACCTTATCTTTGCCGTCAACGGCATCGTTGTACAACGTATGACCGATGTCGTCTACGTCATATACGTCAAGTGTACCATCAACATCAAAATTGCCGTATGAATTTTCGATTGATTCATCCTCACCAAGTGCCGGCGTGCGTTCGAGGTTATTGTTAATCGTGATGTTCAGCGACGGCGACTGACGCAATGCTTCAAGACCTTCTACCGTGTCACCGATTTTCAGCCACATGCCCGATTTCGTAATAAACGATTTCGTCTTGCTTGCTTCAAGGAATGTAGGTGTAACCGAAAGCGGGAAAACAGATGTTTTCTTCGGATTGTTCGACCCCATAAAATTCCACGTAAGCTTTACAAACGAATCAGTCGCAAAGTCCATCGTAAGCTGATTGATGAACTCGTTGCGGAAATGCTTCCATGCCGTCGGTGCCTGTGAAAATTTCTCAAATAACGAGAATGTTTTTATCTTGTCACCAAGCGTAAGCATTTTACGCGCTGCTGTACCAGTCCATTCATTACTGAACAGCCCTGCAAACCAATCGTCCTGCTCGTCGATGTTCCATTCTGTGGAAATATCTCCGGCATTCGATGCCGAACCGACTTCCGGCGTTGACGCAATGCGCGTCTCAGGGATAAGAATGTCTGATTCTATCTCCTCGTTCGTTCCTGCCACGCCGTTCCCGTCAGAGGAAATGCGCATAGGCTGCAACTGCGGGCTTTCGGGCACCTCGCCGTCAACCTCGGCGACAGAATACAGCGTCGAATATGTCTTGATTTTGTTCTTGATTGCTTTTGACATACGCTACTCCTTGTCTATATCAGCTTCCCACTCGACCGCAATTTGCAGCCTGTAATGGTCTGCCTCGTTTCCTTTTGTCGAGATGTAGCACTTCATCACTGCCACATCGTCAAAAAACATATCTCTCGTGAACAGCCGCGCTATCCACTCGTATGCGTTACGTGCCTCGTGCTCCTCGACATCCTGCGGGGTGATTACGTCTATGTACAACACCCCTGTGTATCTGTTCTGTGCGTCCTCGGTGAGCGCCGCCGCTTCCGGCTCGTTGCTTCTGAACGTCAGCTCAAACCACCGCTTGTCGTCCGGCGCTACAAAAGGCGTGTTCGGGAACCACACGTTAGTGTAATTTCCCTCTCCGTCGATATGCAGGAACTCTATTCCGGAAAAGACGTTGAGCGTCTTGAACCGCTCGAACAGGCTGTCCTGTATGTCAAACTCCGTCATTCGCTCCCCTTCACGGCTCTCACCGCCGCGTTAAAGATGTTTTCGTTGTTCGCGAGCGTTACTCCCACCATGCCGTTAGGTGCCTGCTTTGAGAAGCCGTTTACGGTCTTCCCTTTTCCGCCTTTCGGTGGGTTCGGGTAGCCGCCGTATTCAAGTTTCCCGATATAATCCAAATTGTTGCTGATAAAGATTGACTCGTCTCCGTTCGGGTTCGGCAGACTTTCAGCACTCTTGAACTTGGGCTGTGTGTTCTCCGTTATGGAAGTGTCGGGGCTTCCTACCGACACATTCCAGTTGCCCCTTGCCCTGCCCGTGTCTACCGGCGTTTTCTTGACTATGGACGAGTACAGCGCGAATGCGTAAGCCTTGCGGACTTCCTTAATCTCCACATTCTTCTTCTTCGCGTACTCTGTCAAATCCATAGTCCAGTGTGCCATTTATTTTTCCTTCTTTTTCAGAAAATCAAGCACATTCTGAACTGTGCCGTTTGTCGGTTTTTCTTTTGCGGGATTGTTCTTGCATTTCATAGCCTTGTAGTCGCTCACGATGTCCGCAACAGTCTTTTTTGAATTAAATGCCATAAAAACCTACCTCGCATGTATTTTCACAAAAATATCCGTGTTCCCGTCGGGGTTCATCGGGTCTACATTCACGACAGTGAATGTCTTTCCGCCGAAAGCCACGGTGTCGTTGCTCTGCGGCCTGCCGTCAAGACATGCCATGAGCAGGACATCGCCGAACTTGATGTTCGTGCCGTCTATGTTCTTCTGCTCGAAGCTCCGCTGTATCGCTACTCCGCTGAACTCCTCGCCTGTGTCTACATAGGTGTTGGTCGCCTTGTCGTAAACCTTCTTTCCCGCCCGCTTTATCGTAATCGGCGAGCCGTACTGCTTTATCTTCCTGTGCGCCTTGTCAGCGTATTTCTGATAGCTCATACACGCTCCACCTTTCCGCTTATGATTCGGTTGCTGCTCGCCTCCCTGAACAATCCCCTCAGCTTGGTGTTGATTGAATCATACAGGGTAGTGCTTGCTGTTTTCTCCGAACTCTCATTCTTCGCGTAAGTGAATGAGAGCGTCGTAATCGTCTCGGAAACGACATCGCCGTTCTCGTTCTTTGTCTGAAAAAGCTCCGTTCCGCCAGACGCAATGACAGCCGCATCGCATACGGCTTGTTTCAGGCAGGCCGGGATTCCGGTTACTTCGTTCCCCTCGTAGTCTCTTAGATTCTGTCTTGGAAATCTTAGGGACTGTGTGACAGTCAGCTTCTTTCCGTTCCACTGATAGATGTTGTCGATAAAATCGGTGGCACGAATCAATGCCGATTCTTTCTGCTCGGTTTCAAGTTCTTCCCATGCAGAAACGCCACGGGCTGAGAAGTAATCGTCGGCGTATTCTACGCTTGCATAAGAGTTCGCATCCGCTTTTCCTGTGCCGTCCTCGACAACCATTCCCAGCCCTCTTGCTACTGCTGTTTCGGCGGTCTGCCCACACGCGCGGGCTTCTCTGCCGTCACTTCGGTTTCTTTTTTCGCCTCGACGGGCTTCTCTGCTACAAGCTCGTAGCCGTCGGCCTTTGCCTGCGCAATCGTCTCCGTCGAATCAAAAATGTCGGCGTATTTCTCGCCGCGCTTCATTCTTACTGTTGCCATGTCAAACTCCTAGACCGCCCGTTTAAGGGCGGCCTGTTTGTTAGCCCAGCAGGGCGACCGTGTTCTCCGCCTTGATGTTCTTGAAGCCCCATGCAGTGCCGATTGTAATCGTCGTCTGATACGGAGCGCCCCAAACGGCAAGCTCATACGGGATGCTCGTGAGCGGGTCAGTGATAATCTGGCGGTCAAGCGCACTGTCACCGCGAGACGGAACGAACGGTACGCGGCTTGCCATGATGATTGAGCCGCGCGAGAAACAGCTGTTCGGCGCGTAATCCTTCACGGTAATTGCGGCATTGTCCGCGACGTCGGCTTTGAGCGCGCTCTTCAGCTTGAGCGTTGTGCCGCCAGTCGCAACGTCCTCGGCGACCACATACGGCGTGGTGTCGTTGCCGAACGTAACGATGTCGTTCTCTTTGAACGTGCCGGAACCTGTGTCGATGGCAAGCTGTGTTGCGCCTGCGGAAGCGCCGCCGTTCGCAAGGTAGCCGGACGCAGTGCCCTTTGCGTGGCGCATACCTGCGGACTCACGGATTGTGAAGCCAAACAGGTCACCGAGCACGCCACGGCGGAGCAGGTTGTTGTCGCCAGCCTCGTTGACTTTCTGCAAATGCTCGATGTTGCGCAGGTTGCGGCCGGAAGTAGTGTTAAGAACAGCCTGCAACTCGCCGAGCGGTGCGCCGTTGTCCTCAAGCTTCTGCAATGTCTCAGTGAGCGCCTTTGTGTCGGTCGCAAACGGGTTCGTGCCGATTGTACCGACGATGTTCCCGGCATTGACTGCGCCGATGACTGCCTCAATACAGCCGTCAGCCTCCATCTCGTTGCGCAGGCTGCGAATACGCTGTGCGAACTGCTCTACCTGAATCGGGTCAAGCGTACCGGAACCTGCGACACCAGCCTCACCCTCGCCAGTCCACACAATCGGTTTGCCGCGACGGATTTTCTGGATTGTCACGCCGATGGTGTCAATCTGGTCAACATTTGCTGTCGGCGTTGCGCCCTCGGTGATGTCCTCGTTGTCGCCCATCGGAGTGACAGGAATCTCAACCAGCTGCCCTTTCTTTACGGCGCTTGCTTTTGCGCTGATTACCGTCGCCGGAATCATACCGACAGGCTCAGCGTTCACTTTGTCCAGTGCCTCATAAAATACCGGAATAACCGAATCCAACTCGTTTGCCATGTTCCTCTCCTGCTATTCTCTAGCCCGCGATTTTTCCTCCGCCAAGGAAGAACTCGCTTGCTTTCTTCGGGTCGCGAGCCTGCAATTCTGTCAGCTCCGCCCGTGTCATTGTCTTTTCGCCAGAAGTAACCGTGCCAGACGCACCCCTTGCCCCGCCGCCAGTAGAAGGATTCGCGATGTACGCTTTCCCCTCCGGTGTAAGAGCAAAGCTCTTGATTACTTCCTCAATCGTATGGTTGTCCTTGTTCAAGAACTTCAACTGCCCGTCGATGTCGGTCGGCTCGAAGTCGTTCATCATACGGACGCGGGCAATAAAACCGTCTCTCAGCCCGGGAACGAAAGTCAAGTCCTTCATCCCGTCCTCGAAAGCCTGCTTCTCGAGGGAAGCGATGTGCTGAGAAAGGTAGTAGTCTCTCTGTGCCGTCAGCTCCGACAGCTTCTTGTCGTGCTCCTTCTGCAACTCAGCGAGCTTGGTGTTGTAATACTCCTCTGCCTTCTTGTCGCCTGCGGTCGCTTTTTCAAGCAAGCCGTTAAGCTCCACAATTTTGGCGTCGTATTCCTTTCCCTTCGTCTCGTAGCCGAGAATCTGCTCTTTGAGCTTCTTCTCATTCCCAAGCAGCTCGTCGCGCTTCTTAATCAGCCCAACGGTGGCGGCGTTCGTGTCCGCCTCGTGCTCCGTAAGTATCTGCTTGATTTTTTCCTCTGCAGATACCTCTTCGTTTCCCAACAGCCCGGTCAGAAATTCTTCGTTTAACATGATTTTTTTACCCCTTTGGAGTTCAGATAAGACTTTTCGGCTTTGCCTATGCCTTTGGCATTCATCTTTTTCATTTCCAATGTACAAGAAAATGTCCGAATTGTCAATATTTCGGATATATGAATTATTTTAACTTCGATAGCATATTTTTATGCTTGCTAATTTCATCATAAACATTTATATCAGCAGGATAGCTCGGTGAAAACCATTTACCTTTATTTTTCCATTTTGCATATTCCCCAGTAGTGAAATTGCTAAACTCATTTGCTTTTTCTTTGTTTGCTAACACATAAAACAATCTTTCAGTTTCAACAAATTCGTAAATAATTGTATCATCATCCAAGCCGATTTCTTTTAATAACTGGGTTTTTGTCATATTCATTTACTCCTGTTTTCTACATAATATTTTATGCTTTCAGTAAAAGCAAGGTCATCCACTTTTACGATAAAATTTAAGTCCCCACGAACACGCTTGAATATAGATTTTACATCAACAAGCCCTTGCTGTGAATCAATAAAAACAATATTTCCATTATCATTAACAGCAGTAAAAACATGGCCAAAAATGTTATTTGAGCTTGTCGAAATTCTTATTTCAGCCCTCGAACCGTTTCCCCACTCAAGCATTTGCTTAACAGCTTTTTCCTGCACATTATCATTAAGCGGTTTTAGATTTTTCTCATATCCGTCAAAAACCTTTAAGAAATTATAACCTCTGTTTAATGTCGCACTTTCGAGAGGTTTTGCAATTACATCATATCCTCGGTATCTCAATTCTATGGCATGACAACACTGCGCACAGTTCATCTGATATACTCCGTCCTTTACGTCATTGATGTAATTCTGCCTGTTTATTACTTCAACCTCTTTTTCAAGTATTGAATTCATCATCTCTTTTGCTGGAATCTTGTTAAACAGTTGTGCTTCGATTCCATCTGAATAAAACACGGTCTTTGCAAGTTCTTCAAGTGTAAGAACTCTGCCGTTATCAACAAATTGGTCTATCGGCTCTCCCCTTTTATATAAATTGTATCGCGTTTTGCCTAACACATCTTTCTGCGTTTCTTCATCTTGTTCTGCAAGCCAGCTGGAAAAACTTGTGTCAGCATCAACATACCCGTCTTTGCTTGCTCGCGTTTCACCTTTGATATTGAAATAAGGCAAAATAATACAGCGGCAGCCCCTGTGTTGCGGGATTTGTGGACAATCTTTCAATGTTTTATATAACTTCCCACCGCAAGAACCACACATGATACAAGTACGTGCATCCAATGTGGAAAGATACTCATATTTATAATCTGTTACTCCGTCACCAAAATACTGCTCATTTGCCTCAAAAACTCGGTTTCTTGTTTCGTTGGCAAAAGACTGTAAAAGAGTTCGCGTATTGCCATATATTGAATTGCGCAGATGATTCACAAGACCTGGGCTTTTTAATTTTGTTGCAGGCGATATGCCGCCCATTACATTCTCGACAACCTCTTTCGTCGGCATACCTGTCAAATATCCTGTCCTTACTGCGGCGTCCCAAGTGTTGAATAATCCAGATTCAATTCCATCAAGATAACTGTCATAGGTAAATCCATCAGTTACAGGCTTGAACATAACTGACGTTTTTACTTTCTCGGCTGTAGGATAAATAAAATTGAATTTCCCATTACCTTTTGTTTTCCTTACATATTTTTTTGATAGCCCTAAAAGATGTCTCTGCTTTTTAAACTCATAATCAATCAGACCATCTACATCAGTGTTCTCTGCCACCTTATTTTTAAGGGCTTTAGATACTTCTTTCAGTTTTTTCGCAATCTCTTTATATCGCTTTTTTGTTGGAACATCGGTTGTCCTTTTAAGGTACTTGGCAATCTCATTATTAGCGTCATCAAATAGTTTAATTATTTCATTTGCCTGTCCGTTCTTATACTTTTCAAAATCGATTTGGTATTTGATAAAGCTGTCTTCCAGTTTATTCATTGCACCATCTCCCATTCCGCCTCTGTGTATGGGGTTCCTTTCACATACTCATGACACTGAAGTTTTTCAGTGTATGTAAACAAATCCTCACAAAGGCAGAACCCCATAGGTAGGTTATTATTCTTAGAGCAGTCTACCCATTTGATACACGACTTGCATAATACGGCATCGTTATATTTCATTTACACCTCTGACAACGGAGACCTTGCTTTCTGCTCCTCGTCAATCTCAGCCTGCTCATCATCAAACGTGCGGTCAGAGGCGATAATCTCGCCTTCCTGCAAGTTCTTGAACAGCGTTGTCTTGGCAATACCTCCAGACTGCCACAGCGCGACAAGCGCGGTAAGCTCTGCTGGCGACATCTTGGAGACGTCGAAATCGGTGTTGATAGACACACGTACTTTTTCCTGCGGTATCTCCGTTCCTGTCGTCCATTCGAGGTATATTTTCAGCAGTTTCTCAAAGTCATACGAGCGGGCATTTGCGAAGTCGGCAAGCACCGAGTTTTCGGCCGCGTTGTGGATTCTCGCCGTCTCTGCCGCCTCTACGCCTTTCTTCTCGTGCGATATGATTCTCGCGCCGAGAATTGCCATGCGCTCCTCGTCTTTCTCCATAGCCTGCGCAAGCTGAGTGCAACCGCTCCCACTGAACTCCAAATATCCTACCTGCTCAGTTCCGGGCGGGAAGTAAAGGAACTGCGTACCGCCGAGCTTCATCGGGGCTTGCGCAACCTCATTGCCATTTTTGTCGTATTGTGTTTCCGGCAGCCACCCTCGCTCAAACGGTGTCGGCACTCCAGTCCAGTGCAATCCGTTCTCGTAGTCGGCGGACTTCCTGTAGTGCGACATGTTCACGTTTATCAAGTCCTCAAGAAGCGGCTCCTGCGGCGTGTCGTCCACTGACATGAACTTGAACGGCAGTTCCTTGAACGTGCCGCCCTTCCATTGCGGGTTAAGCTCGAACTCCGGCGTAATCTGGTCGTTATACAACGTGTGCTTGTAATTGCCGTTCTCGTCAATCTCCAGCACGCGCCAGTAGTCCTTTAGCTCCGTCGAATATTTGCTTATGGTGTGTACTTTTGTCGGCTCTTTCAGAATGACGTATTTTATTCCCTGCCTGCGGCCTTCTGTGAAATAATCCCAGTTGTAGCAGGCCTCCGCCTTGTAATAGGCCATGTACGCATACAGCCCTTTTTTCTCCACGTCCGCCTGACTGAGCGTATTGTCAGACTTGGGCATGTCAACCAGAACACCGCCCCAGCCTGTCGTGAGCACGTCCTTGCAGACCATCATAACGAACTGGTGGAAAGAATGACCTTTGCCGTCAACGTTCTCCAGATACTTCTCCATACCGTCCGGCACGGTTACTTGTACGACCTTGCGCCCGAGCATTCCCGCTAGCCCGTCCAATGTGCGCCCCGCAGCATTGAAATATTGTGCTCGTGTTATGTAAGCGGCATAGTCCTCTTTGTCCATGCCGGAAGGTCTCGGCAGATATTTTTCTTTACGGAATTTCACCGCGTCCTCGCCTGCGATTGCGTCACGGCATTTCTGCCATTTCCGCAGGAACCTGCTGTATTCTGGGCACGGCGTGATTATCGACCTGTCAAACATTCCTCTCACCTCGTTTTATACATAGTACCACAGTTATGCGGCTTTTTGAATACTTCGGATATACGAAAATTATACGGAAGGCTTAAAAAACAGCCGCATTGCATCTGCCAGTTCTTTATTATTCAGCAGCTCAAAAGTTTTTCCTTTTTCAACAACAATGTAAGGCAAACCGCTGAACATACCATTGTTTCCTATTTTTGAGTTTTTTAACAAATATGCTTTTTTTCCCTCAAAAATACCTAAATATTTGGCAGTGTCGCAGTTATATTCTTTTGCAATCTCATCAACGCTCATTTTTTTGTTCCCCTAGTATATTCTCAACAAACGGCTCATCGAATTTTAACCCGTTTAGTTTTAACAAGAATGGGCGGTATTTTTCTCTTACCTCTTTCCCGAACAGTGCGGCATAAAGTATTCCTTCGTCATTATAAACATTCCTTTGCGGGTCGTAAAGAACAAGTCTTTCATTTTCTTTATATGCTGATATAACGTGCCCATGATACTTACCGTCATCTCCAATAAATGTAAAACCAAACATGTGCCTTTCTGTATTTTTTACATTTTTGTTAATCTCGTCGTACAGAGACTTCACATTATTGTCTTTTATATTAAGATAATGCGGTTTTGGGTGCTCGCCTTTTTCGTCAAGCCATGCAAGCATCGGATTGTCAGCAAGCATATTGCAATATTCGTTTCCCTCTCGTTTGAGCGCATATACATCACGATAACCGCATAATCTAGCTTCATAAGCAACAACACATGTTTGACAATTATATGCATCTCCAGTCGGATTTATAGCATTTGTTGCTTCTTCATACGTCATTGGCTTTCCTTTGTTAAAAAAGCCGTAGTTTATTCCTGATTTTTCGTACAGCTCTTTTAATGTCAGCACCTTCCCGTTGTCAACGAACTGGCTTATTTTCGTGCCGTTCTTGTACATCTCGAACCGTGTTTTTCCCAGCACTTCTTTCTGCGTTTTCTCGTCCTGCTCGCCGAGCCATTCAGAGTAAGTCACTTTCGATGACACATACCCGTCCTTGCTCGCCCGCGTGTCGCCCTCGATGTTGAAGTAAGGCAACAACACACATCTATCGCCACGGTGGAGTATCACGGGCTGTGCTTCTTTCAATGTTTTGTACAACTTGCCGTCAAGGTTAGCGCATACAAGACAAGTTCTAGAATCAAGAGCGGCTATCCGCTCGTATTTGTACTCAGTCTCGCCATCGCCAAAATACTGCTCGTTCTTTTCATAAACCCGTTCTTTCGTCTCTTCTGCAAAAGATTGCAACACAGTCCTCGTGTTCCCGTAGACTGAATTGCGCAATGTCTGAATCAGTCCGGGATTCGCGAGCCTCGTCTGCTGAGACACCCCGCCCATAACATTGCGCACTATCTGCTGTGTGGTCTGCCCAGTAAGGTAGCCTGTGCGCACGGCGGAATCCCAGATGTTGTAAAGCCCCGCCTCGATTCCGTCAAGGTAACTTTCGTATGTGAAATTCTCCGTCACTGGCTTGAACAGCGCGGCGGTCTTTATCTGCTCCCTCGTTGGATAAAGGAAATTGACCGTCCCGCCTTTCGCCTTTACGATGTCGCCTTTCACCGATTCGAGAAGTTTCTTCTGCTTTTTCAGCTCGTAGTCTATGATTCCGTCAATGTCTATTCCGTTGCCGACATTCTCTTTGAGAGCCTTAGACACATCTCTGAGCTTCCGAGCAATCTCCAGATAGCGTTTCTTCGTGTACACGCCGTCGGTCTTTTTTATGAACTTGGAAAGCTCCTTGCACGCGTTGTCAAGGAGCGCAATGACCTCGTTCGCCTGTCCGTTCTTGTACTTCTCGAAATCTATCTGATAGCGTATAACACCGTTCTCCAGTTTGTTCATCTGCGGATATTATATCACATTTTTCGTACAAACGAAAATACAAACAGGACAAAAGAGAAGAAAAAAAATACCGCCAGCTGTATACAAAATCATACATACTGACGGTATTTGAAATAAAATCACCCCGCCTTGCACATCGGGAAGCACGGCTTCATCCCCTGCAGGAGCGACTGCGCGGCTGACATCGCCGAGTCGAATATCTCCTTCTGCCGCTCCTCGTGCGCTTCCTTGTATGAAAGACCGAGCATATCCGACAGGTCTGATTCCTTCTCGCCGAAGAAATAGATGACC
>ERZ842401.4214-NODE-4214-length-16971-cov-15.706314_pt1 | contig 16971 bp, 7 predicted proteins | sample MGYA00521270_ERZ842401 | MGnify/ENA primary metagenome ERZ842401 (study PRJEB31892, sample SAMEA3878208) | bioreactor metagenome | biome: Moose rumen | place: Sweden | collected 2011-10 | study: EMG produced TPA metagenomics assembly of the PRJEB12797 data set...
AGCATTCTTTGTATTGGTGATAGTTGCCGTCTTCTCTTGTGCCTTCTTCTGTATATGACCAAGGTTTTGAGCGATGTGCTCCTCCATCTCTTCGCGGTCTGCTATGTTGTTCCATTCCTTGCGATGAGACTTGAAGAAAGCATAGAGTCCCTTCTTGATGCCATGACAGACAAGCACAAACAGAGCGTAATAGCCAACGAATATCGGAATTGTGAGCAGGAAGCGTACTAATTCCTCTTCTGCATCATTACCCACAATACACTGAGCCGTCTTAAAAGCAGCGATGATGTAAGAGATGATGAGGATGCCAAGGAAACCCTTGTCAAAGTTTCGAGCCATCCCATCCTTCCGATGTGGTATAGGAAAAATGTCAATCTCCATACTTTTACAGTTCTTTGATTTGTTCTTGGGCAACTTCAATGGCTTGCGAACTGAGTTCTTGCTCGCCATCTACCGCATCAAGTACTTTGTCAGCCAGCCATAAGGTAAGCATTTCGTTCTCGTCCTGATGGAAGTACTCAGCAAGTTTTGTAACTTGTTCACGTTTGGCACGCCTGTCGCCACGTTCAATCTTGCTGAACATCGGGGTGTCTATCTCCAATAGTGCAGCCAACTGGCGTTGCAGTACGCCATTCTCATCTCTTAGTTCTCTAATCTTTTTTCCGAATAACATATCTATGTCTATTTTTCTTCTTTAGCAAATTACCGGCAAATTACCGGCAAATTAAACTTGTTTACAATTATCACTGATTATCAGTGTGTTAGCGAAATGCGGTTCCGTTTTTGGCACGTCACAGCAAGTTGCCAGCAAATTACCGGCAAATTAAACTAAGCCCATATAGGTATATACCTCATATATCGTTTCGCCGTATCAGGATCAAGCGCTTTAATCCTTCCCTGAGATACTGCCTCCTTTATCAATCTTGATATACTTCCAGCGGATGTTTCACCCACATTGAACCTATCTCTCAGCGACTTGTTTGTCAAGGCATCACCTTGTATATACATTAGGCAAGCGTGGAGATAACATGACCAGAGTTTATCCTCCATCGGAATGTTGCTAAACTCCATCTCTGAGAAGAGAGTGACCTTTGTGCTATCTTGGAAGACCTCGATGCGAGGAGCTGGGAGGTATTGAGCTTCACAAGCCAACACCATTCTATCCCAACCACGGCCAAGCTCCTCACACATTTTTAATCGACGCATGAGCGATGCCAGTTTCTCATTTCTCGACTTTGGAGGGTTGTCTATAATACGGAGTATATCTACCAACGGAGTACCAGGATTCGTTACCTCAATACGATTGTCAAAAATCTCCACAACAGGAGCTGCTCCCGTAATATATAGGTCCTGGTGAATGAGGCTATTCGCAATGGCTTCTCTTACAGAAGGCAAAGGGAACTTGCTTGTTGTTGACAGTTGAACAGCATTCATATCCTCATTACTTGGCAGCAAGGCATTCACGTAGCGCACGATATTCTCAAAGCAAATAGCATAGCCTTGATTAAAAGGCTCCTCTTTTTGAATCAACAGACGGTTTATGCCCTTATACTGCACTACGCGCATAGCCTTACGGCCTAAACGGGCAAACTCATTTAGATCCTTTGCAAACAACAATGCCCCCAAGTTAGTTATCGAATATAGACCATTGTCCTGCTTCTGAATGATGCCATCCTCGTTCAGATAATGCACAACAGCTTCCTTTTCTGCTGGCTGGGGTATCTTCAGCAACGTAAAGTACGCATCCACCTGAAGCAGTCTGATGATGTCCTCATATCTTTGGTCAGTCTTGACGCATACATCCTCAAACTGGGCATGACGCAATTTGTCCCACAACTGAGCACGGAATACAGGGAACTCATGCAGTTTCTTTGTGTAGCTACCGCTACGAATATAGTCTATCTTCTGGAATGCAACAGGCTCGTTTAGTGCCTTGTGGATTCGAATCAATTCTACATGCTTGCCATCGATGTCTGCACCATAGAATTCAAAATCCGCATTTTTAGAAAGAAGATAGCGAAGCCAATTCTCTAACTCCTGCTCGCCTTTTTTCTCCAGCTGCAGCCGCACCTTCGTGCCAATTATCTCGTGGGTTGTGTCATCCACTCCCCATATCATATAGGCATAATCGCGGTCGTTCAATGTAGCGGTATTGGCAAGGGCACTAATGTCCTCGCCAACCATATTTGGCTCGCAATTGTTATGTTTGAACTCAACCCACCCAACTTCCTTGGGCAGTTTACAGAGTTCTTTTACCAGAATATCAATGTTTCCTATCATATCATTACTTATAGTTCGATTCCAAGACAAGTACTTCAAATTCTAAAATCCTTCCACTCACACCGAGTGTCCTCTTGTGGGTACTTACCGAGCAGATATTGTCGTAGTTCATATTCAGTCATTTTATTACACTAAAATAATTGCTTGTTAAAAAATACTTTCCTTTCTTTGAATTTTGTAAGAAATAAAAATAGCCTTTCAATATTGGTTTTTCCAATTATACGTTTACCATCAACAATATAATGACATAGATTATTAATACTTTTTGTGTTGATGTCTTGAACAGCTGCAATTATTTTTATCCAATAACGTGCTTTTATCTGTGACATATCTTCTAATTCAGAAGGACTAAATTCATTCTTATCGACAATCTCTTTTAAAGTATCATAAAGTACACACGGAACATCAGGATCAAAATCATACACTTCAATATCAATATCCTCTAATACAGAAAGATATTTTCTTGTAAGGGATTTGATCGTTTCAAGAGGTATTCCTCCATTCATCGCACCCATCCAAGGAAAAGCTACAGAAGAAATACCTAGGTGATGGTAGTTGTCTACAAATTTTTGTAAGGTTTCTTCAATCCATTCAACTTTTGAAGGGTCTTTCCAATCATTTTTGATTGCAAAATTCAAAATGATTGGTTTTGTTTTGGTGTAAGGAAGTATCTGACCTGGCTTTAACATACGACGAAAGCATATTTTCTGATACTCCTTGAACATTTCAGGAAAACGTAATTTAAAATCCAGGGCAATTCCTTTACCCATAGCACCAACGCAATTAACTGTATTAACAACAGCCATTGCTTTGGAGTTAAAAATATTACCTTTTATTTCTTTGTATGCCATTTACTTATATTGTTTGATCGATTTTACTATTTCTTCGTATGGAGAATTCCAACTATTGTACTCTGTCAATGATGGCAGAACATTTGCAAGTGCAAGGATTTTTTGACCGCGTAAAGTGTCATAAATAGATAACCGTAAGTAGGATTTATCACATCCTTTACCATGGAACCGACTTCTGTCTAATGCATCAGCATCTTTTAGAATTTTCCAAATGAGGTTATTCTTACATGTCACTGGGCATAATGAATCGTCAACAGAATGATATCGAATGGCTTCCAAAACAGAATTGCATATTCTGGAATTTGAAATCATGCTTTTGAGTCTTGAATCATACAGCATAGCGGAAGAGTTGCCATGTTCTTCGCCCTCACGATCGGATTTTTTCCCTAAATCATGAATTATAGCCGCATAATAGCATCCTTCTTTTACATCTGTTGGAATATCAGGAATTGTGTTTGCAATCAAATAAGACATGAACAATACTCTTGACGTATGAGCAATACCATGCCATGAATAAACCATATGAGGATAGAACAAAGATCTGTCTAGTTGAATAGACAACTTACTCATTTCTTTGGGGAATTCCTCGTAATTCAGATCTTGGAACCGATCCTCAGACTGCTGTTCGCTTTTGGCAGAATCACCTTCACTTATAATGCTGCTAAAAATTAGCCATTCTTTTGTGCTTGCATATGGACTAGGATCTACAAAATATATCTCTTCTGGAGGATTATTTTTACTGAATTCTACCATCGGATACATAATGATGCCCTCACTTGTATTGTTAATAATACAATCTGTATTAATAATAGTTCCACCTTTGATTCGCATATAAGCACAGCCATTGAGATCATAATTAGACTCTATAGAAATTCTATCCTTTTCCTCATTAAATGTTAAATGACGGTTCTTAAATGAAAACAAAGAAGGTCTTACCGAAATTCTACTAATAATCGAATCATCAGCAAAATATTGTTTCAATAGTTCTGCATGCGAATCCTCCATACAATATATCCTCAAAGAGTCTATATTAGAGAAATCAAATTCTTCTTTAATCAAGAACTCTTGTTGGGACTCCCTTTTTATGTGTTCACTATAGTAGTCATATGAATAAGGGCCAGAATCTGCAAGATCAGAAGCATCTGTCATATTATAATATAAGTATTGTGTTGCAAGATTGGAGGGAGAATCGGTAACCTTGAAAATTTGAGCTGACCCTCTTTGAAGATTACCATTACTATAATAACATAATTCTGGCATCTTCTCTATAACCTCACTTACATCAAATTCCATAAAAATAGGAATAGGGCACTTAGGAAGGTTTAATGCTTGGGCATTATCATAATAACTCTTCCAATATTTCTGCCATATTTTTTTACCATTGTAATCATATCCGACAAGACGATATTTCTCTTCACCGCAGCTACTATCTTTACCTAGACACTCGTTGTAAAACTGTGTCAGAGATTTAGGACGGTAATAGAATCTGGCAAATGGATGTGCCTTTGATGTGAGATTAATAACAGAACCAGCTGAACTATACTTCAATCTTTTAAGTTCCATTGCCTTATCTCTACTTAAAATCTTTTTTGACCGGAGTATGTCTATGATATTGTAGAGATGAGTAAAATGATAAATCTTCAGGGAATCGTATCCATGTGAATCACTCTCTTCAAGGTTTTTGACAAACCTTACACGATTGACCTCTTCTTTAAATACTTTTCTTATGGACTCTGCATCAATTATAGAAATTGCAGGGTTTTCCAAAAGGGAATTCCAATTCCACCTGTCTCTATATTTTCGTATAAATTCTATAGAGAATTCAATTGATGCCTTTGAAAGTTTATTCCAGTCAATAAATGACTCTAGTGCATCAATAACCGCTTCACTAAATTCACTGTAATTGTATTTCTTGTTTATTACGTTCCAATTAAATAAAGGAGCATATCTTAATAGAATGTCATTTGACAAAGTCATTTTTTCAGAAAGATATTGCCAATCAAGATAATCTTTTAGTTCTTCAATTGTAGCCCCATCCTCTATATTAATCACAGACTCGTTAGAAGTTACAATTGACCAGTTCAAATCATCCTTGAAGTGTTTTGCAATATCCAAAGTAAGACCAGGGTTTGATGAAATTGAATCCCAGTTCGCCCGACCACAATCCTTCGCTTTCTGGATAGTTTCTATAGATGGAACATACGACGGGTTACCTGTCAACAACATCCAATCAAAGTCAAATTGTGATATACACTTTATTAAGGAATCGTCAAACTTTAGTTCCTCTCGCCGAACGACATCGTTCCATGAAATACTGGATGCGATTCTATCAATTTTACAAAGCTTTCTCAGATAATTTTTATCCCACTTTATCGATTTGTTTTGGGAAATGGCTATCCAATCCCACTCTTTTTCAGTATGTGAGAATATAAACGCAAATGTTAAAGCGGTTTTTTCATTTGAAGATAATGCGTTCCAGTCCCATTCCTCATCAATGTAACTAGACACCATATCATCTGTAATATTAATATCTGTTCTCAGAGATATTAAAGAAAAGTTAAGCCGGTCTCTATATTTTCTAAGATTGGCATCTCCATTCTTGTTCGGCAGTAGACATAATCCATAATGGCTGATATAGTCCCAATCCCATTTTTCAGGCATTATTGAATAGAAAAGAGCATGCTGGTTCTGAATACTTTCAAGCTTTGTTAACTCTGAGAAATCCCATTTGAACTTTTCGTCTTTCAGTTTCCTTCTAACCACAGACTTCCATGTACGATATGCATATTCGTCAGAATTGTAGGTAAACATCTGATTAACAGGATTGCATCCGGAAAAAGCCGTCCAATTTACATAGCTATGTGGTCTTTCTACGAATAATTCTGGATTGTCAATAGCATCGTAAATATAACTATAATCCCAAAAGTATCCATTTTCAGGATTCTTCTCTTCAGAAAGAGATAGCAACTCGTAGGGTTCAAAAGCACGAGTCACGGATTCCCAGCACTTCTCTTTCTTACTGTCATCAAGTAGTGACAGCACATTTTTGATTGATCTCAGGTTTTCATCGCTCTGAATATAATCAGCGGAGAACTTTTGTGATAAAATGATATCCCAATCCCATAGGTCAGCATATCTCGAAAGATTATCTATGATAAAATCGGTTTCACATCTTTCGGTAATATTGCTCCAATCCCATCTTGCATATGAAGAATACGCACATTTAAGGATAGAGGATAGCTGCATATTGTCATTAAGAACATCCCAGTCAAGACGCTCCGACACCATTTCATTTTCAAAAATAGCTTCTAAACCGTTGTATGTTTCATTACACAAACGCCATGATATTGCATACCAATCCAAGTAATCAGCTCTTTCCTTAATTGCAGAGAATATATGACCAAGGGGTGCCTTTTTTGATATCAATGGCCAATTCCAAAAAAATTCCAGGTTTTTATCAACAAGCAACTCTTTGGAAATGGAACTTAAGACTTTATCATGAACAATATCTTTCCTCCAAAGTGAGAGATACTTAGTAAGGTGGGATGCAATAACGGAACCAGATAGTGTTTGAGATAGAACATTCCAATCCCATCGATCTTTATATGCCTCAAGTAATGATGGATTTGAATCTATTAATTTGGCCAACCTAGAAGAAAGAATGACAAAATCCCAGTTCAATGATAACCTGCTTTGTATAAATTCAATTGAAAGAGATTCTGACAAACGAGACCAGAGCTTTATTTCATAACCATATGAATGTTGAGCAATAGAATCAATTTTATCTGCAACGGCAGCTATTTCTAAAGCATCGAAATATTTTTCTATTGTAGCCGCATTTGCTGACAATAGCCATATGGAGATAACTTCAGGATGCAGACGAAGCCTATCACAGAACCGAACGTCATTGACCAGATTTCTATTTCTAGCCAAGGATTTCCATTGCCAAGGAAAGGTTTCGTATTTTTCTATCCAATCAAAACTTGGAGCACTTGCTGATACAAAGTTTGTATTATCGGATGAAGTCATCCATAAAGAATAATGACTGAAGAATTCTTCTGTAAATTCTATATCCGATATTCTTAGCCAATTCTTATACGAAACACGGTCTTTGCCAATAGACAGGAATTCGTATAACCCTGCAAAATGTTCATTCTCTGACAGACTTTCCCAATTCCATTTGAAACTAGGATAATCTTGTACATAATCAATTGATTCAATATTTTTTGAGATGAAATCTAAATCATACTCGGTTACAATTTTTGAATTATACTTTTCAAAAAACTCTTTTGTCCATGAAACATAATCGTATTGGATAAAACCCGGAGTACAAGATGTAGAATCCCAAGAAAGCAGTCCTGTTTTCTCAAAAAAAACAATCAGTTCATCATCCCAAGGATAATGAGATTTATTTTGTAAACTATATGCTAAGAGCATTCCTTTTTCTCTGGCTTCAATAACCATCTTAAGAAATGACTCTGATTTTATACACTTATCTTTAATAGATGATGTGATAACCTTATCCAGGATATAACCAACATATGTGAAGATAGATTCTTTTAACAAGATAAGGTTGTCTACAAGCAAATCTATATTTACGTTATATGTAAAGTACCTCCAATCCCATTGTTTTGTGGGGTTCTCAACAACTAAGTATAAATCTTCTTTTGAGAGCCAAGAGGTTAGATTGAAGAAGCTTATATGTATATTGTTGATGTTGGATTTAACAAAGTCAATGTCTATAAATCTGGAAACGACTTCCCATTCCCATTCTTCGCCTGGTTTTACATGAGCAAGCATTATTTTCTGCGCAACTGGCTTTGTCATATCGTCTCTAGACAAGACAATATTATAGTTCCAGTCAAAAGAATCCGCAGATTCTAAAATATAATTAATAGGGAGTCTAAAAGACAATATCGCAAAATCAAAATGGACAAATGGGTCTTTGAGATGTTTGATTATGACATCAACCGGACAAACATGGGATAATACCCCCCATTGCTCGTATTGACATAGTTCATTCTTTGATATGTATTCAAAAGTTTCGTCATCGTCCCAAGCAGTACGATGATCATTGATGATTATGTCAAATTCTTCTTCCTCAATTTCTTGTTCAAAATATCTGATTTCTTTGTAACTGATGATGGAGTCAGTATCATTCAGCAACTTACAATATAAAGATCTACGAATTTTCTGGTCTCGCAGATGTTCGTTTTCGAAACGGTAAAGCAAATTACATGCTGGTTCAGATAACACATTATCATGAAAAACCAAAGGATAGAAATTTCCTTCGTAATCGTACAACTTAACATCTACATAATAAACAGGGAATTTGAAAAGCAAATCTTTTTTTGCCTCGAAGATGTGAAGCTCAGAGATTGACTGTAATCTAATCCTATCTGTCAGCTCATCATTATTACGCAAATTAATACTATCTGGATCAAAGTCGTCTACTCTTTCAATATCTGTAATATCTGAATAGAATCCGAGTGCATTATAGAATGGGAAAAAAACACTATCATCAGGCAGAGAAGATTTGTTGATGTTTTCTAAAAGCTGCTTTTTGCCTTTATATATTTTAAACTTACAGTTCTCTTCTAATGCTATTTTGCCAAGATTCGTTAACCTTATAATTTTCTTCGGCTCTACTTGTTTGTTTTCTTCCACACCAGAGATATCCGAAGAATCTTCAGCTTTAGGTAACACATTAGATTCTTCAACAATAAGTTTCCATTTGAAGGAAGATTCCAATAATTTCTTAAAGAAAACTTTCTCTGCACGATCTTCATAGAATTGTACATTTTCATACAGCCTATTGGCCATGTCAAAACCCAATTTCATGCCGAGTTCTTCTCTTGTCACTTCTTCCCCCTCACAGGAATAAAGTAACTTTAGTATTATCGTTTCAATGTCAGTCAAAGGTTCTTTTTCATAGAACATCACTGTACACTGAGATTCTCTAATCTGCCACGACCTCAACTTTCTATCGGAAGGGAGTGAGGAATAAATAAGAGTCCCTTTTTCAATTATATGTTGATAATCCATATTATTTGTCTGCTATATTATATAAATGTTGTAGATAGATACCGTACCATAGGCCGGTACCGCTTACATGGATATCTTTAATGTTAAACTTATCCATTAAAGACAAGAACATTGGTAAACCAAGACGCATAGTGATCTGGTCATCAATCTTCTTGTTGCCCTTTGATGCCTCAAAATCGAAGTCGTTTAGGTCTCCGACAGTATCAAACTGATTGAGAATAGCTTCATTACATGTATCTATACACTCTAATATTTTGTCTCTTGTCATCACCCGATCATGCTGTGCGGCATTATTCTTTCCTCCTGTTGCATGAGTGATAGCTGTACCGACACTAATGCAGAAACTTTCAGAATCTGACTGCATAGCTTCTCCCATATTCTTATAGAAAACGACTAACCTCTCTTTAATCTTTTGATCACTTTTTTTCAATGCCTCAGATACAGGAGTATCTCTATCAGAATCAAGAAACAGAATATTTCTCAATGCCGTTGTTCCAAGATTTATACTATAAGAATTAATGAGGTCATTATTTTTGAACACAGATACCTCGGTTGAACCTCCTCCCTGGTCTATCATTACTACATGAGGAGATGTCAACATCTGTTGCTTATATCTCGAACTGAAGAGATATGCAAACATCGTTGAAACTGATTCTTCCTTTTTGGATAAGATTCGAACATTAATTCCAGCTCTGCTTTTAATAAAAGCAACTATTTCATCACGATTTTTAGCAGTTCTATAAGCTGCAGTTGCTACTGTATATACGACATCAACGTGTTCGCTCAACATTATACGCTTCCATTGCAATATTGTTGGCATAACATTCTTGTTGAAAAAACGCATATCCATTTCATTCTGCGAGTCAAGACCTTTACCTGTTTCTGTTTTGTATGCATTGCGAATGAAGTTTCTGAAATCAAAAGCTTCAACACTTGCATTCCGAATAACATCTTGATCTTTACCTATTAGACACTTAACAGCTTTTGTTGACAACTCAAGAACTGCGATTTTGGGATTCGACCTATTGGCCATTGGGTTAAGCCATGTTTCTATAACACGCAAGTGTCCATCCGTTTCTGGATTTATGTCTCGTGTATTCAAATTAGCAGACCTATTCTTGGAAATAGGACGAGGCCGCTTCTTCATCAATTGATGTTCCCACTTGATTATTCTTCCACATGGGTTCTCTTTGATAGTATCATAAACATTTTTATAGATAGCATCTCCATCCTTATTTTTGTATGCCGAATAATGTGAGCTATTACCTACAATAATTAGTAAACGTTTGGCTCGCGACAATGCCACATTGAGTCTGTTAGGTGATTTAGCAAATCCCAAATCTGATTGTCTCCTATATCCCAAACCCTTATAGATACGGAAATCTGGAGCTTGTTTATCATTCTCGGCAATACAATTACTTCGAACAAGCGAAACAATAACGATGTTGCGTTCCATTCCCTGGAACCTGTCGACAGAACTAGGTTTCAAAGTCAGTTTACCTGAAAAGTTTGCCTGTAGTCTTTTTAAATGCTTTAGTTGAGCACCATAAAAAGTTATCAAACCTATTTCCTTGTCCTCCTCTGATGTGAATTTGTCGTTATACTGCTTAAAAGAGGCAGAAGATGCTAATTGAGATAAAACCCAGTTGATTGCATCAACTTCGCCCATATTAACTCTAGATGTTCCCTCTGCAATTTCAGGAGAATTAGTGTCTATCCAAATAACGTGGTTTTCAGGTGCAATTAATCCTTCAATATTAATTCCATGAAAACGTGAAAAAGGCGTTCCTTCAGATTCATAATCTTCGTCGATAAAACCGCATTCAAGTCCACCATCCTTTATATAGAATTGTTTAATAACATCGTTTATATCAGGATGCATTCTATATTGTTTTTTAAATGTTCCTTTTATAGAATCATTCGCCTGAACGAACAGTCTCTCAAAATGAGATTTTTCTAACTGGTCAAAGTTATGTCTTACAAAATTTTCAAGCTCAATAATTTGTTCTTTTTCTTCGATGTCTGTAGCTTGAAGTCCTTGATAATGGAGCTTGTATAAAATATCCTCCCTATCTAGATTGGGCGGCAACTGGCGATGGTCCCCTATAATCACTGATTTTTTCCCATAAACAAGAGGCATAGATAGTTCTGATGGTGTTGCCTTAGATGCTTCATCTTGAACAACAACGTCAAAAGAGATGTGCTCGGCATCCTTGAAAACCGATTTATATCTTTTCATAAAGCGGCTTTCAATTTTATCTTTTCCTGCTTCAATAGCTTGATAGTTCTTTTCCGTAATCGAACTACATGTGGCGCCTATGACATTGCAATGCTGACGATATAAGTTAAAAAGTAGTTCTCGTTTATCCTGTGGAAGATTTAAGATATATGTCCTCCACATATCATATACAGTAGGGTCTTTTAAATGACAACGCTTAAGAATATTATTTAACCACCTTTCCAGTACTACATTTTTATTATTGAATAATTTATACTCCTCCGATTCTTCAATAGCTTCATTGTCTTCCGATAATACTCTATTTTGTGAAAAATCAATTCCTGCCCATTTCATCATTTCGGTAAGAGCATAAGGAAGACCTTCAGAAGAGAAGCGGTCGCCGGCTCCTATTCTAATAGGCTTAACAACATTATGCTCTGAGAATTTAAGCCGATCTAGAGCATTATCAACAGCAAGATTAGCCTCAGAAGTTAATAATGTTCTATCCTGAGGATGAGCCAAAGCGAGTTGCCATATCAACTCCGCGATAGCAGTAGACTTTCCTGTTCCAGGAGGGCCTTGAATAACAGCCAAATCTTTAGCCTCTACTGCTTTTGCTATCGCTTCTACCTGCCATTCATTGAGATGTTTGTTCAGGCGGTTCTTTTCTATCGTTTCGATACGGGAAGTGATTTTATCTTGATCGATTGGGGTCGCCTTGCTAGCATCAAACAAATAACTTGCAAGCATTGGGTTTCTTAACTGTTCATAGTTCTCTGTAATGTAATCAAAAGATTCTTGAAGGCGATTGACTTTTTCGGAATCACCTGAAAGGTCTGTTGCGACTTTTGTAAGTTTACCTTCATCTATCAAAGATTCTACATTGCTTAAGTTTTTTTCATCAACTATGAAAGTTAAAGATGGGTAGTTGACATTTTTTAATTTACCCACCTCAATGCCATTGCACGAAAAAACCTCTTCTCGAAGAGTTCCAACAACTACTGACTCATGTTCTTGCATACCAAAAACATTACGTTCTATATAAAATTTGTCTAACTCTTCTAGTGCTTCAATTCTGTATTCTAAATCAATTGGAGGATATTCCGTAAGTTCTCCTGTTTCTTCATTTTCTATTGTACAACCCGTCTTTATCTCTAGAATAATGTCGTATAACGCTGCGTGGAAATCGCGTGCTTGCGAATGAGAACTATATGACTGGCGAAAATCAATTTCTCCTCGTCTGGGTGTTGAAATTACAATATTGGGAAAACATTCTTCCAATTGTTTCTTTATTTCTTCTTCTTTATCTTTTTTGAAGCCCCATATCTTGCCTTCAAGAAATGGTTGTGGGAAGAAATTCATGTATAAACACTCGCATTCTTCCTCAAATTCTTTCATTATTCGAGGAGAAATTTGGTCCACATTGGCATAGAAAGACCATGAATTCTTGGTTATAGGAATAAGCGCAGTATTGAATTTCTGTGCAAAAGATTTTTTGAACAGATTGAACTTTGACTCGGTATTGGCTTGGACAACAAGTTTCTTGTCTTTCTTGTATAATTTGGCAGAATCCGGAATTAAAACAATAGGCTGCTTCATGTATTGGAGCAGAAGTTTGTTTATTTGAGTAAAAACTTTCCAGATTTCTCTAATTGTCTTTTCCTCACCACCAAGATTCTTAACATCTTTGGCTACTTGCTCTTTAATTGCTTGCTCGTCAGCTTTTTTCTTACTTAAATTATAACGAGTATTCCCATACTTGTCAGGCTTACCCTCGCCTAGAACCATAACTTTGATTTGCTGGCCTTCTTGCAAATAGTCTGCTACTTGGCCATACTTACATGGAACTTCCGAAAAATGAATCATCCCAGAGGTTCTTCCTTCAAGCCTTACGAATGCACCGATTTCAGTAATGTTGAAGATTTGTACAGTGATTATATCGCCTTTGTTATACCCCATTAGTATTTTTATTGAGTTGTATATTTATATGTTACATGAAGTGATTTCTGTTATGAACATGCGCTACATTAGCAATATATGCTCTTGCGTCCATCTTTGTTGAGCAAGATATCAAGGTTTACATCAGAGAGAGAGTCTGGAGAAACGTCTTCTTGTAGACACTCCTCATGTGGAGTAGTCCCACACTTCTCGCGGACATACTTCAGAACTTCATCAAATGTATAGTACTCCGGTAGTTCAAATCCATGATATTGCTCAGATTTCATGAAGAAGTCCATCGCTTCATCATGATTCAAGGTTAATATATTTTTAGCGGCTTTGCTCATATAGGTGTCATTAGCAATTATTCATCTGCAGAATTGTCAAATTTTGACCACAAAGATAGTTATAAAATTCGGAACACAAACAACATCACCTAAGATTCTTCGTTTTTTTGTTGCATTTTAACAGTTGAGAGCAACTTGCAGACACATTTCGCTGCAAATCGCTCCAACCATACTGTTTTGATTGCTTTAATAAGACTGTCCTTTCTTCTTCGTTATAGCCCCCAAACCAAGTTTCTTCGTTCCGTCCCAATTGGTGAGCTGGTCTGCACAGCCATTGGAGCCACCAAGAGAAGTGTAGGTTTCTGCACTACATGATATATAATCAACGAAAGAGATAAAGTTGTCTATGATAGATGGCTCGTAGGTCACATCCCGTTCTGCAAATAGATGTGTCCAGCTAGTGACGCACTCTACATTGAATTTTGAGCAATTACGCCACGACAGACCACTAAGAAAGTTGTTGACGGCCGAGGTAATACCTTCCTTTGTGCCAAGGTTCAATTCCATTTTACGGGCAACAGCCATGATGCCGTAGTAGATGGATGCAGCCTCTTTGTCGTTGAAATTAGTTCTAGTTGAAAGTGCGAATGCACTGAGGGCAGCGCGTCCTTCTGCGATGAAACAATTGAGAATGTTCTGGTATCGGTCTTGTTTCTCTGCAGCAAGTCGAGCTTCGCGCTCTCTGCGCTCCTTTACCTTCCTTGCAGCCTCGTTGTACTCTGGTTCATTCCAAAGGGCATTCCATTTTCCCAGGAGGTTCTGGTACGTTGACCGAAGCGAGCGCAATTCATTCTCAGCATTGTCGGCACGAGCAGTTTCGGCATTCTTGGCGTTGCGCAATCGCTCTACGGCGTTCTCATCGATGAGTGTCAAGCGGTATTTGAGTCCATTCACTTCTTCTGTGAGAGTGGTTACTTTAGCACGAAGTCCTCGGATTTCAACATCCTTTGATGAGATGATTTCTTCCTTGGTCTTCAATTCATTGGAAAGGTCCTTGTTCGTGTCCCATAACATGCGGTACTGTCGTCCCAAAATCTCGGCTGTGGGTTCACTCTTCCATTTCAATCCCGATGCTTTGATGAAGTCGCCAATGGTCTCTTTAACACCAGCATTATATGACTCTTTGAATTTTTCAGCTTCCTCCTTCTTGTACTTGCCTGGCTGAAAGATCTTGGCGAGAAAGCCAGATTGGGCCGACTTCAATTCCTTTTGGGCTTTCTCTTTTTGTTGAGTAGCAATAGATGCTTCTACTTCAATCTCTGCTTTCAGCTTCTCTGCCTCTGCTATAGCCTGTTTCGCCTGACGTTCAGCTTCCAACACAACCTTGCTCTTATGTCTACGCTCCCGTTTCTCCTCCTCTGAGAGTTCTTGGTATGGGATGCCTCGCTCCAAACCATACTTCTTTCCCACCTCATTATAGTACTTTGTGTGGAGGTCAGAGAGGTACTCGGACTTTTCCTTTGCAGTCTCGCCCCATACTTTAGCATACGATATACGCTCTACCACACCTTTTGTTGACTCAGTCTTGATGTAGTTGCTGCGTTCCTCCTTGGGCAAGGCCTTCCACTCTTTCGTTGACAGGACCTTGTCGGGATTGTCCTTGTTGACATACTGACTGCCGATACGTCCGCGTTTCTTGACCTGCTCTACAGGAACGGTCAAAGCATGAGCATGGACACCTGTCTCATCACAATGCACGTCGAAGCCGATGATGTTTTCCTCGCCCCACATACGGCAGCAGAACTGATAGGTGTCCTTGGCCCACTCGTAGATAGCTGGCATCAGTTTGATGTGACTATTGTCGGCATATGGATCCGATGTATCAATCTGTTGTTCACCAAAGGCAAGCCGCTTCATCACTTCGTGGTCACCACCAAAGATGATGTTCACCAAACCGTTCGGACTATTTGGGGCCACTTGGTTGGGATGCTTGGCATCCATGTAAGGTTTGAAGCCCAGTTCATCGTGACGCTGCTGGAGGCGTTGATGAAGTGGAATAGGATTGGAGCCAAGGGGCATGACCTTGCACCCCTTGGTGATTTCAAAGTTGAGATGCTTGCGTGAGAAGTTGTAGTGGTTGTTCTTCTCCGTCTCAGCATTCTTGGAGTGGTAACGTTTCTCATCCCAGTCTCTGCGCTCAGCCTCGTTACCCATCTGGGCAGAGAACGATTTCTTGTCTGCGCCAACATGGATAGAGGCGCGTGGTTTATTCATTTCCATTGAAAACTTTTGTTTAAGGATTATACATTATTTATAAGCTCTGTAGGTGGAGGATGCCAGGTCTCGGGCGGTGCCTGAGCATAATAGGAGGACTTTTTAAGTGAGCGGCTATAGCCAGTGAATCTAAAAGTCCCTATTATGTTTAGGACTTTTACAAAAGTCCGTCACACCACGCGGGCGAGGCTCCTCCATGGTTACAATTTCCGATAGCTGTTCTGGCTCACATGTTCCAGACGACCTTGACGGATGTAGTCATTGATCCACTTGGCCGTGGTACTCTCAGGATAGCCTTGCTTCTTGGACATAGCCCGATAAGTCTCTCTGTCAAATGTGTCTGGCAGAGTGGCTAACAGCTGCGCCATCTTTCCTTTCTTCGTGACAATCACCCCCTGTCCATTAGTAGTGACCTTGCTCTGTGGCAGATGGGCATAGCAATAGACTGTATGGTAGATGAGGACATCACCTATCGCCATGGCTATATCGAAATCATCCCTACTGCATCGTAATATGATTCTACTACCATCCTTTGGAGTCAGTGCAGAAGGATTGGACGTTTCGTCCATGAACCTGATAGAGGTCAGTACCATCATAATGCGAAACACAGTGAAGGCCAGACGGCGTACCACACTCTGCATGTCATGCGAGATGTCATCGACCACCTCTTGATTCATCTGCCTGAAATGTTCATTGAACTCCTTGCAGTATTCCTTCGGGATGACGATGCGATATCTTCCACCACGGAAGAATGATTCACGTCGTTGTTTGTATAGCTTACCCAGCTGGAAGAATCTATCTCGCAAGGTATAGCTATCAGAATTGGTGTTGGCACTCTCGACAAGGACATCACGGAACTCTGCTTTGAATGGCATGTGGTAACAGGTGATACGTGAGAAAGTTCCGTCCTCAGCCTGAGGTGTCAAAGTGTAGAGTTGTCCAGGTGTTCCAGAAAGACAGATAGCAAGCATCGGTCTCTCGATGACACGATATTCGTCATCCTTTCTGCGGCTTAGGTCGATAGGTTCATGATGATAGCTCTTGCGGATAATGGTGCTATAGTCACCATACTCCGATT
>ERZ842401.4215-NODE-4215-length-16969-cov-4.040203_pt1 | contig 16969 bp, 13 predicted proteins | sample MGYA00521270_ERZ842401 | MGnify/ENA primary metagenome ERZ842401 (study PRJEB31892, sample SAMEA3878208) | bioreactor metagenome | biome: Moose rumen | place: Sweden | collected 2011-10 | study: EMG produced TPA metagenomics assembly of the PRJEB12797 data set...
AGTAGCCGTATTGGGCGATAACCGTCTGTATGGCATCTGTCGCTTCTTTTCTGCCAAAATCATCAAAGCCAGTAAGAACCCATTTATACGGTTTATCATCCGATTCTTTGCGGACAATCGAAACAATTCCGTTGTCGGTCTGAAGCTCGATGTTCCGTCCGTTTTCCCTTGTGACAGTTCCGTTTTCAGAAATATCTTTCACCAGTGCCATGAGTGCGGTTATTTCGTCCGAATTTTTTCCGTCTTTCTGATACCGCTGCTCAATTATATGGCGTATGCCGTAACCGCTTTTTCCGATTTCGCCGGCTTCAAAAGTAATTTCACCGACGTTTTTGTTCTCAACCGTACCGTTTCCGTTTTCCATCACGCCGGAAAGAAACGTAAAATCCGCTTTATATTTTTCTGTATCCTGCCTCTTTTTGCTAACAAATTCTTCAATTTCTTTTCTCCTCATTTTTCTCACTTCACTTTCTGTAAGGCGATTTCCATCTTCATCGTAGTAAATCGTATTTAAATTTATTGCCATAGTTGTTTCTCCTTAGAAATCAGTACTCCATGCCGGCCGCTTTCCTGGGATGCGGTTTTGGGCGCATTACTTTTTCTGGCGGCGTCATTTTATTCCCCTGAATTTCAGCTGACTGCACGGCGTGTGCGGGCAGCCTGTTTTCCTCTTCTGGCGATGTTTGCTGAGGCAGCGTGACGTCATCATTCATACCGAAAAACAGCCCGCCGCTGTCCTCATAAATTGACAGGGAAACGGTATCCTTTTTCTTCCGCGCTGTTGTCTTTTTATTGAGCTCAATAATCTCATGCCTGAAAATCTTTTCCGCAGGGAAGTTGCCTTCCGTATATTCGATTTTCTTGGATTCCGTATTGAACACGCCCGCGCGCTCAAAATGTTTTTCTGGCAAAGTTCCAGCTGCAACCGACAGGTGACGGTCGCTCTCCGTATGCGGCACGGTTTCCGAAAGCGAGGCAATCTCGCCGTTCTGCCATTTCTCATACTGCTCAAAGCCGGCTTTTTTGTATTCGTCGTGCTCTTCCCGCGTGATGTCGCCCGCGTCCAGTTTTGCCGCAAGCATGCTCTCAAAGCGCACGGTCTTGACCTCGTAGGCGACTTCGCTCATCGGGCGGAGGTTATTCAGGATGTCGCTCTCCAGAACCTCGCGCTGCTTTTCGACCGGATACTCGGCCGCTTTCTGCTTGTGCAGCTCGGCGCGGAGCTTTGCGATGGTTTCAGGGAGCGTTTCCTCGGCATGCCTGATTTTCTCCTTGCAGGCGTGTTTCTGCACGTTCAGGCTGCGGACATATTTCATCATGTCATCGTCAGTCCTGATGCCGAGCGAGGAAAGTTTGTCCTCAACCTTGCTTTTCTCTCTTTCCGCTTTTCGTAATGCCTGCTTTTGCTCTTTGAGCGAAACCGTAATCCAGTCAGGCACTTTCAGCTCCCGTTCCTTGTACCCTTTGATTTGCGCCTCATAATGCTCCGTCATATCCTTTGCGCCGGAAAAATCAAGGGAAAGCTGCTTCCGTCTCGAAATGATGTCATCAAACGACTTGATTTTCAGGGTGAGCCGTGAGAGTTCCGCCCGCGCCTCTTTTGTCTCTTCCTGAAGAATGAGTTGATGTCTTCCACGTTCAGACTGTCACCCTTGTAGTTCCACAGTTCGTTTATGCGGCTGCGCTTCTCATCGTGCTTCTGGTAGAGGACGGAATCAATGCTGTCGTTCATCACGGGGTAGACGATGTGCACGTTTCCCTGCAAGTTGCCCTGCCGCCAGATGCGTCCCTCCGCCTGAATCGTCTCGCTCGGATTCCATCCCAGCGAGCAGTTGTACATGACGAAGCTGTTTCCGTTCAGGTCAATGCCCTCGCACGTGTTCTTTCCGCCGATGATGATTTTGAGCGGATGTTTTTCATCGTTGAAACGCGACGTGATTTTTTCTTTCTTTTCGGGCGTATTGTTGATTTCGCCGTTTATGATTTCCACCGCCTCTTTGGGAATCCCGTGCCGAACAAGATAATCCTTTATGATGCCGTGGCTTTCCTTTCCGAGCGGCACGTACATGAACTGACCTTTTTCATGGTTTCCCTTGTACATATCGATGATTGCGTCGCACACGAATTTGAGTTTGGGCGACGTTTCGACCAGTTCTGTAAGCGGCGGAAGCTTTATGCCAGGATACATCGCGGGATTTGCGAGCGCGGGCGCGACACAGGCAAGGCGCATGTTGTTCATCGCTACAATGACGGCCGCTGAATTCCCGGCTTTCACTTCCGCCATGCGCTCCTCGTCAATGTCGCGCATCGCTTTCTGCAACGCCGACATATCAAGCGGCTTTACGTGCGTGAACTTGTTCGGGCGGATTATCCCCGCTTCCTCGCCGTCCACCTTGTCGATGAACTCGGTGAGGATTGCCTGCAATGCCGGAAGCTCCTTCCAGCTCTTCATCACTTGCTTGGTGTCAACGCTTCCCGTTGAGGTTACGCCAAGCTCCTGCTTTGTCTGCGCGAATTGGTCAAAGAAGCTGCGCAACGAGGAGATGCCAGCCTTGCGCAGGCGTTCGCGCCCGATGTACGAGAGCATGGAGTACACTTCGGTCGGGCTGTTCGTGAACGGAGTCGCCGTAAGCATGAATACATTGCGGTCGTCGTTGTAGCGCTGCACGAGCTGCGTCATGCCGTACATTTTGAGCGCACGTGCGGACGGCTTTCCGCTCGGAATTCCCGCATACTCATTCGATTGTCCTTTTTTCTTCGGGCGCGGCACTACCCACAGGTTCTTGAAGTTGTGAGCCTCGTCTACGGTGAGGTTGTCAAATCCGCAGTCCTCAAAGAAATAGTAAGAAGCATCCTTCACATGACTTGCAGAGCCGATGATGCCTTTGATTTTGTCCGCGCTTTCGGCGTTCTCGCGCTCGCTTCCGTCAAAGTCGGCGGAAAGCAGGCTTGCGAAATCTTCAAAAAGCTCATTCTCGCACGAACGGTCGGTAAAGGTGATATTTTTCAACGCCTCGTAGGTGCAGAGCGATATTGTGTTTTCAGGAATGTTGAGCTTGTGCGGATTTTTCTTGTTAACGAATTTTCCGACAGAATCCTTGTTGAAGTTGTAGAGGTCGTTCACCTGCATGTTCGGGAACAGCTGCTTTATGTCCGTGTACCACTTCGCGTAGACCTGGTTCGGAACGACGATGAACGGCCGGCGGCTTCTTCCCGTCTGAATCTGGTTCACCGTGGCGACGATTCCAGCGGCGGTTTTTCCGACACCGACATCGTAGGCAAGCAAACCGTTTCCCTTGTTGCAGAGGAAAGAAATGCCTTTAATCTGCTGGTCGTAGAGCTTGAATTTGCTCTCGCCCTTGTATGCGCTCATGCCGTCAACGAAAAGCGGAAGCTTCGAGTAATCAGGAATGATGTATGAATTGAAACGGCGGTTGTATTCCGCGACAAGCCGGGTGCGTGTCGCGTCATCAAGCCCCTCATGCAGGTAGCGGTCAAAAAGGCGGTTCGCCGTGTCGCTCCGTTCCTGACGCTTCAGGTCGGCTTCCTTCTTGCGCTCGGCTTTTTCGGCGGCTTTCTCTTCCTCGCTCATGCTGTAGGTGCGCCACCCGCGTACCGCCTCAGCCTTTACCGGCTCGCCGTCAATGTATGCGACGATGTCGCGGAACGAAAGTTCCTCGCCAAGCTCCTCGCGGGAAATGTTCGCGGTCGCAAAATCAATGTCACCCCTCCACATTCCCATCGCAAGCGTGGCGTTCTGCGCCCAGAGGATGAACGATTCCTGCAGGTTCAGTTCGACAAGGTTTCCGTCAGAATCAAGGTGCGTTGTCGTAAACTCCTCTGCAAGCGTCGTCTTCACGCCCAGATGGATATGCTCCATGTCAAGAAGCGGCTTTCTGACGCTTTCAAGAAGGGCGATATTTTCGGCAAAAGTTTTTGCAGAGTCCGCATTTTCACCGTGCCGGTCAATGGCGTCATCACGAAGTTTTTTCTGCTCTTCGATTTTTGCGTAAATGTCGCCGGAAGTGAAAAGGACTTTATGAGTCCATTCATCGAGATTCTTCTGTACATAGTTTCCGCTTTCATGCAGGTATCGCATATCTTCGGCGGAAAGTTTTGAAAGGTCGATGTTTCCCTGCCAGTCGGTGGCAGCCCAAATCGGAAATTCGCGCTCGTCAAAGTCCTTGCCGTAAAGACGGCTGAACTCCTGTGCAGTCATCACCTCGCCCTTTGACTTTACGATGTTCCATTTTTCTTTTTTCGGGCGGGAGGATTTTGCCTTTTCTGGTTGCGCTTCTTGGAGCGGAATGTTCTGCGCAAAGACACTTTCCATTTTTTCAAACTGCGAAATGACATCGCTGACAGCCGTTTCATATGTCTTCTGATTTTCATAATGTGAAGAATGAGTGTCGAAATCGGCAATCATTCGTACCATGACCACAGAATCAGTTGAGGTCATGTCAGCATCACGGATTACATCAGCAATGTGGTCAAGGCGGGCTTCAAACGCGCTGTCTCCGTTGTAAAATCCCCGGATAGTTCGAATCGCCTTTGTTTGCAGTTTGTCTTGCTTTCTGCTATTTTTTGCCCATGAATCAATAACCTGATTCATCTGTGTGTCAAAAGCCTCATAATCATTCACGAATTCAGGGAGTTTAAGCCCTGTTTTTTCCTCGAAAATAGCTTTTACAAGTTTCTTTTCTTCAAACGAAACATGGTCATTTTTCATCGACAAATGAGTTCTGATTGTTCCAATGTCTATGCTGCGCTTTGTTTCAAGGGCGGAGGCAATCTCCTGTGAGATTTTTCTTGCGTAGCCCTCACGGTCACTGAACGCTGGAGAAATATCAGCTGCGATGTATCTGTCGTAGATTTCTTCCTGAAGAGATTTTTTATTTGCAGCTACTTCAGCCGACATCTGTCGGTCGTTGTTCTGAATATGACTTGACTTTTCAGTTTGTTGTGATATATTTGAATCAACCGTTGTGGTTGATGGTCGCAAACGAGTAGCGGGCAGTTCTTCGGGAAAACGAAGGGCTGATATTGTAGGTGCAACTCCTACCGCCACAACGATATTGTTTTCTTCTGATAAACTATCACGTCTATCAACTTTTCCAACAGTTACAAGATAATTTCCGAGTTCATCTTTATTGAACACAAGTTTGTTAATTTTCGAGCTATCATCGTTATCAGCAAACACTATCTGGAAATTCTTTGTTCGCTTATCAACAACAACGAAATTTGCAGTTCTGATTACACTGGGAATACTGTAGTACTCTTCTGTGCTAAGGGCTTGGTTATAAGAGCCTTTTCTATCAGGTCTAATATGAGTAGCATTTTTCTTTAAGATAAATGCGGAATTTTTTTCAAGTCCGAGTTTTTCCGCAAGCTGCTCATTAAGATTCGGCAAACGAACCGAGTTCGGAATATTTTTGTAGTCATTCAAAATGATTGAATCAACAATATCCTCAAACTCTTCATCGCTGATGATTTCTAGATTTCTGACATCTTCTTCTTTAAGCGTGTGATAGGTTTTGAGTTCTGGCTTCTCCTGATCCACTTTCGGAAGCATTCCGTCAATCTTGTTCAGCTCGTCCTGTACGGTGAGGCCTTCGTGAACTGCGACATACTCTTCTTCCTTTCCGAAGCGGTTTGTGCGTGTCTTTACTTCGCCCAAGATTTTTTCTGGGTGCTGCTTAAACCACTGTCCATTGGAAATATTATCTGAGATGAGTTCGATTGCTTCATCAAGTGATGCTTGCTTATAGGCAGCATTCCCTTTTCCATTCTCCATAATTGTTTTACGGTCTTTTTCCCAAGACCGCATAATGATGATGTCAGTGCCGACTTCTGTTGTAGGGAATGTTCCGACCGGCAGTCGGTAGGCATCAATCAGCCTGCCTTTGGATGCGATGATTTCTTTCTGCTTGTCGCTTGCTGTGTTCAGAAATCCGCTGGGAACAACGAATGCAAGCACCGAGTTTTCGTCTTTGAGCGCATCGAGACCTTTCGCAATAAAGTATTCCTCATAGCGGTCAAATTCCTTTCCTTCGCCCAAGCCCTTGTACTTGTCGTTATACGTGCCATACGGCGGATTTCCGATAACGACATCATATTTCGGCTGCTCAAAGTCGATTTTCTTGAAGCGCTCGCCGTCGTCAAAGAACTGCTTCTGATACGCGCCTTGAATGACATTTGCTTCCGAGTGCAGGATGCGGTTTATCCGTGCGGAAGTTTCGTCAAGCTCGTGCATGGTGAACTCGTTGTTCGCTCGGTTGTTCGCAAACTTTCCGACACCTGCAGACGGTTCCAGGACGGTCTTTGCGGCAGGAACGTAAGCGTCCACAATCTGCCACACCTTTTCTACAAGATTGTTCGGCGTGTAGAACTCGTTAAGGATTCCTGCATTGCTGCGCTTTTCTTCGTTTATTCCGCCCGCACCTTCGTACTGGGAAAGAATCTTCTTGTCCTCTTCGGTGATTTCAGAGTCCGGCTTTTTAAGGATTTCACGGCACTGCTCGCGGATGCGCTTGATGTCGGATTTGGATACAGACGGCTGCTCAGTATTTTGAATAGGCTTGAAATACAAATCATTTTCAGAGGTAACTTTTCCGAAATCATGTGTTATCTGGTGATAGCCATTCCTTGGGAAAAGTAAATCCCAGTTTGCAGAACGCCATTTATAAAATTCTTCACCAATTTTTTCATTCTCAAAACTTCTTTTAACCCCAGAATTGTACTTTTCCCTTTCAAAATACATCGCAATTTTTGTATATAATTCCGATTTATTCGTAGCATCAAATTCTTGATATGTTACAACACTACCTTTTTCTATGATTCTACATGTAATTTCATTCTGCTGCTCTTGCGTATGCTTTTCTGACTGTGCCGTTTCATTTTCCGCGAACTTCGCATACTGTGGGAACTGGTCGGGCTTTTCCTGATACAGCCAGCGTTCTACGGTCATTCCTTCCGGCACATGATAGTCCATCTCCATACCAGGAATGTTCTTTATTTCGTTCAGGTTGAGGTAGCCCCACTCCGCCATCTCATAGTCGCCGTTCAGGCACTGAAAGCCGTATACCTCGCCGTCCTCGCCGATTTCAGTAACAAGCGTTTCCGTTCCTGTCGGGTGGAAATAGCGGAATACAATCGGGTGCTGCTCCATTCCATCCGTTTCACCAATTTTCGGTGCGTTTTTGACGGCTGCGGCAATGTCCTTAATCTGCCGCTTGAAAAAGTCGCCCTCCTCACCCTGCGAGAAACGGAGCGTCGTCACATACTGCGCGGTCGGGAGCATCCGCTTTGCACCCGAAAGCTCCTCCGGGCTTACTTCAACAGAGTCACTTTCTGGCTGAGCCGTGCGTTCAGGGTGTTCCTGCGCCTGCAAGAAGTGTTTTTCTGCCGCTGGCTCTTCTTCTGCATGACTTTCGGCGACAATCGCCGCTTCCTCATCAGCCGTCAGGGAATTTTCGCGTTCCCACTCGGATTCCTCGTCAAGCTGCTGCTGTTCCTGCTGCGTAAAAAATGCTTCCTGCTCATCGCTGGCGCGGCTATTTGCAACTTCAAATTCAAGCTGAGCAATTTTTTCTTTGTCACGCTTGCGCTCCGCCAACAATTCATCAATGAGTGACTGGAGTTGCACCTGTTTTTCTTCGAGCTGTGTGATTTTCTCTGAAACGACATCATTTTCTATTTGTTCGGAAACGTTTCTATCTTCAATTTGCTCCTTTGTGCCATTGTCGAAAAACCTTTCCTGAAACTTCATGACAAAATCATCGTGAAGATTCTTCTCTTTTGCATCGCTCGTCGCCGGATACCAGCAGTTGTTGTTCCGTGACCATCGGTAGCCGTTTTCTTTGAGGTAGCTGACCATTTCTTCGGTCGGTCTGGCACCATTCGTGCGCAAATTGTAATATCCGTAAGATGATTTGAAAATTTCGAGTTCCATAGTTTTATCTCCTTGTGTTTTTACCCGTTTTAATAGCTCATTCCGCCGCTTCTTCTGTACGGCTTGTTCCTGTTCGCCTCGGCGACCTTCAGTTCTTCGATTTTCTTAGCGTTCTCAAGGTTGTAGCCTTTGGCGACTGAAATCCGCTGGAATTCAGTGCCAGAGTTCAGCGCCGTGCAGAGCATTTTTCCAGCAACTTGCGGTTTCATTCCGTCGTTCTCAACTTTTTGGGAAAATTGCCTGCAAGTTTCATAGCACTGTCTTTGTGCGGCAGGATTCTGCAATCCGAAATGAATGTCATTGGGCTTTCCTACCGCGTTCGACAGGTTGTGAAGATAATGACATTGCGTAATCATGCTTAGGTTCATCCCGCCCTGTTGGCTCGCCGCCAACGACCGATCGCGAGCCGTTTTCATCTTCATCTTTGCTTCCGGAGATTCTTTCACATTGTTGCAATTCGCCTGGAACGCTTTGAAATTTGACTCCGTGTATTTTCTGTCAGCTTCATTCGCAAGCTCATAATATTTGAGAACTTTCTGGCGGCTTTTCTCGTCAAGACAGTCAAGGTTGTAAAGATATTGCTCACGCTTTTTGCTTCCGCCCTCGGCGATGTTCAAGTCCTGCTCGTTCAGGTGTGTCGCTCCGAAATACTTTGTAAGGCAGAGCGCAGGCTGCGTTCCTTTTTTGTAATAAAGATTTCCGACTTCCTTTTGCAGCTTGTTCAGCTCGTCACCGTAAATCCAAAGGTTCGACTTGTAGCCGTTCTTGCTCGCAATCTGCTCCAGAGCGATTGAGTTCTCGTTGTTGATGATTTTCCCCGTGGAAAGCTCGCGCGGGATTTTGCTCAAATCCTTGTTGAAAAACGGCAAGGTCTGATTCTCGGTGTTCGCCTTGAAGGCATCGAAAACCTGCTTGTAAAAATATTGTTCCGCCGTAAGCCCGAATGAGCCGTGAAAGTCCGAATAGAAATCTGCCATTTTTTACCTCTCGACTGATTTGTTTTTGCTATTTGCTTGTTGTAGTCCCTGATGTTCTCGTCGTACTCCTTGAGAAGTCCGTTGTATTCCTTCGCAAGCTCGTTGTACTGAGTTTTTGGAACTGAGGCAGCTTCTTGGCTTGCTTTTTCGTGAGATTGTGGTAATATGTTGTAGGAAGCAATGACGGCTCCCACCTGAGCGTATATGCCGAGAAACTCAGGCGTGTTTCCATACTGCGCGATTACCGCGTTTATGGATTCCGTCGCTTCTTTTTCTGTCTGTTTGTTATCGTAACCTGTAACGACATACCTTCCGTTTTTATCTTTTCCGATTACAGTTTTTATTCCGTTGTTGTAGACCGCATAATGTCCGTTTGCTTTTTTCACAGCCGGAGCTTTGTCGATGTTGTCAATCGCAAGGTACAGAACGGCGGCTGTCTCTTTTTTAGCCTGCTCCTCGTCCATCTGCACATTCTTGTTAAGCACACGCTCTCGGATTCTGTGGTCAATAAGATGCACAAGACCTTCATTCATTCCGCCGCGTTTTACACGAACTTCGCCGTCCAGAGCAGGATTTTTCCGTGTGATTACCTCGCCGTTTTCAAGCACATCAGAGAGGTCAGACATCAAAGAAACATTCTGAAGATTCTTTCGCTCTATGATTTCTTCAGTTTCTTTGTACAACTGCATCCGTAAATTAAAATCTGTATCTTCTGAATCTTTAGCCATAAAGAATCACTCCTCATAAAAATCCGCCCGTCATTTCTGACGAGCGGAAAGACATGCCCTATCGGGACATTTCGACAGGCTTGCGTTTGTTTTCTTTCGGCTTGAAGCTTTGTGCCCTCTGTTCCTGACCGATTCCAAGCTCTTTTTCGCGGGACTTCACGATTTCGCTTGCTCTTTTTTCAACATTTGAAAGAAGGTCTGTCATCTTGGGAAGATTCGGATTTTTCATGGCGCTGTACTTCACCAGCTCATTGTCCGCCACGGCAAGAATGTTCTGCTTGAACTGCTCTGCGATTTCAGGTGAAACTTCGACTTTTGCCCCGCTCTTGCAGGCGGCAACATAGGCGGCGAGATATTCAGTTGCATCAGCAGATTCGATTTTGATTGTGTCGTTCGTGAGATTCTGCTTCTGCTTGATGTTGCCCCGGGCAAATTCTTTCAGACGTTCCGGCTGTTCTGCCTGCTCAGGGAAGAAATATGCGGAATGATGGAATTCGCCGTCCTTTCCCTTGAAGTTGTACCAGACACCTTTTTCGTCAGCCTTGATTGAAGTCTTTGCGTTGTCCATAGATTTTTTCGTGCCGACAACATTTGATTCATAGCCCTTCTCCGCTTTGGTGAGCAGGACGGGAATCATGTCCTTAGCTTCCAATGCGTAGCCTGTATTTGCGTTGCAGATAAGCTGCGGGGAAATCCGTCCGTCAGTCGGAATAAAAGGAGCAGTACCGTTTTCGATTCCGCTTTTGATAAGTTTTGCCGTATGCTTCGGAACATACGCACCATTCCAGTCATTTTTGGAAATTGTTAAATTCTGGGTATCTGCCATAAAGATACCTCCTTTAGATTGCGCGGGAAGTTTCATCTGCCCTAGGAGAGTCCGAACAGATGATTTTCTTACGGGTAAAGAAAATTTCTTCTCGCAAAATTCATATTTCCACAAGGAAATAGTCAGTTGTACTGGTAACAATATTTTATTGCATAGATTTGGATATATCAATAGAATTTTGTATAATTTTTAATATTGTTATTTCAAAATTTTACTGCTAGAATTATTGCATGAGGTACAATGTCACAGTCGATATTCCCTACTCAAAGAAACTCGCCTACTCGCTCTATGCGAAAGGCTCGCTCATCGACATCCCGCATGTTGACGATGACTCCGCTTTCGTGCATTTCAAGTTCGGCGGAGGAACGGTCTTCACGCTTTTCTACACATTCACCGGCTTCCGCAGGGCATACATCGTGACGGGCTGGCAGAACGAAAAGGACGGCGAGGCGGTAACGCTTCCGGGCGTAAACGAAAAGCTCTGCCTGATTTTCACCGCGCGGGGAAGAAAAGTAGACCACTTGAAGCGGGTGATTCACATACTCACCGCCGAACAGGGCGACGAGCATAAAGCGTTCAGCCTGCCGTTGATTTTCTGGTACAAAATCGCCGCCCTGATTCAGCAGGAAGGAGCGCACCGGAGCGACATAGCCTTTCTGTGGGAATGCTTCACCAAAAAGAAGCTTCTGAAGCTCACCAAAAATGACCTTAAAGCAATGCAAAAGAGGAAATATCAATGAAAATCACGAAGGAACTGCTGGAACACCTGAAAGTAAATTCATTCTCGCTCGAAAAAGACGGCAGGGACATTCTCTGCCACCTCGACAGGGTTGAAAAAGGATTATGGACATTTACGCTTCCGAACGCACAAAACCTTAGAATCGGAGAGATAGCTGAAGTTACCGTCCTGTTCGAGCGTGAGGAAATGACGAGCGTACTATATGCAGAAATAAAAGATTTCGGAGAAAACTGGATTTGCGTGTGTCCTGAGGAAAATGCCGCGACTGACCGACTCAGCGCATTTTATAAAATCATCCGCGACATGGAAGAAAAATACGAAACCTTCGGCAGAAGAAAAGAAAACAGAATCAAAATCGGAAAGGAAAACGCAAGTAAGTTCGGGCTTTCAAAACTGGAGCAGGAGATTTTCCTTCAGGGCGTAAAACTCCTGCAGCCGTGCGTCGTGCTGGATGCAAGCGTCCACGGAATCTGCGTGATAACAGTCGAAACGCCGTTCATCAAAAAAGAAGAGACTTTCTGCATACGCCTCTCGTTCCAAAATCCAGAGCAGACCGTAATCCTAAGGGCGCACAAAGTCTACTCCAGGCTGAGCAAGACGGAGCAAAAGACATTCGCCACGCTCTCCTGCCAGCTTTTGGAGCCAATTCATTTTGCCTGGAAAGACAGGGTGATTGCCATGATTTCAGAAAACGAGGCTTGAAGTAAAAGGCGAAAATTGTTATTTTTTATTTGTATTTGTCTGAATATTGAATTTCAGATTTTATGACCTGATTTTTATTTTTTTAGGAGCTGAACATGCTCAAAGCTAAACCAGAGCGCATGACCTACGCGCAGGAAAAACTCATCAAACTTATCGAAGAGCGGAAACTCCGAAAATGGTGCATGGACAACGGCTTCACCCACTCCGCCGTCTACCGACTTGCGCTCGGCGAGCAAATCCCCACATACAAAATCATCGCCTCGATGTGCCACCTGATTTCACCCGTCGAATGGCTTTTCTACACCGACGAAAAACTTCCCTACGAGCCTGTACTTATTCCGCAATGGGACTGCAAAAATCCGAGCAAATATGTAAAGGCACACAGGTACGACTACAAGACAATCGCCGAAAAATACTCGCTCGAAGAGCTGAACGCCTACAACATCTTCGTAGCATACCGCTCAAATCCCACGCCCACATTCATACGCACCGCCTGCGATGCGACAGACCCTACAGAATTCTTCACGGACGGCGAGGGAGAAATCAAGAGCCTTAAAGAATTCACGCCCGACCGAGGCGACATCGTGAGCGTTGACGGAAAAATCATCCTAGTAATCACGAAAAAGGAATCGAACGAAAGGAACAAGTCTTTCGCCGGATGCCTTGTCGTGCAGGATTCAGAATCAGGAATCGAGCTTTCTGGAAACGCCGCGAAAGGAAAAGTACTTCCTCACAAACTCGCAAGCTTTGAGATTGCCCACACGATGCCGAGAATGCTGATTGAAAAAGAGACGGCAGAATTCACGGCAAGCGTGATTGAGGAAGTGAGAAAGGGACTGGAGTAATTACAAGACTATCGTTCCCAAGTGCTGGAAAATTTTTTGTGCGATTTTTTGGAAATACTTTCGTTTCTCTGTTCCTGTGATAAACAACTTTTATTTCCGAGACCGTTTATTTTTTCTTGCGTAGGCAGAAAAACTTTATCGTATCGTGTTCTCATAAGGTCTACATAAAAATTCTTTTGTTCCGTTGAAATGATTGGAATCCCAGCATATTCCGTAGGGATACTTCTTATCATTTCTGTTATCTTATCAAATTCTGAATAAATCTTCGGAACGAGTCTTTTAACAGAATCATTCAGCCCGGTAAATTCCATCGACTGAATCACATTGAATGGGTTCACTTTCTTTTCTTCCCCATTTTTTGAAAGGCGTGAGAATATGCAGATTTTTCCAGTATAGGCTTCCGAAGTGAACTTCTCATGGTCAGACTGAAAAAGACGGATTTTTTCTAAATCCCATTTATTATTGAAGGAATTTCCATTGTCATACACAGGCGAAAGTTCATTTGTTCCGTCAAGTTTTCGTATAATCCCCCAGTTTCCGTTGTTTCTGTCAGAGTTACCAATAAAAGCGTCCACAAGGAACATATCCCAGAAACGCTCCTCAACGCCCGCAACGCTCTTCAAGAATTCATTGTTTTTTATGATTGAAACCGTTTCATCAAGATTGCAAGAAGAACCAGACGAACTTGAAGAATCCAAATCATGAGGCGCAAAACTAACTTTGATTTGTGAAAACTCATCGAGCTTTTCACCATTCTTCAAAAAATCCTTGCACGCGACCAAAACATGACCACTCTTTGAACTTATTCCAAGCAGAGTTTTATGAACAGGAATATCAAGGAGTTCATATACTTTAGAGCCGAGATACTCACATAACGGCGAATTTGAGTAGCTTAAATCTACATTCTGAAATCTTCCGCGAATATTCGCAGGATATTTCAAAAACCAGTTCTCACCGTCAATAAGGATATGCTCTTTGTTTCCCGACAATCCGCCATAATGTCTTTGAGAAAAAATCGAAGGTCTTTCGCAATCATCAAAATCTATGATTTCCACAATACATTTCCTCAAACATAAATTCCAATCACATGAAACAAATCGACCTGCTGCTGCTTTGTTATAGAGCCGTCAATGAAACAGGCTTTTATGGTAGCCTCCACAGAGTCTACATAGAGAATGAACTCAGTTTCTCTGTTTTCATGATAATATTGCTGCAATAGGTTGTAATCGTTCCTAAGAATGCGAGGCAACTTTTGCGTATCAATTTTTATTGATTCATCAAAAAACATATTTTGCCTCCTGTCACCGATTATAGCACACCTTGCCGTTTTCGCAAAGCATCCCGAACCGCAAGCTGAAGGCGTGTTGAAAAATTTTCTCGCTCTCAATAATATTGTAAGTATGAAACTAAATAGGAGCGTTTTATGAAAAAGAAATTGGTTTTTCTGCTTTTCTCATGCTTGTTTGCCATGATGCTTACAAGTTGTGACGAAGTTTTGTCCGTGGTGACCGTCGATGAGAACGGTGAAAAAGTCGTGAACAATTATGTCTCAATGTTCGGAGACAGAGTTTATGACGAAACCGCATCCTTTAAGTCTTGGGGCGACACAGACATTATGAAAGAAAAGGATATTGCAGAAATGGACGACCTTCTTTTCAAAATCGAAAACAAAAAAGAGAACATCGTTGTTTTCGGAGACAAAGAAGCAGCCGTAGAATTGAGTTTCTTTGAAGGCGGCTACAAATACACGATTTTTGGCTCGGCTGATAGCTTGAAAAAATCTATGGGCAGTTTCAAATTTTAGGGAGCAAGATATGAAAAGATTTTTTAAATTCACGGCAATCGCTTTCGCCGTATCAGTACTGCTTATTTCCTGTGAAAAGAAACCTCTCACGCTCGACAATCAAACATCTATGAAAACTTTGCTCAAGGCGAGCGACGAGGAAATAACAGAGCTTGTCGTAAAAGAAGCCACAAAAGAAGCCAATCTTTCAGCAGAAGACATAGACATCGAATACATTCTGCGCGATGCGAAAAGCCAGGCAATTGCCGTAAAAATCAAGGCGAACAAACAGAAGAAATAGCTGGATTCCACGGAGATTTTTCTCCGTGGATTTTTTTTGCAAACAGCCTATTCTTTGTTTGCCCTTTCGTTTCCGGAAAGGTTTTCGGGCAATGCCCCGCCCTGCTCAGCTTTTTTCTGGTTTTGTGCGTCAATTTGGTCACGCATCTTTTTTCCAATCTGTGAACCTATTTCTACACCTTGCCTCATTTTTTCTGTATTAAATTCTTTGTGAGTCATATTACGCTGCGACTGAGTTTTCTCGTCATATTTGGTAGCGGTGGCAAAATTCGGATTTGATGTAGTGCTAAGAGCCTTTCCATCTCTTCCCTGCCCTGACATTCCGTGCGCACTTGCTCCACCAGCGGAACCACCTGCTCCACCGCCGCTGCTTCCGCCGTCCGTGAAGCCCGCTTTCTGCAACGCCGCTCCGGCAATAGGAATAGAAGAATGTCCTTTACTGAACTTCTCTGCTTTTGCTCTCATTTTTTCTTTCAATTCCGCAGAAGCAACAGCCCCAGCTCCTGCCATTGCCGCCTTGAACTTCTGTCCGCGTGTGGCACTACCACCAAGGCTTCCGCTTGCGGCACTTGCGGCAGCGTGCATTTTTTTCGCTCCGCCGACAGCATCAGAGCCTTTGTTATAGGCAGTCCGTGCTGCCCCGCTAGCTACGGCTTTCATTCCACCGGCAGTAGCCATTGCCGTTCCAGCACCCGCGACAAATTCGCCCATAGAAAGCTGCGGCTGACCAGTCAGTATTGTTTGTGCGATTTTCGGTGCGTTCTGAGTGAGAATATAAGCAAGTGTCGCATCAAACAATATCTCAGCCACTGCGATAAGATTAAAGCCACCGTCGTCACCGATTGTGTTTATACAGTTTTCAAGAAGAAGATAATAAACAAACATAATGCAAATTTGTATGACCAAAATCTTGACGAAAAAACTCGTGAAAACAGGAATAAGTTTCTTGGGGATGTCCTTAGTTCCGTCAAACAACAGGAGCGGTATAAAAATCGCTCCGATTCCACTGATAATGATAAATTCGATTATCGTCATCACATACTGGATGGTAGAAAAAATCGTCGCAAGAATCAAAACTACCGCACAGAAAAAAGTCACGACTTTCTGGAACAAATTTTCCATGCTGAGGCTTACCCTTGCGCCAATATAAGCAAATCCAGAATTGCCATTCTTCACCGCTTCCACGGCTTCGGCGTACTGTGCATCCTGCTTTTGAACCATAACAAGCCCGCTGAATATCGCAAGTTTCAGCATTGCGCTTGGACTCAGGAAGCATGTGTCATCTCCGTTAATGTCCTTCAAGTACAGTTTAAGGCTCGCATATTTGTATTTGTCCGCCCCGCTTTTGTTCCCGTCCAAGTCAGGCACATCAAGAATAGAATTCAGAACCTGAAGCGTTACAGAGCTGAATACGGATTGGAATTTGTTATCCTGCTTCACATCTTGCGCTGCTTCGGCAGCTCCTTTTTTGTCCTTGGTGGAGCTGAATACAAAGGCATCATCATACTTTCCCATGAATTCCCTGTATTTTGCGTTGTTGTCAAATTCCTGTGTCAAAGTCAGTCCTTCCGTTCCGTTCAGCGCATAGTCAGCAACTTCTTTAAGACTTAGATTTCCGTCCAAAAGCTGCTGCTGAGTCTGAACATCACGCTCAATAGAAGCATGAAGCTGTTTCAGTCCGTCTTTTATTACGGTTTCGCCCGCACCTGCCTTCATTCCGATTTCGTTAGCGAGTTTGATAACGCCGAAACTTATGGAAGGATACAAGGCGACAAGAAGAAAGAATCCAGTCCATTTGAAGCAGGTGTCCCACCACAAATCTTTGACGGTCATCCGGCTCATCATCACGCGGAATCCTGACCATACTATTCCCAACAAGCCAAAAATCATTCCTGTAGAATGCATCCAGCCATAGGCGACCGCCATTATACCGCCGAAATATTCCAGAACCTCAACAATAGGGATGTCAATCCAAGCATTGAATCCGACTTCTTTTCCATTCACGGATGCGGCACAAAAACTTACGCCTAGAAGGAGCTGCGCTAACACCATAATAAGAATTTTATGTTTTAGGGCATCTCTAGAAATAAGGTTTTAACGGCTGGAAAATAAGAAAAG
>ERZ842401.4216-NODE-4216-length-16968-cov-3.469698_pt1 | contig 16968 bp, 3 predicted proteins | sample MGYA00521270_ERZ842401 | MGnify/ENA primary metagenome ERZ842401 (study PRJEB31892, sample SAMEA3878208) | bioreactor metagenome | biome: Moose rumen | place: Sweden | collected 2011-10 | study: EMG produced TPA metagenomics assembly of the PRJEB12797 data set...
TCGTATCCGCCTCGGGGGATCCGTGGAGGAAGCCTTTGATGACGGAATTTTCTTCCGCCTCTTTTCTGGCTGCGGAGGTGGTTCCCGGATCGGAAGCCGCGCCGGTCAAAGTGAATTTCGCGCTGTTGTCAAGGAATGTGCCGTCCGCACCGGTATTTTCGCCGTAGTAGACAACCTGATCGGTGCCGGTCTTGACAAAGCCGTTGTACGAGAGCTCGAGGAAGCCGATTGTGTTGTTGTCGACATTTGCCAGACGATAGCTAAGTCCGTTGGCTTTGAGAGTGTCGCCCGCTTCGAGCTTAAACTCAGTAACTTCGCTCTCACCACTTAGTATGGAGGGAACCGCGTTGCCTTTGATTTTGAATTGCGCAATATCCGGATCGACATACACGGTGTCTGCAAAGCTGATTGCACCTGCAGGAGTGACATTGGGCTCTGTACCGGATGCTTTTGAAGTAATGACAACGCCGTCGGGTACGTAGTTTTCATCTTCGTCGATAATATGTGCGCCCTGCAGAGTGTAAGCCGCGCCGGCAAGCGTGTCTCTGTTTTTGGTTTTGCCGGTGAAAATGTAGGTGTCGCCGGAGGGATTGGGCTTATTCCACATGTCATCTCTGACGTTTTCGCTGTAAGCACTGAAGGATTTTTGTTTTGCATCCCAGCCGTAATAGGTTTTGGAAATGATGTTGCCGTTTTCGTCGGGATAAGCAATCGCGACATTGCTTGAAGCGGAGAATTGACCGCTTCTCGGATAAATCGTGAACGCGTGCTTCGAATCGCTGTAGCTGAAGGTGATCGATTTTGTAGAGAAACTGACAGATGTGGGAGCTCCGTCCTCGAAGTAGAGAACATCGCCGCGCGCCGCGTCGTAATTGTAGATTTGATCTTTGCCGCCGGTGGAGCTGTTGAGAACAAAGGTCGTGCCGCGTGCGTTTGCGTTGGCGGAAGCGTAGAATTTATCCGCAAGTGCCTTGGTGCCGTTTGCGCCGCCTTGAACCGTGCCGCCGCCCGCGTTCAGCGACACGTTGAGAGCCGAAACGCCGCCGAGCAGGCTGACCGTCGTGGAAGAATTTGAAACACTGATTTGCTTCAAAGCCGAAGAAACATTTTTGACATCGACAATCGCGAGTCTGGTTGTTTCCGAACTGCCGTCGTCAAAGGATGTTTTGACGGTAGCATTTTCGTTGGTGCCGACATCGGAAATGTCGAGCTTGCCGCTTCCGAAGTCCGACGCGCTCGTTTTGGATTGGAAGTAACGGGAGTCAATGCCGTAAACGAGATACGTATCGGAATTAATGATCTTCGTGTCGCTGGCGGTGAAGTAGATCTTGACGGGAGTCGCGGCATCTGCCTTGTTGATGGTGAGTTTGCTTGTTTTGTCGTCGTTGAATTGAATGGTGAGAACTTCTTTTTTATCGGTGAAGGTGATATCGTCTCTGGTGAGGACGGTGTCCTTGCCGCCGAGAATGATTTGATCTTTCGCTTCAAGCGTGGAATTTGCCTTGTTCTTTGCGCCGATGACATCCGCGCCGTCGCCTTGGACATAGACGAATGTATCCGAACCGACATTGCCGTAGAGCTTATCGGCAGAAGGTTTGCTGCCGAGGGAGCCCGCGCCGCCGTAGAGAGTGCCGCCGCCCTGCGGAGCATAAATCTCGTTGGCGAGGCTGTTGCCGGAAACTTTTGCAACGAGCGGGTCTTTCGCGCCGGAGAGGCTGACTGTCTTGATAGTGGTATAGTAATAGCTCGTATCGGAAGTTACCTTAGACAGATCGATTTTTATCGGGGATTCGCCAAGTTCTGTAATCTTTTGGGTGTTTTTGTTGAAGACGTCAACAAACGGACTGTCTTCGGTGTTGATCGCATCCGTGGCGTTGATGGCGGTATGCTTTGCATCATACTCGAGACCTACCGGAAGCGTATGTCCGTAAGTGATCGGTTTGCCGAAATCATCGACGAAAGTGATCGCCTTCGTTGCGCCGTTTTTGATCGTAAGATTGTCCTTATTATTAAAGGTGAACGTAACGTCGGTACCTTTTTCGCTGATTTCCGAACCGGTGACGGTTACGCCGTTCAGTCTGATGGTGTCGCCTTCGTTGTAAGCGTTGATGACATCTTTGCCGCCGGCTTCGATGTTGTAGAACACGGAAGTAACGGTCGAAGTCGTGTTGCCGTAGAAAGTATCTGCCGCCGTGCCGCCTTCGAGCGTTACCGCAAGAGGTTTGTTGCCTGTTCTGTTGGTCGGAGCATAAATGGTATTCTTTGTCGTTTCGTTGCCTTTGATATACAAACTCTCAAGACCGGCACCGACTGCCGTTGCATTGATCTGTTTTGCGGTTCCGCCGTAGTCGTTTGCATTGATGGTTGCCTTCGTGCCGTCAAGCCCCAGATCGGTATTGATATCGCCGCTCTGAATTTTACCGTTGGAAAGATCAACCGTACCGCCCTTGACGTAATCGGTTTTGCTGTATTTGCCGTTGTACTCCTTGTTTGTCGAAATGCCCCTGCTGCCCGAGTCGAGTCCGGTCGGTCCCGGCACACTGCTATTGGTGGTGACGGCAAGGATTTTGCCTTTCTCGTCGACAACCACAACCGGAGTGGTTGTGTTTTGCTTGATTGTCTTGACGGTAAGGCTGTTTTGTTTGTACGCGGTGCTCTTCGTATCGGAGTAGTAAGTGAGCACGCCTTTCGTACTGATCGAAACGGCTTGCGCGGTATCATTGGCGTTGTAGCCTTTGACCATGATGACATCGCCCGCGCCGACGCTGTTGAGCACGTCTTTGCCGGTGGCGGAAGAAATGTCGACGACGAAGACATCACTGCCGGTGCCGCCGTAGAATTGATCTGCCGCCGTGCCGCCGATCATCGTCGTGTGAGCTTTGCCGCCCTTGAGAACCGAAGCGACCGTTGCCTGCCCCTTCAACACCATGTCTTTGGTTGCGAGATTTGCATCGATCGTGTTGAGCTTCGGAGCCATTTGCTTGAGCGCGTTGTCTTCCGAAGTTCCGTTGCTGTAACCGCTGTGACTCCAACCTTCAATTCCGAGTGTTTGCGCCGCCGCGTCCGCGCCGACACTGATTGCCGCGCGTTTGCTGTCGAGCGAAACGCCCGTCGGAAGATCTACGCCGTAATATTGCGTGGTGCCGTTGATTTTGAAGGTGATCTTGTTGGCGGTATTCTGTTTGATGGTGACTTTGTATTTGTCTTTGTAAGTGATCGCAACGTCTTTGCCGGCTCCGCCGTCTTTGAGCACCGAGGCAGAACTGAAATCAAGTTCTTTGCTGTCGCCGGTGTCGATGACGATTGTGTCGTTTGCGTTGTAATTGTAGATGTTGTCGCTGCCGGAGTTTTCGTCAATCAAGAAAGTGACGGCGGCATTGTTGGTGCGCGTCTTAGAGGCAAAGAGATTGTCGGTGGTGGGTTTATTTTTGACGGAATCATAACCGCCGTAAACGGTGCCGCCGCCGCTTCCGAGCGAAATCGCATCATTCTGACCGTTGCCGACGATGTTGACTGCCTTTGCTCCGACTCCGGTGGCATCGATGATCTTCACGCCTGCCGCGAGAGTTGAGGCGTTGTAAGTGCCGTTCGCGGTCGCTTGATTTGTAATTTTGAGTGTTTTGCCGTCGTTTGTGGTAATCTTGCCGTCGACGCCGTAGACGAGCGTACCGCCGTCCGAACCTTTGATCGTAAGCGGAATATCTTTGCCGGTTTTGGTGACGGTAATTTTGCCTTTATCGGTGTTGGTAATGACAACGGTATTTTTTGTAATATTATCGGTAAACGAAAGATCGGAAGTTTTTGCTCCCGTAAGGCTGATGACGTCGCCTTTTCCGTAGCCTTGATTTTTGGTATCACCGATAATATCGGAACCGCCGTCTTTGGTTCCCGTCAAAACGAAAGTATCCGCACCGGAACCGCCGTAAAGTTTATCGGCACCTTTATTGTTGGCGATTGCCACGCCGCCGCCGCCGCCAAGGCTGATCGAAGTCGCCTTGCTGCTGCTGCCCGTGACGGTAACTTTGCCTGCTGCCGAAGCGTCTACCATCGTAACTTTACCGTCGGGAACAACCGCTTCCACAGTTGCGCCCGCCGTTGCGTTTTTGGAACCGTCAAGGCTTGCGCCTTCCAATGCTCCGGCTGAAACCGCGCCGCTGTAGTTTTTCGCTACCGTCAAAATTTTGGAACCGTCAAAAGTTCCAACGCCGCCGTTCAGCGTTACTGTTTTAGAAACTGCCATGTTAAAATCATTCCTTTCCTTAACAATCGGAGATGCGCTCTAAGCGAAAATCTCATCTCCGTGCTATCCTTCGAGACGCATTACCGGATTGTCGACAAGCTCCCCGCCATGGGAACTCCGGCATGGCATCTCTCTCCCTGGACTGCCGTTTGAAAAATGTTTTACACGAGCGACATTTTTGATAACGGAGAAGTCCGAAACTCCGGCAGTGTCCAACCGCAATTCGAGTTGCGTTCTGCCGTCATTTGTTCTTTTCCCGCCCTGTCGAGTTTTGTTGTTGTGATTCGGCGGGATTTGACTCGCCTCCTTTCGTCGATTTCGATCGACAATTGAATTGATGATGAGCGTCTCTGATCGCGCGCTTCAGAGGCGCACGTCAGTTTCTTCGAGTTGCCGATCACCTGAAATAAACTTACTTGTTCGATACAAAGCGGCTCTCGATTTCAAACGCGCCCGCATCGAAAAAAAACTATGGTTGTACTAATGTATTTTAACACATTGCGCCGTGCTGTCAAACAGAAATTCGTCTGAATCGACAACCGGCGAATGAAAAGACAAAACAAGTCATCGAGTATCATTCCAAAAAATTTATCGGCGATCGCTCGAATTTTTTTAAGCGATTGCTTCATTTTTAATGTAAATTTAATCTTTGCGATACGCGACGAGATTTTTGCATTGAAAAAAAAAATTGGGAGCTCCGCGCGGAACTCCCCGGTGAGATTTTTGTATTGCCGATTGAATTTTTCGATTGACTTTGCCGATTGATTTTATTTCAGCTTGCGCCGTTTCTCGGCAAATGTCAATGCATTGACCGTCCGATCGTTCAAGCCGTCGAACATCGTGCCGACATTGAAGTCGTTCGCGCCGTCGGATGCGAGCGGTTTGATCTCCATGATATCGTCGAGCTCGTCGTCGACAATTGCCGTCGGACTCTCGTAATTGAACAGATCATCGACGTCATAGCCGCTCGTGTAATAGCCGGATGCAGGCAACTGACTGCTCGACTCAATCGTGCTGACGGTGTAATTCGATCCGCTCTTTTTCCAAATGTAATCGGTTTTATCCACCTTCTCGGAAGTAATCGCAATGTCATTGTTAAGCGTAAAGTTGCTGTTCGACGAAACTATCGTGACATTGGAAAAAGCCGCCGGAGTGGCGAATGTGACGGTGCCCTTGCCGTCTTCATCGACTGAATAAGTGATTCCGTCGGGCATAAGATCTTTGTTGCTGTCTGTGCCGTTTTTGAGAGTGAAGTTGCCGTTCAAATTGACAAACACCGTTGCGGTGGCAGACTGCGCCCAGCCGCCGTTGGTCAATTCATAGCCGTTGGCGGTGTTGTTGTCGGCATCTGCCAGAGTGAATGCTTTTTTGTTGATTGTGACTTGGAATTGACTGTCGTCGTCTTCAGAGACCGTATGTCCAAACTTGACATGGAAGTTATTCAGATCCGTCTTGATATTACTGCCGCCAAACGTCAATACGTTATTTTCACCGACGACAGAAACTGTTACGAGATCCGATGTAATGCCGGTTGAAGTGGCGGCGATCGGCTGATTCTTTGTGTAATCGAATGCGCCGCCGGTGAGCGAGTAGTCGACCGCGCTCGATTTGTAGCGGAAGGACTTCGCGCCGACTTTCAGCCAGCCGTCGTAGGTAAGCTCGTAGCCGTTGAGCGAATTTGCGTCCGCATCCATCAGCGTGAATGTCGTCGTGTCGCTCGAGACTGTCGTCTTTTCAAGCGAGTCGCCCTCGCCGGATTGGAAGATGTGAACCGCACTCGTTCCGCTGCCGGGCGTGCCCTTCGTAAGTATGAAGTTTGTAAGATTTCCGTCTGATCCTGTAGAAAGAATTTCGCCGGGCAGAGTGACGCTCGTGCCGGAAACGATCACTCCGAGCGGAGTGCCTTCAGAATTCGGACGCGCCGCGTCGTTTTCTGTGCTGACGCCGTTGAGTGTGAATGCAAATTTCGACGTCGCCGTCTTCGTGCTGTCGAGATATGCCCAACTTGCCGTATCCTGCGACGTTTTTGCAGGAGTGTAAGTCCAATTATTGTTAACTTTCATCAATTCCAGACTGCCGTCGTCACTGCGATCAAGATTGACGAGCATGTAAGATTGCTTGTCACTGCCGATCGAGACCGTGTCCCCTTCGGTAAGTCCGCTCTTGACGATGCTGATTGCGTTGTCGACAGTGCCGTAAGTTGCCTTGCCGATCTTGAGGTTCTTCAGATCATCGAGTTTCGAGTTTTCGTCGAAGGTGATCGTCGAGCCGCTGACGGATACACCGATCGGAGTGCCGTCGTCATTGGCGTAAATAGCCGCGCCATTGATCTGTGCATCGGATGTAAGCGTGAATTCGACGTTGGAATTTTTGTACGACCATGCGCCGTTCGAGAGCGACCAATTGCCGTCGACTTTCATCAGCTCGTAATCGGTTGTATTTTCATTGTGATCGAGATCGACGAGCTGATACTGCGCGCCGTTGACGGTAAATTTCGTGTCGAGTTTGGGAGAAGCGGCAGCAGATATTGTCGGGAGAATGATGTGAACGCCTTTTGCGCCGAGGTAATTTCCGTCTCCGCTGTCGCTGTTATCGGCATTGTAATCAGCCTTCGTGATCGTGAGGTCGGTTGCGATGAGGCTGGCGGCTCCCGAAAGATCGAGCGTCTTGGTAATATTGTTATAAGTGACGGTTTTCGGAACGCCATGGCCGACGGCGTCGACACTGATGCCTGCCGCCGCCGCGATTTTGAATGCGAAAGATTCCGGAGTAGCTTCGCTTTCCTCTTCACTTGCATTGGAATAGCTCCACTCGCCGCCCTTCAGCGACCAGTTGCTGTCGACTTGCATGACTTCGAGTCCGTTGTCATTGCCGTCGATTTCGGCGACTTGATAGTACGTGTACGTCGGCGTCGTATTTTCAGCCTCCTCCTCGGGATATGTGACTGTCCGAAGCGTCGTATCGGCGTTGAGTCCGACGATGTGGAGTCCGTTCGCGCCTAATGTAATGCCTTCTTCGCCTTCTTCGCCTTCTGCAAATACCAAATTCGACAACACATTCGAGCGGACGCCTTCGCTGACGGTAAGCGTTGTGGCGGTGTCGGTCTTATTACCGCTCTTTACAGTCGCCGTGCTGACCGTGACGCCTTCCGGACGCCCGTCGTCCATCGGCGAGAGATTTGCACCCGATCCAATCGTGAAGTTGAGCTTAAGTGCATCGTTGCTGTACGACCAGTTCTTTCCTTCATACGTCCAGCCCGGTGCCGAATAGCTCTGTCCGCCAGTACCTACCGAAGCTGCATCGACTTTCATCAGCTCGTAGCCGTTGCCGGAATCGCCGTCAAGATCGACAAGTTGATACTCAATATTTGCAGGATTGCCTTTACTGACAGTATATTCAATGCGAATTGTCGTGTCGGAAGCGTAACCCTTGATATGAATGCCTTCTCTGCCGACTGCAGTGTCGCTCGCCAAGTTGATATTATTCAAATTAAAGACTACCTCGGCATATTCTTCGTCTCCCTCAGAGTACGGTCTCAGTGAGGTGAGCTTCGATGCAAATGTGATCGTGTTGCCGTCGACGGTGATGTCTTTCAACGCGCCGTTATCGTCAACGCCGAGAATTTCCTTGACCCCGCCTTCTTCTTCTTCGCTGTCTGACCATACATCATAGGATGATGCATTGACAGTAAACGCGATATCGTCCGATTTGTACGCCCAAGATGTTTGTGAAGCGAATTTTTCCGTGCCGTAAATCGGCGTCCAATTTTCGTTGACTTTTGCAAGTTCGCGATATCCGTCGTCATCTTCGTCCACCGCACTCGAGTAGCCGTCGAGCTCGACGAAACGATACTCGGCAGAGCCGACCGTGACATTCGACGAAACACTGAGCCCGTCGCCTTTGACGTGAATGCCGGTTGCGTTGGTTTTGACGTTTTCGTCGAAGACGATATTGTTGTTGGTGATTTTATCGTTATTGAAATCGATCTCAACCGCCGAAGTGTCGTACACCGGAATTGTGTTATCTTCATCAGCCCAAACGGTGGTAAATGCTTCATCGCCGGCGGTAAGAGACACCCTGTAGCCGACTTCGACGTTTTTCGCCGCGCCATCGTCCGTCGCACCAATAATCGTGGGCATGAGATTGATCTTGAAAGACGTCGTGCCGGAGGAGTAATACCAGCCGTCGCCGCCGAGCGACCAGAGATCGTTGGTTTTCAGCAATTCGTAGCCGTCGGCACTGCTGCCGTCGAGTTCGGCGAGAATATACTCTTTGGAAATGACGGTAGCAACTGTATCTTCGCCTTCGCCGATCGTTTCCGCTTTTTCAAGCGTGAATTTCGTCGAAGTGTCAAATCCGAAGATATGAATGCCGGTTGCGTTGGTTTTTGTATCTCCGTCAAAGTAGAAGAGATTTGCGGCAATGCCCGCGCCGACGGTGATTGAATCAGCACCCTTACTGCCGATCGTGACGAGTGCCGGACTGCCGAGCGTGTCGTCAACATCGAGAATCACGTTGTTACTGCCGGATTTGATCGTGAAAAGCACTTCGTCGTCGGAGAATTGCCAATTGTTGTTCTTGTCATACTTCCAGTTGTCATTAACTTTGAGAAGTTCATAGCCGTTGGTGGAGTCGCCGTCGAGGTTTGCAATGCGGAATTTACCATCTTTTTTATTGATGGTTGTAACCTGCTCATCATCATAAAGCCCGTCTTCTTCGTATTTCGGATCAATGCCTTTGATATGAACGCCGTCTTTGCCGATGGTGGTGGAGGAGGCGAACTCGAAATTCGGCAAATCAAGGAGACTTTCGGTACTAATCTTGCCGCCTTCGTTTTTCTCCTTCGTGTCGACTTCGATGACGGAATGTCCGCCGGGCTCTTCGATGCTGATGCCGGTCGGACGAGTTTCGGCAATGTTGGTTTTAATGCCGATGTTTTCGGGATCAAAGTCTTTGATGGTGAAGTTGAGTCCGTTGTTCGTCCAATCGTTGTCGGTGTAATGCCACATTGTCAAAGAATCCGTGCTTCCTTCGCCGCTGTAAACCCACGCGGTATTGTTTGAGGAGCCTTCGGTGTATTTATTATACGCCTTCCACGGATTGATAACTTGCGTGAGCTCTTCGAATAACTTTTGCGTTTTATTGAATCCGGTGTAAGTGAGAGTTTGAAGAGTGGTGCCGGTTCCGACAAGGAATGTAATTTGATCATCGGCGGCGAGTTTCGAGGCATTGGCTTTGGTGCCGTTGATGGTGAGAACATTCGCGCTGCTGCTCGGCTTTGCGCCGTTGAAAGTAAGTGCGAGGCTCTTTTCGTTGTATTTAATCGCCTTGATGTCATCGAGACTGTTGATCCGAATTGCATCATTGCCCGGATCGTAGCCGTAGATGTTGTCTTTGCCGCCGAGGTCGTTTGTGCCGTCAGTCAATGTGGTAAAAACAAAGACGTCGGAGCCTGCGCCGCCGTAGTACTTATCGGCAGTGGCTTTGAGCTTGCCTTTTGCATCGGAGGAATAACCGCCGTCGACGGTGCCGCCGCCCGCGCCGAGCGAGATTTGGTTTGCATTGTTGTTGCCGACGATGTTGAATCTGTAATTCGCCGAATTTGCCGCGCCGCCGATTCCGATATTTTTGATCGCCGAGGACATTTCTTTTGTGATGATGTCGGCAGTGAGCGGGAGATTTTCGCTCAGTTCTTCGAGTGTATCTTCATCGATACTGCCTTTGAGCGTACCGACGATGTTCAAATTGGTGTTGTTGACAATTTCGGATTGGATCGAGTCGGTGTTCAAGCCGTAATTGAAAACTTCAAACCCGTTTTTGATCGAGGCGGGAAGAGTAGATTCGGAGGAAGTCATGTAATCGAGACCGTGTTTCGTAATGGCGGCTGCAACACCGAGCGCGGTACTGCTGTCTTTTGTGAGCACGAACTTGACGGGCGTATCGACACTGTCTTTTGTGATGGTGAGATTGCCTTTTTTGGTATCGGTTCCGAGCTGGAGCGTCAAGACGTTGTTGTTGTCTGTGATATAGATGCCGTCTCTGCCCTGAACGGAATTTTCGTATCCGCTGCCGAGCACAATGACGTCGTTTGACTTGTAAGTGGTAACGGATTGCCCTCTGTCGCCGATAACATCTTTGCCGTCGCCGTAATTGTAAATGAAAACGTCCGAGCCTTTACTGCCAAAAAGTCTGTCCGCTTCGGGTTTGTTTTTATCGCCGACGCCGCCCCACAAAACGGCGGTGCTGTATTCATTGCCGCCGGAGTAGAGATCGTTTGCGATTGTATTGCCGATCAAAGTGACGTGCACGGAGTTGTCGGCAATTTTGAAATTGGTGTTGTCGGTTTGAGTTTTGTCGTTGATCTTTCGGAGATCGATGGTTTTTACGGTGTTGAAGAATTTATCGGAGCGAAGATCGAGCGCGACATAGCCCGCATTATCTCTAAGAACTTCTCCTTCGGAGTCAGTATTCGTGCCGTACGCAAGTCCGAGTATTGTCTTGTCACCGCCGATATCTGCCGCTTCACTCGTCGATTTTGGTTTGACGTAGATCGAAGTTTGCTTGACATCGTAGCGAAGCCCTTTCGGCAGGAAATGCCCTTCGGTCGCCGAATCGATCGTGTTGCCGTTTGAATCGACGAGCAACAGATTGAGTTGTTTGCCCGCGCCGTCTTTGATCGTGATTGCGGTTTTGTCAAGAGTGAGAACGGCATCGGATTTTTTGTCATCGAACTTGACAAACGTATTGCTGCCGTTGATGTTGGAAAGGTTGGTTACATTCGTCGTCGATTGAATGACGATAACGTCGTTTTCATCGTAATTGTAAATGACATCTTTGTCGGCTTTGGACGACGGCACAAACATGAAGTAATCCTTGGAACCTTCGAGAGTACTGCCGTAGAACGTATCCGCCGCCGTTCCGCCCTTCATGGTGGTTTGCAAGTTCGTTGACGAAGAAGCGTCAAGGAGAGTTTCGACTTGCGGAGCGGTAATGACACTCTTGACAGACGCGTTGCCTTCGATGAACAGTGTTTTCACGGAGCTTGCAACGGTCGCGGCGTTGATCGTCGTCACTTTCGCGCCGTAATCGGCGGCTTTAATGGTCGGTTGCGCGTTTGTGTGGGAATCGGTGACGTATTTTCCGTTCTTTAAAGAGATCGTATCGCCGACGAGGAAAACTCCGGGTTCATATACTCCGGTATAAGTTGCATCGGTTTTGATGGCGGATTTGTCATCATAATCGAGTCCGATCGGTTCGGTGATCGGATTGGTCGCGATGATTTTGTTTTTGTCATCGACAACGAGAATCGTCTTGTTGTTGGGATTTTCTGCAATTTCGATCGAACCGGCAGATTTGGATTTGCCTTTATCGTCGACGGTATTGACGGCAATCGTAAGAGATTTGCCCTTCTTCTCGGTGAGAGTGACGGTTTGCGTATTGCTGTCGAAGTCCTTAATTTGAATGATGTCGCCGCCCTCGACTCCGCTGAAGCCGGTGATCTTGTCTTTGCCGCCGGTGAGTCCGCTCTTGACGGAGCCCATGGCATAGATGAAGGTATCGGAACCCGCTTCGCCGGTGAAAACGTCATTGCCGGAGCCGCCGATGAGAACCGAACCGCCCTTGCCGGCTTTGTACGTGCCGCCGATCGAACTCGTTGCCGAACCGAGCGTAACCGAACCTTCAAACGCGGACGCGTCGATCGTCTTGAGTTTCGGCGCGTAATTCGCATTGGCGTAATAAGTCGCGTTGGCTCCCGAACCGACGGTTGTATTTGACGAGAATTCGGAACTGTCGACGGCGTAATCGATCAGTTCGGTTTTCTTTGTCGAACTCGAGATCGTCAACGTTGTTTTTTTGGAATCGACGGAAACGCCACTCGGCAAATCCGGTCCGTAAACAACAGTGCCGCTGTCATAGGCTTTAAAGAAAACCTGCTTCGGAGTGCCGTCAATCGTCAACTTACTCTTTCCGAGAGAAAGAACGATGTTTTTGCCGGAATCCTTGAGAATCGATTTTGCAGAGCCGATTGATGCGGCAAGAGCTTCGGCGGTTACGTCCGTGATCAAAATGCGATCTTTTTCGCTGTCGTAGCCGGTGATTTGATCCGAGCCGCCGAGCGAAGAATCGAAAATAAACGTATCGGCACCGGTACCGCCGATGAATTTATCTGCAGTGGATTTCGGAGCCGAGCCTTTCGCCGCGTCATACGAATATCCGCCGTAGACGGTATTTCCTCCGGAACCGAGAGTAATGGTATTGCCCTGCCCGTTGCCGACGATGGAAATCTTATTTCTATTGCCGGAAGCATCAATTTGTTTGATGGTTGAAGCAATCGCGCCCGCATCAATACTTGTGGAGACATTGCTGCCGACCGTGAGTTTTGCCTTTGAACTGTCGAGAGCAGATCCGCCGCTCAACGAGCCGTAATGCAATGTGGTACCGCTGAATTTGAAATTGATTGCGTCGTTTGCAGTTGTTTTGTTGACGGTAAGTTTACTCTTGGAGCCTTTGAAAGTGACGGTAACGGTATTTCCTTTATCGACAAAAGTCGCGTCGCCGAGTGCTTTATCGGTTACTTCGATCGTGTCATTTGAAGTGTAATTGAAGATGGCATCGTTGTTACCGTTTGTGTCGGCAGTGTATCGAACGAGATCATTGCCCGCGCCGAGCGAGATTTTGTCGCCCGCCGCCCCGCTGATGACAGTATCGCCTTTTGAGCTGCCCGTGAGCTGTGTTGCCTTGCTTCCGAGAATGATGCGTTGCGCATTTTTCGCCTTGCTTGCATCGATAACCGTGATCTTGCCGTCAGCGATTGCGGCAGTCATTGTATCGCTCGCCGCTGCACCTTTGACGGTACTGGCGGCAGTACCGGTTTGTGCTCCTCCGCTTATCGTCGTTCCGTTGTAAGAAGCATCTGCCGTAAGAGCCTTTTTGCCATCATAAACAAGCCCGCTTTCGATGGTCACATTTTTATTTGTTGCCATGTAAAAATCATTCCTTTCAAATTACCCGATACGGGAGATTGCCGGCTCATCTCCGCGCGGGACATTCATCCTTGCCAGTTGAAATTTCGACTGCGTCCGCTTACCCGATCGATCGTCATGATCAATCGGGCGTTGCCTGCAAAATTTCATCACCGATTTCATGTCAATCACTCCTTCAATGAAAAAATAACCTTCCAAGCAAAATGCCTGCTATTGATAATATCGATATATTAACAATTGAAAATAAGCGCGCGCCCCGCAAAAAAATCAGCGCGTCGGAAAAAATTTGTCGAGCGTTTCTTCATCCGATGACTCGCCGAGAAATGTTCCGATCAGAAACAGCAAGAGCGAGCAACTGATGCCGATCGTGATCTGATGCATGTCGAAAAGTTTGAAGCCCATGGCTTGCGTCGAGCAGTAGATGATCGTTCCTCCGACGGTCGAGAGCAATGCGCCCGTCCGATTTGCCCGACGCCAGAAAAGCCCGAGCAGGAGCGTCCAGAAAAACGCCGTTTCCAAACCGCCGAAGGCAAACATGTTGATCAACCAGATCAGCGAAGGCGGCGTCAGCGCGATCATAAATACAATCAAGCCGATCATTGCCGTCGATGCCATTGAAAGTATTCTCAATTGCCGAATGTTGACGGTTTCCGAATTCCGCTCTTTCCAATGGACGTAAATGTCTTTGACGATTGCCGACGAAGCGACGATCAACAACCCGGAGATTGTCGAGATCGAAGCGGCGAGCGGACCGATGATCGCGAGTCCGACGAGGCTCGGCGGCATGGCGGTGACGATCGTCGTCGGGATGACGTTGTCGACTCCGCCGTAAGCGGACGCGTCGAGCGGCAAAACTCCATGCGCGAGGATGCCGGTGAAGTTGATGCCGATGTTCATGAAACCGACGACGACGGTTCCGATCATCATGGCGTGATGAAGTCCGCGCGTGTCTTTGTATGAAATGCCGCGCACGACCGATTGCGGAAGTGCAATGGTGCAGATGCCGACGAGAAGCCATTGCGTGAAGTAGAGCGTCCATGGCATGTTGCCGAACGAGAACGGCTCGAGCATTTCGGGATGCGCCGTTTCAATCGATTGCATGATCGCGACGAAGCCGCCGCCGGCGTCGAGTACGTAATACAACAGCAGGACGATACCGATCATCATCATAATCGCGCAACAAGTATCTGTCAAGGCAACCGCGCGGAAGCCGCCGATTGTTGTGTAAATGACGACGACGAGTCCGAACAAAATCAGTCCGGCTTCATAGGAATATCCGGTGACGGCTGAAAAAAGTTTCGCGCCGCCGACGAATTGCGCGGTCATGGTTCCGCAAAAGAAGAGCACGATCACGAAGGCGGCGAGTCCGGCGAGGAGATCGGATTGGAAACGCGCGCGAATGATGTCGACGACCGTGACGGCGTTGAGTTTTCTCGCGAGCAACGCGACGCGCTTGCCGAAGATGCCGAGCACGAGGAAGATCGCCGTGACCTGCACGACCGCCATGTAGATCCAACCGAAGCCGATCTTAAACGCCATGCCCGGTCCGCCGACGAACGACGAGACGGAGCTGTAAGTGGCGACGGTGGTCATGGCGAGCACGAAGCCGCCGAGCGAGCGATTGCCGACGAAGTAATGTTGCATGAAACCGGTGCCTTCGGATTGATGCCGAACGAAAACGCTGATTGCAACCATAAAGCCCATGAAGATCACGAGCGGCAACAGCGCGAAGAGATTGCCTTCAGTCATTGCCGTCCGCTCCCTTCTTCGCTCCGCACGGAGTCGTCGTCAAAGTCCATGTCGCGAAAGACAAAGCGCGTCAGCAAAAAAGTCAGCGCAATCGCCATTGCCCACACTCCGATTGAGCCGAGCAATGCCCAGAGCGGCAAGTGCATGACTTTGATCTCGAGACTCGCCGTGCCGAATCCGGCGACGAGCCAGAACAGTATCAGCGCGAGAAGTGCCGCGCCCGTAAACGCCGCCTCGCGTCTGATCTGCCGATACTTTTGATCGTTTGACATTGAAAAACCTCCAATCGTCTCGTTCGAGTCGTACAATCGATACGAGCGAAAAAATTTCAGCGCGTATGTTATCACAGCGGCTCGGCATTGACAACATAGACAAAAATTTTTTCGATGATATAATAACGGCGATTGGAGTTGATACATTTTGAAAGAACAGTTGCAAGTATTCGAGGAGAAGATCGTGCCGGTGCATCTCGAAAACGAAATGAAGGTTTCGTATATCGATTATGCAATGAGCGTCATCGTATCGCGCGCGATCCCCGACGTCCGCGACGGCTTGAAACCCGTGCATCGTCGAATTCTCTTCGCAATGCTCGAAGCCGGAATGACTTCGACAAAACCGTATAAAAAATCCGCGCGCATCGTCGGCGAGGTTTTGGGTAAATATCATCCGCATGGCGACTCGTCCGTTTACGATGCGATCGTCCGAATGGCTCAAGATTTTTCGATGCGTTACGTGCTCGCGGACGGACATGGCAATTTCGGCTCCGTCGACGGCGACTCCGCGGCCGCCATGCGCTATACCGAAGTTCGCATGTCGAAAATCGCCGAGCTTATGCTTGACGACATCGACAAAAACACGGTCAATTTCATTCCGAACTACGACGAATCGCTGAAAGAGCCGGCGGTTTTGCCCGCGAAATTTCCGCAACTTCTCGTCAACGGCACGAGCGGAATCGCCGTCGGCATGGCGACCAACATTCCGCCGCACAATTTGGGCGAAACGGTCGATGCCACCTTGGCTTTGTTGGCTGACGACAATATCAGCATTGACGATCTTATAAAAATTCTGCCTGCCCCCGATTTTCCTACGGGTGCCACCATTTACGGTTTAAGCGGCGTTCGCGAAGGCTATAAAACAGGGCGTGGGCGGGTGATTATGCGTGGCAAAACGCATATTGAAACCATCGGCAAAAACGGCGACCGTGAGGCGATTGTCATTGATGAAATCCCCTATCAAGTGAATAAAGCCAAAATGTGCGAGAAAATCGGCGAATTGGTGCGTGATAAGGTGATTGAAGGTATTTCCGAAATGCGCGACGAATCCGATAAATCGGGTATGCGCGTGGTGATTGAGCTCAAACGCGGTGAGAACGCTGGCGTGGTGTTGAATAAACTCTACAAACTCACGCAGTTGCAGGATACTTTCGGCATCAATATGGTGGCTCTGGTAAATAACCATCCTAAGCTTCTGTCATTAAAGGAAATATTAACTGAGTTTGTAAACTTCCGTCGAGAGGTGGTTACCAGAAGAACCGTATTCCTTTTAAGACAGGACAGACGCAAGGCCCATATCAATGAGGGTCTGATGGTTGCCAAGGCCAATATTCAGAAGGTTATAGATCTGATCACCTCCTCTCAGAATCAGGAAGAGGCCCGCAGCCGTCTGATGGCTGAACCTTGGGATGCCCAGATGATCAATACTCTCATCGAGCGCACTCCTGAAGGCATCAATATCGCTCTGCCGCAGGGTATCGATCCTAAATGCGGCGTGCAGGGGGATATCTACTATCTGTCCGATGCACAGGCACGCGCCATTCTGGCTCTGCAGCTGTCAAGACTTACTCATCTGGCTCAGGATGAAATCCGCGACGAATATAAAGGGCTTCTTGCAAATATCAGAGATTATCTCGATATTCTGAACCGCCCGGAGAGAATGAAGCAGGTTATCCGCGAGGAAATGCTTGCTGTAAAGCAGGAATATCAGAACAAGCGCCGT
>ERZ842401.4217-NODE-4217-length-16959-cov-5.257454_pt1 | contig 16959 bp, 18 predicted proteins | sample MGYA00521270_ERZ842401 | MGnify/ENA primary metagenome ERZ842401 (study PRJEB31892, sample SAMEA3878208) | bioreactor metagenome | biome: Moose rumen | place: Sweden | collected 2011-10 | study: EMG produced TPA metagenomics assembly of the PRJEB12797 data set...
TGCGCCAGCCTCAGCTTTTCCTCGGCTCTCGCACGGCAGCGGACGGCGGCGCGGCTATGAACGTTTCAAACGCCATTAACGAATTTAACGAAATCAAGGAGGATTATTGAAATGGCTAACAATTCCAACAGAACCAAGGTTATCACCGGAACCGGCACCCGCCTGTCCTACTTCCACGGGTGGGAGCCCGTATCCATCAACGGCGGCGCGGAGAAATACTCCGTATCCGTCCTCATCCCCAAGTCCGACACCGAGACCGTAAACGCCGTCAACGCGGCAATCGACGCCGCCATCGAGGAAGGCGTGGCGAAGTTCGGCGGCAAGAAGCCTAACAGGGCTGCGATCAAGCTGCCTCTGCGCGACGGCGATGTCGAGCGCGACGATGAAGCCTACAAGGGTCATTACTTCATCAACGCCAACTCCACTACGGCTCCGCAGATCGTGGACAGGCAGGTCAAGCCCATCCTCGACAGGAGCGAGGTCTACTCCGGGTGCTACGCCCGCGTCTCGCTGAACTTCTACGCCTTCAACTCCAACGGCAACAAGGGCGTCGCCTGCGGACTGGGCAACATCCAGAAGGTCAGAGACGGTGAGCCTCTCGGCGGCAAGTCCACGGCGGCTGACGATTTCGCCACCCTCGCCGATGACGACTTCCTGGCGTAAGGAGGGCGTGACGATGACTACGTGGCAGTCCATGATGCTCTCCGTGTGCTTCGGCTCGACGGTCGGTTTTATGATCGGTATGCTCATCACGGCGATCCGCTTCACCATCGAGGACCGTAAGGAGAAGAAGCGCAGGAAGAAGGAGCAGGAACAGGAACGGGAAACCGTAACGAAGGAGTAAGGAACCGTGGGCGGTGGGGGTCAGCTTCTGCCGCCCGTTTTCCTTTATGGAGGATCGGTATGAGAAATCTTGAAATCGACATAGAGACGTATTCTTCGGTCAGCCTTCAGAAGTGCGGCGTTTACAAATACGCGGAAAGCCCTGACTTCGAGATCCTGCTTTTCGGATACAGCGCGGACGGCGGTGAGGTCTGCGTTATCGACCTTGCCTCCGGGGAAACGCTGCCGGCGGACGTACTTTCCGCGCTGACGGACGATTCCGTGACAAAGTGGGCGTTCAACGCACAGTTTGAGCGTGTCTGCCTTTCGCGGTATCTGTCAGACCTCGGCGTCAGCCTCGATCCGTTTCACGACCGTCATCCGCTTTCCACGGAATGCGCCCGTTTCCTGAACCCGGAGGCGTGGCGGTGTTCGATGGTGTGGTCTGCTTATATGGGTCTGCCGCTTTCCCTTGAGGGGGTCGGCGCTGTCCTGGGACTTGAGAAGCAGAAACTGACCGAGGGACGGGATCTGATACGGTATTTCTGCGTGCCGTGCGAACCTACGAAAAGCAACGGCGGCAGGCGGCGCAATCTGCCCGTTCACGACCCGGCGAAGTGGGAACGCTTCAAAGCCTACAACATCCGCGATGTCGAAGCCGAGGCTCAGATACAGGCGAAGCTGTCGAAATTCCCCGTGCCGGAGACCGTGTGGGACGAATACCATCTTGACCAGGAGATCAACGACAGAGGCATCCGCGTGGATATGCCGTTCGTGAAACGGTGCATCTCCCTTGATGCGGAAACGCGGGACAGCCTGACCGCCTCGATGCGGGAGCTGACCGAACTCGACAATCCCAATTCCGTGGCGCAGATGAAATCCTGGCTTTCGGACAACGGCGTGGAGACCGACACCCTCGGCAAGAAGGCTGTGGCCGCGCTGATTGGCGAGACGGAGGGCGACGTCTCCGAGGCGCTTCTGCTCCGTCAGCAGCTTGCCAAATCGTCGGTAAAGAAATACCAGGCGATGGAGAATGCCGCCTGCGCCGATGACAGATGCCGCGGAATGTTCCAGTTCTACGGCGCGAACAGGACCGGGCGCTTCGCCGGCAGGCTCGTTCAATTGCAGAACCTTCCGCAGAACCATATGCCGGACCTTGACGCGGCGAGAGCGCTTGTGCGGAGCGGTGATACGGAAACCCTGTCCATGCTTTACGACGATATCCCTGACACGCTTTCACAGCTGATACGCACGGCTTTCATTCCGAAGGACGGCTGCAGGTTCTATGTGGCGGACTTCTCGGCAATCGAAGCGCGGGTCATCGCGTGGTACGCCGGCGAGGCGTGGCGCACGGAGGTCTTCCGCAGCGGGGGCGACATCTACTGCGCGTCGGCTTCCCAGATGTTCAAAGTCCCCGTGGAGAAGCACGGCGTGAACGGTCATCTGCGGCAGAAAGGCAAGATCGCGGAACTGGCGCTCGGCTACGGCGGATCGGTCGGTGCGCTCAAGGCGATGGGCGCTCTTGAGATGGGTCTTGCCGAAGAGGAGCTTCAGCCCCTCGTGAACGCCTGGAGGCAGTCCAATCCGAACATCGTCCGTTTCTGGTGGGACGTCGACTCCGCCGTGAAAAAGGTCGTGAAGGAACGGAAGCCCCAGAGCGCCGGCGTCGTCAGAATGTTCTATCAGAGCGGTATGCTTTTCATAACGCTTCCGTCCGGCAGAAACCTCGTCTACGTCAAGCCCCGTATCGGCGAGAACCGCTTCGGGGGCGAGTCCGTCACATATGAAGGTGTCGGCGGCACGAAGAAATGGGAGCGCATCGAATCCTACGGCCCCAAGTTCGTGGAGAACATCGTGCAGGCGACCGCCAGGGACATTCTGATGTTCGCGATGAAGACGCTGCGGTGCTGTGAGATCGTCGCCCATGTCCACGACGAGATCATCATCGAAGCCGACTCGCGCATGAGTCTCGATGTCCTCTGTGAGCAGATGGGACGTGTTCCGCCCTGGGCGGAGGGTCTTCTGCTCCGCGCTGACGGCTACGTCTGCGATTTTTATAAAAAAGACTGATATTTTCCCTCAAACCGTCAGTTTTCACCTCCTGCCAAGGCTACCCGGTAGGAGGTGTTTTTTTATGAACGTAACAGAGATACAGGGCGTGTTCCATCCGGAACAGAAAGTCGAGCGCACGGACGACGATATGCGCCGTGAGTTCTATTACATCGCTGCCGGTCAGATCACTCAGAAACTGCTCGACAAGGGGTTTATCACCCCCGGCGAATATGACAAGATCATGGCGAAAAACCGCGAGAAATTCTCGCCGCTGATTGCGAGATTTATCCCGTAATTGACTTGATATTCCGGGTTTTTAGAGTGATATATACTATACCCCTTTAAGGACAGGAGGCGAGACAATGAAACGGATAACAAAGATCGACACGGCGGCGAAAACGGAGAAGAAACTCCGTGTGGCAGCATACGCCAGAGTGTCCACCGACTCCGCCGATCAGCTTGTCAGCCTGGACGCGCAGAAAGAACACTACGAACAGGTCATAAAGAACTGTCCGAACTGGGAATACGCAGGTCTGTATTACGACGAAGGGGTCTCCGGCACGAAGATGGCCAAGCGCGACGGTCTGCTCCGTATGCTTGCCGACTGCGACCGGGGCCTCATCGATTATATCCTCGTAAAATCCATCAGCCGCTTTTCCCGTAATACCGTGGAGACGGTGGAGACCGTCCGCAGGCTCAGCGCGATGGGCGTTTACATTTTCTTCGAGAAGGAAAATATAGATACAGGCAAGATGGAGGGCGAACTAATGCTTTCCATCATGTCGAGCCTTGCCGAGGACGAATCCCGCTCCCTTTCGGACAACAACAAATGGAGCATACAGAAGCGCTTCCAGAACGGCACCTACGTGATCGGCACACCGGCCTACGGCTATAAAAACGTGGACGGCAGAATGGTCATTGACGAGGAAAAGGCTGAAATCGTAAAGCGCATATTCGCATCGGTGCTTGAGGGCAAGTCCGGCACGAAGATCGCGAGTGAACTGCAGGAGAAAGGAATCCCAACGGCACGCGGCGGGAGGTGGCAGAGTTCCGTTATCCTCGGAATGATCCGCAACGAAACCTACACCGGCGTTGCTGTTTTTCAGAAGACCTACAAGGATGACCGCTTCAATTCCCGTGTGAACCGCGGCGAAAAAGGAATGTACCGCATCGAGGGACATCACGATCCCATCGTCAGCGTGGAGACCTTCCGGGCTGCAAACTTCGCCGTCGACAACAACGCCAGGGAGAAAGGCATCACCAAAGGCAACAAGTACTCAAAGCGGTACGCCCTGTCAGGCAAGGTGTTCTGCGGCGAATGCGGCGGAAAATGCAAACGGAAAATGATATACGGCGAGGTCTGGTACGGCTGTGAGACGCACATCAGGGACAAAAAGAAATGCCGGCAGCTCCCGGTGAGAGGCGCGGACGTCGAGGCTGCGTTCGTGAATATGATAAACAAGCTGATCTACGGACGGGATGCAGTTCTGCTTCCCATGTCTGGCAAACTGCTCGGCGGCGGGAACAAAGATGTCATCGACCGCCTTGAGGGACTGAACGCCGAACTGGAAACGATAGCCGAACGCAGGCAGGCGGCGGACAGGTTCTTCGCCAAGGGACTGCTTGACGCCGCCGTGTACAGAGAGGAACTCGACGCCCTGGCGCAGAAGGAAAAAGAGATCCACTCCCTCCGCACCGGCATCGAGGGCGACCCCGACCTGGATTTTGACCGTCAGACGGCTTTGAACGAACTGCTCAAATACACCGCTGGGGCGGAACGGCTGACGGCGTTCTCCGACGAGGTTTTCACGAAGCACGTTGACCGCGTCATCTTCTTCAGCAGAAAGGAAGTCGGATTCGTCATGAAGTGCGGTCCCGTCTTCCGGGAAAGGATATAAGGCTATGAAACACACACCGTTCGGATATGTGATCGTAGACGGCAGACCGCAGGTACATGAAATGGAGGCTGCCAGACTGTCCGCCCTGTTCTCGTCTTATCTCCTCGGCATGTCGCGTGACAGCGCCGCCGAAGTGGCTGGCATCCAGGCGACCCACAGCGAGATAAAGCGCATCCTGGAGAACAGACGCTATCTCGGCGATGACGTTTATCCACGGATCATCGACGATGAAACCTTCAACGCCGTGCAGGACGAACAGCGGCGGCGCGAGAAGGCGCTCGGCAGAGACAGAATCCCGCCGAAGGAAAAGCCGGTCCCCGTGATATACACGGACTTTTATACGAAAAAATCCACACAGAAATTTACCGACCCTATAGCACAGGCTGAGTACGCATACGGTCGGATCGAAGGCAAGGTGAACAAATAATGGCAATGGCTCAGAACATTACATTCATCCCTGCGGTGCGGACTGTCGGAACGCAGAAGCCCGCGGAGAAAAAGCAGAAGGTGCGCGTCGCCGCCTACTGCCGCGTTTCCACGGATTTCGAGGAACAGGAATCCAGCTACGAGACCCAGGTGGCGCACTACACCTCCTACATCAACGGCAACCCGGAATGGGAAATGGTCGAGGTATATGCGGACAACGGTCTCTCCGGCACGCGCACGGCGAAGCGCGAGGCGTTCAACCGTATGATAGCCGACTGCGAGGCCGGACGCATCGACATGATCATTACCAAGTCGATCAGCCGCTTCGCCCGCAATACGGTCGACTGCCTCAAATACACGCGGAAGCTGAAGGAACTGAACATCGCCGTGTTCTTTGAGAAGGAGAACATCAACACGCTCGACGCCAAGGGCGAGGTGCTTATGACCATCATGGCGGCGCTGGCACAGCAGGAGTCCGAATCGCTGTCGGCGAACGTCCGACTCGGCATCCAGTTCCGCAATCAGCAGGGCAAGGTCCAGGTCAACCACAACTGGTTTCTCGGCTATACCAAGGACGAAAGCGGGAAACTGGTCATCGTGCCGGAGGAGGCCGAGGTGGTCAGACGCATTTACCGCGAATACCTGGAAGGCGCGAGTTTCGTGAAGATACGGCGCGGGCTTGAGGCGGACGGCATTCTCAACGGCGCGAAACACGCCCGCTGGCATGAAACGAATATCAAGCAGATCCTCACCAACGAAAAATACATCGGTGACGCGCTCCTTCAGAAGACCTATACGGTCAGCGTCCTCGACAAAAAGCGCAGCGTCAATGACGGCGCAATGCCGAAATACTATGTGGAAGGCTGCCACGAAGCCATCATCGACAGGGAGACCTTCCTTCTGGTGCAGGAGGAGATCGCAAGGCGGTCATCCCTTTACAAGGGCGGCAAGAAGCGCGTCTACAGTTCAAAATACGCTCTTACCGGCAACGTAATCTGCGCTCACTGCGGCAACATCTACAGGAGGGTCGTATGGTCCGTCGGAAACGAGAAGCCCGTGGTATGGCGGTGCGTCAGCAGGCTTACGACCGGACAGGAGTGTTCCGCGAGGACAGTGCCGGAGGAAGACCTGCACGCCGCGATTGCAACAGCCGTGAACATGGCCTACGCCAACAGGGACGATATCATCCCGGTTCTGAAGGAGAACATCGAGAGCGTTGTCGGCTGCGACGTTGATGAGGAGATTGAGGTCATCGACAATATGATCCGCAAGAGCCAGATGGACCTTCTCGATGCCGGCAGGGACGAAGCCCGCGTCCAGGAGATCGGCGAAAGGATAGTATCCCTCCGCGAAAGGCGGCAGAACGTTCTGACGCAGGCGGCGCTCCGTAAAGACGAAATCGAGAGGATCAAAGCCATGATCGGCTTCATTGAAGAACAGACCGGCGAGGCGGAATACAGCGAGATACTTGTCCGCCGGATGATCGAGAAGGTCACGATCCACGATGACAGGATTACGGTCGAGTTCAAATCCGGTCTTGCGATAGACGTGGATGCGTAACAGTCACACAGTAAAAAGGCACTTGGAAATTTCCGGGTGTCTTTTTCTTTGCGTTGTCTTGAAAAATTCATAAACTTGTGGTATAATGAATTATCTTGTAAGTGCAATCGTATTTCACCGGAAGCGAGGTGCGTTATGGTAAAGAATGATTTTGATATAGACGTAAAAGTCAAATGCCTGGAAGAGCGCGTCACCCAGGCGCAGCTTGCGGAGATGGTGGGGACTTCGGCTCCGTACATCAGCAGGCTGATAAACAAGAAGGACGGCATTGTGAACAAGGTGTTCGTGGAGATGCTCGAAAAGCTGGGCTACGATATCCAGATCACGTATGTGAAGAAAGATTCATAAGGTGAGAAAATGGGAGTATTAAGGTCTATATTACATATCGCGACATTGGGAATCGTTGATAGTAACGAAGAGGTGGCAAGAAAGAACACGCCATTTGTGTTTCCCTATAATATGTCAGAATCCGATTTTAGTAATATCGCTATAAGCGTGGCAAAACCTATAAAGCGTCTCCATGTCTCGGTAGATAATCAGTTCGTTCGTGGAACAGTCCGCACATCAAGTGGGATAAACACGTGGGAGTTCACCATAGATTTTAATGATTATGGAACTTTGACCGGCAATTACTGGATGCGATACGTTGAAAACTCTGATTCGCAAATCCCGTACAATTATGCAAAGCAGCTTAGTTCGGCCATTGTTGATTATTTGCACAGCAATCAGTGAATAAGGATATGACCAGGAATGAATAACACAATTCAAACAATCAATGATAATACAGGCATGGTTGTCCTTGATCTGACAGCAACAGACAACGGCTTTGAATTTGCACAAAGCATTTCAACGGCATTATCCAGTGCTGAAGCCGAGCTATCGGATCTTGAAGAGAAAATTGCCGAGACGGAAGAAACCGTGAAGGCTCTAACCCCAGAATGCGACAAAACAGATTATATTCTATCTGCGTCAAGCGGCGCACTTTGTGGCATTATGGATATCTTCCTTGTAGGGAAACCGGGCGAGTCCCCCATAGGGGATTTGACTGACAAGTGGTTTGCCGAAAGGACAAAGTCCTTTGCTAAATTATGTAAATGGGATAGCAGCGGCGATGATTCCTTAAAAGCTGCTATAAAACACTTGGAGAAAAAATTCAAAATACCCTACGATCAGAGTGTCGGAGGCAGTATTTTTCATGAGTTAATAAACCTGACTCCGGACAATCATCATTTCAAATCGTTAGGCCATAATCCGACGATACTCGGCTTGTTCTTCTCCATTCTCAATCAGTTTACGAACACGTCAAGTTTTGTCTCCGAAGGCGAACTGATCACCCTTAATAATGCAGAAGGAAAATTTGAGCTTGAGGGGCATAACATTCCAAGCAAATTGTTCTGCGGTTTTGTTAACTGGTTAGGGCATTTGATCTCTGATGTATCCGGGGCATCCAGCAGCAAGGGACGCGGCATGGGCATTCCTTCTCCAATATGGAGCTGGACAAATGATGTTATTGCAATAAAAAGGAAAATAGGTATCCCTGCGTCCGAGTTTGACAAAACGACTAACGAATTGGCGCTGCAGATTTTTAAGGAAGGCTACGACAGCAGATTCCAGACCGCCCAGGCTATCCCGGTCTTTATAAACGAGATGATTGTACGGGTGTTCTATTCTGTCAGAAGGACTATTCGGTATTTTACCGTAACGCCGAAGGACACCCGCTCCTTCAAATCGATGTGGAAAGCGTGTGAGCCTTTCTTGAATGCCACCGTGAAAAGAATGCTGACAGTGGCGCACGGAACTTTCTGCCTGGTAGATATCGGTGATGCAACGATTCGCGGTTTTGCGACTGGCGGCGGTTATTTCAATGTTGCGGAATTTTTCATGCGGCTTAACATTGTCGGCGTTGGACGTTTCACCATTTCACTATATGGAGAAGTCAAACGTGGCGTCAAGAAATCTGACGCGAAGGAAAACGTATACTTCTTTAAACGGGAGAAGCTGATTATCGAAAACTATATCGAGGGGCTTCGCTGTTTGTCAGAAGTATACGATGACAGGCTCTTGCTGACATTCATTGATGACCTCAAGAGCAGCGATGCTTATAAACAGGCTTTTGAAAAGTCCGCTTTACTTGCAACAAAACGAAATGTACCTGAAAAGGATATACTGAGGACAAAAACCGACATCGACAATTATTTTCGTAGAGGAACTGGAAATGGCTAAAAAGAAATCAAAACTGAAAGTAGCCCAGGAAGAAGCCCAGGCAGCGGTCAATAAAACAAACGAAAAAATAGAGGAACTCGGCGGTCTGACGGCAACCCTCTATTCTGAATTGACCAATATCCAAGAAGCGTTTGACGCAATCCGCAATGTGCCAAGCGAGAAAAAACTTCAGTATGAAGAACTGAAGCAGATTCGCTTGAACTGGAAGCAACAGGCCGAGAAAATCGAAAAAGATTATAAAGGTGCTGCTGTTAAAAATGCCGGGGCCGGGGCGGCCGGTGCAGGCGTAGGTGTGGCTGTTGTAACTATGGGACCGACGGTCGCGATGGGCGTTGCCACAACCTTCGGTGTTGCTTCAACAGGTACGGCAATTTCGACATTAAGCGGTGCTGCTGCGACTAACGCTGCTTTGGCCTGGCTCGGCGGCGGCGCTCTTGCTGCAGGCGGAGGTGGGATGGCTGCAGGTGAGGCATTTTTGGCTTTAGCCGGTCCAATCGGATGGGCTATTGCCGGGGTGGCACTTTTAACAAGCGGTATTCTTATGTGGAAGAGCCTCAGTGATAAAAAACATATTGAAGATGCTTTCACTCTTATAAGCAAGCGAGATGTCACGTCATACGATTTAGCCATCGTAGAGCTGAATGAGCGTATTGCCCGCATTGACGATGAAAGCAGCAAGTTGCGCGATGCGAACGATGAAATTCGTTCGTTTGGCCTCGACTATAATACGATGTCGGAAGCACAGCAATATGCACTCGGTTCGTATGTTAACCTTATGTCTTCTTCGACGCAGTTACTGGTGAATCCGATTCTTGGGTTACTGCCCAAATACACCGAGACGGACTTTGAAGAATTCGCTTCGCGGGAAACGGATGAAAACAAGACAAAGTGGTATTCCGAATTCAAACTGCTGATTGTATCTTTAGCGAACTTCCTATATAAAATCGAGTTGAATGAGAGAGATAAAAAGCTCCTTTGGAAGTCCCTCAGAAAAAACAAGAAAATGTTGAAGTCCCTGGGCGTATCCAAAAAGGATTTTGGTATAGAAATCATCGATACGGTAATGGAGGCGTTGAACTATAAGTACACGCCGTGCGAGGCAATATAATCGATCCGGGCGTCCTGACTTAACTGGTCAACGGCATATTCCTGACGTCGAGGGTCGTGTGGGCAGCGTAGATAACGGCATTTTTATTCATGCTGTTGTCCCAAGGCATGTGGAGACGGTTGTTCAGTTGTCCCAACAAAAGCCGGACACCTATATTACCGTCGGTCTGGACTTGGATGAGCTGGACGCCACCAGCGCGGAGAAAAAGGCTACCTATGAGGAAATCAAGGCGTGGGTATGGGAGCACCATCAGTTGAAGGTATCGAGCCTCTATATCTCGCAGGTCAAGCGCAAGTGCGGTCTGGAAGTAGGAAAGAACTATAACCTGTCGAAGTCCGACAATCCCAAAGTACCACAGTGCCCCAAGGAGAAGGAGGACGCGATTATGGAGGCGCTGCGCGCGTTTAAGATGATTTGATGCGTATGTCACGGCAGGATATGAAGGGAACCGCTGAAAGCGTTGGGTAAACAGTGATAAGGAACTATTTGAAGTATCATCTGTCAGCAGATGGTTTCGAGTGCAGCAAAAAACCTGTCTAATTCCCCAAAAGGAGTTAGGCAGGTTTTTTTGTATTTTGCCAAAGAATGTACATTTCTGTTTTTCAATATCTCATTTTCGACGCACTTGTCCTACTTCCCGGCAGGCTTTCTCCGCTGCTTGCCCAGCCAGCGCCATAGGGTGACGGGTCTACCCTCATGCATCACCCGAGTGCCGTCCAGGTCGTAAACGCAATCGTCGTTGAAGGTGTGGATCCAGGAGAAGTGGCCCATATACTCCATGGGTTGGCCGTTGGGGAACTTGGCCCTCCCGCTCTGATCCACGATGCGCTCGAACAAGGATACGTGGACGTTCTCGGCCCCCGCTTCCTTGAGCCGCTGCACCAGTGGCAGCACCAGGCCGTCCGGTGGGACGATGGGATCGTTCTCCGCCTGGGTGAACCACATGGGCAGGTGCTTGAGCTTCTGGATATCCTCCTCGGTGAAGTCGCTGGGGCGCAGGGCCTCGCACACCGGGTAGGCGGCGGCGAAGAAATCCGGGTAGCTCTTGAGCATCCGCATGGTCATAAAGCCGCCGTTGGAGCAGCCGCCGATGTACACCCGGTCCCGGTCAATGTCCGGGTGCAGGTCCAGAAATTCGTCGATCAGCGCCTTGAGCGCCTCGGTGTACATGCTCTTTTCGTTGGTCAGCTCGGAGATATCCTGGTCGTTCTCCGCGCCGGAATTCATCCAATAGGTGGGGCACATGGGGGCCAGCACATAGGCGGCGCCCCCCAGCTTGCGCTGGATGTCGTCTGAGGAAACGGCCACCACCTTGTTGCCCGTGTAGGACATTCTCGGTACCGTGGCGCCCTCGCCCATGCCGTGGAGCCAGATCACCAGAGGCAACTTTTCCGGGAACTCATGGGGCCACTCGTCGCCGTAGTTGCTGTCCAGGGCGGTAAAGGCCTGCCTGGCGTGCTCTAAATCAGGGGTGAAGTAGCCATACTGGAGGGGCAGGGGGGCGTAGTGGCTCACGTCGTCCTGCCAGCCCAGGATCTGGGGGCAGATGTCTCCGGCGCACTCATCGAACACCCACCCGCTGGCGGGGATCTTCCCCGGGATCTCCTTGATCTGGGTCACCCGGTAGCGGCAGTCCACAAAGGCGTTGTAGCCCCCGGGGAGCATGCCGGTGCCCACGGTATAGCCCAAGCCCACGGTGGGCTCATAGGGGAACTCCAGCGTCATGTACTCCCCCTCATACGTCCGGCGGCCGTTCTCGTCGCTGGGGTAGGCGGCGCTCACCGGGCGGTAGCCTTTCGAGGGATAGATCCTCTCCCCCGGCCACTCATGCTGCTCCAGCAGCACTTCGCCGGTGGTGGGGTCGATGCGCTCCACATAGACGGAGAAGGTGCCCCTGTCCACGCACTCCGCCCGGACCGGCTGGGGCGCTTTCAGGATCAGCTTGGTGATATAGGGGAAGTTGTCCGTCACTTCGGTAAAGGTCTTGTAGGAATACATGTTTTTTTCCTCCTTTATTCGCAGGCTTTGTCGATGCAGCTCAGCGCGTTGAGACTGCGCGGATAACCGATGTAGGGCAGGCACTGGCTGACCACCTGGATCAAAAACAGCCTGTCGTTGCCCACGGCGAAATTCCCCCTGGCGTGGGCGGTGAGCTGGGGCTCGCAGCCTCCCTGGGCCGACAGGAAGCAGAAGGTGATCAGCTCCCGCTGGGGCAGAGTCAGGCCGGTGCGGGTGTAGTAGTCCCCAAAGCAGTTGTCCGCCAGCCACAGGTTGATGTGCCGCCGTTCCTCGGGGCCCTTGGCCCAGCTCTCCCGGATGCCTTCGCCGAAAGCTAACACCTGCACTTGATTGCCCGCGTCCCGGCGCTGGTCGCAAGTGGTGGTAGCTTGAGGCTCCAGCGGCAGGGCAACGCCCTGGCGCTCCAGCTCCTCATTCACAGCGGTGAGGAAGGGCATCACCCGGCCGATGCCCAGATAGGCCACCCCCTGGTAGACCAGTTCCTTCACCGCCACCGGGGTAACGCCCACATTCAGCGCCGCCGGCAGCATGATCTTGAATTCGTCGATGGCCTGGCAGCCCAGCAGGGTGGCCAGGATGGCCAGAAAGCGGGTGGAGTCTTCCAATGGCTCCATGCCGTCGATGAGGGGCATGTTCACCACCTCGTCAAAGGCGAAGCTGGAAAAGCGCTCCACAAATTCCGGGTCCGTCCGCCCCAAAGGAGGCTGGCTGCCCGGATTCATTTTGGCAAGATACTCTTTTGCGTATTCTGTCATAATGATTTCCTCATTTCAGTTTGTTGTATTCCTCATCGCTGACCGGCTCGCACCATTCGGTACGATAGTCCTCTCCGGGCACCTCCACCGCAATGTGGACAAATTCGCTGTCCTTGGCGGCGCCGTGCCAGTGCTTCACCTCCGGGGGAATGTTCACCACGTCCCCGGGATGAAGTTCCCGGGCGGGTTTGCCCCACTCCTGGTACCAGCCCCGTCCCTCGGTGCAGAGCAGGATCTGTCCGCCGCCGGTTTTCGCGTGGTGGATGTGCCAGAAGTTGCGGCAGCCCGGCTCAAAGGTCACGTTAAAGATCTGGACCTGTTCCTGACTGAGCACACTCAGCCAGGAGCGGCCGGTGAAATACTTTCCGGCAGGATTGGGCTCTCCCTTGGAAAACAACTCGCTCATGTCGACGCCTCCTTACAGCACTTCCTTCAGCAGATCAAAAACCTCATCCCGATCCAGCTTGCGGACGTTGCCTTCCGACAGGCCGCAGGTGTCGGCTACTTTCCGGAGGATCTCCTCGTTGATCTCCAGCCCTTCTCCGGTGAGGGTGCTGTCCAGGCCGATCTCCTGAATGAAGGCGGCCAGGGTCTCGATAGCCTCCAGGGCCACCTCGGTCTCGGTCTTGCCCCGGTCGTTCAGATCGAACACCGCCTTGCCGAACCGGGCGAATTTCTCCGGGGCGTCGTGGACGATGTGCCGGTAGTAGCTGGGGTGGATCACCGCCAGGGTCTTGCCGTGGTTGCAGTTGGTGTAGGCGCAGATCTGGTGCTCGATGGCGTGGCACTGGAAGTCCCCGGGCTTGCCCATGTTGAACAGGAAGGTCTGCACCAAGGAGGAATCCCACATCAGGTTGCCCAGCACCTCGATGTTCTCCGGCTCCTTCAGGTAGGCCCGGATGTTCTCCACGATGTCGTGCATCAGGGCCTCGTTCATCCGGTCCATGACCCCGGTGCCCCTGCCAAAATAGGTCTCCATGCAGTGGCTGAGATTGTCAAAGGCGCAGGCCATGAGCTGCTTTTTCGGCACCGTCAGCAGATAGCTGGGATCCAGGATGGCGAACTCAGCATAGGTTCCGGGGAGATTGCCCTTGCGCTGCAGGGCATCGTTGGTGATGCCGGCGCCGTTGTCCATTTCGGAGCCGGTGCCGCTCAAGGTGACCACCGCACCCCAAGGCACTCCCAACATCTGGAATTGATGATCCACCGTGACCATCTCCCACAGGTCCTTGGGGGCCTTGGCCGCCGCGGCGATGACCTTGGCGCAGTCCATGACGGAGCCGCCGCCCACAGCCAGGATGAAGTCCACCTGCTCCCGCTTGACCACCTCAACACCTTCCAGCACCTTAGCATAGGTGGGGTTGGACATAATGCCGCCGAAGTCGACGATCTTTTTACCAGCCTGCTCAAGAAGACCTGTCAACCGGTCATACAAGCCGCTGCGCTTGACGGAACCGCCGCCGGTGGCCAGCATCACGGTTTTCCCCACATGAGAGAGCTCCATGGGCAGCGCTTTCTCGATGCCGCCGACTCCAAAGTGCACCCGAACCGGACAATAATACAGAAAATCATTCATTGGAACAACCTCCCTTGTTTTGTTGTCCTCATTGTAGCACAGGGAGATCAAAATGTGAAATAGTAAGTTTGCATATCGTTCTATTCATCTTCTGAATAGCCGAGGGATTCCAGAAAAGCTCGGGCAGCGGGGGCGTGAACGGCCTGCTTCTTCCAGATCAGCACCGGGGAGACCCAATGAGCCGGGCGCAGCGGGACGAACACCAGCCCGCTCTCCACCAGAGCGGGATCGTTGAGACATAGGATCAGCCCGGCGCCGTTTTTCACCAGCAGCAGGACGTTGTGGATCAGATTGTAGGTGGCCGCGATCTCCGGCTCCCCCTCCAGCCATTCCATCAGCTGCTGGCGGAAGGACTGGTTTTCCGGCAGGATCAGCGGGTAGTTCAAAAGACTTTTCCCGCTGACGCTTTTCTTTCTGGCCAGGGGATGCTCCGCCGGCACCAGCGCGCCCCAGCTTTCCCGGCGCTGGATCTCCATCTGCGCATAGCGGTCCAGATTGCCGGAGCGCATTACAAAGCCGAAGTCCAGCACGCCCTTGTCGACGTCGTCCCGAATCTCATCGGCGTTCTCGGAGATGACGTGAAAGCACACCTTGGGGTGCTCCTCCCGGAAAGCCTTGATTTGCTCCGCCATAAAGGAGAAGGACTCCGTCTCTCCGGCCCCCAGATAAATGTCTCCGGCCAGCTCCACCGGCTCCGCCTGCTGGGTCACGGCCTTGCGGTACAGCGCCAGCATATCCCGCGCCGAGTCCCGGAACAGCAAGCCGTCCGGGGTCAGGCTTACATTGCGGCTGGTGCGCACGAGAAGTGTTTTGCCAAGCTCCCGTTCCAGCTCCATCATTTCCCGGCTCACAGTGGGCTGGGAGATATGCAGACGCTCCGCGGCTCGGGAAATGCTCCCCTCTTCGGCCACAGTCAGAAAAAACTCGACGCTGCGCAGGTCCATGCGACGCCCTCCTCCGATAAGTTTTCCAAACAGTGCGTTAGATCGTCTTATAGGACCATTATACCGGGGCAGGCCGGGGATTTCAATTCTTTCCTTTCAGGAGAATCTCTTTGCATACCACGATGGGCATCAACGCGCTGGCAGCTTGGCTCAACCAACAGGGATATATCAAAAAGAAACGTCAGAACAACACGCTGGACAGCTTTGGCGCTCCATTTATCAAGGGTGTGCTGGATAATCCTGTTTATTGTGGGAAACTGGCGTATGGCAGGAGAAAAAATGAGAAGATACCTGGAAAACGCAATGCTTATCACATTATTAAGCAAGATGATTACATGATATACGATGGAATCCATGAGGCCATTGTATCAGTGGATGTATGGAACGAGGCGCAGGCCAAGCGGCAGAAAAATAATTTTAAGCGGGAAAAGACACATAGCCTTGACCATGAACACATTCTTTCCGGTATTCTCCGTTGCCCCGTCTGCGGTGCTGGTATGTACGGAAACGTCAACCGAAAGAAAAAATCCGAAGGCAGCAGATACAAAGATTATTTTTATTATGCCTGCAAGCATCGTAAGCAGGTAGATGGTCATGTCTGCACCTACAAAAAGCAATGGGGTGAGGACAAAATCAATGATGCGGTAGCCGAAGTTATCAAAAAGCTGGTACAGAATCCAAAATTTGAGGCAGCTATCCGAGAGAGGATTGATGCCCGTATCGACACCGGCGAGTTGGATCAGGAAATCGAAAATCTCTGCAAGCAGCTTCGCCAGGTGATCGGGGCAAAGAACAAGTTAGCCCAGCAGATGGACAATCTGGATATTATGGACAGTCATTATGACCGAAAGTATCAGGATATGCAGGAGCGCATGGAGCGGCTCTACGATCAGATCGACAGTATCGAGGAATCCATTGCTGAGGTAGATGCCAGAATCCACAGCATCCGGCAGCAGAAGATTTCAGGTGACAAAGTATATGAGTATCTGCTATACTTTGATAAGCTGTATGATAAGTTCACCGACGCTGAGAAGAAAGAGTTCATGAACAGCTTTATCGATTATGTTGAGATTTATGAGGATGAGCTGCCTGATGGACGCTTTTTGAAGCACATTGAGTTCAAGTTTCCGGTGTTCTACAACGGCGCGGATATATCAGGATTTAGTTGGGACGAACAAAGTACAGTTGAAACCGTCGTGAGATTGGAGGCGGAACGATGCTCTCTCTGAGATTGGCAACGCCAGAGGATATCTCCGTTTTGCTGGGCTTTCGGCTGGCCCAGCTCCGGGAGGAGGGCGCTCCCTCCCCGGAGGACCTGGCCCCGGCGGTGGAGGCCTTTTACACCCGGCATTTCACGGACGGCGCCTATGTGGCTGTTTTGGCGGAAGACGACGGCGTCCCCATGGGCACCGGGGGCATCTCCATGGCGGAGAAGCCGCCCTACCCCCAGTGCCCCACCGGGCGTCTGGCGCTGCTCTCGGGGATGTACACCGCCCCGGCGGCCCGGGGATCGACATCCTCCGGCAGGGCCTCGGCAATCTGCCGACGGACGAGATTCCCCTCCGCCGACAGAAGA